>ERZ1026792.32-NODE-32-length-168733-cov-7.436805_pt1 | contig 168733 bp, 154 predicted proteins | sample MGYA00520884_ERZ1026792 | MGnify/ENA primary metagenome ERZ1026792 (study PRJEB33270, sample SAMEA104284473) | anaerobic digester metagenome | biome: Anaerobic digester microbiome; feature: mesophilic sludge digester; material: Anaerobic digester biomass | place...
CCCGAGGTCCCAACCGTGCTGATGGGGCTCGCACCAATGCGACCCTGCCAAGGCCGGGTCGCATTGGTGCGAGCCCCATCAGCACGGTTGGGACCTCGGGTTCAGCGACACCAGCTCCTTCCTCGGTGAGACGGTCCAAATCCAGCTCCCGCTGACCCGCCCGTTGCAGGCGCCGCCCGTACCAGTCCGCCACCTCAGCTTCACTGAGGTATCTCTTGCTGCGGCCATCCCGCACTGGATATTGCAGCTTTGATCCGACGTCAACCGCATGGGGAGCCCGATCGCTAGCATCGATTGCGACAAGCACAACAGGTTTCTCGCCAGGGCCAACGAGACAATGCGCCGAGAACCTAAGCGGCGGACTGACGTTGCCGCGCACAACGGACGTGACCCAATCGGCCAGGTCGCCGAGGTTGTCATCGTTCCATCCTACGAATTCGAACGCTGCAGAATTGGCACCCTCCGCTAGGCCGATCACAAGAAGTCCGCCCTGGGCGTTACCAAAGCTGGCCACGTCCCTGGCTAACTCGCGACGGCTATCGGGCGAGCCGTCGAACTTCTCCTTCCAATCCGAGACACTTGACTCTTGCTCGCCAATCAACCGTTGGAGGCCTTCGGCGGACACTTTGGCCGGATCTGACCCAAGCAGCGGCCTGAGCTGAAATGGGATTACTGTCACCCCACAAGCTTCGCGCATCGCCGTGGAACATCGGGACGGGACAGGAGAGTCCGAGAACCCACCATGATCAGATGGAGGGACGGAGCGATGAGGGAGCCCGGAGCGTCCAGAATCGACAGAAGCAGTCGGCACCCGCATTCCCCGACTCTCGTGGCCCGTCAGGCTGCCACGTCAGTGGTTCTTTTCCCGGCGCTCGTGCCAGCGCTCGACGTCCTCTCGCACCCAAGCGCGACATTTCCCCTCGGCGAACTCCAGCGCTGGCGCGGGGAAGTCTGCGTAGCGGCGCAAGTAGGTAGTGACGCTGTTCTTGTGCGCGAGTCCAAGCAATGCGGCCACCTCCCCCACATCAATCAGGTCATCGAGATCCACTGAACGCCCCATGACATTCGAGTCTATACACGTTGACAGGGGAGGTCGACAGTGTAGTCTATCTACGTAGACAAACAAGTGGTCCCGGCGGTGCAGCAACACCCCGGGACCCGGCCAGAACCCTTAGGAGGTTCCGACATGAACGAGCCTACGCGCTCACTACCCCTGGTTCTCGACGACATCGAGGCCCGACTCACCCTCTCAGTCGACGAGGCTGCGTCCCTGCTCGGCCTCGGACGGACGGCCGCATACGAAGCGGCCCGTCGAGGCGAGATCCCTTCCCGACGGCTCGGCCGACGGGTGATCATCCCAGTACCGGCGTTCCTCGATTGGCTCGGCGTCTCAGCGCCGAGCACGTGAGGGGGCGTCATGCAGGGCCACATCCGCAAGCGCACCTACACGACCAAGGCGGGTAAAGAGACCGTCAACTGGTATGTCGTCGTCGATCTTGGACGTGACGCCAACGCCAAGCGCCGCCAGAAGTGGCATGGCGGCTTTCGGACCCGCAAGGAAGCCGAGGTGGCCCGCACGAAGATCGTCGGCGACCTCCACGCAGGCACCTACACCGAACCCACGAAGCTGACCCTCCGTGAGTGGGTCGAGGACAAGTGGCTCCCGACCGTCAGAACGCAGGTCAAGCCGAGCACCTTCGACTCGTACCAACGCAACATCCACCTTCACGTGCTCCCCGCCCTGGGTGGACGCAGCCTGGTCGACATCGGACCCGGCCAGCTCAACACGCTGTACGTCGACCTTCTTGAGCACGGCCGGCGCAACGGGCCCGGCGGGCTCAGCCCCAAGACGGTGCACTACATCCACACCATGGTGCACAAGGCGCTTGCTGACGCGGTCGACGGTGGCCTGATTGCAGCAAATGCTGCTGGGCGAGCCAAGCCGCCCCGACCTCGATCGGCTGCTCCAAAGGAGCTCCTGTTCTGGGCTCCAGAGCAACTGCGCTCGTTCCTCGACCTCGTTGCCAGGCATCGGCTCGAGGCCGCTTGGAACGTCTCTGCGATGACTGGGATGCGTCGAGGCGAGGTTCTTGGCCTCCGTTGGGCCGACCTGGATCTCAACAGCAGCCGAATCCATGTTCGGCAAGCGCTCGTCTCGGTCGCTTACAAACTCATCGTGTCGACACCAAAGAACCACCTGGCCAGGGTCATCGACCTCGATCCGGCCACAGTCGAGCAGATCCGGCTTCACCGCCAGCGCCAACTCGCCGAACAGGAGGAATGGGGAGACGGCTACCGGGATGGAGACCTCCTCTTCTGCAAGGAGAACGGTGAGCCGATCCACCCGCAGACCCTTTCGCAAGCGTTCGAACGGCTTGTCGACAAGAGCGACCTTCCTCGGATTCACCTCCATTGCCTTCGCCACACCCACGCCACGATTGCGCTGCGAGCTGGGGTACCGCCGAAGGTGATCAGCGAACGCCTCGGACACGAGAGCCCCGCCTTCACGCTCAAGCAGTACGCACACGTCATCCCGGGCATGCAGGCCGAGGCAGCTCAAACGGTCGCAAACCTGGTCGCTGGCGAGCATTAGCGCACGTCTCGAGTGAGCCAAAGCAGCGTAGCCAGCCAGCGACCTCCTGCAGAACCAGCTGATTGCGGGCGAAACTCACCGAATTGGGGGCCCATCTCGCCTGCCGACTGGAGCATCGCGCCGGACCCATTGGCCCTGCTGGCTGCCGCTCGTGCAACGATCCCCGCTATGGAAATCACCGCCATCTTCCTCTCAGGGCTGTCTTTGGTCGTCGCAATCGCTGGTACAGCACTGGCCAACAAACGGTCTTCCGAGGCACTGAACGAGTCGCGCAAGGCGGCTGCAAGCGCCCTGTGGTCTGGGGTTCAATCAGCGGTGCAGCGATTCGTCGGGTTCGACCCCAGCGCAGAGCCACCTGGCGAACGACTCTCTGACTTCAGAATCGCGACAATCGCTCTGGTGGATGAGATGGAGGGCTGGGCGGGCCTCGACACGTGGTTGGAGGCAGAGCGCGCCCTCGGTGCCGTGCAGGCTCTCCAGGTCATGAAGGTGATGGAGCAGGGCGGCACAATCGACCAACGCCTGGCCACCCTAGAGCCCTTCCAGTTGTGGGCTCAAGCACTCAGCAGCAACCTCCGGCGCTTCCGGACAACCGGCTTCGATGCCGCGGTTGCGGCGAAACTCAGCAAGATCGCGCAAGACCAGGCACGGTCCATCAACGAGAAGCATGGCTTCGATCAGCAGCCATCGCCCCCTTCCGGTTTGAAGCTGGAGCCGCTCGACTAGTAGTTCGGTTGAGTCCCGTCAGAGCCCTGCAGGACGACGATCCCGAGAAGTTGCAGCTCGGCCTCGGGCTTCAACTCGGCCGCCAGTTGCTTCGAGTGTCGTCGTCGCCGACGCGACGACGCCTCACCAACGCGGCGCCAGCAGGACGCTTGACCGTCTGAGGCTCTGGGCTAGGCGAAGTCATGACGCCAAGGCGCAATGCAAGTCCCGACGGACGGGGACAAGGACTCACTGTCACACTCCGTCCTTACCTTGAGGTCATGAACCACCCAGCCAGCCGCCAGCGGAGCGGAATCCAGATGCGGTTGCCCGCTTTGGAGGCGATGTGCGCGACCGGGGCTAGAACACGACAGAATGGGGCCATGGCGGTCGGCTCGGTGTTATCACTCTTTTCAGGGGCGGGGGGTCTCGACCTCGGGGTAGAGGCCGCCGGGTTCCGCACCACCGTCGCTGTCGAGTGGGACGAAGATGCTGCAGACACGATGCTCAAGAATCGCGACCGGTTCTTCCCCGAGCTCAACGAGGCCATGGGCGTCGACCTCTACCCGCTCGCGACCGGCCAAGGTAAGGGGGTTACGACCAAGGACATCATGAAGGTGGGCGGCTTCTCTTCGAGGGAGCGACCCGACCTGCTGGTAGGCGGTCCGCCCTGCGTCGCCTTCTCGAAATCCGGATTTTGGCTCGACTGGAAACGCGAGGCAGACGATCCGGCGGCGAGTCTCCTCCAGGCATACACAGCGGTGCTCGCAAAGTCGAAGCCCCGCTACTTCATTCTGGAGAACGTCTACGCTCTGACGTTCAACAACAAGGCCAGCCGACCGGCATTCGATCGTCTGCTCGCCGAGATCAAAGCTGCCGGATATCAGTTCCACTGGCAGGTTCTCCATGCCGCCGACTATGGCGTGCCTCAGGCAAGGCCCAGGCTATTCATCGTCGGCGCTCGCAAAGGCGAGAAGCTGCCCGACTTTCCCGAAGCGACACACCACGGAGATTGGGAACGTCGCGCCACCGGTGGCGGACCGCTCCCACACGTGACAACCGGAGAAGCCCTCGCCGACCTTGCGACCACTCCCGAGAAGAGCGAGGTCGTCCGAGGCAAGTGGGGGCACCTGCTCCCCGACATCCCGCCAGGCGACAACTACCTCTACTACACCGAGAAGCGTGGCCACCCAGATCCGCTTTTTGAGTGGCGATCCCGCTACTGGTCGTTCCTTCTCAAGCTCAACCCCAACGCTCCGTCGCCAACCATCCAGGCTCAGCCCGGCCCAAACGTTGGGCCGTTCCATTGGGACAACCGTCGACTCCGCGTCCCCGAGATGCGCCGACTCTTCACCTTCCCCGACGAATTCGAGTTCGTCGGCAGGAGAAATTCGGTGCAGTCACAGCTCGGAAACTCAGTGCCGCCGAAACTTGCCGAACAGGTGGCGAGAAAGATCGCCGAGATTCTCTAAAACACTTGGGACATCGCGATGACGCGCACTCAGCCGCCTGCTACACATCGCCACCCAGGGCATCGCCGGAACGGGACATCCAAGCCCTCGGTCATCTTCCCGATTTAGATGGGCGATCACTGCCGGGTCAGCATCCTCAGCGAAAGAAACCGCGTCGACAAGCCAGCGTCTCGCCTCCCTCATCAGCCTCGGGATGTCGGCCCCGCAGAAGTCCGCATGACGCAACACGCCGTAGGTAACCATCCGGTCAGCGAACCGAAGCACCTCGGTCATTCCATCCGCGTCCGGAATGGCTAACGTCCAGTGCTGACCTGGGTCGGACACATTGAGCGGCACAATGCTCTGAAGCGCCAACGAGGGCCAGCGCTTCCCGTGGGCGGCGCCGCTTGCTGCGCGCCAGACTCGCTCAAGATCCCCGGGATCGATCTCAATGACTGGCGCAGCCCCCCCCTCAACACATCGAGGTACCCGGGCGGCGCTAGATCACGCTTGTCGAATTGGCGGCTAACTCGGTCGAGCAGTTCCCGATCTGCCTCTCGAACTTTACGCTTGGCGGCGTCGCCGCTCAGGCTCTTGCGGTGTTCCTCATAGTCCCACCGGACAAGCGAGAGATGACGACGGGTGCACTCCAATGCCTTTGGCTCGACTGTCATCCAGACCGCCTGTGAGGCGGCCTCGATTGCTGCCCTACCGAGGGTGTAGGCAGGCCGAAGGGTGTGGTTGGTTGCCTGCTCCGGGTCCACTCGAAAGGGTGCGACGTAGTCGGCCCAAAGCAATAGGTGCTGGACGCAGCATCGAGGTAGGAGCGATGCCAGTCCGAAGCATGCTCCGGCGGATACAGCGAGTTGACCTGCGCGAAATTCGATCCCTCCGCAGGGTCGGAAACGCCGGTCAGGACGTGATTCGAGAATCTCGCGCTCTGAGCTATCTTGACCCACGCCAATGAGTTCTCGGGGTCTACTCGGAACTCCTGTGCCACCCGAATGATGGTACCCATTCAGCCTGCGGTGTTCCCCGCAGCAGGCCGACAGGGCGCTAATCGAACAATTCGCCAATTGACCTGGCCCACGTTTCGTCGATCCGGTGGACGGCCTTGATGCGTCCTGGGTCCTTGTCCCAAGCCTCAAGGTCCTTGGTCCACCGGTACCTGAATTCCCAGAGCCCAGTGGCCGAGAAGAGACAGGCGGCAATGACGTCGAACTGGTCGTAGGTGTACTTTCGGCCAGCGCCCGAGTCCCGGGTCTTCTGGATCTCGACCTTAAAATCGCCGTTGGCGTATCGGTCCTTCGATGCCGTTTTGCACTCAACTGTCATAGACGTGCCGTCCGCAACTTCGACGTCAAAGTCCGGCTGACCATCTTCGTCGATCGGCTCGGCCGCCAGGACCGCATCATCAGCGTCGAGCGCTGCAGCAAGGTGATGTTCTGCGACGCCGCCGCGAACGGCGATGCCTAGCCGGAAGTTGTCGTCAATGATCCCGAGGATTGTGGCGGCATCGACGCCGAAGAACTCTTCGAGGTGATGCGGTTCGTCCTCTGGTTCTACGAATTCCTCGGCAAGCCGGTGGCGGAGGTCTGGCGACAGGCCCAGCGCTGATGCCTTCGCCTCGAACCGTGCAAAGTCAAGGATGCGATGTGGCCGAAAGCCCACCAACGTCTCAAGGCCCTCCCAACTCTCGCGTCGGGTTCCGCCCGCCTTCGTCCGCTCCCAGACGGCCCAATCACTTTCGGCGGCCAGCTCGACGTGTCGGTCCGAGTAGTAGACCGAGATTCCCATCGGGAGATCTTCGTAGATCATCGGATCGAGCCCAACTATGAAGTCGTTCTCCGGGTCCACTGCGAGCACAAGCGTGACGTCGACGCCAGCAACGTCTCGGGCGATGGGGTTGGCTTCATCTCGTTCCCGGGTGGGGTCTCCGAAACGGATCTGAGTGCGCCTCTCGCCCTTTGGCCGGTTCCTCGTTTCCCGACGCGTGGTGGTGAACGGATACACCATCAGGCCGTATCGCCTGCCAGCTCCATCCTCTGCCCCGACGTACATGGGCGCCACGGCCTGCTCAGGAAACGAGCTGAAGATCACGCGAGCTCCGGCGCTTTCAATCCCAGTCCGAATCGTCTGGACGACGAGGTCTCGGTCGGTTTGGACTGGGTAGGTCTTTGGCACGTATATCCGGCCAGCAATTTCGGGCACGACCTATCGTCGCGCACCGTTTGCCAGGTAGGTACGATCGAGCGCTCCTCAGCCGAACTCCCAAAGCCAGCCAGCACCGACGAAATTGCCTTCAGGTTCGGCTCGTTTGACAGAGGTTTGACATGGCCTACATCCGGCATGTGTCCAGGATGCTGCCGAGAACGACAAAGGCCCGGAATCCCTTGGGATTCCGGGCCTTCTCGTTGGTGGCGGGGGCAGGATTTGAACCTGCGACCTTCGGGTTATGAGCCCGATGGTCACCATCCCAGCGCTGCACCACAGCCTCGTTGCCCTCCGCTCGCGTCCTTGTCGACGCGCGGCCTTCGTGCTGGCCCTTAAGCGACGATGCGCTTCAGCAGGTGGCGGTTCTTCGCCACGGACCCCGGGAGGATGCTGAAATGACCCTGACCGTCATCATCGACGGCGGACACCCGCACAACAGCCGTCGCTTGGCGGTTGCCAGCAAGCAGCATTGCTCCTGGGCGGACACAGCCGGGGCTGTTGGCGTCGGCAAGTGTGCTCACCTGTTTGCCGCCAAGTCGGTCACCCAAACCAGTCGGAGCCTGGCCTCTACGCGAATCAGCTGGCGCTGATGGCGGACTCGATCTCGTGGCGATGGCGAGGGTCGCAGGCGGCCCAGCGACGTTCATCTTCGTCGAGGGCTACGAGGAACTCGAATCGCTCTCGGACGACTCTCTCCCAGCGTCTGAGGTCCACCGGTTGGGTCAGCTTGCCGATCGAGTCGGGAGCGAAGTCGCCTTCGGATCTGGGTTCGAGAATGTCCGCTGGGTCGGCCGGTTTGTCGCCGCGGCCATCGTCGACAACGTCACCCCACACCTTGAGTACCCACAGCCGTCGCACGAGAGCTTCGTCCATCGCTCCGGAAGCGAATTGAGCGAGGTCATAGACGTCGCGGCCAAGCGCTACGCGCCGGTAGCGAGCGAGCTTCTCCGCGCACGCCTCCGCCTCGGCTATCACGGGAAGCTCCGGTAGGGCGATCTCGTACACCCGGTGTATAGACAGATGAACGAAGCCGATGCGCTCGGGCCGCAGAATCAGGGGCCGCCGCGCGAACTCCACCGATGCGGCGACATCGGGCTGGCCGAGCTGAGGATGTCGGACCTGCATGGTCCAGTGCCGCCCGTCGCCGCGAGTGGACTGGAGCGAATACTGAAACCCGGCGACGCTCGCACCATCGATGGACTCGCACACCTCCAGAACGGTGTCGTCATCAGGGGCGACGAAGTCGAGATCCGTGGAGAATCGTCCCCCACTGCCAAGTCGGCACTTCCGGAGCGCAGTTCCGCCCTTGAACACCAAGGTGCCGTCATCGAAGTGACCGAGCTCGGCCAGTAACCACAGCAGATGATCCTGCGCGACGTCGAGTAGCGCCGCACCGTAGGTGTCGGCGCGGCCCGCTCCATGTAGTCGAACTAGCGCTTCGGTCAGCGTGCCAGCGGCCATCACGCCTTCCCCAGTTGATCTTGCAACGGTGCGATCAGGTGATCATTGACGCTGAATCGTGATGACCATGCTGCGGTAGCGCCGTCACCAAAGGACGCTACCGGCATCGACCTGCTTGGACGCCGGTCGAGTAGATCAACAGCGTCGTCGCTTCTGCCTCCGCGGTGCAGAAGGTACGCGGCACGTTGCCATGCGGAGGCTGACTGACCGCCGAGCAGGCGCTCGATCTTGTCGGTGTCACAGTCCGATGCCAAGACATCGAGTTGGGGAACCAGGTCGGCCCAGACCCGAAACGACGCGGGCCTGGCACCCAACTGGACCACCAGCGCTTCAGGACCGAAGGCCGGGAGCCCAGCGGCCCAGTTGGTCAGGTCCAGCCCCTTGCGACGAAGGAGACGAGAGTTGGGCACGAACTCGCTGGTTTGTTCGCCCGCCCAGCTGAGCCGTACGAGCGAGACGTAGCTCCGCAGTCCGTGCGGAACGCGCTCGTTCGGCGGCAGCCAGACCGCGATCGTCCCGCCGAAGTTGCGGGGGAGGTAGCCAAGGTGCCACGCCGCCGCCTCTCCTGCGAGAGCGAACGCGGCATCGGGTTCGCGCGCCTTCCAAGCCCGTAGATCGATGTATGGGTCGGTGACGTTGGCCTCCCCCGCCGGCACGAACGCCCACACGCCTTTGAGATGCAAGCTCGCGAACCAGCCAAGCTGCTGAAGGTCGCGGGCGGTCCTTTCTAGGTCCCGACCGACTCCAAGTTCCTCAAGGCGGCCGGCGAGATCCTGTCGCGTGACGACTGCCGGACGATCCCGAGAGAGAACCGCAATCAGATCCGCTGCCCACCCTGGGATCGAACGTGAAGCACCACCTGTTCTGCTCATCCACCGGTCCCTCTCTTAGGTCTGAGCCCGAATCTACACCCTCAGGGGGTAGAACCGGGCACGTAGTTAAGACCTGCCCGGCGCTGGCCGGTGGCGGGGGCAGCATGAGAGCTGTGACCTTCGGTCATGAGCCCGACGAGCTACAGCGACAAGGCTGCGCACCCGGGCCGTCAGGCAACCCGAACGCCGTCAATCATCTGATCGGGTGCCTGGGCTGCCCGATCCCCACCGACGCCATCGCCTCGGGTGAGAAGTCCTTGACGTTGTCGGTGCACAGGATGTCCGCGTGCGCGGCCACCGCTGCCACAAGAACGTGGCGATCGTCGTCATCGGGCATGACGAGCCCCTTCACTTTGCGTCGAGCCTGTGCCGTTGGCTCGACCTCAGCCTCTGGGTAGGCATCGTTGAGGAGCCGGATGAGCAGCTCGGCCCGCTTGTCGTCGAACGTTGAGTTGTTGACCTGCAAGTGCTTCACAACCTCGATGAGGATCGCCCGGCTCCACCTGATCGAGATGGCACCCTCGTCTGCGGCGTAGACGAGGTAGTCCCGGAGCACGCGGGAGTAGAGGACGTTGGCATCGCCGAGGACGATCCTTGTAGGGCCGACAACCTCCGGGGCCTCGCCAGTCACTCCACGAGTCCCGCATCGTTCTGGAGCCTGGCCAGCTCAGCGAGGACAGGCGCTCGCCGCTCGCGCTCAGCCGCTAGGAACGTCCGAATCGAGACAACGGGGATCCGGTGGTGAGTACCCACCTTGCGAAAGGCAAGCTTGCCGTCGTCCATGAGCTTGCGGACCTGGGGCCGGGACATGCCCAGCAACTGACCAGCCTGGGTCGGCGTGACATCCCCAAGACTGTTCGTGAGCACAACGTCGTGGCCGCTGACCTTGGCATCGACGAGCCGTGCCATCCACTCGGCGGTCTCCCGCGAGACAGACAGGCGGACCTCGTCGCCGACTTTCGCCAGCGCTTGGTGCAATTTGTCAGCATCTCGAGTCAAGATTTCGGTCATGATAAACCTCCACGCTATCTGCTCTATCTGCACCAACCGTAGCATCTGTCACAAGGAGGGGATTCGAGAACTACTTTCCGTTCCGTCCCTGACTCCATCGAATCGCCCGACACGTCACCAGCCGCATCGACCTCGACGCCCAGACCATGGCGTCTCGATCGCTGGCGGCGACGACTACTGCGGTGTCGTTCATCACTACACACTGACGCTGCCGGTTGTTGCTGAGCTCATGCGACGGGATGCAGCTCGAAGCGGAGCCCGAGAGCGGTCGTCACTTTGAGAATCGTGGTCCACGTGGGATTACCGTCAGCCGACAGCGCCTTGTAGAGCCCGTCGCGACTCATCCCGACACGGCACGCCAACGCGCTCATGTTCTGCGTGCGCGCGATTACCCCCAGAGCACGCGGGACCGCGAAGGGATCATCGTCCGACTCCTCGATCGCAAGCTCGAGGTAACCGGCGATGTCGTCCAAATCGACGAGATAGTTGGCCACGTCGAAGTCGTGCGTCCTGATGACCTCGACCACGTGTCGACTATATCTGACAGATCGAGCTGTTTAGATCAGGCGTCGCCGCCGCACGGTTCTATCGGTGGACAATGAAGTCGGGCGAACGCCACGGTGCGGCGTCAACGGGCAAGATCGTGGCCATTGCTGGCGGATGACCCCGTTTGACCTGTTTGACACGGCCCCGAATTCTGGCCGCCTCGGCGCGTCTAGGAATGACAAAGGCCCGGAATCCCTTGGGATTCCGGGCCTTCTGTTGCCGATTTCGTTGGTGGCGGGGGCAGGATTTGAACCTGCGACCTTCGGGTTATGAGCCCGACGAGCTACCAGACTGCTCCACCCCGCGGCGTGATGGTCATGATATCGGGAGATGCGCCCAGTGACAAACCACTGAGCCGTATGGTCGCAACAACCATGCCCAGCCAACGGCCACCGGCATCCGCCTGCCGTGAGCGACATCAGGAAGTGGAACCACGCAGCCCAACAACCGTCGCGATTGCCTCGTCCACACCCCAGAGCTCCTCCGGGCCCAAGTGGCCCTCAAGCTCGCCGAGTCGAGCGACATCGACGGCCGCCATCTGCTCGACCAGCACTCGTGTTCGCGCGCCGCGCACCTCGACCTCGGGCCGGTAGGAGGCCGGGCGGGCACTCAGCGACGTCGGAGCCATGAGAACAACCGACCGAGGCAAAAGCTCGTTCGCTTGAATCAGGACGCCGTAGCGGTTGCCTCGTTGTTCGAGCCCGGTGCCCTTGGGCACCAAGAACCGGTACACATCACCGCGGAGCACGAAGCGAATCCATCATTTCAGCCACCGCAAGCATCTCTCTGCGATCCTCGTCGTCGGCCTCAAGCGCAGCGGACTCGGCCGCCAGTTGCGAGCTTCGGCCTTGGCGAGCAGCCGCATCGACGAGTGCTGATCGGATCGCATCCGATCGAGACCTCCCAGACTGCTGGAGCGAGCGAAGCGCCCGCTCCGCTTCGTCGTCAAGTCGAACCGAAATTGCTTGCGCCATGGCTCGAGTGTATCACGAATGTAACTACACGTGGTCGGTGACCCGGCGAATCAGGCGCCCCGGTCGATGCGGTCCTGGACTTCCTCGGGAGACAGGTCCTCCCCTGCTTGGCTCAGGATCCACAGGTGCCCAAATGGGTCGCGGAGCCGGCCTTCACGGGGTCCGTAATAGCGGGCCTCGATGGGGACGATCACCTCGGCGCCGCCCGCCTCCATCGCCTGCCCAACCGCATCGGCGTCGGGCACCATCAGCCGGAGCAGCAGGCCGGACCCACCGATTGCGAGGGGAGATGGTGAGTGGTCGACATCCTCCTCGGTGAGTGAGAAGACATCGTCCCCGATGCGGAGTTCGCAGTGCACGACCTTGCCGGATGGCTCGGTGTAGCGGTCGACCTCCTCGGCGCCGAGAGAGGTCACGTAGAACTCGATGGCCTTGGGCGCATCGCGCACGACCAGGCGGGGTTGCAGGTGTGGCTTCGTCATGGGGCCATCATCCTCGCCGGCTTGGCCGACCGTCTTGAACATTTGGGATCAGTGAGGGGACGCCACCATCGGCCCAGCTCACAGATGGACGGCCTCATCGTGGTCGGCGCCGACCACCTCGTCGCAGGTGGGGCAATACCAACGGAGTTCCAGGTCGGACCCGCAGACTCCGTGCGACGGCGCCGCGGCGCCGTCGCCTCCATCGACCAGGTGCGTCGAACCCCACGCCCCCATGGCCGACCACACCGAACCGAGCTGTCGGCCGGTGTCGCTCAGCCGGTAGCGCACCCGAAGCGGCCGCTGCTGGTAGGGCTCGGAGGTGATGAGGCCGTCGGCTTCCAGCGACCGCAACCGCTTGGTGAGCACGTTCGGAGCGATCCCATCCAACCGCTCGGACAGCTCGCCGAAGGTGGCGTCGTCAGCGGCCAACTCCACGAGCACCAGTGGTGTCCAGCGGTCCCCAACCCGCCGCAGCGCCGCATCCAAGCCCGGTAGCCGGACGGAACCTGGCGCCAGGCCGCTTGCAGCGTTGCGGCGCATTCGCCCCGGCGGCCGGCGACCTGGCGAATGTGCGGGGGCTGCCATGCCCAACGTTGGCCCAAGACGGGGCCGCCCGCAAGGTTCAGACAACGTGTTGCCACGTGGGGCGCGTTGGCGCCACCCCGAGGTGTGGTTACTATTCGATAGCAAGTCACTACCTACACCCCAAGGCGAACCCATGAGCACCACCACGACCACCGAATCCGCATCCAACGACCCCACATCCACCAACAGCCCATCCAAGGCCCAGACCGACTCGGTGCTGGATGCGCTGGAGCACGCCACCCGAGCCGCCTCCTCCGTGGTCGACTCGATCGTGGGCATCGGCCGCCGAAGCCGGGGCTCGGGGGTGATCGTTGCACCCAACCGGGTGTTGACCTCGGCCCACAACCTGCGCGACCGCACCACCCAGGTGAACTTCCCCGACGGCACCCAGGGCGCGCTGCTGGGCGTCGACCCGGCCGGTGACCTGGCGGTACTGGAAGTGGACACCGGCGATCGCCCCGCAGTCACCTGGTCGGCCGAGCCCGCTGAATTGGGCCAGATCGTGTTCGCCGCTTCGGCCTCCCAGCAGGGCGCCCGGCTGACGTGGGGCACGGTGTCGGCGACCGACCGCACGTTCCGCGGCCCGCACCGCCGACCCATCACCGGCGCCATCGAGCACACCGCACCCCTGCCCCGGGGCGCTTCCGGCGGGGTCGTGGTCGACCGCACCGGCGCCGTGCTCGGCATCAATACACACCGCCTCGGCGACGGCTTCTACCTGGCCCGCCCCGCCACGACGGATCTCCGCTCCATCGTGGATCGCCTGTCGGAGGGCGTGGACGTCCGGCCGCGCACGCTGGGCATCAGCATCGCCCCGCCCAAGGCCGCCCGCCACCTGCGAGCCTCGGTTGGCCTGCCCGAGCGCGACGGCATCCTGATCCGCGACGTGGACGACGGCTCGCCGGCCGACGCTGCCGGTTTGAAGCGTGGCGACCTGATCGTCGCTGTCGGCGACGGCGAGATCACCCAGATCCCCGAGCTGTACGCGGCACTTGAGCTGGTCGCCGACGGCGACACCCTGACCCTGGGCATCGTGCGAGCAACCGACGAGCTCACCGTCACCGTGCGCTTCGAGGCAACCGCGAGCGAGTCACCCGAGGGCTGAGCGCCAAAGCACCCGAACGAAGCCGCCATCGTGCTGACCCACGGCGGCGGGTTTACGGCGGCGGGTTTATGGGCGGCGACAAGGCCAACCTGGAGTCCGAGGCCAAGCGGCCGGCCGGCAAGGGGTACACGGTGGTGAGGATCAGTTTGCCCACGGGCCTCAAGGCCGGGAGAAGATCGCGTGGGTCCCGATACGACGCCACATCACGTGGGCTTCACCCTGAACGGCTTCATCGCCATACTCAAAGGTTGCCCGGCCATCCGGAGCCCAGGTCATTTCAAAGATGCCCTTGGCGCCCTGGACACCCTTGACCCGCAACCCCTTTCGGAGAGGCCGATCTTCAGCAAGATCCGCAACGAGTTGGCGGACAGCCAGCAGGAACGCTGCCTGTTGCGCCGGCGAGAGGTGGTCGAAGTCGGCGCGGAACCGGCCAAGCCATTCGAAGGTCGGCACCGCCGACTAGCTCGTCGCCGCAGTGCCAGACGGCTTGGCTCTCGCCGAAAGCGCATCGAGGAACTCCTCAGCTGACTCAAAGCGCTCGCTCCTACCAGCGGCACGATCAAGGTCGGCCTCGCGCTCGCCAGCCTGCCATTCCGGCGACCAGAACCACGCTTGCGTGGCATCGATGACCTTCTGCGGCCGCAGCAAAATGCCATCTTCGGTCAGCTCAGCATCAAGGAGGTCGCCTTCCTCAAGACGTGCCGAACTCCGGATCTCCTCCGGCAAAGTGATCTGACCCTTTGCCCGCAACGTGGTTCGCGCCATGGAACAAGCATACATTCCGAAAGTAGGAAAGTGCGACCATCGCGGCGGTGAGACCGCCTACGACACTCGGCGGCCATCCTCGACCAGGTTGATCTGCCACAACACCTGGTCGAGCAGATCACCCGCCTCGATGCCGGTGTAGCGCTGCGGGTTGTCCGTGGTGATGCAAGCCTCGATGGGCGCCAGGATGGTCCAGGGCGTCGGGTGGCAGAACTGCACCACCGAGTAGCGCTCCCCGGGCGCCTCGGGGTCGGCGGCCACGCGGTGCCAGCCAACCGGGATATACCCGTTGGACAGCCGCTCCAACATGATGCCGGTGTTGATGATGGCGTGGCCGTCCGGCGGCACCGCATCGACCCACCGATCGTCCACCTGCACCTGCAACCCCTTCGAGGTGGCCCGGGGTAGTGCCGTGATCAGGTTGATGTCGGCGTGCTCGCCCGCCCACAGGTGGTTGACGCCGGGCGCCAGGTCCATCGCCGGGTAATGGATGGCCCGGGTGAGCGTCGCACCGTCTCGCACCAGTTCGTCGAAGAACCCCTCGGCGGCGCCGAGCCCCAGGGCGATGATCCGCAGGAACCGACGCTGCAGATCGGCCATGCGCCGATGGAACTCCATGAGCACGTCCGTGATGCCGGGCACCGCAGCCTCGGGCAACACCAGGTCGGCGTAGCGATGCGGATAGCGGCGACGCAGGGGATGGCCCTCGGGCACGGTCTCGCCCCAGTTCAACATCTCCTTCCAGTCCGGCGTGTCGCTGACGGCCGCGGTCTCCACCAGCAGGCCGGTGTAGCCGGTCTGCCCCATCGACCCCGGAGCACGGAACCGGTCCTTCTCGTCGGCGTCGCGGCCGAAGAACTCGGCAAGGTAGCCGTAGGCCTCGTCGAGGAAGCCCTCGCCCATGTCGTGGGTGGTGTAGACGAACCCGGTCTCCAGCGATCGCATGACGCCATCGACCACGGCACGCCGCACCGCATCGTCGCCCGACTCGAAGGCCAGCAGGTCAACGTCGAGAATCTCGTCGGTCATGGGCCTCCTTCGGGCGGCGAGCCCATGCAGTCTCCCCCGGACGTCCGAACTCCGCCACCGGTCGACACGACTCGGTCGATCGGCGCAGCGCCAAGGCCATCGAGCATCGATAGATAGGGTGCGACGGTGTCACCCGCTCGATGCCGGCCTTCGGTCGTGGAGCTGAGCTGGTGAAGGGGTGGAAGCGGCACCTCAGCGCCCTGCCGGCCGGTCACGTCGAGCGCGCTTGGACAGAAAGCTCCTCGTGGACCTGCAGATCGTGTCTCGCCTCGGGTGGTCGAGCAACAACTTTGGCTCCGGCGACGGACGCGGTGCGGACGACCTCTTCGGGCAGGCCGTCGCCCGGCGATCTTCCGGTCGGATTCCCGACGGCACACCGGAGAACGGGGTCCACCTGAGCTGGGGACCGATCTGGCTGATGCTGGGGTTCATGCTCGCATCGTCGATCGGATGGACGCTCGGGCTCGTGATACGCAGGCGCCGTGCGACGAGGCCCTGACAGCTTCAGGGTGGGGGCCGCTCTGACAGACTTCGCCGATGGGGAACGACTTTGAGACCATCCGCTACGAGGTGAGCGATCAGATCGCCACGTTGACGTTGGACCGGCCCGAACGTCTGAACGCCTTCACGTCGCTGATGGCCGCCGAGATCATCGCGGTGCTCGACCTGGTGGACGCCGACGACGACGTGCGGGCCCTGATCATCACCGGTGAGGGCAAGGCGTTCTGTGCGGGGGCGGACCTGGCGGCGGGCACGTCGACCTTCGACTACGAAGCCCGGGGTGACTCGGTCTTCGGGGGTGACGAGGCCGACGCTGCGGGCGACGACCCCGTGGTGGCGTTCTATGGCGGCATCGATGACATGCGAGGCGACGGCCCCGACGCCATACGCGACACCGGCGGCATCGTGGTGCTGAGAATGTTCCGCTGCACCAAGCCCATCATCGCCGCCATCGGGGGCGATGCGGTGGGCATCGGCGTCACTATGTGTCTGCCCGCCGACATCCGCATGGCCAGCCGAACCGCCCGTTTTGGGTTCGTGTTCAACGCCCGGGGTCTGGTGCCCGAGGCGACGTCGTCGTGGTTCCTTCCTCGCATCGTGGGCATCTCCACCGCGCTGGAGTGGTGCTACACCGCCGGCCTGGTCAGAGCCGACCAGGCCTTGACCGCCGGTCTGGTGCGCTCGCTTCATGCGCCTCACGAGCTGGTGGAGGATGCCCGGAAGCTGGCCCGACGTTTCATCGCCGGATCGGCCCCGGTGTCGGCCGCGCTCACCCGCCAGATGATGTGGCGTGGTCTCGGCGCCGCCCACCCCATGGAGGCCCACCGCATCGACAGCCGGGCGGTGGTGGCCCAGGGCCGCGGTAGCGACGCGGCCGAGGGCATCGGGTCGTTTCTAGAGAAACGCCCGCCGGTGTGGACCCAATCGCTGCCCGCCGACCTGCCGGACTGGTATCCGTGGTGGGACGAGCCCACGTTCACCTGAGTTGACGAAGGGTGTCGATCGTCTCGGCATCGACGCGGTCCAAGCTGGGCAGCACCCGATCACAAAACTCGAACCGTGGATCATCTGCCTGCGCGGCAGCCGGGACGGCGACCACCCGCATGCCGGCGGCCGCTGCGGCGATGGCGCCGTTGACCGAGTCCTCGATTGCCACGCACGTGCCGGGCCGAACGCCGAGCAACGCTGCAGTGCTCAGGTAACAGGCCGGATGCGGTTTCCCGGCGGGTTCGTCCTCGGCCGAGTGCACCCGCTCGAAGCGATCGCCAAGCCCCAGGCCCAGCAGCGAGGCGTCGATCAGGCGCCTGGGCGACGACGAGCACACGGCCAGCCGATGACCGGCTGCGGCCAGCCGAGCGACGGCACCGGTCGCTCCTGCGATCTCGATGGGGCCGTTCTGCGCATGATCGACCATGGCATCGACGATCGCGTTGGCCACGGCGCCCACCGATGAGTTCGGTGCCGTGACGTCCCATGGGCGACGGGCCAGCCAGTGCCCGACCACCTCGTCGACCCGCAGCCCGGTGGTCGAGGCGGTGTCGGCGGCGTCGAGGCGAACTCCCACCTCGGCGAACACCTCCACCTCGGCCGCCTCCCATCGGGGTTCGGAGTCGATCAACACCCCGTCCAGATCGAAGATCACGGTCGGGCTCGTGGGGCGCACCATGGCGGCGCACCGTACCGCCTTCAGGCTCAACGTCGACACTCCCCGGCGGGTCGGCGGACCCCGACGGGTGTAGCCATGGGGAATCGCTCGACGCTCTCCCGACCACCCGAACGGCGGTGCTCAACACCCACAGTCGCCACCGCCCGACGACGAACCTGGTGCGGCCGCGCCGGTTGGGCGTCGCAGCATCTTCGCCTCACTCGCATCGCGAAACTTCCGGCTGTTCTTCGTCGGACAGACCATCTCCCAGGTGGGCAACTGGATGACGATGGTGGCCCTCACGCTGCTGATCCTGCGCAGGACCGACAGCGGCATGGCCATCGGGTTGCTGTCGGCCTGCCAGTTCGGACCAGTGCTGTTGTTCTCGGCCTGGGCGGGGCTGATCGCCGACCGGTCCAACAAGCGCAACCTGCTGATGCTCACCCAGGCCCTGGCGATGTGCCAGTCGGCGGCGTTGGGCGTGCTGGCCTTCATGGACCATGCCCCGATTGGCGCGTTCTACGTGGTCGCCTTCATCGGCGGCCTGTCACTGGCCGTCGACAACCCGGTGCGCCGACCGTTCGTCAACGAGCTGGTGCCGATCGGGGACGTCGCCAACGCCGTGTCGCTGTACAGCGCGATGAACAGCCTCGCGCGCATCGCCGGGCCGACCATCGCCGGCGTGCTCATCGTGACCGTCGGGTTCGGCTGGACGTTCACGATCGACGCCGTGTCCTACGTGGCCGTGCTGGGTTCGCTGGCGCTGATGCGCCCTGACGAGTTGCGGCGGGCGCCCCGCACACCACGCGGCGCCGGGCAGGTGCGGGAGGGACTGCGCTACATCACCGGGGTGCCGGAGCTGTGGATCACCTTCGCGATGCTGCTGATCATCGGACTCATCAGCTACAACTTCTCCGTCACCTTTCCGCTCTTCGTCGTCAAGGCGCTGCACGGCAGCGACCGCGCCTACACGTTGGTGTACGCGGCCTTCAGCGCCGGGGGACTGGTCGGGGCGCTGGTGACCGCTCGCCGATCGGTCGTGACCATCACCAACGTCGCCCGGGCCGCCGCTGGGCTGGGTGCCTCGATGCTGGTGCTCGCGTTCGTGCCCAACCCGGTGGTGGCGGCTGCCGTGGCGGTGGCGGTCGGCGCCATGGGCATCGGCTACATGACCGGAACCACCGCCATCGCCCAACTGCGAACCGACAACCGAATGCTCGGCCGGGTGCTGGCGGTGCAGATGGTGCTCCTCATCGGCACCACGCCGATCGGCGGACCGATCCTGGGAGCCGTCGCCGACGCGCTGGGTGCACGGGCCCCGGTGCTCATCGGCGGTGTCGGGGCCTTGGCCGCTGCCGCGTTCGGCACGCTGGCCGCCCGTCGCTTCGACCAGACCTCGCCAACCCGGCCCGAAACCACGACCACGCCCGGAACTCGGGATCCGCCCGAACCCCCGGTGTGGGTCGAGCCCCAGGCGACGTAGGTTGACGTGATGGACCGGCTGCACACACGTCGACGGCGACCCGCTCTGCATCCGGGACACCGCCGCCATCACGTGGTGGTGGTCGGCGCCGGGTTCGGTGGGTTGGCCGCCGCCCGGGCGCTGGACGACGTCCCGGTGGACGTCACCGTGGTCGACGCCCACAACCACCACACGTTCCAACCCCTGCTCTACCAGGTGGCCACCGCCGGGCTGGACGCCGGCGACGTCACCTACGCCGCCCGCGGCATCTTCCACCGACAGGCCAACGTCTCGGTGCGCATGGCCCGGGTGGTCGGAGGCGACCTCGACGGGCGAACACTCGCGTTGGCCGACGGATCCGAGCTGGGCTACGACCACCTGGTGTTGGCCGCCGGAGCCGTCACCAACACCTACGGCATTCCGGGCGTCGCCGAGCATGCCTTTGGACTGAAGTCGCTCCGGGACGCCCTGGCGGTGCGGGCCCAGGTGCTCAGCTGCTTCGAGGAGGCGGACGCTCGGCCCGAGCTGATCGACGACGGGCTGTTGAACGTGGTGATCGCCGGTGGCGGTCCCACCGGCGTGGAGTTGGCCGGCGGGATGGTCGAGCTGATCGAGCACGTGTTGCGCCACGACTTCCCCCGCTTGGACCTCCGCCGTGCCCGGGTGGTGCTGGTGGAAATGGGCGACACACTGTTGCCCCCGTTCCACCCCAAGCTGGGCGCCAAAGCGAAGGCCACGTTGGAACGTCGGGGGGTGGAGGTGCTCCTCGGGACCACCGTCGACCAGGTACACCGAACCTCGGTGGTGGTCAGCGGCCCCATGCTGGGCGAAGGAGCGGTGATTCCGGCCCACACGATGGTGTGGGCCGCCGGGATCCGTGCCAGTCCACTGGCTGACGCGCTCGATCTGGCGAACGGACCGGCCGGGCGTATCCCGGTGGGCGACGACCTGTCGCTCCCCGGGCATCCGGAGGTCTTCGTCATCGGCGACCTGGCGGCGGCCACCGACCACTCTGGTACACCCCTCCCACAAGTGGCGCCGGTGGCCATACAGGGCGGAACGCACGTCGCGGCCATGATCCATCGCCGTCTGGACGGCGAGGCGACCAGCGCCTTCCACTACACCGACAAGGGTTCGATGGCGACCGTGGGTCGGGCATCAGCGGTTGCCCAACTGCCCGGTGGGCTGCGCCTGTCGGGGCTGATCGGCTGGCTGGCCTGGCTGGCACTGCACCTGGTGCAGCTGGTGGGCTTCCGCAACCGGGCCAACGTGTTGGTGAACTGGGCTTGGAATTACGTCACCTACGACCGGGCCAGCCGCATCATCCCGGAGGCCGAGGTCGGTGCCGGGGAACGGACTCCCGGCCTGCGCCACGACGCCGGTGGTCTGGAGGACCCCGCCGAACGTTCGGCCTAACCACGCGCCACTACCGATGAACCATACGGATTTGGTGCCGCCTGCTGTACTGGCGGGATGGTTGACACCGCACCGCTCTCCCCGATCGACCCGGGCAACACCCCGATGCGCGACTTCTGGGGTGGCAGCCGAGGCCAGTCGTGGGTTCGGCGCAGCGTCGCCTACGACGGGCAACTTCGGGCCTACACCGACGCGTTGATGGACGCCCTGAAACCGGTGCCTGGTGAGCACTGCCTGGATGTGGGCTGCGGCACCGGGTACACCACGAGAGAACTCGCCGTCGAGGTCACACCCGCCGGCGCTGCCGTGGGAGTGGACCTGTCGCACGCCATGGTGGCGGGAGCCCGGGCCGCTGCCGACGCGTCCGGCGCCGAGCGCAACCGACGCCCCTCCTTTGCGGTCGCCGACGTGCAGGTGGCCGACCTGGCGGCGCTCAACCAGAGCCGTGCGTACAACGTGATCGCCAGCCGATTCGGGATCATGTTTTTTGCTGACCCCGTGGCGGCCTTCACCAACCTGGCCTCGGCAGCCGCACCGGGCGCCCGCCTTGGCCTGGTGTGCTGGGCCGCGCTGCAGGACAACCCATGGTTCACCGAGCCGCGCGACGCCGCACTTCCAATCTTGGAGCACGTGTTGGCGGCCCCGCCCGCCGAGCCGCCGCGGGATGCCCCAGGACCGTTCTCCATGGCCGATCCCACCCGCCCCACCGACCTGCTTGAGCGTGCCGGGTGGACCAACGCATCCGTGCGAACGCTGACGAACGACCTCTACCTGGGAGGCCCGGGCTCCGTTGAATCAACCGTCAACTTCCTGACCTCGGGGTCGGCCATGGCGCCGACCCTGCACGACCATCCAGAGCTGTTGGAGCCGATGAATGTTGTACTTCGCAAGGTCTTGGCCCCACACCACGACGGCACCGGGGTGCGGTATCCGGCAACGGCGCACCTGGTGACCGCAACCCGGCCGTGAGCGCCGACGCTGGGGCCTTCCCCAGCGATGATTGGGGGGTTGACCCACCGGACACCGATGGAGTGCGCGCCCAAGATGGGGCCATGTTCACCAACGAGTCCGGCCGGCCAAACACCCAGCCCCAACCCGAAGCCAACCGGCCCGGCGCAACCGAAACCGACCCGGCCGAGCGAGATCGGGTGGTTGACGCCGTTCGTGCCGGCTGCCTGGTGGTGGTGGTGGCCGGTCACTGGCTGATGGCCGCCATCGGCACCGAAGCAACGGGCACCGGCGCCTACCGGGTGCAACTCGCCAACATGCTGGAGCTACGTCCGTGGACCCAATGGCTCACCTGGGTGCTGCAGGTGATGCCGCTGTTCTTCATCGTCGGTGGGTTTGCCAACGCCGTCTCGTGGACCCGGACCGTCAACCGGGGTGGCCGGTGGGCTGACTGGGTGGCCAACCGCATGCGCCGCCTGCTGGCGCCGGCGATTGGGCTGCTGGCCGTCTGGCTGGTGGTCGTCGCCGTGGCCCAGCCGTTTCTGGACCCCCGGCTGGTTCATGGGGGCCACCGTCTGGTGACCAAGCCGTTGTGGTTCCTCGGCGTGTACCTGGTGATCACAGCGATGACCCCGCTGCTGGTGCGTCTTCAGACCCGGCTGGGCATCTGGGCGGTCGTCCCCTGGGCCGTCGCCGCCGTCGCCGTCGACGTTCTGCGCTTCAACGACCACGACACCGCACTGGCCTCATTGAACTTCGTCTTCGTCTGGGCCGCACTCACCCAGGTGGGTATGAGTTGGGACCGGCTGGTGGCAAACCGCGATCGTTGGTGGATGCTCGCCGGAGGCGGCTACCTGGCCCTCGGTCTTCTGGTGGGCATCGGCCCGTATGGCCTCTCCATGGTGGGCGTTGGTGGCAAGGTGTCCAACATGGCGCCGCCGAGCATCGCCCTGCTGGCCCTGGGCTGCGCGCAGCTGGGCTTGATCCTGGCGGCCTGGGATCGGCTGCGATCCGTCCTGGCCCAGGAGCGCTACTGGACGCCGGTCATGCGGATCGGCGCAGGTGGCATGACCCTGTACTTGTGGCACCTGACGGCGATGGCCATCGGGGTGTGCCTGGTAGCGCTGGCCGCATCCCTCGGCATTGCCCAACCCACGCCCGGCTCGGCGCTGTGGTGGGCCACCAGGCCGCTGTGGTTCGGCGTGCTGGCGGTGGTTCTCTCGCCAATCCTACGTCGGGCCGCACCGGTTGAGGTGCGCTCGTTGTTGGCGCCGCAAAGCACCGGGACCCCGCTGTGGGCGGCCGTGCTCGGAGTGACGGCCGGCGCCGCCGCCATCGCCTACCTGGTGATCGAAGGGCTCCAGCCCGTGGGCCCCGCAGTGGTACCGGTGCTGGTGTTGGCCGCCCTCGTGCGTTGGCTCTCGCCCCCCAACGACGCCGAGCCGGCCATCGATCGGGCCGATCGGTCCGCTTGAGGCTCGGCCGCCGCAGATCGGTTGGTTGACCAAACGGCAGCGCTCAGCTGGACCAGACGATGCTCTGCAGTTCACTGTAGGCATGCAGGCCGTAGGAGCCGCCATCGCGCCCCACGCCTGACTGCTTGAACCCACCGAAGGGGGCCTCGTGGTTGCGCTGCAGCGTGTTGAGGCCAACGTTGCCGGAGCGAAGCCGCTTGGCCATGTCCAGCGCCACCGCCGAGTCGCTGGTGAAGACATAGCTGTAGAGCCCGAAGTCGGAGTCGTTGGCGACGGCAATCGCCTCCTCCGCGTCGTCGACGGGCACCACCGCAACCACCGGGCCGAAGATCTCCTCCCGCACCGGCGTCATCTGATTGGTGGCGTCGGCCAGCAGGGTGGGCGCCACGTAGAAGCCCCGCTCCATGTCGGGGCGTTCGCCGCCGACCGCAATGGTCGCCCCCTCCGCCCGCCCGGCCTCGATGTAGCCCTCCACCCGCGCTCGATGTGCCGCCGAGATGACCGGGCCGACCACGGTGCCCCGCTCCAGGGGGTCCCCAACCGGCATGTAGGCGGCGGTCTTGGTGAGACCCGCCACCAGCTGGTCGTAGATGCCCCGCTGGGCGATCACCCGGGTGGGACTGGTGCAGATCTGCCCGGAGTGGAAGCCCCACACGGAGGAGATGCCACCGATGGCCGCCTTCAGGTCTGCGTCGTCCAACACGATGCAGGCGCCTTTGCCACCCAGCTCCAGCAGGAGGCGTTTCATGCGGGCGCCGGACACCTCACCGATGCGTTGCCCGACGGCTGTCGAGCCGGTGAAGCTCACCATGTCGACATTTTCGTCGGTGGTCAGCACCTCGGAGGGGGCCACATCCTGGCTGACGACACAGTTGACGACGCCGGGCGGGAACCCGGCCTCCACGAGAAGCTCGGCCATGCGGATGACGCCGAGAGGATCCTGCGGTGCGGGCTTCATGATGACCGTGTTGCCCATCGCCAGGGCCGGGGCCACCTTGCCCGCCATATTGACCACCGGGAAGTTGTACGACGAGATCGCGGTGACCACGCCGACCGGGGCCCGGTTGGCGATCGCCGAGATCACACCGCCGGGGGCCAACGCGGTTGACGGCACGCTCTGCGGGCGCAGCGGGGTTACCGGCGACTCCTTGGCCCCCTCGGCGTAGCGACGGAACCGGGCCGCCGCCTGAGGCACCTGCATCGACTTGGTGACGCGCATCGTGGCGCCGGTCTCAGCCTGCACCAGCGGCACCAACTCGGCGGCGTGGGAATCGATCAGCTCGGCGGCACGGTTGAGCAGCTCGTAGCGGAGCTCGGGGGTGGTGCGTGACCACGACTCGAACGCCTCGGCGGCAGCCGCCGCGGCGTCGGCGGCCTGGTCGGTGGTCGCCTCGGGGGCGCGACCCACAACCGCCTCGGTGGCCGGGTTGATGACGTCGTAGGTGCCTGCGCCGCCGGCTGGGCGGTCGCCGCCGATGATCAACGTCCACGGCTGATCGGGATCGGGTGCGTTGGTGGCTGCTTCGTCGGTGCTGCTCATGGCGGTGGGGTTCCGTTTCTCGGTCGGTGGGATCGTCGTGATCGGGTCGGGGTGAAGGTTCGGACGGCGGGTTGGATCGGTCGGCGGGTCAGGCAGCCGGGTCGGATTGCAGGGCCGGCGATGGTGGCAGATGTGGTGCCACCTCCTGACCGAAACGCAGCAGTTGGTCGCAGTAGTCATCGACCGACGTGGCAAGGAAGCTCAGCTGAAGCTGGTTGATACCGCGGGAGGCGTAACGGGCCAGACGGTCGGCGACGTTTTCGGCCGGGCCGCTCAGGGTGTAATCGGGTTGGCCCTCGATGGGATCGCCCAGGCGGATCGGCTCGCACAGCACGCCCACTGCAAACGGCTCGTCGACTCGTCCGGCCGCCTCGCGCAACTCGCCGATGCGTTGAATCGCGGCCCGCATACCGCCCTTCGGTGGCCCCTGCGGAAGCCAGCCGTCACCCAACTGGGCGGCGCGCCGCACCGCCGCCGGCGAGGATCCACCCACCCAGATCGGCGGGCCGCCCGGGCGTGTCGGGGCCGGGCCAACCCGCACCGAGGTGGCCGGATAACGCTTGCCGACAAGGCTGAACCCGGCGTCGACGTCGCCGGGATTGGCGGCCTCGAACGCCGTGCGCACCGCAACGATCGCCTCCTCCAGCGCCGAGCCACGATCATCGAAGTTCACGCCAAGCGCCTCGAACTCGCGTTGCACGTGGCCGGCGCCCACGCCGAGGATCACTCGGCCGCCGGTGAGCGCGTCCAGCGTTGCGAAGCTCTTCGCCACAGCCAACGGATGCCGGTAGGCGGCAACGTAGACGTGGCTGAGCAGCCAGAGGTTGGGGCAGCGGGCGCCAAGCCAAGCCAGCGTGGCCACCGTGTCATACCAGGTGGAGCTGATGTTCAGGTCCGTGGGCACGGCAACGTGATCGCAGACCGCCACGTAACCCAGCCGGGACTCATCGGCGGCCGCTGCGATACGGGCCAACTCGGCGGGACCGGCATCGGCCTCCCACGGCTGAACAAAGGTGGGGCTCTTCGACTGGATCGGCAGCTGAACGCCCCGAAGCTGCTCACCCTCACCGATCATGGCGACCATCGCCCCTCCCTGCTGGCTGTGTCCCGGTAGCCGCGCGCCCAGTTGCTGATGCCCACGAAATCTGACGGTACGTCAGATACTACCGGTCGGGGCGAGAGGCCGAACTGATTCGGGACGCCGCGGCGTCGTCGATAACCTCGACCGGGTGAGCCGCTACTACGTGACAACCCCGATCTACTACGTCAACGATGCGCCCCACATCGGACACGCCTACACCACCGTGACCGCGGATGCCCTCGCCCGATGGCACCGCCTCATCGGCGATGATGTGTTCTTTCTCACCGGCACCGACGAACACGGTCAGAAGGTGGCCCGCGCCGCCGAGGCCGCCGGCCGAGCCCCGGCCAAGCACGCCGAGTTGAACGCTCAGCGATATCGCGACGCCTGGGACCAACTTGGCATTGGCTTCGACGACTTCATCCGCACCACCGAGCCCCGCCAGATCGAGGCCGTGCAGAAGTTCATGGGCCGAATCTACGACAACGGCCACATCTATTCGGGCACCTACGAGGGCTGGTACTGCGTCCCGTGTGAGGCGTACTACACCGACGACGAACTCGACCCGGCGCTCGACGGTGGCGATACGCCGCTGTGCACCATCCATCGCAAGCCGGTGGAGTGGCTGGCCGAGGAGAACTGGTTCTTCCGCCTTTCAGCGTTTACACAACCGCTGCTCGACTGGTACGAGGCCAACCCCAACGCCGTTCAGCCCGACGGCAAGCGCAACGAGGCACTCGGCCTGATCCGGGGCGGCCTGCGCGACATCTCGGTCAGCCGGTCGGCCGTGGAATGGGGCATCCCGGTGCCCTGGGCCGAGGGCCACGTGTTCTACGTCTGGTACGACGCGCTGATCAACTACGTCACCGCCATCGGCTACCACGACGACCGCGAACGCTTCGACACCTGGTGGCCGGCGGTCCATCACCTGCTGGCCAAGGACATTCTGCGGTTCCACTGTGTGTACTGGCCCGCCATGCTGCTGGCCGCCGGCGAGGCTCCGCCCCGCCAGTTCAACGTGCACGGCTACCTGCTGGTGGGCGGGGAGAAGATGTCCAAGACATCACTCAACCAGATCACCCCCGCCGAACTGGTGGAGGACTTCGGCGTGGACGGGTTCCGCTACCAGTTTCTGCGCGACCAACCCTTCGGTCCGGACGGTGACTTCAGCTACGAGGGCATGGTCGCCCGCTACAACACCGACCTGGCCAACAACCTGGGCAACCTGGCCGCCCGCGTGGCCACGGTGGTGGCCAAGAAGTGCGACGGCGTGGGGCCCGCCCCCGACCCGGACAGCGTGCTGGCCCCGCTCGCCGCCGACGTGGTGGCCGAGGCGTCCGCCGCCTGGGCCGACACGTCCCCGCCCAGGGCACTCGAGGCCACCTGGCGCCTGATTCGGGAGGCCAACGCACACCTGGAGAACCACGAGCCCTGGAAGGCCGAACCCGGGCCCGAGGTCGATCGGGTGCTCGGCGACGCACTGGAGGTTCTGCGGATCGTGACCGTGCTGGCCTCGCCCGCCCTGTTGGAGTCCACCACCGAGCTCTGGCGCCGCATCGGGCTGGCCGATGCCGACGGGCAACCCGACCTACCGACCGATGTTGCGGTGCCCGGCGCACTGGCATGGGGCGGCTACCCCGGCGGCCTGCCGGTGGAAAAGGGAAGCCCGCTCTTCCCTCGCATCAAGGCCTGACCCGCACCCGTCCTCGGATAGGTTCGGTGGCTCGGCAGTGCCACCATGGCGCTCCGCCCATGGGAGGGCTCATGATCATCATCTCCGGCACCGTCAGCCTCGATGCGTCCAAGGCCGACGCTTTTCACGTGGCGTTGGAGGCGCTGGTGACCGCCACCAGGGCCGAGGAAGGCAACGTCAGCTACGGCTTTTATGTCGACCCGCTTGAAGCGGGCACCTACCGAATCTTTGAGGAGTGGGCCGACCAGGCTGCGCTCGATGCGCACATGGGCGCCGACCACATGGCGGCGTTCATGGGCCAGATGGGCGATTTCGGCGTCACCGGCATCGAGTTGCACAGCTACCAGGCATCGAACAAGACCAAGTTCATGTAGCGACCGGCGGGTCGCTCAGGACAGGACGTAGTCCTTGACCACCCAGGTGACGATCTCGTTCCACACCGTTTGGATCTGTGAGAAGTAGTCGGTGTTGGAGGCCCACACCCCGGCCAGGTCCTTCCAGGTGGGACAACACCCGCGGACGCCCAACTTCTCCGGATCCCACCGCACCTTCGGGTTGGCGAACTGCGCTGCGGTAAGGCCCGGATTGGCGTAGATCTTCAGCAGCTGCATCTGCGCACGCACGCCGGTGCGGGCATCCGGGAAACCAAACCCGTTGGTACACGAGTCGCAGGCGCCGATCCCAGCGAAGTTGTTGTCGGTGCCCTTGACCTGGCCGTAGCTGGGATAGCCGAACGAACCGGTCTCCAGGATGGACTGGGCAAAGGCGATATCGGCCCGAATGCCTTCGCTACGGCCCTCCTCCACGTACAGGTTGGTCAGCTCCTGGATCGACACGGTGGTGTTCGCCTTGCGTCCGTCGGCGGTGAACCAACGGGACAGGTCCTCGCCGGTCAGCAGCGGCTCGCCGTTGATGGCCGTGGTCTGGTCCAGCGACAACCCGGTGAACTGCTTGGCAATGGTATTGGCCCGCTCCAGATCCTTACGCACCTGCAGCCGCTGCTCGGCAGCGCTCTGGCGCCGGGTCAGCTCGGCCTGCTCGGCCGAAGAACGCTCGTCGGTCACCGCCTCGGCCTTACCCAGATGGCCCGATTCGATCTCCAACTGCCGCTGTTCCTCATCCACCTTGGCCGAGCGGGCTTTGGCCAGGTCCGCCACCGTGGTCTCGGCCTCGGCAACTTCGGCCTCGGCCTCCCTGGTTCGCGTCACGTGTGCCCTGCCTGAGCTGCGCAGGAACTCGCGCCGACGGGATGCTGCGAGGGAGTCGGCCTCTTCGAGCGTCGGCAGGCCGGGCGGCGCACTGTTGGCCACGTAGGCGGCAACGGAGAAGGTGCGGAGCTTGCCGACCGTCGTCATCCAACCCTCGCTGGCTCCCACCCGCACCTCATCGGCGTTCTTCAACGACTTGGCCAGCTTGTCGCCCTCGACGCGGGCTTCGTCCGCCTGGGAGCGGGCCTTCTTGGCCAGGTCCTCCTCTTGGACCCGCTCGGCCTCCAAGTCCTGATCACGTTTGGCGGCGGCCTCCCGGGCCTGCACGTCGGCCTCCTCGGCAGCGGTGAGCTGGTCCGCCAGGCCGGCAACCTCACGGTTGGCTTTGTCGACCGCCTGTTGCAGCAGCGCCGGCTGGTCAGAGGACGACGCCACCGTGACCGCTGCGGCCCCATCGCCGGTGGCCGTGGCCGCAGCGGTGGTGGGCGTCGTCGCAGCGGCGCCGATGTCGGTCGGTTGGGGGGCGGTCGCCGCGGGGTCGGTTGCGGTGGCCACGGTGGTTGTGGCGGCCGGTGGTTCGGTCACCGCAGGCGTGACGGTGGTGTCCGTGGCCCCGGGGTCCTGACGCGGCGAAGCACCCGCAGGCTGGACGGCCGCACCCACCGACAACAACACCACGACGGTGACGGCCAAGCGCGTTCGACGGCGACGTGAACGAGCGCGCATCATCGAACGTCGGTGGCCCGGCGGGAACGCGGCACCGGGCGGGCGGATGGAGCGAAGGATGCGGTATCGAGGTTGGCAGATTGGGCCAGGCACGATCCGGTCCCACGCGGGGGTTGACTGGCGATCAACCCATGATAGAGGCACAACCGGCAGAGCGGTCGTCGGATCATCGTGACCTAGCATGCCTACTCCGGGTGGGCGCGCCAGTTGCGGCGCTTCGCCACCCAGGGCGAGCATCCGCAGCGGGGAGGTGTCGTGACAGCCACCGCAGCATCCGACGCGACACCACCCGACATGGACGCGGGCGATGACGGCCCCAAACGGCGCCACCGTCGGGAAAACGAGGAGCCAATCCCCCACGATGGCGCCACGCTCACGGACGCCGACACATCCGATTCGGAGCAGTCGGAGGCAGCCCAAAAAGCGGACGGACTGCGTTGGGCGATACGGATCCGGTTGGCAACGGCCAACGGCATCGGCGGCTTCGTGGTGTGGGCCTACCTGCGGTGGCTCTTCCCCTGGAACGACGCCGGGGCCCCAATCAACGAAACCCTGAACGAGCGGATCTTTCTGGTCTACCTGGTCGGAGTGACCCTGGTAACCATCCCCATCCAGAACGTGCTGATGCACATCTCGGTTCGTTGGGCCGAGGACAATCGGGCACCCGGCAGGTTCCGCCGAGGGCTGGTGCTGCGTCTGGCCATCACGCTGGCGGTGCAGAACTTTCTCTGGTGGACGCTGGCCGGTGCGATCTTCGCCATGGTCAATCGATCACCCAGAATCGGATTTGGAATCGCCCTGGCCGGGCTGATCACCAGCACCCTCATCTATCTGCTCTTGGACCGTCCGATCCGGCCATTGATCGACCTGGCCCAAGGCGGCGAGGTCACGACCCGCCGAAAACGCGACGTGGAACGGCGGCTCTGGGTGCTCTGGCTGCTCGGGAGCGGGATTCCCCTCCTGGGTGTCGGACTGGTCGTGCTGACCGCACCGGAGGGCACCCCGGTGTCGCCCTGGCGCCTGGGGGTGCTCCTGAGCGTCGGGCTGGTGGCGGGAGGCGTGGTCATGTGGGGTGCGGCATCGGCGGTGGGACGCCGCATCGACCGGGTTCGACGAGCGATGAGCGAGGTGAGCCAAGGCAACCTCAACATTCGACTCCCGGTGGACGACGGTGGCGACCTGGGTCGCCTGGCCGAGGGATTCAATGCGATGACCACCGGCTTGGAGGAGCGGGCGGTGCTGCAGGACCTGTTCGGCCGCCAGGTAGGCCAGGACGTGGCCCAGTGGGCCCTTCACCACGGGCGCGACCTGGGTGGGGAGGAGCGTCCGCTGAGTGTGCTGTTCGTCGATCTCGACGGGTACACCGCCTACAGCGAGAGCCACACCCCCCACGAGGTGGTGGAGATGCTCAACGGGTTCTTCGCCGTCGTCGCCGAGATGGTGACCGCCCACGGAGGTTGGATCAACAAGTTTGAGGGCGATGCGGCACTCTGCATCTTCGGGGCCCCGGTCACCCAGGAGGATCACGCCGCCCGGGCATTGGCCGTGGCCGCCGAACTGCCCGCCGCCCTCGCCCGGGTGGGTGCCCGAGCCGGGGTGGGTGTGGCCACCGGCACGGCGCTGGCCGGATACGTGGGCACCCAGGACCGCTACGAGTACACGGTGATCGGGGACATCGTCAACGTTGCCGCCCGGCTCTGCGACCAGGCCAAGCACACCGACGCCGGGGTGTTGGTGGCCGAGGAAGCCATCCAGGCATCCCGCGAGGGCGTGGTCAACGACGCCACCCAAGCCGTCTTGCGGCGCAGCACCTTCGAGCGACGAGGCCGGGCCCTGCTCCGCGGCCGAACCCAGCACACCGAAATGTACGAGCTCCTACCCTTCGGTTTTTGACGTTGACGTTGACGTTGACGCTGCCGGCACTGAAGCTGTCGTGGTTGACGTTGCCGGAGCCTCGCCGCCCACCGGACCCGTCGTGGCGCACTTCTTGACTCCGGTGGCCTTGGCCACATCCCGCCCCAGGGGCCCCAGCTCTCGGGCCGACTGGTCCAGCACCGAGCGCAACCTCGCCGAATCGCCCGCCGTGGCCGCTTCGTCGAGTTGGTCGATCAGGTACAACTGACGCTTCAAGTAGTCGGCCATGGCAGCGGGCGGCTCACCACCGTCCGGCCCTTCAAGTGCCGCCAGCTTCGTCTGCTCGGACGTGAGCAGTTCCCGCACCCGGGTGATGTAGGCGCCAAAGGTGACCGGATCATTGCCCGGGTCTGGCAGTGACTCCACCTTGGCGTTGATTTCGGCGCACACACCGTCGGCTTGATCCGCCCACTCGGCCATCGTCGGCCCGGAGGAGCAACCGCTCGGCACCGCTCCCAACAACCCGACAGCGACAAGTGCGGCCGCCCCGCGTAGACAGCGAACGGTGGCAAGCGGACGGGCGCGCTGGATCTGAATCATCCGGGTGGCAGGGTGTGGGGCGATGACGTCGTCCTATCACAACCCGCCCATCCCACCGGCGCACACCCCAGCGTTCCACAACCCACCCAGCCGGCCGGCGGTGGCCGGCATATTGGCGGGAGCGGCCGGGCTTGGCCTCGGGGAGTTGCTGGCAGCCCTGATCGGCCCCATCCGTTCCCCCTTGTTGGCGGTGGCCGACCGGGTGGTTGACCTCAGCCCAACCGGAGTTCGGGAGTGGGCAATCTCCACGCTGGGAACCCTGGACAAGCCGGTCACCATCCTCGGGACCCTGGTGTTGCTGGCACTCGCGTCGGCAGGTCTTGGCGTGTTGGCGGCTCGTGGGCGCCGAGCCGCCGCATGGGCCGCAGCGGGGGCAATGGGTATGGGCGTGATCGGTGCGGTGGCCGCCTGGAGTGGGCGTGGTGGCGGGATGGGCTCGGGCTTCGGCGCGCTGGCGGGCGCTGCAGTCTCGGCCGGTGCCCTCTGGGCGCTCTTCGGAGCGACCCGCCGGACAACGCCAGGAGTCGGCGGCCGTGACACCAGGGCTCCGGCCCTCAAACCGGACCCGGCAGCAGCCCACGAACCAAACCCAGAATCCGAACCCGACGTCGAACTCGACCACGAGGCGCCGCTGCTCTCCCCCATGCGTCGACGCACCGTGCTGGGAGGTCTTGGCGTGGCCGCCATCGTCCAACTTGCGTTGGCCGGAGCCATTCGCGTGGTGGGCGGCCGCACCCAGGCCCAACAGGCTCGCAGCCAGGTGACGCTGCCCCCGGTCGACTCGCCCCTCGCCCCGCTCCCCAAGCAGACCGCATCCGCCCCAGGTGCGGGCACCCCCGGGCTTTCGCCGCTCATCACCCCCAACGATGACTTCTATCGAATCGACACCGCCTTCACGATTCCCAGCGTGGACGTGGACACGTGGGCCCTCACCATCGCCGGAGGAAGCAATGGGCCGCTGACGTTGAGCTACGACGACCTCCTGGCACGGGAGCAGGTTGAGATCGACTGCACGCTGAGCTGCGTCTCCAACGAGGTTGGAGGTGACCTGGTGGGCAACGCACGGTGGCAGGGTGTTGAGCTGGCACCGCTGCTGGCCGAAGCCGGGGTACCCGAGGGTGCGACGCAGGTGGGCGCAACCTCCACCGACGGCTGGACCTGCGGGTTTCCCATCGAAACCCTTGACCGGCCCTCAGGCGACGCCACACCACCGGCGATCATCGCCGTGGCCATGGGAGGCGAACCCTTGCCGCTCGCTCACGGGTTTCCGGCCAGGCTGGTGATCCCCGGCCTGTACGGCTACGTGTCGGCCTGCAAGTGGCTGGAACGAATCGAGTTGACCACCTGGGAGGACTTCACCGGCTATTGGGTACCCCGGGGTTGGTCTCGGGAAGCGCCGATCAAGACCCAGAGTCGCATCGACGTGCCCGCTGATGGGGCCACCGTCAACGCCGGGCCGACGACGATCGCCGGGGTGGCCTGGGCCGGCATCCGCGGGCTGGCAAAGGTGGAGACACGGGTGGACGGCGGGCCCTGGCGCCCCGCCAACCTGGGTCCGAAGCTGTCGGACGCCACCTGGCGGCAATGGTGGACGGACTGGAACGCCACCACCGGCAGCCACACCCTGACCGTGCGGGCCACCGATGGGGCCGGCAACACTCAGACCGCACGGCCCAGCCGACCCGACCCCAACGGTGCCACCGGCTGGCACGCCGTGGTGGTCACCGTCAGGTAGCAGCTCCAACCGGGACATCACGGAGATCGCCGAGCGTCAGCCTGTGAACCTTGGGCTGAGAGGGAGCGGTGCCGCCGCAGAACCTGCGCCCGCAGGCAACGCCCCAGACGCGCCAGACGCGCCAGGGGCAGGCGACATGCCCGGACGAGCCGAGCCGGGCCGCCCACCTGGCGAGGCGGTGGGGTTGGGCAGGCCCGACGGGTTGGCACCGCCCGGCGCTGCCACGACGGTGCCCGCGGCAACGGTTCCCGCCGGACCGACCTTGGATGGTTGCGTCGTGGATGATGACGCTGTTGCCGGCACCTTGGTCGGAGAACCTGAGGTGGACGGCCCGACCGACCCCGTCCTTGGAGCCGCGGTCGTCGAAGCCGCTGCTGTTGTTGGCGACCCGGTTGTTGGGGACCCCGATGGAGGACGCGTCGTTGGGGACCCCGTCGTTGTAGAAACAGTCGTTGGAGTCACAGTCGTTGTAGAAGCCGTCGTTGGGGACCCCGTCGTTGGAGAAGCCGTCGTTGGAGCCGCCGTCGTTGGAGAAGCCGTCGTTGGAGAAGCCGTCGTTGGCGGCTGTTCCACCGGGTCGTCGGTGACGTTGACGACGCCGAGGTAGTTCCGGCACGGTTGGCCCCGCAGGGTGCCGCACTCGGGCCGGGTCGGGATGTCCGAGGTGGCGGACGACTTGCCGGAGCGAGGTCCCGACCCTCCGGTGGTGGCGACCCGCAGGGTTTGAGACGACATGGTCGGCAGCACCAGCGACGATGCATGCGCTCCGCCGCGCCCCAGCGTGACTGGGGCATCGGGTGGCCGCACGGGATTCTCGAAGGTCCACAGAGGGCGGCTTCGGCCGGGGGACGACACGGTGATCCGCAGCTTCGACCCGGCACGAAAAACGTGCGCCGCCGCCGGAATGGGCACCTTGCGGTGCACCCACCCGTCGGGATCCAGCGTCACCCGGTCCGCCTCTGTGTAGGTGTACTCCACCTGAAAGCCCTTGGTGAGCCCGGAATCGAGACCCGCATGCTCCAGGTTGTGCCAGCCGGACTGGACATAGGTTTCTTGTCCATCCGGACGGATCTCGGTGAGATCGACCTGCACCACGGCCTCGGGCGCTCCCGGCTTGGCCCAGAGGTCGAGGTACCCGGGGCCGGCCACCACCGTGTCGGCAGCGAGAGCGCCGGTGGCATACGCCAACAGGTCACCCTCGGGGGCCTGTTTCCACTGGGCGTTCAGAGCCGAGACCGGCTTCTGAAACGTGGTGCTGTTCGCGTTCGTGGTCACGATCGAGCCGGCCCCCGGTTCGGGGATGTAACGATCTGCGGCATCGATCGTGGGCGCGGTCGGCTGCAACGCGCCGTTCCCGGCGAGGTACCAGGTGGTTGCCGCCGCCTGAGGAGGTGGGAACGACGGCAGGTTCCAGCGGGTGCGCTCACCGGTGGCGCCTTGTGGGCTGGTGGTTGCCCCCGACTCGACCAGCACCTGCACCGGGGACTCGGCCTCGTACGCCGCCAGCGCTCCGGCAAAGTCGCCGGGCTGGAACGAATCGAAGCGGTTGGGGCCAAACCCCCGTCTGACGCCGAACTCGTCCTCGAACACCCCTGGGGAGAAGTACCGCACCAGATTCGAAATCATGGGGATCTCACGCTTCACATAGAACGACAGGAAGTCGTGCCAGTCGGTGGCCACCATGGGGCTGTAGCCGTCGGGATGATGACCGTTGAACAACTTGAAGCGGGTGACGGGTGCAGCGGTGAACTTATCCAACAGGTAACCGAACCGGCCCCCGGTCTGCTCGTCCTGGTAACCACCCGACAAATACACCGGAACGTTGATCTTGGGCACCAGGCGCTGCAGAAACCGAGCGTTCAGAGCATCGGGGAAGTTCTCCAGCGCCCGACCAAACTTCTCGAAGTCCAGGTTCTGGGTTCGTATCCGCTGGTTGTTGGCGCAGACGGTGTCGCCCTGAGCAATCCGCTGACCATCCCAGCTCTGTCCGCCGGCCTGGGACTGCCGGTCACGCTCTGCCAACCACTGCTTGGTGAATCCGTCGTTGTACACCCCACCCGGCCACTGCTCCCGCCACGGCCCGTCGATGACCGACATCGGACTGATCGCCTCCAGGCTGGGCGGCTGGGTGGACGCCACGTACAGCTGGCTGATTCCGGCGTAGGACAGCCCGATCATGCCCACCTTGTTGTTGGCCACCCAGTCCTGCGAAGCGATCGCCTCGATCGCGTCGTAGCCGTCGGCCATTTGGGCCGGGTTGAACACGTCGAACACGCCGCCCGAGCAGCCCGTGCCCCTCATGTTCACGCCAACCGTGGCGAAGCCAAGGAACCCGGCGATGCGGGAGCCCGGCTCTGGGTCCGCCGGCCGTGATGCCCCGTAGCCGCTGTACTCGACCACCGTCGGGTAGGGACCATCCTCGATCGGGCCGGGAAGTCGCACCATGACCGACAATGTGGTGCCGTCACGCGTCGTGACGTAGCCGAAGCCGTTACCAATCTGCTGGCCGGAGTAGAACGACGGGTCGGCAACCTCGCCGGTGGCGAGCACCCTGACGGGATTGCTGGTGACCCCGGCGACTCGGATGAGATACGTCCCGGGCTCCACAACACCGCCCGAGCCGCCGGGCACCTCACCCGTGCCACTCTGCAAGGTCATCGGCGTGTCCGGCACGTAGGCAAAGTGGGCCTGACCCGAAGCATCTGCGAGCAGCGTCAGCCGTTCGGCTCCATCACCATCGAGCAGGGTGATGGCGGCGCCGGCTGCAGCACCGGTGACCGTCAGCGTCTCCACCCCCGGGCTGAGCGTCAGGCCTGTTGCGGCATCGACGCGCGGCCCGAAGTCGGCAGGACCCGGTGGTGTGGGAGCGGGGTCGGACGCCGCACCGGTGGGTGGCACCGCGCCGGTGGCGGGGGGCACGCCGGTCGACTGCGCCGATGCCGGAGCGGCCGACACCAGCAGCATCGTCGCCGACGCGGCGGCAACACCCCATCTCCGCCAACCCACCCGCGTCACCATTGGACCTGTGTCATCCGGCTCATCACGGCTACCACCTTACGCCGGAGGGCGGGACCCGGTTTGAATGACCCACCCCGTTACTCCTCGCAACACGCCCAAGACGCCATCGCCGGCCGGGTGGCCGACGATGGCTGAACCTCAGGCGGCTGTTGTGGTGGACTCGTCGGTGATGTCGGAGCCCTGACGCTTGGAAAAGATCACGGCAGCGATGAGGATGGCCGCAGCGCCAACCGTGATGATCGCTCGTGCAGCATCGTTGTCCGACAGTGAGAACACGGCGGGCAGCACCAGCAGGGCCACCAGGTTCATCACCTTGAGCAGCGGGTTGATCGCCGGACCGGCGGTGTCCTTGAACGGGTCGCCCACGGTGTCGCCGATGACGACGGCGGTGTGCACGTCCGAGCCCTTGCCGCCCAGCTTTCCGTCCTCGACGTACTTCTTGGCGTTGTCCCACGCACCACCGGCGTTGGACAGGTAGTTGGCCATCAGCGCACCGATGACGATGGCCGCAGCCAGGTACCCGCCAAGGGCCTCGGCGCCCAGGCCGAACCCGACGGCCACCGGCAGTAGCACCGCGAGCAGCGCCGGGGTGGCCAGCTCTCGAAGGGCAGCCGACGTGCAGATGTCGATGACCGGGCCGTAGTCGGGCCGGTCGGTGCCCTTCATGATGCCCGGCTTGTTTCGGAACTGACGACGGACCTCCTGCACGACCACACCGGCGGTGCGGCTGACGGCCAGGATCGACAGCGACGAGAACAAGAACACGACGGCGCCCCCCAATAGGGCCCCAACGAAGATCTTCGGGTCGGCGATGTTGATCACCGCGGCGGCGAAGTCACCGTTGAAGAGTTCCTCGGCGATGATCTCGCGGAAGGCGGCGAACAGCGCAACCGCGGCGATGACCGCCGAAGCAATGGCGTACCCCTTGGTGACCGCCTTGGTGGTGTTGCCCACCGTGTCGAGCCCATCGAGAATCACCTCGGTTTGGCCTTCGAACTCTCCAGACATCTCGGCGATGCCCTGGGCGTTGTCGGCGATGGGCCCGAAGGTGTCCTCGGCGACGATGATGGCGGTGGTCGCCAGCATGCCGACGCCGGCGAGAGCAACCAGGTAGAGCGAGAACTTGATGTCGCCTCCGCCGATGCCGATCGACACCAAGATGGCCCCGCCAACGGCGATGACGGCCCACACGGCCGACTCGAGACCCGAGGAGATGCCCGAAAGCACCACCGTGGCCGGACCGGTGCGACCCGATTCGGCGATGTCACGCACCGGCTTGAACGTGCTGGAGGTGTAGTACTGGGTAATGCGGCTGGCCACCTGGCCCAGCACGATACCGGCGACAATGGCCAGGAAGAGCCGGAGGCCCACGTTGGACATCGTCGAACCGGTGGGGTTGCCCACGTAGCCGAAGGCGACCACTGCTGCGCCGGCCAGGGTCAGCACCGACGCCAACAGCACGCCGCGATTGATCGGAGGCAGCGCATTGGTCTCGCCGGGTCGTGCCTTGACGAAGAAGATTGACACCGCAGAAGCCAACAGGCCGATTGCCATGATGGCCAACGGGAAGATGATGCCCTTGGCGGCCTCGTCGATTCCGATGCCCACCGAGTTGAAGGCGGTGATACCCAGGATGATCGACGCCACCAGGATGACGCCGAAGCTCTCGAACAGGTCGGCCGCCATGCCGGCGCAGTCGCCCACGTTGTCGCCCACGTTGTCGGCGATCGTGGCCGGGTTGCGAGGATCGTCCTCGGGAATTCCGGCCTCAACCTTGCCCACCAGGTCGGCACCCACGTCGGCCGCCTTGGTGAAGATGCCGCCGCCAACGCGGAGGAACAGGGCCAGCAGCGAGCCACCAAAACCAAAGCCGATCAGGATCGACGAGGCGGTGTTCTGGAACAGCATCACGATGCCGGTGGCGCCCACCAGGCCAAAACCGGCGGTGAACAGGCCCACGGTGCCACCTGCGCGGAACGCCACCTGCATGGCGCCGTTCATGTCATGGGCCTTGGCGGCGGTTGCGGTGCGAATGTTGGCCCGGGTGGACAGCCACATACCGAGAAACCCGATCGAGGCCGACGCCAGGCCGCCGACCAGGAACGCCACGGTGCGGAACCCTCCCGACTGGGCGAAGGTGAGTCCCTCGTTACTGACCTCATCCATCACCTTGCTCGAGGTGAAGAACACGATCACCGCAAGAGGAATGACGATGATGCCGATCGTGCGGAACTGGCGGGTGATGTAGGCCATCGCCCCTTCCTGCACCGCTTCGGCGATCTCGCCCATCTCTTTGGTGCCGGTGGGCTTGGCCAGGACGCCCCTCATCGTGAAGCCGCCCACCACCAAGGCAAGCAGGGCCACCGCCATCGTAAACACCAGCCAGAACCACTCGGCTCTGCCCAGGGTAAAGAGCTGGTACCCGCCTTCTGATGCGAACAGGTTGGTCATGAGTTCCTCCGGGAACGCACCATCGAGGGCGGCTCCCACTCGGCATCACACGCGCTGAGTTGCGGACGTGTTCTATTGCATAAGACTCGGATATGACAGCCGCTCAAGGGCGATGGCGTCAAAAGAGGGGATCGCAGCGACGTCGTCCACGCTGGTTTGTGGACCGCTCAACTGCCGTCTCGTGGGCCCAACCACTAGCGTTGCAGGATGTTGAAACAAGCCCCCATGCAAGTGGTTCGCGGATTTTTGATGGGGAGCGCCGACATCGTGCCAGGCGTTTCGGGTGGGACGATCGCCCTGGTGCTGGGGATCTACACCCACCTGATCGACACCGTGCGCGACGGCGCCTCGGTGCTGGGTGCGGCGGTCAAGGGCGACTTCTCCGGCGTCGTTGAAAGGTTCAAGGCGGTCGACTGGGCGTTCCTCATCCCGTTGCTCGTCGGCATCGGCGTGGCGGTGATCGCCCTCTCCCACACCATCGAGCACCTGCTCGAGACCCAACCGGTGCGCATGTCGGCAGCCTTCTTCGGTCTGGTGATCGGCTCGATCGTCGTGACCGCCCAGCGGTTCAAGCCCGATCCTGTGCGTATGGCCACCCTGCTGGGCGTCGCAATCGTTGCGTTCTTTGTGCTCGGCCTGCGATCCGGCACGGTCGACGATCCGGCGCTTCCCTTTGTATTCATCGCCGGTGCAATCGCCATCTGCGCCATGATCCTTCCGGGCATCTCCGGCTCGTTTCTCCTGTTGATGATGGGGCTGTACGAGACCGTGCTCGGGGCGGTGAGCGACCGCAACCTGGTGTTCATCGCCGTATTCGGTCTGGGCGCCGTGCTTGGCCTCGCCGGTTTCTCCACCGTGCTGCACTGGGCGCTGCACCACTACCACCAGTTGATGTTGGCCGGGCTCACCGGGCTCATGCTGGGCTCGCTTCGGGTGCTGTGGCCCTGGCGCGAGGTACCGGCGGGCAAGGAGTTTCAGGATGTCAGCAACATGTCGATGCCTTCGGGCGACGTTTGGATGCCGATCCTGCTGGCCGTGGTCGGCGGCGTCCTGGTCATCGGCCTGAGCATCCTCGCCGGGGATGATTCCGAAGACGAGGTCGAGGACGAGGACGAGGTTCAAACCACGTCCGTCGGCTGACCCGACCAGCTACGGCGTGGTCGTCGAGGTGGGCTTGGTGGTGGGCGCAGCCGGAGGCGTGGTCGATGGAGCGGGCGTGGTCGATGGAGCGGGCGTGGCCGGTTGGGCCTCGCCCAGCAGCTTGGCCGCCCGGTCCAACAGAGCCCGGGCCTCGGTGTTCTTTTGCTCGTAGGCGGCCAGCCCGCCCTCGTCGCCCTTGGCCCGATCCGCCTCGTCCATCAACCCGATTGCCTGGGCGATCAGCTCCGGTGCGGTGGTGGTGCCGTCGACCGGGAGTGCCGTGGTCGGAGTCGCCGACTCTGATCCGGCCGGTGAGGTGGTGGCGGTAGGGACCTCAGCCTCGGGGTTGGGGTTGGGAGACACACCTGATGCTTCGGGGGCGACCACCTTGCGCCCGGCCACGGCGTTGCGGATGCCGTCCTCAGCGGTGTCGCCCAGGTAGGCCGATCCCTTCCACACCACCACAACCTGGTTCAGCGCCGGGGAGGAGTCCTCGCCCTTGCCAACCACGTACAGGGGTCGAATGTAGAAGATGCTTTCGCCGACGGGCACCAACATCATGGCCCCGAACTGCACGTTGGACCCGCTCTGGTTGAGCAGCGTGATCTTCTGCGAAATCCGCGGGTCGTTGTTGATGGCCACCTGCGCTCTGGTTGGGTTCTCAACCTCGGCGCCCGCACGGCGCTGCCCATTGGCGTCCACCGTGTTCATCGTGTACGAGGTGAGCTTGCCGAAGCGCTCCGGGTCGGAGTCACCCACCAGATTGGCGGACAAATCGGCCCGTGCCGCCTCCTCGGTGCCCGGGGTCAACGGTCGGGTCCGCACGAATCCCGGCGTACCGTCGCGGTCAAGTAGCAACTGGGTGGGGGCGATGCGCCCCGCGCTCTGGCCGGTGGCCTCAGCCACATCGTTGCCCGGGTTGCGGGCCACCACCCAGTTCTCAGACCCGTCGAAGAACGACTCGGGGTCCTCGACGTGATAGCGCCCGTACATGCGGCTCTGAACCCGCAACAGTTCATCGGGATACTGGAGGTGCTCGCGCAGGTCGGCGGGCAGCTTGTCGAACGGGGTGAACAGCTGTGGCAGTGCCCGCTGCCACGCAGCGATCACCGGATCCTCCTTGGTCGCCGCACCATCTGTGAACTCGCGGTCGATCCGATACATCTTGACCGAGCCGTCGTAGGCATCGATCGTTGCCACTACGGCGGCGCGCATCGAGTTGAAGCGCCGCGTCCGCAGGTCAGACCCTTCCGGAAGGTCGTCGGTGGGTGAAAACTGTGCGTACGGATAGGTCGACACGGTGGTGTAACCCATCTGGAGATACATCACCCGCCCGTTCGACACCACCGGCAGCGCCTCGGATGACCACGACACGAACGGTGCCAAGGCCGACAACCGTTCGTTGGGGTCACGACGCATCAGGAGACGGGAGTTCTTGTCTACCGAGGACGAGATCAGCGGGTCGATTGCTCCGAAACGCAGCGAGGTTTCGAGCTGACGCCACACGCTGCCCAACGCGATGCCGGTGGACCCGTCAAAGCGTTCGCCGTCCTCTCGGGAGGTGCCGGCGATGGCATACCAATCGGCAAGACCCCGGCCGAAGTACACCTGTGGTTTGTCGAGCTTGAAGTCGTCGGTGGTCTGCACCGGCAGGTCTTGGATGAGGTAGTCGGGGCGACCGTCTGCGGCCACCTTGTCGGCAGACGCCAGCGCCACACCCAGCCCGGCGGTGTACACCAGGTGTTCCTGCTCCCAGGAGCGGCCCGGCAGGTCGTTGCGCGACAGGTTTCGCACCGACAACACTGCCGGTTGTTCCGAGCCGTTGATCACATACCGATCCAGGAACACCTCCCCCATGGAGAACTGAGGCTTCTTGGACTGTTGAGCGCGAAACGTGTCGCCAATCAGTGTGGGGTCCAGCACCGGCACCCGTTGGATCACCGGAAGGGCGGCGTCGACCTCAGCGTCTGAGACCGCCTCGGTGTAGTCGAACTTGTCGGTCGTCAAGGTGTCGAGCCCATACGCGGCCTTGGTGGCGGCCTGGTTGCGCTCGATGAAGCTGATCTCCCGAGCGGCCTTCTGCGGATCGACCTGGAAGCGTTGCACCACGGCCGGCAGGACGCCGGCACCCAGCACCGCAACGGCCATCCACAGCGTGAGCGCCACCACCGGCAGGCCCCAACCACGACGCCGCACGTTGTAGATCAGCAGACCGGCGCAGAACAGCGAAACCAATGTGAGCAGCAACGTCGCTGGGAGTTGGGCGTTGATGGCCGTGTACCCGGCACCGTCGAACACCCGGCCCTCGGTGAACGTCAGCGCCGGACGACGAACCAGGTAGTACTCGGCGGCCTTGACCAGGGCCAGCGCCGCCAGCAACACCGACAGGTGCGCTTTGACCGCCGGCGTGCCGATACCGGCCCGTCGGGCCCCCCGCGGGCGCAGCGAGCCGTTCAGGTAATACACCCCTCCGGTGGCCAGAGCGATGGTGATCAGCGCCGCGAACAGCCAGCTGAGCACGTACTCGAGAAACGGCAGCGTGAAAAAGTAGTACCCAAGGTCGTAGCCGAACTGGGGGTCGGCAATGCCCACCTTGGATCCGTTGAGAAACAGCAGCCAGGTCTCCCAGGCCTTCACGGCGGGTAACCCGGCGGCCAAGGCGAGCACCAGCGCAGCCACCACCCGAACCACCCGGTGACGTGATCCAACCAGTTCGTGGTAGCGCAGGATGAACTCGTCGGCGCCCAGCAGTTCCTGCCGACGGGACACGCGGTCGGCCACGGTCAGGCTGGACAGGCACGCCAGGAAGAACACCAGTGAAAACACTGCGCCGAGGAGCACTTTGGCACCACTGGTGGTCAACCAGGTCCCGGCCTGCCCAACCGAGTCGTACCAGAGGTACTCGAGATGCACCTCCGCAGCGAGGCGCAGAGCGACCAACAGGCCGATCAGCGCCGCCACGATCCCCACCAGCACCTTGCGGGATCCCATCGATGGTGTACGTCGACCACGCTTCGGTGGACGTGGCATATCCCGAGGCATCCGCATGCGGGCGGAGGCTAGTGCCAATACCCGACGATCAGATGTAGCCCACCGGCCGGTCACGCCGGCCCAACCACCCGGACCTCGACGGGCGACGGCCTCAGCGGAGGCGTGTCACCAACAGGCAGCGACAACCGACCGGCACCTCGGGGGCCGACAGCACCTCCACCACATCACCAGGATTTCCACCACGCACCCGCGGCAGGTGCGCATCGACGGCGTCCCCACCATGATCCAGGACCCATTCCAGACCCGGCCCGGCCTTGGCCGCAGCGGCCACGCCCACGTTGTAGGCCACCACCACCACGCCTGACGCCAGCTCCGGGAGTGCCACCGTCTTCCGTTCCCGGTAAGCCGACCGCAGCGCCTCTCCCAGTTGGGCCCGGTCAGCCTCCCTGGCGACGATCGCGGCGACCTCGGCGCGCCAAGGGCTCACGAGCCTGGCTGCGATCGTGGGCCGCAACTGCTGCGCCAGGCGCTCCAGATTTGCTCTGCCGAGGGCGACCGGAGTGCCGGAGCGGGCGGCCACCGATGCGGCACCGGCGGCAACCGCATCGGTCAGATCCGAGACCAAGAGCTCGGCGAAGGTCTCCACCTGATCATCGGCGTCGGGCAGCAGGTTGGACACCGTGACGTTGCGGCGGCTTCGTCGCAACGAATCCAGCAGCTGATTCTGCTCATCGTCGACAAGCCGCTTGACCCGTCGGGACACACCGCGTTCGATGGGTCCGATCGAGTCGTCGCGCCCGTCGAGAATCTGATCGGCCTCGGAGCCGGCCATGGCCGAGAGGGGCTCCTCCTCCGCCTCGTCAACGTCCATCTCGAGGATGTCCTCCACCCCGTCAGCGATCTCGGAGTCGGCATCGAAGCCATCGGAGACTCCGAGGGTCTGTCGAGCCTGCGTCACCGCCTCATCGCGCTCCGCACGCAATCTGGAGAAGATGTCGCCCACCTCCCCCTGATGAGCTTCTTCGTCACCGTCGACCTCAGCGTCGCGTTTCTCGCCCAGAACCACCATGTCGTTCTCGGCTTCGGCGGCTGGGTCGGCTTCGGTGTCGAGCGATTCGTCGACCGGGACAAGGCGAAGGTGATCGCGCGGCGACGTGGCCGGCTCGGCTTCCATCGCCGACCCGGAGGTGGCTGCGGTGGCCTCCAGCAGGTCGTCGACGTCGATCTTCGTCCATTCAGAATCGGTGTTCACGCGCAGCGTGGCATGCTCACCGGTCGTCTCGGGATCCTCGGCAATCGAGTCGTCCTCGCCAGGCTCGGCTTCCAACGCAGGTTCTTCGGAGGAGTCGGGTTCGTCGCTGGATGGGAGCAGCCCCACCTTCGCCTCGGTGGCAGGCTCTGCGGCATCCTCTGCAGATTCATCCGCTGAGTCACGATGGTCCTGGTCGCTCTCGGCGGGCACCGGTGGCGCCGGTTCGTCGACGGCCTGGTCGGTTTGCTCCGCATCGGCATCCTTCGGATGGCGAACCGGCAGCGCCGCCGACGTCAGCCGTGTTCGGCCCGAGAGGTCCGGACGACCGATCTCGCCCAGTACCACCGCCGGCAGTTCGCCGGTGGCAATGGCGGCCTCCATGGCCACGACCACGTCCTCGATGTCGTCGGTGACCCGCTTGGCGGCATCGTCAGCCGCCACCTTGGCCTCCGGCAACGCCGTGTGCAGCTCACTCGTGGCCGATTCGACGGCCACCGCGCACGCAGTGAACGCTCCCAGCAGCCGCTCCTGAGCGGCGCGCATGGCCTCGAGCTGCTTACGGGCCAACTTCCTACGGCCGGCCAGGTCGCGCAGAATCCGTTCGCGGAACGTCTTGGCCTCCACCACCAGGCGCCGACCCTCGTCCTTGCCTGCCTCAATGTGCTCGCGTGCCGCGTCACGAGCCTCGGCCAGCTCGGCCTCGGCCAGTTTGGCCAATTCGGCCGCAGCCTCATCCGCCGCCTCGGTGCGCTCGGCCAGCACGGTGTTGGCCCGCTCAAGGATCTCGCGCTCCTCCGCCTCCGCTTCCGCTCGGCGTTCGGCGAGTTCGTGCTCCAAGCGTTCCATGCGCTCCTCGGCCTCGGCCTCGGCCTCGGCCTTGACCCCGTCCGCGGTCGCTGCAGCCCGCTCCCCGATTCCGGCGGCGGTGGTGCGCGCATCGTCGAGCAGCTTCACCATCTCCTCGCCCAACACACGGGTGAGTTCGGAGTCGTCGGGCAGCACCACCGGCGCAGACTCGCTCTGTCGTCGAACCCGCTCGGTCTCTGCGTGAGCAGCCGACAGTTCATCGGACAACCTGCCCCGTTCGGCGCGTAGGCGCCGGAGCTCAGCTGCTGTCTGCACGAGTGTGGCGCGCACTTCGGAGGGCTCATAGCCCTTTCTCACACGTGAGAATTCGCGCTGCTCAAGGTCGTCGATCTGTCCCCCCCTGGGGGCTCGCATGGGCTCGGCCATAGCAGCGATCGTACGACGGGCCTATGGGGGCAACGGTGGATGCCACCAAGGTTCGCCTTCTCGAATCGAGTTGCGGTCAGTCGCCCACGAACTTTTCGATGGCGTCAACGGCCTCGTCCAGCGTGGCCACCTCTACGAGGTCCACCTCGCCACCCGCCAGTTGCTTGGCCTGGGCCAGGTCATCGGCCGGCAGGCCCTTGGGGATCAGGAACAACTCAGCGCCGGAACGGCGGACGGCCGCCGTCTTCTGAGGCAACCCGCCGATCGGCCCCACTTCACCGTTGGGGCCGATCGTGCCGGTCGCCGCCACCCGCTTTCCATTTGTCAGATCGTCGGGGGTGAGCTCGTCGACGATGGCCAACGTCCAGGCGAGTCCGGCCGAAGGCCCGGTCACTTCACCGGAATCGAAGTTGATCTCCATCGGCAGCTTCACATCCAGGTTGTGATCCGCCACCTGGACCCCCATGATCGCCCGCCCTTCCTCACCGGCCACCAGCGGTACCCGCACCTGCTCCTCGTCGGACTTGTCGGCAGCCTCTGACGAGTCGGTGACTCCCTTCGATGCATCGTTGCCGTGTGCCTGATCGTTTGGCTTTGCACCACCCCGGATCACCGTCAGTTCCACCGCATCGCCGGGCTTCTTCGGCGCCAACGCGTTCTGTAGATCGTCGGTGAGCTGCAGGCGCCGGCCGTCGGCCCCCACCAGTAGATCGCCAGGCTGGAGCAGCCCGTCGGCGGGCAGGTCCGGCGACACCTTGACGATGGCGACGCCATCGCCGGTGAAGGTGACCTTTCGGCCCAGGTGACGCAACGCCACCACGCTGGCAACCGTTTTGGAATCGTTCATGGCCGATTCGTTGGCGGCGTCCACCGACGCCTTGTCGCCGTCGGGATAGACGTCGTCAATGTCGGTGAAACGCAACGTATCGTCCAGGCGGCGCCGAAACAGGGTGTCGAAGAGCGTTGCCTGACGTACCGACACCGTGGCGAACAGTACGTCCCCCTTGATGGGGTAACTGGTGGCGCCTTCGATCGTGACCCGGTCGGCCGTACCACGGACGCTGCCCGGGGCAAACAACACCTCATCGGTGCGCACAGCGGCCGATCCGGCGATGCCACCGGCCACCATCAGCAGCGACGTCACACCCACCACCCACGGCAGCCACCCGGCAGCCCTCCGTTTGCTCCGATCGGTCTGCGGCCCCGGGTCAACACCCGTCAGGTCGACAATCGGGTCTGCCCCGGTCGTCGGAACAACCTCGCCGGGCGCGACCGCGCCGGCCTCGCTCGGTACCTGGTTGTTGGGCGGTACGCTGTCGTCTGTCATGTTCATGCTGATCGTAGGGCTCGCTACCGTTGCGGTGACCGCACTCGTTGCGGGCTACCTGCTGTTTGGTGTTCGGCCCAAGCCTGTCACCGATTCACCCGCATCTGCGGGCACGTGGCGGTTCATCCCGATGCCGCCCCTGAGAGAGGTCTTTGGGCTGTGGCTTGGGCGCCGCAGAAACGACGGCTGGGGCGCACGGTTGCGATCGGCGTTGCTCCTGGTCATCATGATCGCCTGCCTGGCGGCCGCCATGGCGGTGATCGCCGGCACCATCGGTTTCGCGGTGGGGCTGTTCGCCGATCGCACCATCGGTTGAGGCAATCACCCCACCGGCCCCGTCGAGATGATCGGCCATCGACCATGACAGCGTCGTTCCGTGCCTAAACCGACGGACTCCAACCACGAGGAACGCGACGCCCGCCGCGCCCTGCTGCTGTGGGACGGGCAGGGCCATCCACCTGCCGACCCCCACGACCGACATCAGGCCGTGAGATCAGCGCTGCTGCTGGCCTTGGGACGCTTCGACAGGCTCCGGCCGGAGGACCTGATGGCAGGTTTGAACGATGCCGATCAACGCGTCCGACTCTGCGCATTGCGGCTGGCGGCGGCCCACCCGGCAACCCACGACGACGCCATACGTACGGCTTTACTGGACCTACTCGCCGGTGACGATCACCTGGTCGCCGAGGCTGCCGCAGCCGCGTTGGGTGAGACCGGCGAAGATCGTGAAGCACCGGCTGATCTCCACACGGTGCGGGCGTTGTCCAAGGCCGCCACCGACCACCCCGACAAGCTGGTTCGGGAGGCCGCAGTTGCTGCGCTTGGCTCCCTCGGACACCCCGATGCGTTGGCGGCCGTGCTGGTGGCCAACGACGACGTGGCCACCGTGCGGAGGCGAGCGGTGCTGGCGCTGGCGGCGTTCGAGGGCCCCGAGGTGGAGCGACGGCTCAACGCCGCCCTGTCCGACCGCGACTGGCAGGTTCGCCAGGGCGCCGAGGATCTGTTGGAGGCGGCGCCATCTCCGGCACCGCTTCCAACAGATCACCCAGACTGACCGTTAGCTGCCGACGAAGTCGTTGGACTGGCCGTTGTAGTCCTTCATCGGGGAGGCCTCGACCCATTGTCCGTCGGTGCGCTTCACGATCCGGAGCGACTCGAGGAGCCACGGATCCTTGGCCCCATCGGTGATGAGCTTGGAACCAGGACGCATCAGGCCAACCGCATCGGCGTCGGTCGACCAGGCGCTGGTCATCAGGTCGCCTCGGGTCAGCTCCTTCGGGCTCTCCAACAGCTCAGCCATCTGGGCACCGAAGCCCCAGCCGATGGCGGCCACTCCCAACTCGGCCTCATCCTTGGTCAGGCCGTGCTTCACCGACTCGGTGAGGAACTCCTGCATCGCAGGATCCTTCTGGTCCTCGGTGTTGGCCGGGTCCAGCGTGGCCTGCGTGGAGATGATGCCCTCCTCGTTACCGCCGGCCAACGAAAGCGCCAGCTTGGAGTTGCACGTGATCCCAACGTAGGTGAGCACCTTCCATTCCTTTGGAACGAACTTCAAGGTGTTGGGGCACTGCGAACCCGACGCTCCGTTGACGAAGACGGTGGCGTCGCTCTGAGCCAGCTTGTCCACCTGGGCCTTGGTGTCGGTTGAAGCCAGCGGGTCGTAGGTCTCGGTGGCGACCACCTCCATGTCGTTCTTCTCAGTCAACAGGTTGAGGGAGTTCTCGTAGGCATCACCAAAGTCGTCGTTCTGGCGGAGCAGCGCGATCTTGGCGTCGGGCTGCACCTCCTCCAGGTAGTCGACGAGTCGCTTCATCTCCAGTGCGTACGACGGGATGCCTCCTTGGAGCCACGGGTACTGAGCCGCGTCGCCCCACTGAGGGGAACCGGTGGCGACACCCATGTCGGGCACGCAGTTCTCGTCGAGGTAGTCGCGAACCCCCAGGTTGTTCTGGGTACCCAACACCGAGACCAGGGCGAAGACCTTGTCCTCCTCCACCAGCTTCTTCACATTGTCCGAGGTTCGATCGGCTTTGTATTCATCGTCGTAGGCAACCAGTTCCACCTGGCGACCGGCGACGCCGCCGTTGTCGTTGCGCCAGTCGAAGTAGGCGTTGAGGCCGTTGAGGATGCCGCCGAACACGGCGAACGGGCCGGATTGAGGCATCGAGGTGCCCAGCTTGATCGTCTTGTCGGTGACGCCTTGAGTGGGCTGGTAGTCGGCGCAGATCGAGGTGTCGACCAGCGATTGGCCTCCGGCGACCTCGGTGCCGCTGCTGCCGCCCTCGTCTCCACTGTCACCCCCCTTGGCCTCCGAATCGCGTCCGCCGCAGGCTGCGGCGATCATGGTCAGGCTCAACGCGCCGGCCAACAGCCGGGAACGTCGCCAGGTGCGGGTTCTGGTCATGGTGTTTCCTCCTGGGTGGGCAAATCAGTGCTCAACCCGCTCGAAGGTCGAACGGTCGAATCGTTGTCTTCCGCTGTGCCATCCGATGCGTCCGGGGATGGACCGGATCGGCTCCGGATCCAACGGACGAATGTGGCCTTGGCGCGCTTGGCCAGGCCGGTGATGCCGCCCGGCGCCACGATGATCAGGGCAATCAACAGGATCCCCTGGATCAATCGGCTGACTGGTTGCAGATCCTGAGGTACCAGATCGGCCAGGAACACGATGGCGATGGCACCAATCGCCGGGCCCCACAGGCTGGCTGCGCCACCGATGACCACGGCAACCAGCAGATAGATCGAGTCCTCCACGCCGAACTTGTCCGGCACGATGTTGCCCTCGTTCAACGCATACATGGCCCCACCAACACCGGCGTACAACGCTGACAGCCCGAAGGTCGAAACCTTGATCCGGGCCAGGTTGATGCCACTGGACGTGGCTGCGATCTCGTTGTCGCGCACGGCCACCATGGCACGACCCATTCGCGACCTGATGAGGTTCCAGGCCGCCAGATAGAACAACGCGCCGATGACCAGATACAGATAGAACGTCCACTGCGACGGCTCGAGGTTGCCGAACGGCGGGTCGAAACGGACGGTGCGAAGCTTGATGACGCCGTTGCCGACGTCCACCTCCGAGCGCAACGGCTTGCCCTCCGAGCCACCGGTGAGCCACGCGAACCGTTTGACCAACTGAGGAAACAGCATGGCCAGCGACAGTGTGACCAGCGCCAGGTACAGGCCCTTGATCCGAAGCGCCGGCAAACCGACGATGACCCCGACCACCAGCGCCACCAGCCCGGCCGCCGCCACCGAGCCCAACAGCGGCCACCCGTGATCGTTCACCAGAATGGCCGACGTGTAGGCGCCGACCCCGAAGAAGGCAGCGTGGCCAACCGACACCTGGCCGGTGAACCCGGTCAGCAGGTTGAGGCCCATCGCCGCGATCGCGAAGGCTATCACCTTGGAGAAGCGGTCGAGTTGAAAGTTGGCGAACTGGAGGGGAAGCGACAGCAACAAGATCGCCAGCGCGAGGCCGATTGCAAGCTTGATCAGTTGCGACCGCCGGTCCGGGGCCATCAGCTCGTCCAGATGGCGTGAATCATCGGCTGTCACCGTCTTGGAGGTGCTCATACCCGGTGCATCTCCTTGGTACCAAACAGACCCTGCGGCCGAACGAGCAGCACCACCAGAATGAGCACGAACGCAGGCATCAGCTGAAACTCGCCGCCGATGGCGCCCACGTAATAGGGGAGGGTCTCGGTCAGAACTCCAACGATCAACCCGCCAACCACCGCGCCGACGGGGCTGTCGAAGCCACCCAGCGTCACTCCGGCGAAGGTGTAAATGATGACCACCAACATGAAGTTGGGATCGAAGTTCAGCGAACCGGCGGCGCTGACCCCGGCGACGACGCCGATGGCGACGGCCAGGCCCCACCCCAGCATCAGCGTGCGCTGCACCGCCACACCGCTCAGGCTTGCCGACTCGGCGTTGGTGGACACCGCCCGCAGCGCCAGGCCCAGCTTGGTGAAGTTCAGCAGTGCCCAAAACGCACCCGCCGCCGCAAACAACAGCAACACGGCACCGATGGCCTGGTACGACAGCGGCGTGCCGGCGATGTCGACCGAGCCCCTTCCAAACAGCGGCGTCGCCAACTCGTGATTCGCCGAGTTCCAGAACAGCGCCGGCAACTCGTGCACCGCCAAATACAACCCGATCGTGGCGATCACGACGGCGAGCGGGTTGAGATGCGGGTCACCCAGTGGGCGGATCACCAGTGCCTGGATGGCTGCGGCGAAGGCAAACGAGATCACCATGGCCACGATCAGCGCAACCCAGATGTTGAGCCCACCCCCGCCGTCCTTACCCACCAGTGCCCATACGAGGTAGGTGCTGAACATGGCCATCTCACCCTGAGCAAAGTTCAAAATACCGGAGCTGCGGTAGATGATCACCAGGCCGAGGCCCAGCATTGCGTACACCGCGCCCTGCTGAAGACCGTCGAACAGCCGCTGAAGGAAGAAGTTGGTATCGAAAGCCACGAGCAACTGCACGCTCACACCCCCAGGTAGGCCCGTTGGACCGATTCGCTGGCCAGCAACTCCGCAGCCGTGCCCTCGTCGGTGATCTTCCCGGCCTCCAGCACATAGGCGCGGTCGGCCACCTCAAGTGCCAGGTTGGCGTTCTGCTCAACCAGCAGGACCGCAAGGCCTTCAGCCTTGTTGATGGCGCTCAGCCGCTCAAACACCTCGCGGGTGATCAGCGGCGCCAGACCCAGCGACGGCTCGTCCAACAGGATCAGGCTGGGCCGGCCCATCATGGCCCGGGCAATGGCCAGCATCTGCTGCTCGCCACCCGACATCGACCCGGCGGTCTGGGTGCGACGTTCGGCCAGACGGGGGAACGTGTCAAACCACCGGGCCACGTCGTCGTCAATCTGGTCGTCGCTGCGCAGGTACGCACCGACGGCCAGGTTCTCCTCCACCGTGAGGTCCGACAGGGTGCCCCGCCCTTGAGGAACATGGGCGATACCCACCTTGGCGACCTTGTCGGCCCGATCGCCCAGGATCGACTTGCCCTTGAAGTTCATGGTGCCCGAGGCCGACACCAGGCCCGACAGCGCCCGCAGCGTTGTGGTCTTGCCGGCACCGTTGGCGCCCAGCATGACCACGAACTCGCCAGGGTTGACCACCAGGTCCAGACCAAAGAGCACCTGAACCGGCCCGTAGGCGGCGGTGAGGTCGGCGACCTCCAACAGCCGCCCGGTCACGACGCCCCCAGGTACGCCTCGATGACCACCGGGTTGGCCCGCACCGTCACCGGGTCGCCCTCGGCGATCTTGGAACCAAACTCCATCACCACCACCTGATCGGAAATCTCCATCACCATGCCCATGTGATGCTCCACCAACAGCACGGTCAGCTTGAATTCGTCCCGGATCGAGCGAATCACACCACCCAATTCGGCAACCTCGGAGTGCGTCAGGCCCGATGCCGGTTCGTCGAGGAGCAGCAGGCTGGGCCCGGATGCCAGCGCACGGGCCAACTCGATGCGCTTCAGCGTGCCGAACGGAAGCCCGGCGGCCGGCATCTTGGCGTACTGCGCCAGATCAAGACGGTCGAGCAGTTCAAAGCCACGCCGCCTGGTCGCCTGCTCCCGACCGAGAAACTGCAGGCCAAACAGCGAGGTGACAAACCCGCCGGCGGTATTCGAGTGCTCGCCGATCATCACGTTGTCGAGCACGGTCAGCCCGGGAACCAGCGCCAGGTTCTGAAACGTACGGGCAATACCCAGGTTGGCGATTTCATGCGCCGGTGTGGCCAGGAGTTCCTGACCGTCCAGGCGCACCGACCCGGAATTGGCTTCGTACAGCCTCGTCACCACGTTGAACAACGTGGTCTTGCCCGCTCCGTTGGGGCCGATCAGCGACGTGATCGAGTCGGGCTCCGCCCGAAACGACAGGTCATCCAGCGCCACCACGCCCCCAAAACGCAGCGTGATGTCCTCCACCTCCAGTTGCGGCATCGTCACCCCCCTCGGCGTCTCGTCCTCGCAGCCCCGGACACTACCTGACAACGTTGCCGGCGACAAGGCCCAAACCGTTGCGGGCGACACTGCGCACAGTCGCCTGCCGGGCGACACTGCGCTCAGACGCCCTTGCGGGCATCCATGAACATGGCCTGTAGCGCCTCGTAACTCTCGATGACCCGGCCGGCACCCAACACCACCGTCTCCAGCGGTTGGGCCGCCTGACGAACCGGGACCTCCGTCTCGAGCGCCAACCTGCGATCCAACCCCCGCAGCAGCGACCCGCCACCCACCAGATACAAACCCTGGGTGATCAGGTCTTGAGCCAATTCCGGCGGCGCCTGTCCCAGGCAGGTGATCACCGAGTCCACCATGGCCCCAACCGGCTCGGCCAGGGCATCGCGCACCTCCTCGGGGCTCAGCAGCACCGTCTTGGGCAGACCCGACATCAATTCACGGCCCCGCACCTCCGCCTGAAATTCCTCTTCGGTCGGGTACGCAGAACCGATGGTGATCTTGATCTCCTCCGCGGTCTGCTCACCCACGGCAATGCCATACTCCCGGCGAATCCAAGTGATGAGCGCGGAATCGAGGTCGAAGGACCCCACCCGCACCGCCTGGATGGCCACGATGCCGCCCATCGAGATCAGCGCGGTCTCCGACGTGCCACCACCGATGTCCACCACCATGTTGGCGATCGGCTCGTTGATCGGCAGTCCTGCGCCGATCGCCGCCGCCATTGGCTGTTCGATCAACTGGGTATCCGCAGCGCCCGCCCGGCGGGTGGCATCGATCACTGCCCGACGCTCCACCGGGGTGATCGCAGACGGCACACAGATCACCACCCTTGGACGGTTGAATCGGCTGACGCCGACGCGTTTGAGGAGCAGCCGGATCATCTCCTGGGTGACTTCAAAGTCGGTGATCGCACCCTTACGAAGCGGCCGAACGGCCACGATGTGGGCGGGCGTTCGGCCGATCATGTGCCACGCCTCGCGCCCCATCGCCAGCACATCCTTGGTCCGGCTGTTGATCGCGATGACCGAGGGTTCGTTCAGGACGATCCCCTCGCCGCGCGCGTACACCAGGGTGTTCGCGGTGCCGAGGTCGATGGCAAGGTCGCGTGCCAGTGGGGGGTCCTCTCGAACAAGCAGGGTGAAGCCGTGCGGATCAGCCGGTGAGGCCGTGACCTCTATCGTGCCTCATGGCGCCTTCGGTGGCACGCATGGGCACCTCCGAACACAGCGGGACACAGGCCGGTTGGACTGGGTCAGTTGCTGCGGCGAGACCCTGGTTTGGACTTCCGGTCGCGCGGTTGGTTGGCGGCTGAGGGGTCCAGCGCCGACATCCTCCGCTGGAAATCGGTCATGGCATCGGTGGTTTTGGACCGGTCGCGCAAGAGCAGCCAGGCCACCAACGACCCCACGACGCTGAGCACCACGGCCACCACCAGGAACAATGCGGGACTCATCTGTCACACACCCGCGTCGGGCGCACCATCGTGGCGCTCAGCAGTGTCGCATTCATGTTGGCTCCTCGATCACCGACGCAGTCGGACTCCACTCCCGCCCGTCCGGCGCCACCTCTTCCTTCCAGAGCGGCACGGTGGCCTTCAACCGGTCGATGAGATGTGCGGCCGCCGCAAACGCTTCGCTGCGGTGGGCGGAAGAGACTGCCACGACAACGGCCTCTTCGCCCAACGCAACCTTGCCGGTCCGGTGCAGCGCCGCCACCGCCCGGATGGCGGGCCAGGCGATGCGTGCCTCGGCCACCAGGGCCTCCAGGCGGGGCACCACGTGAGCCTCGTAGGCCTCGTAGTGCAGTTCGGTGACCCCGACGCGATCACCGGCGTGATCCCGCGTGGTGCCACAGAACACCACGACCGCACCACAATCGGGTCGGATTGCCCAGCGACGAACGTCCTCCACCGGCAACGGTGCCCCGCTGAGTTCGAGCCATGTGTCATCGGAGCGGATCACCCGGATCAAGCTATCGATCAGCGGGCCCAGCACCGATTCGCTGTCCTCGATCGGCGAAACACTCCTCGTGCGGCGACGCCACCGGGTTGCCTCCCAAGCCTGGGGCGCGGCCCGTCGGCGATCCAGCGTCGATATCGTGGCCGGATGCCCAGCGGGACCCACCCCGAGGAACCCGAGGACACCGCGTCCCAGATGGAAAATGCGGACACCGGCGAAATTCCGGTTCACCCCGACGACCGCCTGTGGCGCCATCCCAGCGAGCTGGCCCGAATGCGTCAGGCAGGCCGCGAGACGGTGACCGCCCCGGTCCCCACACCCATCGGCGCCCGCCAGGAGCGGGCAGGCTCGTGGATCAGCCGCATCCCCACCTCGCTGGTCATCGCCGCCGGCATCGCCGCTGTTGTGGCATCGGTGGGCAGCGTCGTGGCGCTGGCGCAAAGCCCCTCCGCCACAGCCCGCGTCACCATCCCCCCGGGCCCACACGCCCCAGTGCAGACCGCCACCATCGTGAGCGGCTCCGCCAGTGCCAGTGGCCTCATGGTGGACCCGCAGGGCCTGGCGCTGGTTGCCACCACCGATCCCCCGGCGACCGCCACGCTGGAGACCGGTCGGCGCCGGACACCGGCCAGGCTTCGAGCCTTTGCCCCGGATCTGGGGCTGGCCGCATATCAGGTGGTGCCGCCAGAAAACGCCGCCACCACCACCGCGCTGATGGCACCAGCTACGACCACGGCGCTGGTTCACCCTTCGGGGAACTGGACCGTGCCGCACGGCTCATCCGACCTCAACCTTCTCGCTCCGAGGCTGCTGCCCAGCACCTGGGGCCCAATGTTGATGACCCACCTGTCGGGTGCCCCAGCCGAGCCGGGCACTCCACTGGCCGAGGGGGGCACGGTGGTGGGCATGTCCATCGTCACCACCGACGATCGCTCGATGGTGATCCCATGGCCGATGTTGCGGGCCCTGGGTGCCCGGTTGCAAGCCGCTCCCCGCTCGATGGGCGACCTTCCTGCCAACCTGAGCGATGACGGCTCCAGCCCGATGGTGACCGACGAATGGAGCGATGGGTCGCTGCAGACCGGCGACCGCGTCGAGGCGATCGACGGCCTCGCCGTGTCCAGCGCCGCCGAGGTTCGGGCGATCGCGGCGATCCACTTTGAGGGCACGACGGCCATGGTGCGCTGCGAGCGATCGGCGAAATCGGTCACCGTCGACGTCGCGCTGGAATAACCGGTCGGCCGTTTCGGTCGCCCGGGTTCGTCAATCAGGTCCGAAGGCAAGCCCTGACGCATCGCTGATCGAGGCAAACTCATCCGACGAAACCCGGCCCACCAACCTCCCAATCGACCGGGGTCGACGGCGCAGGTCTGCTTCGTCGTCGACGTCGACGCGCACTTCCGTCGTGCCAGTGATGCTGGCGCCGAAATCGTCTACGGGCCGGTCGACCAGCCCAACGGCTACCGCGGGTACAGCACCCGAGGCTCCGAGGGCGGACTGTGGTCGTTCATGCGGCCGCTGGAGGGAACCCATCGTGCCTGAGCCAACCCACGCCCCAAGGCCTGCGACCTGCTGATCACCGGCGAGACGAACCGTCGAGATCGTGCCGATGGTGGCCCAGAAGTGTGCGATGGAGGTGCCCGCCGACCTGGTTGCCACCGTCCTTCGCCCGGTTCTGACGGCAATGGTGCGTTCGGGGTTCACCGGGGTGGTCGATGCCGACAGCGCCGGGCACCTCGGCCCGGTGACCGCTGACCACCAGGTAGGGACGACGTCCCGCCTGGGGATGCTCGTACCACCAGACCTCCCCTCGCGCTACCACGGCGACAGTCCGACAGCTGCCTCCTCGTCATCAAGACACTGGGGCGTCTCGATGGTCGACACCTCGGATTACAGGTCGGGGTCGCCCCACTCGTCCGGTTGGTGCTGCGGAACTCGTCCACGACACGCCCGCATGTCGAGAATGCAAGCCTGGAGGCTGTGTGCGGTTGGCAGTGTCTCGATCGTGATGGGAGTCTGCTCCCGACACCGACCCACGTGCCGCTGCGACACGGCCGGGACGGCGAGCCCTCAGGCGATCCGGTCCGGCTTGGTGGCCTGTACCAGGCGGGTGGCAGCCCACGGCCCGCCATACCAAAACCGCCATCCCAACCCACGCGTGCGAACGTCAGAAAGGCCCGCAACACTCAGCGTTTCGGCGTAGCGAGCGACGTGGCGGAAGTCGGCGATCGCCAATCGACCACCGGGGCGAAGTACCCGCAGCGCCTCGTTGATGACTTGCTGACGTCCGAGCTTCGATGTGATGTTGTGGATGGCCAGGCTGGAGACGATCACATCGAATTGGCCGTCACTGAATGGCAACTCGGTCATGTCGGCTGTGTGCAGTTCGACCCGATCGGCAACGCCTTCGGCTTCAGCGTTTCGAGTCGTGGTCTCGACCGCGTTTCCGCTTTGGTCCTGGCTGCGCCAGAGGTCGACGCCGTGGGCCCGTCCACCGTCAAGTCGCTCTGCCGCCAGCAGCAGGACGGCTCCACGACCGCACCCGAGGTCGAGGACCTGTTCCTGGCCGGTCAGGTTCATCTCGTCGAGGACCTGCGACCAGACGACAAACTTTCCTGTCCTGGTGGTGTAGATGTAGCTGGCCATGCAGCCGAAGAACCACATCGCAGCGATGAGGGTGGCGATGACGCCCACGACCGCACCCTGGGTGGCATTCAGCACGGCCAGGGTGAGGAAACCCAAGGACAGCAAGCCGAAGATCACGGGGACGTAGGGGGCGTCGAATCCGTAGTCTCCTTGGCGCACAATTGAAGTTTCAACCATCGACGTGAGTGTCGCGCCAACGTCAACACCAACGTGGGGATGCGTTTCCTGTCGACAACGGATGGCCAGGAGGACCGGCCACGAGATGCATGCGGTCAGAGCCAGAGTCTCGACTGGCCCAAACCGATGCTCAGCGTTGATCCAAAACGATGTTGAAGGTTGGTCCAGACCGAACATGAACGTGGCGGAGACCATGTCTGTCTGGGCCGGCAACCGGCTTGACCGCCTGACCAAGTCGCCGAAGCGCTACGTCGTGGATGGCGCCATGATGGCCGCGGCGCTCTAAGCCGCCGCCGACGCCGTCTTGGGCAGCATCGACTTGCTGGCCGAACAATCGACACGTTTGTCATGACGCAGCTCCGGCCCGAGATTGCCACCAGCTCGCGACGCCTCCGTGTGTACCACCTCCGAAGGAAGGGTGGCCGGGAGGAGATCGACATCGTGGTTGAGCTACCCGGCGTCGAACTCATCGCTCTCGAGATCAAAGCGTCGGCAAGCCCGAAGGCTCGAGGTGCCAGGCATCTGCGCCGGCTGCGCGACCGCTTTCCGGACCGGATCCTCACTGGTGCCGTGTTGCACGCAGGACCGGACGTGATCCAACTGGGTTCCGACATCTTCGCAGCCCCGATCTCCGCCTTCTGGGGGTAGGGGGTGAAACCGGTGGCATGGACTAGCGGAGTGGCTGGCACGATGCGGGCAAACAACTCCCACTTGGCCAAGCCGGAATAGGATCATTCACCGATCAACCTTGGAGGTTTCCAGCCATGTCCGAATGGCAACACGCGAGATTGATCCCGGTTTCAGGAATCGGCTCGACCAAGGAAGCAGAGGCGCGGGCGACATCAGCGCTCTTGGCGGTCATAGCCGTTGTTCGGGATCTTTCGGCAGCAATTCTTGGGCCCATCGGGGCTACCAAGGCGAAGACCGCTCTTGTTGATTGCTACACCGAGGTGATTTTCAAGAACAGTTCCTCGAATGCTCGGCCCGATGGTCTCATCCAAGTGACACGCGGATCAGCAACATGGACGGCGCTCGTGGAGGTCAAGACCGGCACTGCCACCCTCGACGCCGATCAGATCAACACCTACTGGGACATCGCAAGGACCGAGGGATACGACGCCGTTCTGACGATTTCGAACGAGATTGCGCCCTCCCCGGGAACCCACCCGACACCCGGCCTCAAAGTCAGGTCCAACTCAAAGACGAAGGTTGCACATCTCTCGTGGCCTGCGCTCCTCACGGCCTGCGAGGTCATTCGAGAACACCGTGGGGTCGACGACCCGGAACAGGCCTGGATCCTCGGAGAACTCATCCGCTACCTCCGCCATCCAAATTCTGGAGCTGATCCTTTCGACGACATGGGACCGGATTGGGTATCGGTCCGAGATGGAGCACGTGACAAGACGCTCTCCAAGTCGGACGCTTCGGTTGCCGAGGTCGCCCGACGATGGGATCAACTGATGCGCTACACGGCGCTGCGACTTGAAGCGAGTATCGGCGAGACCGTCGCGCTCCAGCTTCCTGCGGCGCATAAGGACCCAGCGGCTCGTCTCCAGCACGTCATTGACCAACTCGCCTCCACTGGGCAGTTGGACGCCCTGCTCCGAATTCCAAACACCGCAGGGGATCTCGACGTACAAGTCGATCTCAGAGCGAGGCGAATCACCACCTCAGTGTCCGTCACCGCGCCTCAGGATCGAGGAGCCAAGGCTCGCTGCACGTGGATCGCTCGGCAAATCGACGCCGATGCTGATGGCCGGATTGTTGTGGAGGCGTTCCCCAAGCGATCCAACCGGAGCACCTCGGCAACCCTTGATGCGGTCCGCACCGACAAAGACGTGCTGCTGGGCGATGAGAAGCGCGAGCCGGGCAGGTTCCGCCTCTCGATCTCCAAAGACATCGGAGTGGCGCGCAAGACTTCCAAGTCGGCCGTCGGGTTCATCGACTCGGTTGTCGGTCAGATCACGTCCTTCTACGGGACCGTGCTCGAGGACCTCACTCCTTGGACACCGCCGGCACCGCGAATCACGCGACAGCAGCCAGACGTCGATCCCGAGCCGACCCACACTCCTGAGGACGGCTGGACGGCTTAGCCCCGGCTTAGCCCAGGCTGCGATGCAGCATTCCCAGACAACATGACCGCAGAAGTCGGCTCCTGTTCACATTGGGACCTCGGCATCACCGCTTCAAAACGACGTGTGTCAATGTGTTGACCATGGCGGAGCGCACTGACGATCCAGAACCTTGTTGCTTCGAGCCAACCGGCAGTCCACTGAATGCCGACCAGGCCGAGGAGATCGCTGCATTCCTGAAGGCGCTGGCCGACCCGGTACGGCTTCGGCTGGTGTCGATGGTGGCCGCATCGCAGTCAGGAGAGGTGTGCGCGTGCGACCTGCCCGGCCCGCTTGGCCGCACTCAGGCCACCATCTCCCATCACCTGAGCCTGCTGGTGAACGCTGGGGTGTTGAATCGAGAACAGCGAGGCAAGTGGGCGTGGTTTCGAATTCGGGCCGAGAGCTTCGAGTCGATCAGCGCCGCGCTGGCAATCCTGCCGGTGCCGACGGCACAGAGCTGAAGCGCCCTGGCGACGATCCGAACCATGATCGCTTTGATACTCATCGATACGTGTGTAGGGTGTTCGTATCGATACATGTCGAAACGACCTGAGGAGGTCCTGATGTCCCGAGTACAACTGGCCATGAACGTGTCCAACATCGACGACGCCGTGGAGTTCTACTCCAAGCTCTTCGCCACCGAGGTGGCCAAACGCAAGCCCGGCTACGCCAACTTCGAGATCGCCGATCCGCCCCTGAAGCTGGTACTGATCGAGGGCGTGGGTGGCGGAACGCTGAACCACCTGGGCGTGGAGACCACGTCCGCCGCCGAGGTGGTTGCGGCCGAGACCCGCCTGAGCGGCGACGGCCTGGCCACCACCGGCGTCGACGACACCGTCTGCTGCTTCGCCGAGAAGACCGAGACCTGGGTGACCGACCCCGACGGCGCGCCGTGGGAGTTCTACGTGAAGACCGGCGATGCCGACCAGATGGCCAACCGCGTGATCACCGACGAAACGACCGAGGTCTGCTGCGCTCCGTGACCACCGATACCCCCACCCCCTCCCCGACGCTCAATGACGAGGCGACACCGAAGCTGTCCACGCTGGACCGCCTGCTGCCGGTGTGGATCGGAAGCGCCATGGTGGGCGGGATCCTGCTGGGGCGGTTGATCCCCGACCTCAACGACACCCTGGACAAGGTGAAGGTGGACACCGTGTCGCTGCCGATCGCCATCGGGTTGCTGGCCATGATGTACCCGGTGCTGGCGAAGGTGCGCTACCGGGGCATCTCAGCGGAGCTGGGCGATCGCCGGACGATGGGGTTGTCGCTGGTGCTCAACTGGGTGGTGGGACCGGCGCTGATGTTCACCCTGGCCTGGGTGTTCCTCGGCGACCTGCCCGAACTGCGAACCGGGCTGATCATCGTGGGCTTGGCCCGATGCATCGCCATGGTGCTGATCTGGAACGACCTGGCGTGTGGCAACAGCGAGCTGGGGGCGGTGCTCGTCGCGGTCAACTCGGTGTTCCAGATCGTGATGTACACGGTGCTGGGATGGTTCTACCTCGACCTTTTGCCGGGCTGGTTGGGACTGGAGACGCAGTCGCTGGATGTCGGCATGTGGCCGATCGCCAAGTCGGTGCTGATCTTTCTGGGCATCCCCCTGGTGGCCGGGTTTCTCACGCGTACCATCCTGGAGGCCCGCAAGGGCACCGACTGGTACGAGCACTCGTTCCTCCCCCGCATCGGCCCCATCGCCCTCTACGGGCTGCTGTTCACCATCGTGGTGCTGTTCTCGCTGCAGGGCGACCAGATTCTCGACCGCCCGCTCGACGTGGCCCGGGTGGCCGTGCCGCTCTTGATCTACTTCACGCTGATGTGGTTCGGCTCGTTCGGGGCCGGATACCGGCTGGGCCTGCCCTATGACCGCAACACGTCGGTGGCGTTCACGGCGGCCGGCAACAACTTCGAACTTGGAATCGCCGTGGCCATCGCGGTGTTCGGCGTGACGTCGGGTCAGGCGCTGGCCGGCACGATCGGGCCGCTCATCGAGGTGCCGGTGCTCGTCGGGCTGGTCTACGTCGCGCTCTGGGCAAAGCGGCGCTGGTACGGGGGGTGATCCCCGGGGACTCCTACCTCCAGCGCCGAGCAATACCCCAACCGGCGCCACCGAGGCCCGCCAGCAGTACCGAAGCCGCCCCACCCAACACCAGGTCCTGACGTCGCCGAGCGCTCAGCGACGGCCACCATGCTGGAGCGTGGGCCACCAGAAACGCTTCGGCGCTGGTGTGGGTGGCCGACCAGCCCGTGAGCCCGAGCGCTGTGGAGTCAACCACCAGGTCGGCGCCGACCAGGCGGACGAGTGACGGCGGGGTGGGCGACCACCACACCAACCAACGAACCCAGTCAAGCACCCTCAGCAGCCCGGAGGGGACGCCTACACCGAGGCGCCGGTCGCCCAACTCGGCCGCCGAGGGGCCGTCGAGCACGTCGTCCGGCGCCACGTTGAACGGACCCGAACAGCGACCCGACCTCACGGTCTCGACAGCGGCGACCACGTCCCGCACGTGCACGTACTGCACGGTGGGCTGCGGCGCCGGGCGCAACCGCCGGGTGCGCCAGCCCGAGCGGTCGTACCAACCCCTGGCATACAGGGAGGCGCACAGCACGGGACGCAGCGCGGCCACCGGCACGTTGTTGCGATCGCCCCACTGGGCAACGTTGTACTCGAGGGTGACCCGACTCCCCAACGCTTCGGGCAGACGCTTCAACGAGGCCGCCAGGCCGAACGGATCAGACTCGACGTTGGCCACCGGCGGCGAGACGACCGGAGTTCGTCGATCGTAGGCCAGCGCGGTGGATATCACCGTGACGTGCGCGGGCGGGTCAACCGCTGCCGCCAGCAGCACCGCCGCCACCAGCCCCTCATCGGCCAACCCAATGCCCGAGCCGTCCACGTCGTCCACACCGGAGGCGGCCAAGATCGTCAGTTCGTCGGCACCGGCGAGGGTCGCCGCCACCGCACCGTGCCGATCCACGTCGATCACCGGGTGCCCCACCAACTCGGTCGGCTCGCCATCCAAGACGCGGCCGATCACGGTGGCGGCGATGCCCGCCTCGGCCCAACGTTCCAGCAGGGCCACGCCCAACACGCAGTCACCGCCGACCAACACCACGCGATCGGCTGTGGCGGCCGCCCCAGGGTCGGCCTGAGATGTTTCGGTGGCCGACGCCTCGGCAAGTGGACTCATGGCGCCTACCATGCCCGCGTGGCACTCAACGATCCATTCGACCCGTCGAACAGTGATGACGGCGACGACTCCGACGACCATCCCGGCGGTCCTGGCGATGGCGCCTTCGGTGGCCTACCGGGTCGAGGTGGGATGCCCGGCATGGAAGGCCTCGCCGGCATGGACCTCAACGCCCTGTTGCAGGGCCTGCTCTCGAGCATGGGATCGATGGCTGGCGGCGAGCCCGACACTGCGCACCTGGCGCAGTTGGCCGGCGCCATCGCCGCCGAGGGCCGTCCCGAGCCCAACATCGACCCCGCGGAGCGGATCCGCATCGAGCAACTGGCCCGGGTGGCCGAGCTGCACGTGACCGAGATCACCGGGCTCTCGCTGGCCGGGGTGGAGGTGAGCGCCGTGAACCGCAGCCAGTGGGCGGCGACCACACTGAAGGCGCACGGTCCGCTGCTGCGTCGACTGTCGGATGCGTTGGGCACGCTGGCCAAGGGCCAGCTTGACCAGGCCGCCGCCGAGGGTCCGCCGAGTGCAGCCGACCTGCCCGACGGCATCGACCCGATGGCCTTCCAGGCGTTCATGTCGATGGGCCCACTGATGGGTTCGATGCTCTACACGATGATGGCATCGGGCACCGTCGGCCAACTGGCGATCCGCAGCTTCGGCAGCTACGACCTTCCGCTGCCCCGCCACACCGACGAGGTCAACCTGATCGCCTCCAACCTGGAGACCTTCGCAGACGAGTGGGAGCTGGACCGGGACAACCTGGTGCTGTGGATCACCGCGCAGGAGCTTGCGCTGCACGCCGCGCTGAGCCGGGCCGCCTTCGGCCCGCAACTGGAGGCACTGCTTGGCGCCTACGTCGACGCATCTCCGACCGACCTGTCCAACGATGCCATCGCGTCGATGCTCGGGGTGGATCCCAACGATCCCGATGCGGACTTCGATCCGATGAGCGGCGACTTCGACCCCTCCACGCTGGCACTGGACCCGGAGCGCCTGCTTGGATCGTTGCGCTCCCCCGAGCAGGAGGCCCTTCGACCGCGCATCGACGCAGCCGTCGCAGCCCTGGAGGGCTGGGCCGGGTGGGTGACCGACAGCGTGGCCGACCGGTTGATGCCGGGCGGTGGACGGGTGGCCGAGGCGCTGCGGCGTCGCCGGGTGACGACCGATCCGGCCAGCCGCTTCGTCGAGCGACTCTTCGGCCTTGAATTGACCCAGAACCTGATGGACCGGGGCCGAGATTTCGTTGCCGGGGTGCTCGAACGGGCCGACGCCGACGTTCTCACCCGGCTGGTGACCGATCCCGAGGCCATCCCCACGCCGAACGAGCTGGACGCACCCGGGCTGTGGCTGGCCCGGCTGGGAGTGGAGCCGAGTGGCGGCCCGGAGCCAGAATCAGGCGACCTCGACGTGCCGGATTTTCCCGACCTCTGAGGTGTGGCATCCGCCAAAACCGGGAACCCAAGAGCGGCAACCCGAACAAGCATCAACGAGGAGAGGCACGTGACCGAAGAGTTCACCCCCAACGTCAACGACATCATCGAGGGCAACGCAAGGTTTGTCGCCGGGTTTCACGAGCCGGACCTGGGGGTGCAGCCGACCCGAAACGTGGCGGTGATCGCCTGCATGGACTCCCGCATGGACATCTTCGCCCTCCTCGGGTTGGCCAACGGTGAGTCCCACATCATTCGCAACGGCGGCGGGGTGATCACCGATGACGTGATTCGGTCGCTGTGCCTGTCTCAGCGAAAGCTGGGCACCCGCGAGGTGATCCTGGTGCACCACACCGACTGTGGCCTTCAAACGGTCACCGAAGACTCCTTCAAGGCCGAACTGGAAGACGAGCTGGGTATCAAGCCGTGGTGGGCGTTGGAGTCGTTCGTCGACCCGTACGCCGACGTCACCCAGAGCATCGCCCGGCTCGAGCTCAGCCCCTTCATCCCCTACAAGGACAACATCCACGGGTTTGTCTACGACGTCACCACCGGTCAGCTGAACCCCGTGGACGGCCCGAGCACCAACTCAGGAAGCTGACCGCTGGGGGTCTTCCCGGTCACCTCCCGAGGAGAACCTGGACAGCAAACGTTGGGGCGGCAGCAGCCTCGGGTCGATGCCCGAGGCAGCCACCAGGTACAACGCCAACGCCAAAGCTCCGCCGACGAGCACCACGAACGAGCCCGCCCTAATCCCCAGGCGCAGAAAAACGGCAAGGGCCGCGCCCAGCACCCACACCAGCTGAAACTGGCTCTCAAAGCGGGCGAACACCCGACCCCGGTCCACATCTGGCGCTCCCGCCTGCACCAACGCGTCGAAGGCCTGCTTACCCACCGCCGCAGACGCCGCTACGCCCGCCGAAAGCAGCACCATGCCCACCAGCCCGGGCATGATCAGACCCAGCAGCGCGCTGAGCACCACGACGCCCATCGAGGCCGAGAGGATGGTGCCCTCCCGCGCCATGGCACGCAGCCTGGGGGCCAGGGCCGAGCCGGCCAGCCCACCGAGGACGGCCGCCACCACCGCCATGGCGAAGTACCAGGTTGGGTAGGGCCCGGCGGGAACCGTCGGCACGTACGCCTTCCCGGCGCCCACCACCTCGCCGATGGTGCGCCCAACCGGCGGTGCCGCAGCGGGCCGACGGAGCGCGAAGGCCAACAGGAAGGTGACGAACCCCACCACACCCCGCAGCCACGACATGGCTGCCGCCGAGGTCTGCACCGGCAGTCGGTTCAGTTCCGCGGCCGCCTTCGGCTCGATCCGCTCGGCCGGGCGCCGCGGGTCGGGCACGCGGACGGCGGCCAGCGACGCTGCGAGGAACACCACTCCGCCCAGCGCCAGCACCGCACCGGGGCCGATCAGTGAGGCAAGCCCGGCTGGGATGGCAGCGCCCGCTCCGGCCAGGCCGGACAACAACTGGAGCTTGGAGTTGGCCTCCACCAACTCGCCATCGCTGCGAACCGTGCTGGGCACCAGGGCCGCCTTGCCCACCTGATAGGTCTTGCCCAACACCAGCACCATGAACGCCTCGGGGAACAACAGCAGTCCGCCACCGGCATTGGGGATCATCGCAAAGGCCAGCACCATGCGGCCAAGCGCCGAGGCCAGAATCACCAGGCGGTGACCACCCGGCACCTTGTCCATCGCCGGGCCGATGAAGGGTCCCACCAACGCAAAGGGCGCCATCGTGAACAGCAGGTACAGCAGGACCCGACCCTGCGCATCGGTGGGATCGACCTGAAAGAACAGGGTGTTGGCCAGCGCAATGGCGACCACCGCATCGCCGGCGGTGGACAGCGCATGGGCAACGGCCAGCCGGGCGAAGGGATCGTTCCAGCGCACCACCGGCCCTTGCGGCCCGGGCAGTGGCGGAGGACCATCCCACGTGCGGGGACCGCCGGCCCTAGGTTCCACGCAGGTTCACCTACATCACGTTGAGGGCGGCCCGCTGGATGGCCTCCTCTTCGAGCACCACGTGGCTGTCCACGGTGCCGGGCCCCGCACCCAGCGGGTTGATCCGCTGCCAGGTGCGATCCTCCAGCGTCCATGCCAGGGTGTCGTCGGCCAGCGCGACGGCCAAAATGGTGGCGAGTCGCTCGCGCAGGTCGGGGTCGAGCACCGGGGTGACCGCCTCCACCCGGTGGTCGAGGTTGCGGGTCATCAGGTCGGCGGATCCGAAGTAGGTGGCGGGCTTGCCATGACCGTCACCGTTGGCAAAGTGATACACCCGGCTGTGCTCCAGATAGCGCCCCACCACCGAGCGCACCTCGATGTTCTCCGACAGTCCCGGCACGCCGGCACGAAGACAGCAGATGCCGCGCACGATCAGCTGTATCCGCACGCCGGCCGCCGAAGCTGCGTACAGCTGATCGATCATGTCCGCGTCGACCAACGAGTTCATTTTCATGATGATGTGGCCCGTGCCCTCGGGTGCCTCCGCCTCGCCCCGGATGCGCGCCCCCAGCGCGTCGCGCAGGTGGTGAGGGGCCACCAAGAGCCGGTGATAGGCCACATCGCGGGCGTAACCGGTGAGGTAGTTGAACAGCGACGTGGCATCGGCACCGATCACCTCGTCCGCTGTCAGCAGGCCCAGATCCTCATAGATGCGGGCGGTCTTCGAGTTGTAGTTCCCGGTGCCGACGTGGCAGTAGCGCCGCACCCGTTCGCCCTCCTGGCGGGCCACCAGCGCCACCTTGGTGTGGGTCTTCAACCCCACCATGCCGTACACGACGTGCACACCGGCCTTCTCCAGGCGTTTCGCCCACACGATGTTGTTCTCTTCGTCGAAGCGGGCCTTCAACTCAACCAGCGCAGCCACGGCCTTGCCCCCTTCGGCGGCCTTGATCAGCGACTCGACGATCGGTGAATCGCCCGAGGTGCGGTACAGCGTCAGCTTGATCGCCAGCACCTCCGGGTCGCGCGCCGCCTGGCGGATGAACTCGTCCACGCTGCCCGAGAAGCTGTCGTAGGGGTGCTGCACCATGATGTCGCCCTTGCGCAGCGCTGCGAAGAAGTCGGCCGGAGCACCCTCACCGATGGACTTCAGACGAGGTTGGGTGATGCCCGAGAACTCGCGGAACGTGCCGTCGGGAAGGTCGAGGGCGTACACCGCCCACAGGCCGGTCAGATCGAGGGGTACCCGCCTCCGATAGACCGCCTCGGCGGGCAGATCGAGTTCTTCCTGAAGGATGTCCACCATCTCCTCCGACGCGTGATCGTCGACCTCCAGTCGAACCGCACCGCCGAATCGGCGACGCCTCACCTCCGACTGCACAGCGGCCAGCAGGTCTTCGGCGTCGTCCTCCTCCAGAATCAGGTCGGTGTTGCGGGTCACCCGGAAGATGGTGGAGTCAACCACCGACATGCCAGGAAACAGCCGATCGAGGTGGGCGGCGATCACCTGCTCGAGCGGCACGAAACGCTCCCCGTCGGGCAGCGCCAGGAACCGGTCGAGCAACTGAGGCACCTTGAGCCGGGCGAATCGCACCTCCTCGGTCAGCGGATCGCGCAGCCGCACACCCAGGTTGAGCGAGAGGTTGGAGATGTAGGGAAAGGGATGTGATGGATCGACGGCCAGCGGGGTCAGCACCGGGAAGATCCGCTCGTCGAACACATCACGCAGCCAGTCCTGGTCGTGCGGGGGTAACTCCCGCCACTTCAGAAAGGCGATGCCCTGTTTGGCCAGATCCGGCACCAACCCGTCGAGGAACGCATCGTCGGCCTCATCGGCCAACTCGGCGACGCGACGCGAGATCTCCCGCAGCTGCTGCGCCGGGGTGCGCCCGTCGGCGGTTCGGGTGGTGACGCCCGACTCGACCTGCTCCATCAGCCCCGCGACGCGTACCTGAAAGAACTCGTCGCCGTTGGAGGTGAAGATGGCCAGGAACTTGGCCCGTTCCAGCAATGGCGTGTCCGGGTTGACAGCCAAAGCCAACACGCGTGCGTTGAAGTCCAACCAGGACATCTCGCGGTTGACAAACCGATCCGTTCCAAACTCGGCGATCGGCTGCGGCAGGTCTCCACTCATATCGCCGGCGCCCTCCCCCAGGCCCTCAACGATCAGCGATCGTCGGGATCGTCGTAGCCCAGATCCCAGGTGAGGCGAATGTGCTCACGTTCAGCATCCTTGTTCACCCGCTCACGGTTGCGACGAAATTGCGGGTCATGGGCAGGCAGCAACATCAGACGGGCGTTCACCCGCGCAGCGAAGGCGTCCGCCACCGACGCATCGCCGGACGAGGTACGGATATCCCAATGGGGGGCGACGGGGCCGCCATACGCGATGGTGACGTCGGCTCGGGGCGGGGAGTCGGGGTCATAAAGCGGCTCTTCGTAGGCCATGGACGTACTCCAGGATCGTGATCGGCCTGCAATGCAGGCGGGCAGCCGACCATGCTATCTCCCGCACTCCGCCGCTCTCCGCCCACCCGCACTCCGCCGCTATCCACCCACCCGGCCGACGGTCGCCTCCGCCTGACGTCGCTCGCCCGACCGCAGGTAGGTCACCTTCAATTTGGCACCAGGCTTGGCATCGGCGAGCACCCTGCCGACCTCGACGGATTTGGCCACCAACGAACCGTCGATCTCCACGATCACGTCCCCTTTCATCAGGCCCGCCTCGGCCGCTCCCGAGTCGGGGACAACGCCGGCCACGAATGCGCCGCTGTCGGTCTCCACGTCAAAGTTGGTGCGAATATCGCTGGACAGGCCGTCCACATCCTGGGTGCGTACCCCCAGAAAGGGACTGTCGGCGGTAATGGGTGACTCCCCGGCCTCGATATCGGCGACGAACGGCATCACCGAATCGATCTCGAGGGCGAAGCTGACGTTCTGGGAATTGGCGGCAAACGCGGTGTTGATGCCAACCACGCGACCCTGCACATCCACCAGCGGACCGCCCGAGTTCCCATGGTTGATGGCCGCGTCGGTCTGGATGAGGTCGACGAGTTGCCCCTGAGGGCCTGGGATGCTGCGCCCCTTGGCCGACACGATGCCCGTCGTCACGCTTGGATCCTCTCCCAACCCGAGCGCGTTGCCGATGGCGACCACGTCATCGCCCACCTGCAGGTCCGATGAACTGCCCAGCTTTGCCGGCACCACCGGCGCGTCGAGGTTCTGCATCTGGATCACGGCCACGTCTCGGTCGGGGAAGCTGCCCACGAGGGTGGCGTCGCGCGTCCGTCCGTCGGCAAGGTCGACGCTGATTGCCGGAGCACCCGACACCACATGAGCGTTGGTGAGCACCAGGCCCTTGGCCGACAAGACCACGCCTGACCCGGTGCCGCCGAACATCTCCTGCCCCGACCGTTCACCGGTGTTCACGGTGACGACGCTGGGACGCACGACTTCGATCAGCGAGTGCAGATCCAGCGCCTCGCGCTTGAGTTCGTCGGCGGGTCGGACCTCCGTCACCTGCCGACGGGGGGCCAGCAGAAAGACCGCCCCGAAGATCAGGGCCGCCACCAAGGCACCGACGACGCCACCCATCACGGCCGTTCGCCACACCCGCTCCGGCCGATGTGCCTTGCTGTCAGGCGCGGGCACTGCTGCGGGATCATTGCCGAAGGCGGTCCCGCCGCCCAACGGGGGGCCCTCGAACACCGGTGGCACTGCGCCGGGGCGTTCGGCCTCACCGAGCCGAGGCACGGGTCCGGCCGGAATGAAGTGTGGCAACGCCGGCGGAGTGTTGGGTGTCGGCTCCGTCCGACCGGACGACGACGCGTCCGAGGACGGTTCGTCTCCAGGCCCGGGGCTCGCAGAATCAACGTCCATGAACACCCCAGCATGCTGGCTTTCCGCCCGGTTCACCAACCGCCACACCTTCCGAGCATCTGTGCCCTCTCTCAGACCGAGGGATCTCTCAGCACGGACGTTTGGGAACAAATCCTACGGCTGATAGTTGTAGGAAGCATGAAGTCCATGATGGATAGTGAATGGATGGACGAAGGCAACTGCGTCGAGCAACCGCCCGGCCTGTTCTTCCCCAGTGACGGAGTTGGAGTCGAGGTCGCCAAAAAGGTGTGCACCGACTGCCCGGTGAAAGAGGTGTGCTTGGAGTACGCCTTGGTGAACCGGATCGACCACGGTGTCTGGGGTGGTACGTCCGAGCGTGAACGTCGCCGCATTCTCAAGCGTCGATCCGTGGCCACCCCGGTCGCGGTCGGCTGAGCGCCTTCTCCTCCAGTTCGCACAATCCCCCCCCAAACTGAAAATCTGAAGCTGGCCGCCGGCCAAGTGCTCCCCCGCGTCGTTGGCAGCACCGCACGGCCCTGTGCCCAGGGAGGCTAAGAGCCCCTCTGGAGATCACGTGGCTTGCGTTGCTCCAACGGCACAGCGTGCTCTTACTTGGTGCCCTCGTCGACAGCGTCAGGGTCGCTCTCGGCCTTGCCTTCGTCGAGGCCCCGTTTGAACTCGTTCTGAGCCCGGCCGAGGTTGCGCGCCAGCTTCGGAATCTGTGACCCACCCAGCACCACAGCTGCAATCAGTAGGACCCATACCCATTCGTTCATGTCAGCATGCTACCCGTGAATCAGCCGCCCACCATCGCAGGCCCCCCCAGCCGATCTGACGAAGGCCGGGATGCACTGCGAAGCCGCCTGCTGGCACAGCGCCGGGGCCTGTCCAGCGCCGACGTGAAACCCGGGTCGGCCGCAATCGTTGAACTGCTCCAGGCGACCTCTGACATCGTCGCAGCGGCCCGACAGGGGCCGGTGGCGGTGTACTGGCCGGTGCGAGGCGAACCGGATGTGCGCCTCGGAGGACCCAACGATGACGCAGTCAAGGCGACCCGGGGCGCCTTGACTGCGGCACACGGCCTCACCCTGCCGGGGCATCCCGGCGCATCTCCGGAGTTGAGAGCCTGGAAGCCGACCACCAGCCTCGCTACCGCCTGGGGCAGCCTTCGCTTCCCGGCCGACGGCGCAGCGCGCGTGCCGGCCGAGGACCATGGGCTGATCCTGGTGCCGGCGGTGGCGTTCGACCGGGCGGGCAATCGACTGGGCAATGGTGCCGGATGGTACGACCGGCTCCTCAGCGGACTTGGCCGGAGACCGATCGGCGCCGGCCCGCTACTCGTCGGCATTGCGCACGACTTTCAGTTGGTCGAACACCTGACGGCACAACCCTGGGACGTGCCCATGCACCTCGTCGCTACGCCGGAGGGCGTCGTCCGACCCAGATGAACGTTGCAACGTTCGGTCCGCCGACCGCAGGGGCGGCGGATGTCCGGGTGTCGCTCAGGCGGTCTGGGAGTCGTCCCGCTTCGCGGCCCGGTCCAATGCACGCTGACGGCGGATTCGTCGCCGCTCCCGTTCGCTCAAGCCACCCCAGATTCCAAACTTCTCGCCGTTCTGGAGGGCAAATTCCAGGCAGTCCTCGCGCACGACACAGCCCTTGCACACCGCCTTGGCCTCTTTGGTGGAGGCCCCCCGCTCCGGGAAGAACAAGTCGGGGTCAACGCCGAGGCAGTTCGCCTCCAGCTGCCAGCCGGCTTCCTCTGGCTCGTCGATCGCGTCGTCATCCATTGGTGCAGGGCCTCCAGCCATGTCTCTCCCCCCGGGTGGGCGGGATGACCTCGGTGGCCCTCGGGCCCCTCATTGAGAGGCTCAGGTATCCGCCGATGCCACGTCCCCACCTCAAGTGAGACACGCATGTAATTACATCAGTGTGGTTTATTCTGCCCACATCGAGGCGGCGAACGCAATGCCGAGTTGCGGTTCAGCCCCCAAGTTGGCGTTCAGCGACCACCAGGAGACGCAAGCGGGTGTCCTCTTCGTCAGCGTCGTCCGAGGAGTTTTCGCCGCTGTTCCACGAAATCGACCAACACGAACTCCCCGAGGTTGCCAGGATCAGCAAAAAACGCACGTCCGCCGTTCATCTGGCTGATGCGCTCGACGAAGCGGGCCAGCCCACCGTCCGGCTCCAGCATGAAGGTGTTGATGCGGATCCCCGCCCGGGTACATCGACCCACCTCCGTGAGTGTGGCGTCGATGGTCGCCTGACTTGGCGGATACTGAAATTGCGGCTCGCCGGACCGACCGATGTGGGCGGTGGGTTCGCCATCGGTCACCATCAGGATCTGTTTGGTGCCCTGCTCATGGGCGAGGAGTTCGCGGGCCAACTGAAACCCGTGGGCCATGTTGGTGCCGTACACATAGTCCCAACTGGCCTCCGGAAGCTGGGCCGGTGTGAGCACCCGGGCCACCTCGGAGAATCCCACGATGCCGAGATAATCCCTGGGGTACTGCATCGTGATCAGCCCGTGCAACGCCATGGCCACCCGCTTTGCGGGCAGGAAATAGTCACGCATCGGCATCGACAGCGACAGGTCCAGCATCAAGACGGTTGCAGCGCGAACCTGATGCTCGGTCTCGGCGATCTCAAAGTCGTCCGGCGACAGCGACACCCTGCCGGTGGGCGGCCTGCCCTCGGCCGCTTCGCGCAGCACTGCGTTGCGCACCGTGGTGTGCAGGTCGACCCGAAACGGGTCGCCCCACTCCCACGGGCGGGTCAGGTACGCAGGCTCGTGCCCCACGCCGGTCTCGGAATGCTCATGGGTGCCAAGGTGATCGTTTCTGAGCCGGCGAAACACCTGCACCAATGCGTTCTGCCCCAGTCGGCGCAAACCCGCCGGGGTGAGCTCCAAGCGACCCTCCTTGGTATCGATCAGCCCGGCGTCCTGGAGTTGACGGGTGAGCTCGGCCAGGCGCTTCACCTGCTCGGCCGACTCTGGGCCCATCAGGTCCGACAACCGGTCGAGATCCACTTCGTCGAGCGCTCCGGGGGTGGCCGCCGACCGCAGCAGACCCGAGAGCGAATCCAGGTCGCCCAGCTCTCCCATCAGCTCCGATGCCTGGGCCAGGTCCAGCGGGTCGAACCCCGTGGTGTCATAGCGGGACGACCAGCCGGCGTCTGGGAACATCTGACGCAGATTGTCCGCCAGGCGTGACATCTCGAAGTTGAGGCCGAGATCGGACAACAGCTGTTCGGACAGCGCACCCAACTCGGCACGCTGCTCAGGCGACAGCGAGTTCATCAACGCCTGGGCGGCCGCCATGCGATGCGCCAGCGCCTCCAGCAGTTCATCCAGATTCTGAGGGTTCTCGGGAAACATGTCACCGAACCGCTCCATGAAGCCTTCGAAGTCGGGCTCGCGTCCCGCGGCCCGGGCCTCCAGCATCGAGTTGAGCTCGGCCATCATGTCGCGGTTGCGGGCAAGGTCCTCCGGGCTGAGATTGGCCATGGCACCGGACATCTGGTTGAACGCCTGGTCCAGCAGTTGACTGCGCAGTTGGTTGGTCAGCGCCTCGAACCGCTCCTTCGCTTCATCGGAGGTGAAGTCGTAATGCTCAAGCGCCTTCATCCAACCGGCCAGATCGGGGGGCATGAGGTCGAGGTCGAAACGCTTGTCCGCGAACGACTGCTCAGCGGCACGCGCCCAATCCTCATCACCAGACTGACGAGCCGCCCGCTCCTGGCGGTCCATCTCGGAACGCTCAAGGTCGGTGATCTCGGCCAGTTCCTCACCGATGCCCTCCACCGCCGAACCAAGGTCCGAGTTGGCCAGCAACTCTTCACGCCGCGCCCGCAGCCGTTCCATCAGGTCGGCCAGACCCTCCATGCGCCGTCCGTCGCGGTCGGTCATGCCCTCCTTGAGGAGACGTCGCAACGCCGCGTTGACGTCACCCGAGTACAACAGGTCATCGGTGAGCTCCTCCATGATGTCAAGTGCATCGACCTCAAAGCCGACCTGGGTGCCGTCCCAGGGTGAATAGCGAAGCCGGGAGGTCACGGTCACACCCCCGCCGAGGCGGCCGACACAACGATGGGATCCAAGAGGTGCACGACCTATCTGCCCGAGTAGGTGGTTGCGCCGCCAAGGGCATCCTTGTTGAGCCGTTTCGACAGGTGCAGACCCTCGAGGACCAACTCGACGGCAGAGGCCAGCTCCGCTGCCGTGGCTGCGTCGCCCGCCACACCTGCGGCGATCTTGGTCAGCTCCGGCGTGCCCGAGAGCAGCTCGGTGAATTCGGCCAGCGTCACGTCGTCGCCCACCTCAACCGCACCGTGTTGCTCGATCTCGTCCACCACCCTCCCCAGGTCACCGGGGCTGACCAGGTCGCGAAACACCGTGAGCACGGCGTGGTGCATCAGCTGCCCGACGATCTGAGCCTCCCGGCCCTCCTCCAGGCTCTCAATCTCCAACTTGCCCATGGTGGAGGCGGGAAGCGCGTCAAGGTCACAGACCCGCGCCGCAGCCTCGACCTCACCCAGTCGCAGCGCGCGGCGCACTGCGTTGGCCGTCATCGTCTCGGCGTTGGTCACCGTCAGCCGCACCGACACACCCGAGCGTTGCGACACCTGCGAGCTCTGGCGGGCCAGGTGCGAGAACGTGGCGACCACCTCGGCCATCGACCGGGGCACGGTCACCGAAACCCCATCGATGTCGGGCACGGTCACCTCCTGATCAAGGATTGCCACCTCGGTGGCGACCTCCAAGGGGTAGTGGGTGCGGATCTGGGCGCCGAACCGATCCTTCAGCGGGGTGATCAGGCGGCCGCGGTTGGTGTAATCCTCGGGGTTGGCCGACGCAACCAGCATCACGTCGAGCGGCAGCCGGATGCGATAGCCACGAATCTGCACGTCGCGCTCCTCGAGCACGTTCAACAGGCCCACCTGAATGCGTTCGGACAGGTCGGGCAACTCGTTCATGGCAAAGATGCCGCGGTTGGCGCGGGGCACCAGCCCGAAGTGGATCGTGCCCTCGTCATCGAGGTGTCGCCCTTCAGCCACCTTGATCGGGTCGACCTCACCGATCAGGTCGGCGATCGAGGTGTCCGGCGTCGCCAGCTTCTCGGCATAGCGCTGCGAGCGGTGCAGCCACTCGATCGGCGTGTCGTCGCCACCCTCGGCCACCGCGGCGACCGCACCCGGGCTCACCGGTGCGGTGGGGTCGTCCGCCAGTTCCGACCCGGCCACAACCGGGAGCCACTCGTCCAGCAGGCCCACCAGGGCTCGGATGATCCGCGTCTTGGCCTGGCCACGCTCACCCAACAGGATCAGATCGTGACCGGCCAGGAGGGCATTGGTCAGCTGCGGCAGCACAGTGTCGTCGTAGCCGATCACGCCGGGCACCAGCGGCTCTCCGGAACGCAGACGGGCGATTGCGTTGCTCCGCAGCTCCTCGCTGACCGGGCGCGACACCCAACCGGACGAAACCAGGGCTCCCAGGGTGGTTGGCAAACCGGCGGGCGGGGTGGGGACCCGGAGCTCCGGAACGGTCGTGGTGTCGGTTGAGGGTTCGTGTGCGCTCACGTTGGCAACGTATCGCCTCACCATCGAATCGGGGGCCCAGGCCAACTCCGTCGTCGTGGCAGAACCGATCACTGCAATCGGCGGCAGGATCTGATAGCCATGTATGAGTATTCGAGAAGACTCAGTAAGGGTGATGATGGCGGCACAAGAAAGTCCTTCACGACGGCGAAGTCGGTCAAGCAGCACACGGATCCTGATCGCCCTGGTGGTCATGGCAACGCTCGGAGCGTCGTGCGGATGTCGCAGCGCTCCCTCCGTGCCCACCTCGCAGACCCTGCGAAGTGGCTCCAGCGGCTCCGCCGTGCGAGCCATGCAGACCCGCCTCAACCAGTTGGGGTTCTTTGTATCGCCGGACAGTTCCTACGGCTCCAACACCTTTCACGCAGTGATGGCGTTTCAGAAGTTCTACGGGTTGGGCCGTGACGGCGTTGCCGGACCTCGCACGCTGAACCACATCAACCTGGTGGGCAGACCCAACGCCCGCAGCACCAGGGGCCGGGTGATCGAGGTTGACCTGAACCGGCAGGTGGTGATGCTCGTCGAAGGTGGCTACGTGCACCATGTCTTCAACACGTCCACCGGCGACGCCAGTCACCGAACGCCGCGTGGCAGCTTCAAGATCTTTCGTCAGATCAACGGACTGCGCATCTCGCCGCTGGGCAAGCTGTGGCGCCCGAAGTACTTCAACGGCGGCATCGCCCTTCACGGTTCGCCGTCGGTGCCCGCCTACGCCGCCAGTCACGGCTGCGTGCGCTTGACCGACCCCGAGATCAACTTCCTCTGGGGTACTCCGTGGGGCCGCATCGGCACCACGGTCTGGGTCTACTGAACAATCGGGACGGCCACAGCGGCGTTACTCTCACTCGCTTCGCCCACCCGCTGCTTTCAGCCATTGCGGCGAACCGGCTGCGGATGATCTCCGAAGCTGCTGAGCGCGGGCCACGTTCTGGACAAATCGCCATGGCATTCCCAACCCGTCGACGACTCGACGGTGTGCCGTTCTGGTCGCTCGTGATCCCCCACGATTAGATTGCCTGCCACAACGGTTGCCTCGGCCGCCGTTTCGCTCGCTCATCACAGCCGGACCAATACCCGGCGCAACCGGAGGCCAAATCCATGGCGCAGGTGGTCCAACGTCGACCAGGAGCCCAGGAACCTGAGGCGCAGCGTCCCACGCGGCGCGATCTTCCCTGGCCCATCCGTTTCGTCAACACCACGGTGGGCATGAAGTGGGTGATGGCCCTCTCGGGCATCATGCTCATCGGGTTCATCGTCTTCCACATGATCGGCAACTGGAAGATGTTCCTCGGCAACCAGGCCATCAACCACTACGGCGAGTTCCTACGGGAGCTGCTGTATCCGATCCTCCCGAGGACCGTCTTCCTGTGGATCATGCGCATCGGGCTGATCGGCGCGTTCCTGGTGCACATCCTGGCCGCCTACCGGCTGGTGTTGTTGAACAAGAAGGCTCGCCCGGTGAACTACCAGTCGAAGCGCAACTACATCGCCGCCAACTACGCCAACCGCACCATGGCGGTGTCGGGCACCATCGTGCTGGCGTACCTGCTCTTCCACCTGGCCGACCTCACCTGGGGCGTCAGCGGCGTCGCCGGAAAGGGTTGGCAGCGGGGGATGCCGTACGAGAACTTCGTGGCCTCGATGAGTCGCCCGCCAGTGGCGATCTTCTACATCATCGCCAACCTGTTGCTGGCGGTGCACCTCTATCACGGTGCCTGGTCGATGTTTCAGAGCCTGGGCGTGAACAGCCCCAAGTACAACGTCGCCCGGCGCTATTTCGCCATCGGCCTGGCCGTGCTGATCGGTGTCGGCAACTCGATCATGCCGCTTGCCGCCATGCTGAACATCGTCAAGTAGGGAGCGCCACATGACCATCTCACTCGACGCAAAGTCCCCCGAAGGCCCCCTGGCCGAAATGTGGGACAACCACCTCTTCAAGATGAAGTTGGTGAACCCGAGCAACCGCCGCAAGTTCAAGGTGATCGTGGTGGGCACCGGCCTGGCCGGTGGCGCCTGCGCCGCCACGCTCGGCGAGCTGGGCTACGACGTGCAGGTCTTCACCTACCACGACAGCCCACGCAGGGCGCACTCCATCGCCGCTCAGGGCGGCATCAACGCCGCCAAGAACTACCAGGCCGACGGCGACTCCGTCTACCGCCTGTACTACGACACGATCAAGGGCGGCGACTTCCGCAGTCGCGAGGCAAACACCTACCGGCTTGCCCAGGTGTCGCTGAACATCATCGACCAATGCGTGGCCCAGGGCGTGCCCTTCGCCCGCGAGTACGGCGGCATGTTGGCCAACCGCTCCTTCGGTGGCGCCCAGGTGAGCCGCACCTTCTACGCCCGAGGCCAGACCGGCCAGCAACTGCTCCTGGGCGCCTATCAGGCTCTTGCCCACCAGATCAACGCCGGCACCTGCACGCTCCACAACAAAATGGAGATGCTGGACCTGGTGCTCGACGACGAGGGCACCGCCGTAGGCATCATCGCCCGCGACCTCAACACCGGCGAGTTGTCGCGGCACTCGGCCCACGCGGTCGTGCTGGCCACCGGCGGCTACTCCAACACGTACTTCCTGTCGACCAACGCCATGAACTCCAACGCAACGGCGGCGTGGCGGGCCCACAAGAAGGGCGCGGCATTCGCCAATCCCTGCTACACCCAGATCCACCCCACCTGCATTCCGCCGTCGGACGAGTTCCAGTCGAAGCTGACCCTGATGTCGGAGTCGCTGCGTAACGACGGCCGCATCTGGGTGCCCCAGTCGGTCGACGACGTCGACACGCCGCCCGCGCAGATTCCCGAGGACCAGCGGGACTACTACCTGGAGCGCAAGTACCCGGCATTCGGCAACCTGGTGCCTCGCGACATTGCGTCGCGCAACGCCAAGACCGCCGTCGACAGTGGCCGCGGCGTCGGCCCGCTGCACAACGGTGTGTACCTCGACTTCGCCAGCGCCATCGAGCGCCTGGGCAAGGACCTGATCGAGGAGCGCTACGGCAACCTGTTCGAAATGTACGAGCGCATCACGGGAGAGAACCCGTACGTGGTGCCGATGCGCATCTACCCCGCCACCCACTACACGATGGGCGGGCTCTGGGTGGACTACAACCTGCAGACCACCATCCCCGGGCTGTTCGCACTTGGCGAGGCCAACTTCTCCGACCATGGCGCCAACCGCCTGGGCGCCTCCGCCCTCATGCAGGGCCTGTCCGATGGCTATTTCGTCGCCCCCCCGACCGTGGCCAACTACCTGGCCGGCAAACTTGGCTCGGACCCGATCTCCACGGACGACCCCGCCTTCGAGACGGCCGAGGCCGAGCTTCGAAGTCGTATCGACAAGCTGATGTCGGTCAAGGGCACCAAGTCGGTCGACCACTACCACCGCGAGCTGGGCAAGTTGGTGTGGGACTACATCGGAATGTCCCGCAACGAAGCCGGCCTGGAAAAGGCATTGGCCGAGATTCCCGCACTGCGCGAGCAGTTCTGGCGTGACGTGAAGATCCTCGGTACAGCCGAAGGCGTCAACCAGAGCCTGGAGAAGGCGCTGAGAGTCGCCGACTTCATGGAGTTGGCCGAACTCCAGGCCAAGGACGCCCTCGACCGCGTCGAAAGCTGCGGCGGCCACTTTCGGGAGGAGTCCCAGACCCCCGAGGGCGAAGCGCTGCGAGACGATGAGAACTTCCAGTACGTCTCCGCATGGGAGTACGGCGGCCCCAACATCGCCCAGGACGCCGTGCTGCACAAGGAAGAGCTCATCTTCGAAGACGTCACCCCCTCGCAGCGCTCCTACAAGTAGCTGTTCGCACCCGAGAAGATCTGCATACCGAGAACGGACACCCACGATGACCGAAATGCTGAACCTCACCCTCAAGGTGTGGCGCCAGGAGGGCCCAGACAGCCCCGGCGCCTTCGAGACCTACACCACCACCGTGGCTGACGACGCCTCGTTCCTTGAGATGCTCGACTATGTCAACGAAGACCTGATCACCAAGGACCGCGAGCCGATCGTGTTCGATCACGACTGCCGAGAAGGTATCTGCGGCACCTGTGGCGTCATGATCGACGGCCAGGCACATGGCCCGCAGAAGGCAACCGCCACCTGCCAGCTGCACATGCGCCAATACAACGACGGCGACGAGATCGTCATCGAACCGTTCCGCGCCGCCGCCTTTCCCGTGGTGAAGGACCTCATGGTGAATCGCGCCGCCTTCGACCGCATCGTTGAATCCGGCGGCTATATCGACGTCAGTACCGGTGGCACGCCGGACGCCAACCTGATCCCCATCCCCAAGGACGCAGCCGAGGCGGCGATGGACGCCGCGGCCTGCATCGGCTGTGGCGCCTGCGTGGCGGCCTGCCCCAACTCGGCAGCCAGCCTGTTTACCTCAGCCAAGATGCAGCACCTCAACCTGCTGCCCCAAGGCCAGGCCGAGCGGTGGGACCGTTCGATCGACATGGTCGAGAAGATGGACGAGTTCTTCGGCTCATGCCGCAACTACGGCGAGTGCGGCGAGGCATGCCCCAAGGAGATCTCGATCGACTTCATCGCCATGATGAACCGGGATTACGCCAAGGCCCAGTGGACCAATCGCCGTCGGCTCGGCGAACGCAAGACCGGTTAAGCAGGATGAGCTGATCCCCAACCCTCGGACTCAGCAGGTCGTAGTGGTGGTCGTGGAAGATGATGAGCCCTTCGTGCCGGAGATCATCTCGTCGGTGAGCTCGAAGGTGACCTCACCGGTGACCTCCTTGCCTCCCGGACCCCAGTCGCCGACCACCTGAAGGGTCCACTCCCCGGCCTCCGGCTGCTGGATGACGGCAACCACCTTGATGCCCTTTTTCGACTCCCCAGCAGGCTCGCAGTCCGCCCCCTGACTCTCGGCGGCGGTGGTGGCGTCGTCGGGACCAACGAATTTGATGGCATCCCGCACACAGGTCTGGCTCTCGGTGCCGTTGCGGGCCGACACTTCCGCAGCCAACACGATCTCGTCGTCGCCCACCTGGTCGAAGTCGGGGCCGTACCAGCGAAGATCCAGCTGATCAATCGTGACGTCGACCCCCTCGACGCCCAACCCCGACTCGCTCGGCTCAAGCTCAACCGGTATCCGGCCGACGGCCTCTCCCTTGTCGTCCAGGGGCAGCTCTGAAATTGTTTCTCTCAGCTGCTATGGACTGCTTCCATCCAAGCCTGAAGCTCGGATCGACCTACGCCCTACATACCGGGGACTACGACCGTGCACGTCTTGGAAATCAACCGCAACGCCCAAAAGTCTCGAACGTAGGCTCGGCGTATGACTGAATTCTCTCGGTTTCGCATTGGCAAGCTGGATCACGTTCACATCCGTGTTCCAGACCAGTCCGAAGCCGCCGCCTGGTACTCCAAACACCTGGGGTTCGAGCCGGTGGGCGACTACGACTTCTGGGCCAGCGGCGTCGACGGCGGGCCTCTGCAAATTTCTGCCGATGGAGGCGCCACGATGTTGGCTCTTTTCCAAGCCGGCGAGGGGCACCCGATGGTGGTCCAACAAACCGGCGTGGCCTTCAGCGTCGACTTGGAAACGTTCTCCGCGTTTACCCGCTCGCTCCCCGGCGAGATCAATGCCCCCACGGGCCAGCCGCTCGTCGCCGACAGCATGGTCGACTTCGACCTGTGCTGGGCGTTCGACCTCGCCGACCCGTGGGGCAACCGCTACGAGGTCAATTGCTACGACTACGAGGGTGTGCAGAGCAGCCTCGTTGAGCCCGACGGCATCTCACCGGTGCGCTACTGGCCGCGCGAGCTGTACGACGCGTTCTCCGCCAGCGACGACGCACCCTCGCCCTGACACCAACGCCGAGAGCCGGCTATCGGCCACCGAATCCGAGTCGCTCTCGAGTGTGGGGCCGACGCAACCCCGTCGGTTATCGCCGACGTCATCGAGCAGGAGGGCTACGACGTGAGGACCTGCGGCGGCCCCGAGGAGGAGGGCTGCTCGCTGGTGGACCACGGGGTGTGCGAGCTCGTGGAAGGCGCCGATGTCGTCGTCAATATGTTGCGCGATCATGAAGGCGGTCGGGAGGTGCTCGACAGCACCCTGGCGCTTCGACGTCCGCCCGCCGTGGTGGTGGAGCAGTCGTCCGACCAGTTACGCAGCGCCGAGTCCGCTGGAGCGGCCGCTCCGGGCATCGACGCCAACCGGGCGGTGGTCGCCCAAACCCCCGTCACCCGCGACAAGTTGGTCGGGGCAATCCAGGCCGCACTCGACCAGCGGGACACCGTCACGTCGACCGGCGGTTAGCTCGTCACGCTCATATCGGACCGATACCGCCCTTCAGTGAATACCCGTCACTCTCCTGGGAAATCGTGAGCGCGACGACCGAGACCTGGACGGTGGCTCAGGGTGACGAATTGGCCGTCGGGCAGGAAGTCCAGACCGGTCGTCGACACCGGAGCAGCGAGAATGAGGCCAGCGAAGCGATTTGGTTCGTTGAGGGCGGCACGGAGCGCAATGCCTCCGCCGAGGCTGTGACCGACCACCACCGGGTTGGCCGGCCCAAGTTCGTCGCAGAGTGCCAGCAGGTTCGCGGACCGCAGTCCCAACCCCTGGGCAAGTCCTCGTCGTGGCCGGGATGGAACTCAGGACTCCAGGCGGCCTTCTGCCGCCACAAGCAGTTTGCGAGCCCACTTGACGCAGCTGTCTGCCACCGAGGCACTGATGTCCTCGCTCTCATAGGCCGCCTGGGTCTTTCGGTCGAGCGATCGTTTGAGCACTGCCGCAAGGCTGGGATCAACCCGACGAAGTAGATCAACGGCAGCAGCGTGGCTGCCGTCAGCCGAGCGCTCACCCAGTGCTACGCAGGTGATGGCGTCCGATGCGGCGATTGCAGCCTGGATGGCGTTGGTTGCCACAACATCCGGAGCTTCGAGCAGTTCGGCTGCCTCCATGAACTGCCGAGCATCCACGAGCCGTCGCCGGCCGCGTCGCACATCGCAAGGTTTCCTTACACCCTTGGCCCGGCTCACGGTGCCAGCTTCTGCCGGACGGGAGCACCGCCATCCGCCAGCTGCACGCCGTCGTAGCGAATCTCAGTGCTCAACGGGCTATTGGTCCTCTTCAGGGCTCCCCACGATTGTGGGGTGTGCTCGACGATCTGAAGCACATTGCCAGTCCACATCTGCACGTCCGCGTGAAGCTGCGCGAGACGTTCGTGCAGGTCGCTCGACGTGAGGTCGTCCGCAACGATCAGCACATCGACGTCGGAGTCACCGGAGGCGTCTCCCCGTGCCACCGAACCGAAGAGCCACGCTCCTCGAATATCGCTCCAGCTGGAGAGTCGAGCCCGGAGCCGACGAACGAGTTCGCCGCGAAGTCCGGCGAGCGCCAAGAGAGGAGCCGCGGCGAGGTGGCCTCGGTTTAACTCCACCATCGAGGCTCGCCCGGCGGGAGACTCGCTGACGAGGCCCCCGCCGATCAGCTCGCCGAGCACGACACTTGCGTGGGACGGTGCTACGCCTGCGATGGTCGCCAATTCGCGTCGGCTGACGGGCCGCTCCAGCCGTGCGAGTTCCTGAAGCAACAAGCCCCGTACCCCGGGAGTGACGTCAAGCAACGGCGCGCTGAGTTCCATCTGACAGATTCTACGCGCGAACGATCTGAAAAACGATCATATGCGCGGTATAGCGATCAACAACGCCCTACTCGGTTTAACTCAGCGCCGCCCGACACCGCTCACAGCGTTCGGACACCAGCGTCACCAGCCGCTCAGGCAAATCAGTAGCGAGCTTGGCGACCGCACCGCTGCTCGCGGCGTTGGCGAATGCCTCTGGCGTCCGCTCAGCCAGGTCGAGCACCCGAGCGACGAGCCGCTCTCGGTCGAGTTTGAGTTCGTCGGCAGCGTGCTCCCACGCACCCCGCCTGTCGGTTCGATGCAACTTGTAGTCATCGCCGACCTTCATGGCCAGCTTGATCCGGTGACCGCCGGAGTCGTCGTAGGGAAGGATCGAGGCGATGTCGTAAAGCGGCGCCAGCCTGACCTGAGCGCCGGCGAGCAGGAGGCTGTAGTTCTTGGCGTGGGCGTCCGTGCCAGCGACTAACCAGTTGAACGCCAGCGCTTCGACAAACCGCCACACGTCGATCTCGGCTTCGGGCGCCGGGATGGTCGACCGGATCAGCTCGGCGATCTGGCCGGGAGTCGGCCCACCATCAGATTGGTACTTGTTGGCGGGAGGAACCGACAACGCTTGGCAGAGATCTTCTTGATGAACCCGGACGAGCGCTCCACCTCTGGTAGTTCGGTCGAAGCGTTCGACGACGATCGCACTCTCATCCTCGAACGTCTCGATGCGAGTGATGGCCGCCCGGAGCCCGAGGTCGTTCGCTGCGGCAAGGCAGAGGTGCTCGTTGATGTGCTGTGCCTCGTATCCAGCCATCGCCGGCTTGAGGATGTGCGTGGTCGGGACCGAACCGGTCGGAACGCCCCACCGCTCGCCCCCGTCCGTGTCCGTCGCCGCAGCGCGCAGCGCCGTCTTTGCTTGGGCACCACCCAGGCTGAACTGGCCCGCGAAACCGGGGCCGAGCCAGCTGGTTGAGTCCGTGCGCAGCGTTCGCAGCCGGGCAGCAACGTCTGCTTCGGTAAGCCAGGTCACGTCACCGGGCCGATCTACCAGATCTGTCACTTCGCCGGGCCGACAGAACTGCACCGCTCCGGCACAGTCGTGGCCGACCGGGGTACCAAGCAACCCAAACGGGGTTGCCACCGAGACCCCGAAGTCGCGCCCCCATCGCGCGAGAACGTCTGAGTTGTCGGGAAGGAGGCCCCGCAACCATGGCGTGACGGCGGACTCGCCGTGCATCCTCTGGGACGGCGGCATCGACACCGACAGCAGTGTTGCCGCGGGGTCATCTCGATAGCGGTCCAGATAGCGGAGACGAAGTTCACCCCGAGCAAGCCGTTCGAGAGTTCCGATCGGGCGCCCATCCAAGATCACCGTCAGCTCATTGGATGCCATCAGCCACGACCCTCAAGAAGGTCGCCGAGATTTACTGCCGCCCCTTCCGCTCCCGGCGCTGGCACGAACGTCATAGCCAGGCCGAGCGCGCTGAGCACCGCCAACGCACGGCCGAGTTCGGCGGTCCGCTTTCCACGCTCCAGCTCCGACAACCAGGGCCGCCCCACACCAGCGCTTGCCGCCAGCTCCACCTGGGTGAGACCTTGCTCCGTGCGGGCTTGCCTGATGGCCGCCCCAAAACCCCTGCTGGCCTGTATCGGTCGCACTTGAGCCTCCTTTCGGCGAACACTCGCGTGGGATAGCGAGTGGCAGCGGAACATCGCCGTACGCAGACATTGTCATCTTGTTGCTGTTCGACGACAATGTACCTCTGTTTCCGAACGAAGACAGCTGAGTTTCCGCGATACTCCCGACTGCCCGGGAGCATCCGATCGAGAGTCACCTGCGCAGCCATGCGGCGCCTGGGATGATGACCGCATGTGGTTCGAGGAACTTGTCGGTTTCAAGGAGACCTCGGGTGACGACGTGCGTCGGCGCCTCCGTGTTGATGGCGAGGTCATGACCTCAAAGGTCAACGGCCGTCAGATGCGGTCCGGCACCCTCGCGCTGCCCTCCCTGGCCGACCTGCGGGAGAGGACTGCCAACCTCGGTTCCGGCCCAGCCAGCCTGAAGCTGCGGCAGGTCGTCGGCGACGCTGGGTCACTGCACCGCGACCAGCGCAACACCGGGGCGCTGTTCCAGGCAGCGTCGCAGTTCAACCTGCTCGAGATGGCATCCCAGAACGTCACCCCCGAAGCGGGCGTCACCGGGTATCAGAACGACCCCACGCAAGGCCCCGCCTGCGCGGTCGCCAGTGGCGCCGGCACCATCCTGCGCAACTACTTCGCCAACGTGAACGGCCAGGTCGGCCAGAGCGCCACCAACCAGATCGACTGCCTCGCCGACATCGCCGCCCACCTCTACCCCACCGGCGACCCCGCGTGGACTATGAGCAATGGCTACGCCATGTTCGACGAGCAGGGCCTGGCGCAACTGAACGAGCGCCTCGCGGTGATGCCGGAAGCCGACCTCGATGAGATCAGGTCTCGCCTTCGCATCGGTGTGCACCGCAACGTCGAGGTCACGACCGCTTCAACCGGCCACACCGTCACGCAGGCCTATTGCTCCGCCCTCCCGGTGGCTTACAACCGCCTCCCGAAAGCCAGCTTCGAGCCGTTTGCCCGGCTCGTCCTCGAGGCCTCCTACGAGGCCACCCTCCGCGCCGCCGCCCTCAACGCCGCGCAGACCGGCTACCACGCCGTCTTCCTCACCATGCTCGGAGGCGGCGTCTTCGGCAACGACAGCGCATGGATCATCGATGCCATCGAACGCGCCTGCACGCTGCTCAGCAACGTCCCGCTGGACGTCGCAGTCGTCGCAGTCGTCGCGTACCGATCACCTTCGCCCGAAGCGGCCGCACTAGTCGATCGCACATAATGACCGGCAACTCGAATCCGGGGCTTCCAAGGTCACCTCTGCGGTAAGGGTGCTGGCGACCTTTGCCCCCTGCTCACGCCGACCGGGCATCAGGTTCGTTCCCGAGGCCGAGCTGAGGTGACCTGCGGCTTGACCCCTCGATGGGTGAATGACACGCAGGGCGTTGAGGCGGAGTTCAAGGGGCCACGCCGTCTCCCCGACCAGGCTGGTCGGGGAGTTGCCGGCACGAATCCCAAGAACCCCGCGCTACAACTGCAAGTCAGGAGCAGTCAGCACTCCGGATACCGCTGGCAGTCCATCCTGTCGCTGTGTGGGTCTCGGTAAGCTTGACACTCAAGTAAATCTCATCACGCCCAGGCCGGTCCTCGTTGCAGGGGATACCCGTGTACGTAACGGTGTATGTTCCATTACCGAGCCCCTTGGTAAATGTCTGCAACGTGTGGTTGGGCCCGGGGTCGTCCCCTCGAAGGCGCGTGATGAGCTTCGCGCCGAAAGCACTGTTTGGGCAAGAAATTGACACCTTCAGAGTTGCACGCCCCCGCGAGACGGTCGGTGTGAGAGGTGTCGCCTTGCACTTCCCATGCTGGGTGGTCACTGTACCAGCGCTAGCAGCCCCGGCGGGAGCAAGAACGCCCACGACCGCAACAACTGCAACCACGAACGCTCGGGTAAGACTTCTGAATTTCATCGCGCCTCCTTGTTTTTGGATTCTGGAACTATAGACATAGAAGGATGTCCGAACACTCATTTTCGGTCTATTTTTCGATTCATCCAATCCAGAACGTTGAGGCAGGACACCCTCCGATCGCCAGGTCACGGGTGCGTTGCGCCAAGGCAACCTGAACGTCCCAGAGCTGGCATCGGCAGGAGGTTGGCCGAAATCCGCTCAGGCTTTCCCCTCAAGAGAGTCGTGGCCCGTCGAAGTCACGCTTGAGCTGTGCGTTCCTGGCGACCTCATGACAACGAGTTCCCATCTACTTTGCTATACGACGATCAATATTTGACGTCGCTTCGATCCGATCGCTCACCCTCTGGCCACGGGCCCCAGCCACCCGCTGCGCCGTTCGAGGCCGGCGAATCCATGGGTTTGGGCAGACTCGAGAGCGGCGGCGACGAGGGGCTCGCGTTCATCGGCATCGCCGGCTTCGTCGCGGCGCTCCAGCGCATCGGCGAGGTCGAGCTGGGTCTGCGCGGTCCAGTACACGGCACGCGCGGCCTCGTTGGCCTGCACCCCGGCGCGGAGGTGGTCAATGGCGAGGTCGAGACGATCCATGGTTGCGGCGAGTTGGCCGAGGCCCTGCTCGAGTGAACCGCTGACGGTGATGAAGCTGGTGGCGAACAGGTGCTTGAACGGGAGCATCTTGTCGTAGAGCACCTCGGCCAGGTCGGCCTCACCCAGCTTGGCGATGCAGGACGCAAGGCACTGCGCGCCCGTAGTCCAGGTGAAGTCATCGGGGAAGTTCTCGATGCTCTCGCGAGTGAACGGGAACGCCTCACGGGCTTCGTCGAGACGTCCGAGATCACACAGCATGTACGCCGCAGCGGCCTTCATGGCCGTGATGCCCGGGCCCTGCGCTGCGGCGCCGACGAACAGGTCGACGAGCTCATCGGAACGGCCCTGAAACACTCTGACCAGAAAGAGCTGCGCCGCATAGCGGGTGAGTGCGCTGGGTAGCCCGGCGGCACTGGCCCGTTCAAAGCTGTCGGTTGCGAGCTGCTCGGCGTCGTCGACCTCGGCTCGTTGCAACATCGTCGCAACGTTCCACTGCTGAATCATCTGCAGGCGGTCCGGAGTGCCGGTGGTGCCAATCAACTTGGTGGCGTGGGCGATGGCGGCTTCGCACGCGTCGGTGAGTCCGGCCTCACCAAGGACCCGGATGCGACCCATCGTGGCCCAGAATTCCATGGAGCGATCATCGTGAGCGGACGCGGTGGACACGGCCCAGTCGGTGTCAGCCAGCCAGCGCTCGTGGGTGGCGGGCCCACCGTCCGCGCTGTAGATGGCGACGAGTGCCATCAGGAGGAGTCGATCGTTGCCGCTTGATCGTGCAAGCTCGATGGCCTGCTCGGCGAGTTCGCGCCGTTCGTCGACCTTGGCCACATCGGTTTCGCTGGCGAGGGTAGCCAGCAGCGGCACCCGATGCCGGAGGTCATCATCATCGACCAGTTCTGCGGCGCGAACGCTGACCGCGAACCGCTCGGGGTCTTCCCCGAAGTTGGGCGATCCGCGGAGCGTGATCGCCAGCGCGATGGCAATGTAGCGATCGTGGTCATCGAGGCGATCCGCACGGGCAGCGGCGTCGAGGAGCGTTTCGCGGAACGCCGGGTCGCCTGAGTCTCGCTGGGCGGTCCCGAGCTTGGTGAGCAGGTCGCAACGCAGCCCCTCATCGAAGTTCGGACGGGCCAGATGCAGCGCGAGGGCCTGGCTGTACCAGTTGACGGCGTCGACGGAGGCAAGCGCTTCCATGGCGGCGTCGCCCGCCGCGGTGGCGTAGTGCACCGCCTGGTCGGCGTCGACCGGACGGGTCGCTGCGATGAAGTGGACGGCGAGTTCGGCCGGGGACGCCAAGTTGGTGCCGACCCGGGTTTGGAGCACCTCGGCGATGCGTCGATGAATCCGTTGACGCCGGGTCGCGCTGAGGTCCTGCGCCAGCGTCTGCTGCACCAGGCCGTGCCTGAAGGTGAACCCGCCCACCTGCTCAGGGGCGTCTTCCACCAGCGACGCAATCGTGGCGGCCTCCAGCACGTCGAGCACCGAGTCCTCGTCGAGGTCGACCAGCTCGACAAGTAGGTCCAGGTCGAAGTTCAACCCGATGACCGCCGCCGCGCTCAACACGGTCACCGCGTCACCACCGAGGCGGTCGACCCGCCGGGCAACCACGTCGCGCACGCTGGTGGGCAGCCCCATCTCGGCGATCGACTGCTGCAGCTCGAAGCGCCCCGCGGCACTTTGGGCGATCGCGCCCGACAGGGCCAGGTGGCGCAACATCTCGCCGGTGAAGAACGGGTTGCCCTTCGTCTCTCGACGCAACGCCTGGGCCAACGCAACCCCCGGCTCGGTGAGCTCATGACCCGCAGCGGTCTCCATGAGCGCCAACATGTCGACATCTCCGAACCCGGCCAAATCGATTCGGGTCACGTTCGCCTCACGTCGGGTATCAGCCAAAAAGGAGGTCAACCGGTCACCGCGTGCCAGATCACTGTCGCGGTAGGTCGCGACAACGACCACCGGGGCGGCGACACCGATGGTGAGTACGTGACGCAGCAGCTGCAGGGTGGCCGCATCGGCCCATTGCACGTCGTCGAGGATCACGACGACCAACCGGTCCGACCCGGCGCGTTCCAGCAGGTCAGTCACCGCACCTAACAGCACAAACCGATCGCTCGCCGCGTCGCTCGACTCCGTCTGCGGCCCCGAGCCCGACCCGTCCAGGCCGCGATCGGCGCTCAACGTCGGGATCCACCTTGCCAAGCTGTCGCCACGTTCGGCGACGTGCGCCTCGACAACCTCGGCGGGCAGGTGCTCCACCAGGTGTCCCACCGCCTCGATCCACGGCCGGAACGACGCCCCCAACCCTTCGTCACAGCGTCCGAACGCCACCGTCGCTCCCTGTATCTGCAATTCGCGAGCCGCCCACGCAGCCAGGGTGGTCTTGCCCATCCCCGGCTCTCCCGCGATCGTCACCAGCTGCGGCGTTCGCTCCGCCTCCGCCGTCTTCGCAGCATCGTTGATCGTCGACAGCTCCGACTCGCGACCGAAGAACCCGAATGCCGTGTGCGACACGACGCCCGACGGGGCAGCCCACCCTCATTTCGATGCGCATCGTGGACAACAGCGACGTGAACGACGACGACCTCGACGCCATTCTCGACATGACCGTCCGAGCCCTCGGCGCCCCACTCAGTTGATGAAGGAACTCCCTATCGGCGCCCGATCGGGCATGCGCCCCACATGCTGGTGACACCAACCAAACAACTCACCCCGGTAGCGTTACCGCCCATGAAGCACACCACCACCTCGGAGCCGATGCACTCCGGTCGGCTGATCAAGTTGGCATTGCTGATCGTTGGCATGACGGTGCTTGCTGGATGCGGAAACGACCTGTCGGCCGGCGAACAGCCCACACCATCCACTTCCCCGGAGCGGACCACCGAGGCAACCGGCGCTTCGTCGCCGCCCACCACTCAGCCGCCGGCCGACGAGACCCCGGCCACCCCAGAAACCACCGAGGACACCGGCTCGGGTGGGACGACGGGCATCACGCTGCCCGACGGCACCGAGATCACCCTGCCGGAAGGGGTCGAACTCACCGTACCCAAGAATGTGGGCAGCTGTGTCGAAGCCAGCACCGCACTGGGCAAACTGAACCTGTCGCTGCTCGGAGCCACCTCCACTGCTGACATCGACGACTCGGCCGCTCAGCTGAAAGAGGTCCTGGGAACCGATGCGGCCAAGGATGTCGACGAGGTGGCCAAAGCGGCGCGCAAAGCGGCCGAATCGGGCACCATCAGCCCCGGCGCCTACAACGACGATGCCTACAACGCCGCCAACGCGGCACTGGCCAAGCGCATCACCACGTTGTGCAGCGAGGGGTAGCCCAGAGGCACGCTCACGCATCACCGTTCTGGGGCTGGTTCCACTCAATCCAGCCGTGACCGACCCGTCCATCGGCGGCGCCGAACCGGGCCAGTGCGCGCGGAAAGCGGTCCAACCGGCCATCTGGATGCGTTAGCAGGACCGGCGAAAAGGCCAGCGGGGTCACCTCCAGGTCAAGATCGCCGAAACCCAACCTCGCGTGTTCGGCCAAGCCCTCGCGTCCCAAACGGGTGGTGACCCGCACCTCCTCAAGTTCGGTCAACTCGTCGCTGGGACCAATCACGTACCCAACGCCAAAATCCGACCCCTCCAGCAAGGCACCCGTGGTGTGAAACCGGGTGTTGTCCTCCAGGCGACCCGCATTCCAGCACCAGGTGTTGGCCCACCAGTCCCGCGATGCACCCCACGAGTGGTCTCGCTGACCGAACCCGTCCACCTCGAAGGTTTCCTTGCCAATCATCACCCGGCCGTGCACCGTGCACGGGATCTCATAGCGAGGTGTGATCGGCGGCCACTGGTAGGCCTGGCCGTTGCTCTCCCAATCCAGCTCGAAACCGAAGGCCACCCGCTCGCCCCGTGGTTCGGTGCGATACATCTCGGCGGGGTCGTCCACCCGCAAACCGAATGCCTCCAGGTTGCAGGTGGCGTGAACGAGCGGATCCTCGATGACATGATCCGCCCAGAGCCCATCGCTCCGAAGCTCCAGTGACCCTGCGTCGGCGGGCATGGGCACCTCGTTGTCGACCACCGTCACCAGTTGTCGATCGGGCCCGACGGCGCATGCCCAGTACCAGACCCGGTTGAGGTTGGGGATGAACCCGAGGCGCAGGTAGCCCCCGAAGCTGCCATCCGGAGCAAAGAAGTCGTAGTAATACGACTCGTTCCACAACTGCTCGTCCGTGGGCTCGTGCCGGGCCTCGTCGGCTTCGTTGACCTTTGCCATGGATACTCCCCCTGGGCTCGCGCCTACTTCAGAAACTTGCTGGTCGTATTGTCGGCCAACAACCGACCCCCGGTCTGACAGGTCGGGCAGTAGTTCACCACGTGGGACGCGTAGGTCACCTCCCGAATGGCCTCCCCGCAGTTTGGGCAGGGATCTCCCATGCGACGATGCACGTTCGTGGGACGCTTGGCCGTGTTCACCAACTCTTCCTGGGTGGTCTCGAAGGCCAGGTCTCGTTCAACCAGGTGGGACAACGCACCGTGGACCGCCAACACCTGATCGTCGGTCAGCCTCCCGGTCGAGACGAACGGCGACAGTTTGGCTTCATGGCAGAGGTCGTTGGCCAGGCGCCGCCCGATACCGGCGATCACCCGCTGGTCACGCAACACGTTGTGCAGCCGCCCCGACCGGCTCCGCAAACGCTCACCCAACCGGGCTGCGGTCAACGTCTCGGCATCAGGACCCAGGTCGGCGAACAGTTCGGCCTCGGCGGAGGACGGGCCATGGCGTCGATCGAACACCCAGACCCCAACCCGACGTTCCTTGCCGGCCTCGGTCAACAGCCAGTCATCGAACCCATCGAAGCTCCATCTGGCCTGAGCGCCCCTCGGCGCCTTCGGGCCCTTCGCCGGAGGAGTGGTTCGCAGCCGTCCGCCCTGCATCAGGTGCACGACGAATGCAATCCCGTCGAAGTCGCAGATCAGGTACTTGCCCCGGCGCCCCACGTCGGTGAGCGGACGACCCGTCGCCAGGTTCGGGTCTGGGTCGACCGTCTTCATCACGGTGAAGCTCAAGGGATGAAACCGGGTGAGCACGGCCCCAACCCAGCCTGCCCGAAGCCGTGCGGCGTGGGCCTCCAATTCGGGGAGCTCAGGCAAGGCTCAGCCGTCCTTCGGGACCTGCGCGTCAACTGCCGTCCGCCGGGTACGTCGCTCCCCGGAGACCTGCGGAAGAACCGAGCCGAGGTCGCCCTCCACACGAAGTTGACCCAGGAGAAAAGCGCGGGAGACATCCAGATCACCCGAAAGCAGCCGCCGAGCGGTACGCCCGTCGCAGGTCACCACCACATCGGGGTGCTCGGCTGAACCCACCCCGGTGGCCGTTGAGTCCCCCCGCGAACTCCACCACCACGCTGCCCCGTCAGGTTCGACCCGATATTGCACCGTCACCGCAAGGTGCCCGATGGCCTCCGCCAGTTGCCTGGTCACGGCCGGCGAGGCCAGCAACTGCTCGATCTCGATCAGGGTCGGGCCGTCGTCCGGGCGGGCATCCTTTGAGGCGTGAGACACCATGGCAGGGTACCTCGGGGTTGGGGCTGTCAACGGCCCGAGAAGGCCTACAACAGACCGAGTTCGGCGACTGCGTCGCGCTCCTCGCGCAGCTCGGCAACCGAGGCGTCGATGCGCGCCCGTGAGAAGTCATCGATCTCCAAGCCCTGAACGATGGAGTACTCACCGTTGGCGCAGGTGCAGGGGAACGAGGAAATGAGACCCTCGTCGACGCCGTAGCTGCCGTCGGAAGGGACGGCCATCGAGGTCCAATTGCCCTCGTCCGTGCCCACCGTCCAGGTGCGGATGTGATCGATGGCGGCGTTGGCCGCCGATGCCGCCGAGGACGAGCCCCGGGCATCGATGATCGCCGCGCCACGCTTGGCCACGGTTGGGATGAACTCATCGGCCATCCACGCCTGGTCCACCGCGTCAGTTGCCGCCCTGGCCCCGATGGTGGCGTGGCTGAGGTCGGGGTACTGGGTGCTGGAGTGGTTGCCCCAGATCGTGACCTTGGCGATGTCGGCGATCGGCGTGGAGGTCTTCGCCGACAGCTGGGCCATGGCCCGATTGTGGTCGAGCCGGGTCATGGCGGTGAAACGGCCGGGGTCCATGCCGGCAGCGGCCGACTGGGCGATCAGCGCGTTGGTGTTGGCGGGGTTGCCCACGACGAGCACCTTGACGTCCGCCTTGGCCGACCGGCCGATGGCGTTGCCCTGGGGGCCGAAGATGCCACCGTTGGCCGCCAGCAGGTCGCCGCGCTCCATGCCCGCCTTGCGGGGCATGGCACCCACCAGCAGGGCGACGTCGGCATCACCGAAGGCGACGTCGGCATCGTCGGTCTGGATCATCTCGGTCAGCAGCGGAAACGCACAATCCTCCAACTCCATGGCCACGCCCTTGAGCGCTCCGAGCGCAGGGGTGATTTCCAGCATCTGCAACGCCACCGGCTGATCTGTACCCAACATGGCGCCTGAGGCGATGCGGAAGAGCAGCGAGTACCCAATCTGACCGGCTGCGCCGGTGACTGCGACTCGAACGGGGGCATTGGTGGACACGATAGGACTCCTGATCTGACGACGTGCTGGAACTTGGTCGAGCCTACCGGCGCTGGGTCATTGCACCCGAACGGGTGTTGCCGATCCAGCTTTCGTACAGGCGGGCGTACGTCCCACCCGCCTGAACCAACTCATCGTGTGGTCCAAGCTCGACAATTCGCCCGGCATCGAAGACCACCACCAGTTGGGCCGCCTCGGCTGTCGAGAGCCGGTGGGCGACCGAGACCGTGGTACGTCCCTCCGACAGTGCCGCCAGCGCGGAACCCAGAACCCGTTCGGTCTCGGGGTCCACGTTGGAGGTGGCCTCGTCGAGCAGCAGTAGCCCGGGGTCGGCCAGCTGCGCCCGGGCCAGCGCGACCAGTTGGCGCTCTCCCACCGACAGGCCACCGCCGCGCTCCCCCACCCGGGTGTCGCCGCCATTGGGTAACCCCATCACCCAATCGGTCAACCCGAGGGAGTCGAACGACGCATCGACCTCGGCGCGGGATGCGCCCGGACGCCCCAGCGCCACGTTGGCCGCCACGGTGTCGTCAAACAGGAAGCCATCCTGGGGAACGAGGCGAACACTCCGCCGCCGCGCGGCCGGGTCGAGGTCGCGAAGGTCAACGCCACCGATGGCCACTCGCCCCTGCTGCGGGTCGGCCAAGCGGCACAACAGCTTTGACATGGTGGTCTTGCCCGACCCGGTCTCGCCCACGATGGCCACCGTCGTGCCAGCGGGGATCCGGAGCGACACGTCATGAAGCACCGGTTGGCCCGGCAGGTAGGAAAACGTCACGTGCTCGATGTCCACCGGCAGCGCTCCGTGCGGCAGGTCAGCACCCGCCGTGGGCTCGATCACATCCACCGGTTGGTCGAGGAGCCCAAGGATCTTGCCCCACCCGGCCAGCGCCGTCTGGGTCTGGTCCAGCACCTCACCGATCTCGGCGATGGGTTGGGCCAGCTGGTTGGCCAACAGCAGACATGCCACGATCGCCCCGGCGGTCAACCCCCACGACCCGGCGAAGTACACCCCGGCGCCGGCAACCACCGCCAGTAACAGGCCACCGAACACGTCGGACATGGGAAACATGATCGAAAAGAAGAAGCGGGCCTTCAGCTGGGCCGCCAGCTGGTCACCGATGGCGCCGTGCAGGTCGCCACGCGCCGCCTCGGAGTGGTGGTAGGCGCGAATCACACGAACGCCCGAGACGGTCTCGGCGATGCGCCCCAGGGTGTCGCCAACCCGGTTTCGCAGCGTGTCGTAGGCAACCAGTTGGCGCCGCTGCACGACAACCATGATGGGTACCACCGGGGCGAGGACCAGGACGGTGAGTAGGCCCAACTGCCAGGAATACACAAACATGGTGATGAGCGACACGAGCAGAACGCCCGACGACACGGTCCAGTTGACCGCACCCCAGGTGGCGAACTGCGCCAACGTCTCGATGTCGGAGGTGACCCGGCTGACCAGGATGCCGGTTTTGGATTCCCCGTGGGCTGCGATCGACAGGCGATGCACATGGGCGAAGGCGCGGGTGCGAAGGGCGTAGAGCACATCTTCGGCCACCCGGGCCATCGCCATGGTCAGGCGCTGCACCACCACGGTGAGCACCAGCACCACCACAGCCGCGGCAGCGCAGGCCCCCAGCACGAACGGGATGTCCACACCGCCGGAGCCGCTGAGGCCTCGGTCGAGCACCTGCTGGAGTGCCACCGGTACCACCAACCGCCAGGCGGCGTTTGCCACCGACAATCCAATGGCGGTGCCGAGCCCCGCGCGTAGTTCCGGTGTGGCGGCCACTCCGGCCCGCAGCAGGTCCACGGCGCCGGGGCGCTCGGTGACGTCCTCCGAGAACGGATCGACGTCGAGCGCCACCGTCGGGCCGGTGCCGGCGTCGAGCTCGGCGACCACCCTCTGCGCCCCGTCCTCATCGATCGCGGTCATCCCGTTGCACCAATGCTGCTCGCCGCGCCGGCGACATCGTCCCGCTCGTACGCGGTCACCAGCGCTTCATAGCCGGGGTGTTCAAGGAGCTGCCCATGAGTCCCAACAGCCGTCACCCTGCCGCTTTCCAGAAACGCGATCCGGTCGGCCATTGCAATAGTGGACAAACGGTGGGCCACCACAAGCACGGTCATGCCAGAGGACTCGTGCCGACCGGAGCCGTCGCGCAGGCCGCCCAGGATCTCGGCCTCCACCACCGGATCGACCGCCGACGTTGCGTCATCGAGCACCAGCACCCGAGGGCGACGCACGAGTGCCCGAGCCAGGGCGACGCGCTGGCGCTGACCGCCACTCAGGGTTACGCCCCGTTCGCCCATCACGGTGTCGAGGCCGCCGGGCAGCTGTTCGACGAAGCGGCGCGCCCGTGCGCGTTCAAGCACCTCCCACAACTCGTGGTCGTCGAGGTGACGCCCCAGCGCCACGTTGTCGCGCAGCGAGGTGGCAAACAAAAAGCTCTCCTGAAACACCAGGGCAACCGTTGAGCGCAGCTCGGAGGGGGTCAGCTCCCCCAGGGCGACACCACCCAACTCGATGTGCCCCGCCGAGGGTTCGTCGAGCCGCACCAGCAGCTCGCACAGCGTGGACTTGCCCGCCCCGGTGGCGCCCACCACCGCCATCACCTCGCCGGGTTCGATGCGAAGGTTGACGTCGGTGAGCACGTCGACGCCCGGCTCAAATCCGAACCTCACCGAATCGAAGCTCACCGATGGCGCCTCCGGAGGAAGCCGGTCATGTCGACGCTCATCCACAGCTTCGGCAGGCGACGCGTCAACGCCATCGTCGACGTCCAGGAGCGACTCGATGCGCCCCATCGACACCAGCGAACGGGGCAAAGATTCGAACAGGAACCCCGCCACCCGAACCGGGAAGTTGAGCCATCCAAACAAGGTGACAGCGGCCAGCACCTCACCCGAGGTCACCGCACCGGCGCGGACCCGATACGCACCTACGGCGATCAGCGCCACCATGCCCAGCAGCGGCAACGCGTCCACCAGGGGGTGATAGGACGATGAGAGGCGGGCCAGACGAAGGCGCTGGGTTCGCAGGGCGCCCGCCGCACCGTTGAAACGATCGGACTCCTCCGCCTCGCGCCCCAGCGTCTTGACGACCAGGGCACCCTCGAAGCTCTCATGGGCAATGGCCGACACCCGCGCCACCTGCTCCTGAGAGCGGGTCGCCGGTTCAACCATGCGGGACGAGAACCACCGACTGACCCCGACGAGCAGCGGAAACAGCACGGCGGCGATCAGCGCGAAGGTCCAGTCGGCGATCAAAAGGCTGATGATCGAGAACACCAGCAGCGCCACCAGCCCGAAGGTGAGCGGTACCGGCATGAGCGCCCAGGTGGAGAAGGTGACGTCGCTGTCGGCCACCGCCAGCAGTTGGCCGGTGGGCCGCTTGCGATGCTCCGAAAGTGGCATCGCAAGCACCCGGTCGGCCACCTGACGACGCAGTTCGGCCTGCACCCGTGCCTCGGTGACCGACCCGTACCAGCGGCGCAACACCACCGAACCGCCCCGCAGCACGCCAACCACCAACAGCGCCAGGGCGGCCCAGAGCGCTGCGCTCCGAGGGGTCTCCCCCGCAAGCACCGGGACGATGACCCTGTCGTTGACCATGCCGATCACCACGGTGGAGCCCACCACGGTGGCCGCCCATGCGGTACCGCCGAACAGAGCCAGCGAAAAGGGCCACGGCTCCATGCGCGCAAATCGACTCACCAGCGTGAGGCCCGACCGCGCCAGGCCGGCGCCATCAAGACCCCGCTCAGGCACCAACGCCGCGTCTGTCTGCGGTTCAGCTACCGGCGGCGGGTCTGTCTGCAATTCGGCCGCCGGCGGTTCGGCCGACGACCGCTCGCTCATCGTGGACTCACCAGGATCCAGCCAGGATCACAGCTGAATCGACTTGGTCTCGAGGTAGCCGTCGATGCCCCACTCCCCACGCTCACGACCATTGCCGGACTGTCCGTAACCTCCGAAGGGCGCCGTGGCGTTGAACGCCCCACCGTTGATATCCACCTGGCCGGTGCGCATGCGTCGGGCAACCGCCTTGGCCCGCTCCGGATCGGCGCTCTGCACACCGCCGGCCAGACCGTAAATGGTGCTGTTGGCGATGCGGATTGCGTCGTCCTCGTCCTCGTAGGGGATCACCGCGAGCACCGGCCCGAAAATTTCCTCCTGGGCGATGGTGCTGTTGGGGTCGACGTTGGCAAACACCGTGGGCTTCACGTAGAAGCCGCGGGGGTGCTCCTCGGGCTGCTCGGGGCCGCCGATCACCAGGTCGGCGCCCTCGTCGATGCCCTTTTGGATGTACTCACGCACGCGGTCGCGCTGAGCGGCGGAGACGAGCGGGCCGAACGCATGGAACAGGTCGGGCTCATCGGCTGCCGGATCGACCAGCTTGGCCTGGGCCACCTCGGCCACCACGGCGTCGACGATCTCGTCATGCATTGCTGCGGGCACCAGCAGGCGGGTGAGCGCCGAGCAGGTCTGGCCCGAGTTGAGCATGCATGCGAACACCGAACCGAAGGCGATGGTGGACGGGTCGGCGTCGTCGAGCACGATGTTGGCCGACTTGCCGCCCAGTTCCAACTCAACCCGCTTGACCGTGTCGGCGGCCGACTTGGAAACCTCTTTGCCCGCCCGACCCGAGCCGGTGAAGCTGACCATGTCGACGTCGGGGTGCGCTGTCATGGCACCGCCCACGTCGGGGCCGTTGCCGATGACCATGTTGAAGACACCGGCGGGCAGGCCCACCTCATCGAGAACCTCGGCCAGCAGATAGGCGTTGAGCGGCGTCACCTCGGAGGGCTTCAGCACCACCGTGCACCCGGCGGCCAGCGCCGGGGCCACCTTGCAGACGATCAGGTACAGCGGGTAGTTCCACGGGGTGATGGCCGCAACGACGCCGATCGGCTCGCGGACCACCAGTGAGTTGCCCAACTCTTTTTCCCACTCGAACGCCTCGATCTGGTCGGCGTAGCTGTTCCAGTCACCGACGGCCAGGCCGGCCTGCACCATCTGGGCGAAGGCCTTGGGTGACCCCACCTCCGCCGTGATGGTGTCGACCACCTCGTCGTAACGCGCGGTGAGCGCCGCGCCGATGTCACGCAGATATTTTGCCCGCACGTCCAGTGAGGTGGTGGACCAGGAGGGAAACGCGCGGCGGGCGGCGGCCACGGCACGGTCGACGTCCTCGGCCGAGCCCATCGGCACCCGACCGATGACCTCTTCGGTCGCCGAGTTGATGACGTCTTCGGTGGCGGTACCGGCTGGAACCACCCACTCGCCCCCGATGTAAAACTTCTCGTGAATCTTCATCTTCTCCCCTTGGGTGTCGGGGCGCGAAGCCCCATGGTCGCCGGGGCGAAGGACCCGGCCGATCGACTGGACTGCTCACGTTACCGGCCGAGCCCCCCGATTGCCCCAGCAGAGTGGCAGTTCTGCCGTGACCGGCGGCCCCAGGCGTCGGTTGCCTAGACGCGGGTCGCACGGGCGCGGCGGGTGGCCTGCTCCAGCACCGGATTGTCTCCTGCGGCCGCCTTCAGCGTTGCCAGCAGCGCCTGCGTCGAAGCTGCCACAACCGCCCGCTCGGTCGGGCCCGGCCCCCGTCGTCCGTAGATTCGATGCGCCCAGGTGGGCAGTATTCCCCAGGCGGCGGCCGAGAACATGCCGGAAACGCTGCGGGTCACCGGGTCGCCCTCCGGAGGGTTGGCAAGAAATCGCAACGTGTCCTGTGCCTGATCACCGCCCGCAAGCTCCGGCTGCACGTCGGTGAAATAGTCGGCCATCTCGATGCTGCTGCGGGGCAGGTCGGTGGCGCCCAACGCCTCGGCGACCACGGCCATCTCGTCGTAATAGGCGTCGAGCTCGGCCGGGGTCATGACCCGGCGTCCGTATCGGGCATTGGCCGCCGCAAACATCGACACCTCGGCCACATGCACCCATCGCAACAGTGCCGGGTCGTTGGCGTCGTAGGGACGCCCATCGGGTGCAATCCCGGTGATCCGCCGGTGGGTTCGACGCACGATCCTGCACAACCGTTCGGCGGTCTCGGAGTCGCCGTAGGTGGTGGCGGCCACGAAGCTGGCGGTGCGCGACAGGCGTTCGGCCGGTCGCTCCTTGAAATCCGAGTGCTCGGCCACACCGGCCATGGCCAAGGGATGCAGCGCCTGCACCATCAACGAGCCAAACCCACCGACGATCATCGACAGATCGGAGTGAACCCACCAGGTGACGCTGTCGGGGCCGAACCAGCCCGGGTCGCCGGCCGGTTCGTCGTAACGCTCCTGGGGAAACCGGTTGGAGTCGAACGCCTCCCGCAACTGGGCACCCACGGCGTTTCGCAGCGGCGTCGCCGCCCAACCCAGCGCCCGGGCGGGTGTCACCCCGGCCGCCATCACGGCACTCACCAATGCCCGATCATCGGCTGTGCCACACGGAGCCGATGGTCATAGCCGTCCTCCCATGGCAACAACCCGGCACGGTCGGGCCACATGAACTGCTGCATTCGAAACGGCGTTTGGGCGTAGAACACGGCCGCTCCCGGAAACCGTTCGTCGGCCACGTCGACGTCGACCGTGAGCAACGCCGAGCGAAGTTCGTTCTCCAAAAGGCCCGAGAAGACCACCCCCACCGGCAACTCGATTCCCGCAGCAATTTGCGCTGCGATCAGGTCGATGAGACCCCGAGCCGCCGACGGTGCCAGCCCCCACAGCCCCACCTCGGCATGTCCCCACGTGGCCTCGAAGCCAACCGAAAACGTGTAGCCCGGACGCGGATCGAGCGGGTCATCCACCTGCGTGACCGGTTCGACCGCGTAGCCCCGGGTCTCAACCATCCACGCCAGCTTGTCACGCAGATCCAGATGGCGATCAGGCATCGGGTCACCGCTCACCCGTCCGTCGCCTCCACGGCCGGCCGGATGCGCCAACCCAGACGGGCGCCGACCCCCAACGGGGCCTCCGCACGATTGAGTGCATACAGGTGAACGCCCGGTGCGCCTCCGGCCAACAGTTCCTCGGCCAGATTGGCGGCAGCCTCGACCGCAACCTCCATGAGGGCGGCCTCGTCATCGGCAACCGATTCGTAGCGGGCCCAGAGCTCGTGGGGACGATGCGCCTTCGCCATGTCGGCGAACCGGGCGACCGAGACCGGGTTGGTCACCGGGATGACCCCGGGAACGATCGGGGTCGTGACGCCAAGCGCGGTCAACTCGTCGACCATCTCGAAGTAGTCCGACGCGCTGAAGAAGAACTGGGTGATGGCAAAGTCGGCCACCTCGAGCTTGTCGGCAAGGTGTCGACGGTCGCTCGCCCGATCAGGGGAGCGCGGATGGGTCTCAGGGTGGGCGGCGACCCCAACCGAAAAGTCTCCGACCTCCCGGATCAGCTCCACCAACTCGGTTGCGTAGGTGAAGTCGCCGCCTGCCGGGCTGCCGTCGGCCGGCGGGTCCCCCGCCAGCGCCAGAATGTTTCGTACACCGCTGGCGGCGTAGTCCTCCAGCAACTCGGCGAGCTCGCTTCGGGTATGCCCCACGCAGGTGAGATGGGCCATCACGGGGTAGTTCCTGTCGGCGTTGGCGCTGACCACCAGATCGCGGGTGCGGTCCCGCGTCGAGCCGCCCGCACCGTAGGTGACCGAAACAAAATCGGGGTTCAGGTCCTCCAACTCGTCCACGGTGTCCAGCAGGTTTGCCACCCCACGGTCGGTCTTGGGGGGAAAGAACTCCAGCGACAACGTGGGACCCTCGGCCAAGAGGTCATCGATTCGAGCGTCCTGATGAGCCGAGGTCGAACGATCGGGCCGGGAGGGAACCGAAGAATGTGGGGTACCAGGGGCCATGGGAACCGAGGCTACCCGTCGCTCGTAGGGCCGGCGATGCCGACGGAGCGGGCCGCAGCCTCGACCGTATTGACCAACAACATGGCCCTGGTCATGGGGCCCACACCACCGATGCGGGGCGACAGCCAACCGGCCACCTCCGCCACCTCATCGGCGACGTCGGAGACCACTTTGCGGCCGGCCATCGTGACGCCGGCGGCCACCACCGCCGACCCGGGCCGCACCATGTCGGCGGTGATCACGCCCGGTGCACCGGCGGCCGCCACGATGACGTCGGCGGTTCGAGTGAACGATCCGAGATCCTCCACGCCGGTGTGCACCACGGTGACCGCAGCGTTGGCGCCCTCACGCTTCAGCGCGGCCAGGAGCGCCAGCGGCCGACCGATGGTCAGCCCTCGCCCAACGATCACCAGATGGCGGCCTGCGAGCTCGACCCCATGTTCGGCGAGCAGCGCGAGGATGCCGTTGGGGGTGCACGGGAGGGGCGCCTCCTCCCCCATGACCAGTTTGCCCAGATTGACCGGGTGCAACCCATCGGCGTCCTTGGCCGGGCTCATGACCAGCATCGCTGCTTCAAAGTCGAGCCCCGCTGGAACCGGGTATTGCAGGATGAACGCATCGACCCGATCGTCGGCGTTCATCTCGGCGATGACAGCCTCGAGTTCGTCCTGAGTCGTGCCCATCGGCATGCCTCGGTGCACCGAGGCCATGCCCACGTCGGCACAATCCTGGTGCTTACCGGCCACGTACCGGGCGCTGGGGCCGTCGTCGCCCACAAGGACGGTGCCCAACCCCGGAGGACGACCCTGCTCCGACAAAACGCCGGGGCGCGCAAGTTGCTCCACCCGGACCGCCAACTCGGCCTTGATCCGGTCGGCCAACGCCTGCCCGTCCAATGTCTTCGCAGTCATGGGACCACGCTAACCGGCCGCCCATACACCTCACCGGTGAGGCCGGTCAGTGCCGGAAGTGTCGTACCCCGGTGAACACCATGGCCATGCCCGCCTCATTGGCCGCTGCGATCACCTCGTCGTCCCGCACCGAGCCGCCCGGCTGGATCACGCAGGTGGCACCGGCGTCAGCGGCGGCATCGAGCCCATCACGAAACGGGAAGAACGCGTCGGAGGCACATGCACCACCGACCGCACGGCCGGCCGCCTTCTCGGCCGCGATCCGGCCGGCATCCCGGCGGTTCTGCTGCCCGGCACCAATTCCAACCGCCGTCTTGTTCTTCACCAGAACGATGCAGTTGGAGCTGACCTTTGCCGCCAGTCTCCAGGCCAACTCCAGGTCGAGCCATTCGGCCTCATCGGGAGCCCGTTCGGTCACGGTCACACAAGCGGCCCGGTCAAACCCTCCCTGATCGGTGGTTTGCACCAACAGCCCGCCGGAGATGGATCGCACCTGGAGCTCCGGTTCGGTCGGCGCTGTGGTCTCCAACAGCCGAAGGTTCTTCTTCTTCGCCAGAATCTCCCGGGCCTCGGGGGTGTAGCCGGGCGCCACCACCACCTCGGTGAACACGGGTGACAGCGCCTCGGCCACCTCGCCCGTCAGGTCTCGATTGACCGCCACGATGCCGCCGAACGCAGACACCGGATCGCCCTCGTGGGCGCGCCGATAGGCGGTCAGCAGATCGTCGGCCACCGCTGCGCCACACGGGTTGGCGTGCTTGATCACCACCGCTGCCGGACCGTCGCCGAGGCTCCAGACCAAGCGCCAGGCGGCGTCGGCGTCGTAGACGTTCAGGTAGGACAGGTCCTTACCCTGATGCTGCACCGCATCGTCCCAGCACCCACCGTTGCCCGTTCGGTACCGGGCGCCGACCTGGTGGGGATTCTCTCCGTAGCGCAACACGGCGGACCGGGTGGCGGCGAGGGTCAAGCGCTCGGGAAGAGCACTGATGTCCGTAACGTCCTCGCCCTCCTGGTTTGCCGGTGACGCAGAAGCCTCAGGTTGCAGAGCCCCGGTCCGCATCCAGCCTGCGATCTGAACGTCGTAGTCGGCGATCACCTCGAAGGCCCGCACCGCCAGCGCCCGACGGGTGTCGACCGAGAGTTCGCCAGTTTGCTCGACCTCATCCACCACCCCCGCGTAGTCGGAGGGATCGACCAACACCCCGACATGCGCGTGGTTCTTGGCCGCGGCCCGCACCATGGTGGGCCCGCCGATGTCGATCAGCTCAATGCCCGGGTCCGATGCGAACGGATACAGGTTGACCACCACCAGATCGATGGGCTCAATGCCATGCTCCGCAAGGTCGGCCAGGTGGGTGGGATCATCACGATCCGCCAGCAGCGCACCGTGAACCGCAGGATGAAGCGTCACCACCCGATGCGACAGCATCTCGCCGAAACCAGTGAGCTCGGCAAGAGGTTGCACCGTGATACCGGCTTCGGCAAGCACGGCGGCGGTGCCCCCGGACGAGAGCAACTCCCAACCCGCTCGCACCAGCACCTTCGCCAGATCAACAACGCCGGTCTTGTCATAGGTCGACAGCAGGGCTCGGCGGCGTTCCGCCATGATCACTCTCCGGGGTTCGTTGGCCGACGTCACACTCGGGCGCCGGCGCCGGTCGACCCTACCGGGCCACCCCAAGAGGCCACCAACGGCCCCGGGTCGGCGAGCACCCACGGCACCTTTCGGTCCCCTTTCAAGAAATTCACTTGACCTTGAACCCCATCTCAGAAAGACTGAACACCAGTCGAGCCAACGCAGTCTCGGCGCCCACGCAGAACACATTTCGGCTGGGCGCTGCCACCGGCGCTGGGGCTCGTTCCTGGTTCACCATCCTCCGGCACAGCGCTCGTCGAGCGAGAGAAGGGGACCAGTGTGAGTCGTTTCTTCGAAAGCATCGAGACCTTGATCAGAATCGTGGCGCTGATTGGAGGAGCGATTCTCGGCCTGTTGCTGATGGTGATGACGTTTGCGGTCTGACCCCTGATCGGCCCGGCCTGGCGTGACGACCCCGGCCTGGCCGATTTGGAAGCTAGCGTGCCCCCGGTGTGCGTCACCCTTGAAGCGCGCCTGCAACGGTTATGACCTCACCGAGCGCACCTCCAGCCAACCCTCCGGGAAACCACCCGCCAACGGACAGCGGTGGCCGGTCCGCGTCGGCGAACGGGTCCGACGTTGCCGACGAAAATCCCAGGTCGCTCTCCCAACGGGTTGAGGGAGCCGGTGACAGCACCGTCCTCGACCTGACGATCGGCGTCGAGGGTGCCGGTCCGGTGACGACCGCGCCCGTTCCGCCCGATGATTCCCCCACGACGAGCGCCGGCGACCCGCCCATGCTGCGTCACCGGAACTGCCTGGACGGCATCCGGGGCCTCGCCGTACTCACCGTGGTGTTCTTTCACCTCGAACTTGGGTGGATGCGCGGCGGGTACCTGGGCGTCGATGTGTTTTTTGTGCTGTCCGGGTTCCTGATCAGCACCCTCCTGATCCGCGAATGGACCAAGCACGGGCGGATTGACCTGAAGGGGTTCTGGGTCCGCCGGGCACGGCGACTGTTGCCCGCCATGCTCGTCGTGCTGGCAGCCGTCGCCGCGTTTGCGGTGTTTCTCGCCCAGCCCGAGCAGCTCAGCGATATTCGGAGCCAGGGGCTCGCATCACTGTTCTACGTCACCAACTGGGCTCGAGCCGCAGAGAAGACGAGCTACTTCGACACCTTCGCCGCAAAGAGTCCGCTGGAGCACTACTGGTCACTCGCCATCGAGGAGCAGTTCTACGTCGTCTGGCCTCTGGTGGTCATTGCGCTCTTCACCTGGCGCAGCCGAGCGAAGGGCACCTTGGATCGTGCTCGTCGCTACGACGTGCCGCTCGGGCTCGTTGGGCTGATCGGCGCGGCTGCTTCGGCCACGTTGATGGCCGTGCTGTACTCGCCCGACAACTCCAGCCTGTACTTCCGCACCGACACTCGCGTGCAGGGACTGCTCATTGGAGTGGCGTTGGCAGCGCTCTTCGACGCCGTCGGTCGACGGCTCATGGCCGCCCCACCGGCATGGTTGGTGCCCGCCGGGTGGGCCGCAGGGCTGGCGTTCCTCGTGGCGATCGTCACCGACGTAACCCCCGCGTGGCTCTATCAGGGCGGGTTTCTGTTGATCGCCGTGCTGACCGCCGTCGTCATCCTGGCGGCGATGGCCCACCCACGTTCATCACTGGACCGCGCCTTGTCGGTCCGACCTCTCCGATTCTTCGGCCGCATCTCATATGGCCTGTACCTGTGGCACTGGCCGGTGATCCTGGCGCTCACCCCCGAACGCACAGGCCTTCCCATGCCGGCGCTCAACGTGTTGCGATTCGCCATCTCGGTGGCGTTGGCCGTGGTGAGCCTGCTGGTGCTCGAGGTGCCCATTCGAGAACGGCGGCTGCCGGTCCGGGTCGAGTTCGCGAGCCTCGGGGTGGTGCCGGTTGCCTTGGCGGTAGCCCTGCTGGTCACCACCACAGGCGGCGAGTTGACCCTCGAAGAGGCGTACGCCGCCGACCAACGCACAACGGCGCCTGTCCAGACCGTCGCGCCGGTGGCCACGCCAAACCACACCGACACCCTGGTGTTGGGCGACGAATTGGCGCTCGCCCTTCCCGCCGACTGGGGCGACCCGGACGGCGACGGTCCTGCCACCGGGTCGGTCACGCTGGCTGGAACCGCTTGCGACGATGCCACCAGGCTGTGCGACGACTGGCGTCAGCGGTGGAAGGCGCGCGTCGATCAGGCGTCACCCGACGTCGTGATGGTGGCAATCCGAAACTGGCAGCCCTACGACGATACCAACGCCAAGATGGACGTCTTCGATGCGGCTTTGACCGAATCGGCGTTCGTCGACGGTATGGATCGGCTGGCGACGGAGCTTGGTGCCGGGCCCACCGCTGACGGCGGCCGCACCGTGGTGTTTCTGACCGCTCCGAAGCGCAGCGAAGACGGCTCGCTGGACCCTTTCGTTGTGGAACGCACCCGCGAGGCGGCCCGGCAGGTCACCGTCCGGCGCAACGGCGCCGTCCAGGAGGTCTCCATGGAGCGATTGTGGTGCGGCCCGGTGCGATGCATCGACCAAGCGCGTCTTTACCCTGCGAAGGGCCGGTTCGAGGTGGTCAGCCCCAACGCAGAGGCATTTGGTACGGCGCTCGCCGGCGTGGCCCGCCGGGCGGTCACCGACCACCTGGCCCGCGAGGCATCAGGCGACCAGCTCCGTGTGCTTTTGGTGGGCGACTCGGTGGCATGGTCGATCGGCTCCAATTTTCATGGCACCACCAAAGCAGCGGATCAGAAGATTCTGTTGTGGAATCAGGCCGAGTTCGCCTGCTACCCGGACCCGGCACCGGGCCCGCGCCTCGGGCTGCCGGGCACCGTCAGCACCGAATGCCCCGATTGGGCCGAGCGCTGGCCCACCTATCTCGACGAGTTCCAACCTCAGGTCGTCCTCCTCCCGGTCAGTCAGTGGATGATCCTCGACCGCGACGTCGATGGACGACGTATTGCGTTTGACTCCGACGAGATGCGCCGGCGGATCAAGAAGTACTACGGGCAAACCATCGACGTGATGTCCAAGACCGGCGCGCTCGTGGTGTTGACCACCGTCATCCCCAACGTGGCATCGACCAAGTCCATCACGAAGGACGCCGACGTCGCCGAAAGCCAGCGTCGGGAGGTGGCGCTCAACAAGATCATCACCGAGTTGGTGGCCTCCCGTCCCGACGACGCGGCGTTGATCGACCTGGCCGGTTGGATCTGCGAGGGAACCAAGTGCGCTGAGGAACTCGACGGCGTGCGGCTTCGACCCGACGGCGGCCACTTCTCCTCCGAGAGCTCACCGCTCGCCGGGGCGTTCCTCACCGAGGAGCTGGAGCGCGTGGCCAAGGAGCGGGGTTTGAGTCCCGACGCCGACGCAACCACAGCCACGACGTCGGCGGCGTCGAAAACCGCGCCTCCGCCCCCACCAAACGGCTGAGCGACCTCAGCGGCCCGGGGACTTCGTCAGCACCCAGCCGCGTTCAAGCACCTCGGCCAGCACCTGCGGGTAGATGCGGCGTTCAACGGCCTTGATCCGCTCATGCAGGCTGGCCTCATCGTCACCGGGCAGCACCGGCACCGCCTCCTGAGCGAGAATGGGACCCGCGTCCACCTCCAGGGTGGCAACGTGCACGGTGCAACCCGTGACCTTCACCCCTGCGTCAAGAGCGGCTCGCACTGCGTGCCAACCTTTGAACGAAGGCAACAGGGCCGGATGGGTGTTGATGATGTTCCCGGGCCGAGCATCAAACGCCGTCTGCGTGAGGATCGTTCCCCATCCAGCCATGGCCACCAGGTCGATGTCGGCGTCATTCCACGCTGAAACGACCTTGCACGTATAGCCCTCCCGGTCGAAGTCGTCCGAAAAGTCGGTTCGTTCGATCACCTGAAGCGAAAGGCCATGACGCTGAGCCACCTGCTCGGCTGCACAACGGCGGTCGACCAGCACTGCCGCCACCTCAAGGCCGGATGCCACCATGGCGTCAAGCAGCGTGCCCGAACCCGAAACCATCACACCAAGCCTCATCGGTTGTCACCCGACCTCATACGCTCACCCGGGCGTATCCGTTAAAGGTTCTTGACGATCTCAACCATCAACTCGCCGCACTCGGTCGGGTTGGCCCCCACCTTCACCCCGGCGGCCTCAAGCGCCTCCATTTTGGCGGCGGCGGTGCCCTTGCCGCCGGAGACGATGGCACCGGCGTGCCCCATCTTCTTGCCGGCTGGGGCGGTCTGACCGGCCACGTAGGCCGCCACCGGCTTCGACATGTGCGTAGCGATGTACTCCGCTGCGTCCTCTTCCGCCGAGCCGCCGATCTCACCGATCATCATGACGGCGGACGTCTGCGGGTCGGCCTCGAAGGCCTCCAGGCAGTCGATGAAGCTGGTGCCCGGCACCGGGTCGCCACCAATACCAACGCAGGTGGTGACGCCAATGTTCTGCTGCTGCAACTCGTACAGAGCCTGGTAGGTGAGCGTGCCGGAACGGCTGACGATCCCCACCGAAATCTCGCCGTCGACCGGCGCCTTGGCGATGTGACCGGCGGTGATGCCGATGTTGGCCTGGCCGGGGCTGATGAGGCCCGGACAGTTGGGGCCGAGCAGGCGCACGTCGGGGTGGTCGCGCTTGAGCTTGTTGAAGAACCACGCCTCATCCTGGGCGGGAACGCCCTCGGTGATGACGATGATCAGCTTGATACCACCCTCGGCGGCCTCCATGACGGCACTCTTCACGCCCGGGGCGGGGATGAAGATACAGGACGTGTCGGCACCGGTCTCGGCGACGGCGTCGGCCACCGAGGCGAAGACGGGGATGCCATCGACGTCGGTGCCGGCCTTCTTCGGGTTGGTACCGGCAACCACGTTGGTGCCGTAGTCACGGTTCAGCAGACCGTAGTAGCGACCGGTCGAGCCGGTGAGGCCCTGGTAGACGACCTTGGTGTTGGAATCGACGAAGATGCTCATGAGTTCTCAGGTCCCTTGGCTAGTAACTGATGCTCAGGCGCGGGCTGCGGCGAGCTCGACGGCCTTGGCGGCGGCGGACAGCATGGTGGATTCCATCTGCAATGTGTCGCCAAGGTGGGGCTTGAGGATCTCGCGCCCCTCGTCGGCATTGGTGCCGTCCAAACGCACCACCATCGGATGGGCCAGGTCGATACGACCGAGCGCTTCGATGATGCCGTTGGCCACCTCCTCGCCGCGGGTGATGCCACCAAAGATGTTGATGAGGATGGACTTCACGCGAGGATCGTTGTCGAGGATGGTCAGCGCCGCGACGAACTTGTCGGCATCTGCGCCGCCCCCGACGTCCAGGAAGTTGGCGGGGCTTCCGCCCGCCTGGTTGACGACGTCCAGGGTGCTCATCGCCAGGCCGGCGCCGTTGGCGATGATGCCCACCGACCCCTCGAGGCCGACGTACTCCAGACCGGCTTCGTGGGCGGCCTCCTCGCGCTCGTCGCGCTCCTGAGTGGCCTCGTAGGCAGCCCATTCATGACGGAACCCGGCGTTGTTGTCCAGCGTGACCTTGGCGTCAAGGGCATGGACCTCACCGGTGGGCTTGAGGATCAGCGGGTTGATTTCCACCAGGTCGGCGTCGCCGTCGACGTACGCGGTGTAGAGCTTGCCCAGGATGTCGACCGCACCCTCGGTGGCATCCGGGTTGAGGTTGGCGGCGGCCACCCACTCGCGCAGGGTGGCCTCGTCCAAGCCGTCGACCGGGTCGATCCAGATCTTGGCGATCGCGTCGGGGTTCTCTTCGGCAACCGTTTCGATCTCGACGCCGCCCTCGGCGGACAGCATGCCCAGGTGGGACTTCTTGGCCCGATCCAAAGTGAAGCTGGCGTAGTACTCCTCGGCAATGTCGGAGGCAACCTCGATCCACACCACGTTCACGGTGTGGCCCTTGATGTCCATGCCGATGATGTCGGTGGCGAAGGTGCGCACCTCGTCGGCGTCGTTGGCCAGCTTGATACCGCCCGCTTTACCGCGCCCTCCCACCTGCACCTGGGCCTTGACGACCACCGGATAGGTGTTCAGGCGCTCGGCGGCGGCGACGGCGTCCTCGACGGTGGTCACCGCCTCACCGGCCGACACCGGAATGTCGAATGAGCCGAAGAACTGCTTGCCCTGATATTCGAAGAGGTCCACGCGGGAAGCCTTCCAGGAAGCCCGCCCGCCAGGCAATACGACCCCATCATCTCGGAGTCTTGGAGGGGTGTGGAGGTGTGCCGGTGAATCTCACCGGCACACCTCCACACCTCTGCTCCACACCTCTGCTCCCTCTCCACACCCCCGCGATCCAGGCTGCTCGCCGCCCACGCGCCCCTACCGTGCCGACGTCAACGGGTACCGCGACCCGTGGACGGACGGCTCGCCACCCCCGACCATGCCGGATGGCTCCTTCACTGCCATCGGCATCTTCCAACAACAGTCGCACTCATGATCAGCGGTGGATGGCCCTCTCACGTGCCCATCGCGTGTTCGGCGCTGCGGAAGCCGAACCGTTCGGCATCAGCAGTGACGCGCTCCGCCAGAGGGCTGCGACCGGAGGTCTGCAACGAGTGGGTCGAGGTTGGTACGCCCCGGCCGACCGGCCGCTGACCTGGACCCACCGTGTGGAGTGGGCGACTCGGACTACTGGCGGTGTGGCCAGCCACCGGGCGGCTGCGGTGCTGTGGAAGCTGGAGGGCTTCCGTGCCTCGAAGCCTGAGGTACTCGTTCCCTTCGAACGACGGGTTCGACCGACGGGCGTCAAGGTGCACCGAACCCGCCGTTGGAGTCCGGCCGGGCACTCCGAACGAAACGGCATTGCGGTCGTGGGCCCTGCGGTGCTGATCGGCCAGCTGGCTTCCTACCTGCCCGAGGTGCGGCTTCGTGCGTGCATCGATCAACTGATCCGCGAGAAGCACCTCACCGTGGCGACACTTGCTCGATTTCATGTGGAGACCCCGCTCGGCACGCCCGGCCGGGCCGCTTTGGGCGAGGTCTTGTCGCAGTTTGTGGAGGACGAGCGGGTGCCGATGAGCGACTTCAGCCGCCTGGTTGCCGACCTGCTCGTCGCCGGCGGGCTGACCGAACCCGTGCTCGAGCACAACTTCTACGACGACGAGGGGCTGATCCAGATGGTCGACCTGGCCTACCCCAACCAGTCCGAAGCGCTGGCCATCGGGCTGGACTCGCTGAGCCATCACCGGGATCGGGCCACGTTCATCGGCGACCGACGCGCCCGCAACCGGCTGGAGCTACTTGGCATCAAGGTGCTGCTGTTCACCTGGTGGGACTACACCGACGAACCCGAACTGCTGGTTGCCCAGGTCCGGAAGGCGTTGTCAGGTCACTGAACGGCAGGGCCGCTGAACGGCAGGGCCGCTGAACGGCAGGGCCGCCTGAGGGAGCGACGTGACAGGCCGGTAGAGTCGATCGCGGCAACGTTCGACCGCCACAGCTTCACGGGAAGCAGGCGCGCCGGTCCTCCTGGACCGGCGCGCCAGCCCGTCTCAGCCAACCCCGCCCGTCTCAGCCAACCCCGCCCGTCTCAGCCACAAGGAACAGGACCCCCTCATGGAACTCACCGGCAGCCGCATCCTGCTCACCGGCGCCAGCGGCGGCCTGGGCCAGGCGATCGCCCGGCGGCTCGCCCGCTACGGCGCGCACTTGACCCTGACCGCCCGAAACCGGCCGGCGCTCGACAGCCTGGCCGATGAAACCCGAGGCACCGTGGTGGAGGCCGACCTGGCCAAGCGAAGCGATGTACAGAAGTTGGTCAAGATCATCGGCGGGTTCGACGTGATCATCGCCAACGCGGGCGTAGGTGGCGAAGCCGGCGGTGCCGAACTGGGCGTGAAGGTCATCGATGGTGCGCTCGACGTGAACCTGCGGGCACCGATGGTGCTCAGCGGGGCATTCGCTCAGGCCTGCATCGCCGCCGGACGCCCCGGACAGATCGTGCTGATCGGATCGCTGTCCGGTCTGGCCCCCACGCCGGACACCTGCCTGTACAACGCCACCAAGTTTGGTCTTCGAGGGTTTGGCCTCTCGCTGCGCCAAGACCTGGAGGAACACGATGTCGGGGTGACCATGGTGGAGCCCGGCTTCATTCGCGATGCCGGCATGTTCGCCAACGGCGGCATCAACCTGCCCAAGGGCATCCGCACCAAGTCGCCAAGCGACGTCGCCCAGGCCGTCGAGAAGGCGATCCGCACCAATCCTGCGGAGCTGTTCGTCGCCCCCTCCGAACTTCGTGCCGTCGTCACGCTGGCAACGGTTGCCCCGGGCATCTCCGAGGCGATCCAGCGTCGAGTCGGCACCAAGCAGATGAGGAGTGGCGGGTAGCTCCCGTCAGCTCACCTTGAGGCGCAGGCGCTTGTTGCCCTTGCCCTTTGATTCGGTCTTGGTGATCTCGAAGCGTCCCACCTCGGCGGTGGAGGCCACGTGCGTGCCTCCGTCTGCCTGACGATCGAGCCCGACGATGTCAACCACCCGAACCTGGGTGACCGATGCCGGAATGAGGTTGACCTTGGTGCGGAGGAGGGCCGGGTCAACGTCGGCGGCCCCCCGGTCGAGGAAGCTGACCGTTATGGGCCGGTCGGCCTCCAGTTCGGCGTTGACCGCCGCGGTCACCTCGTCACGAAACCTTTCCGGCAGCGGACCAAACCCAAAGTCCATTCGAGCGCTGAGCGGTTCCATGTTGCCGCCGGTGGCGGGCACGCCCCAGCGGTTCCAGATCACCCCGCCCATGACGTGCAACATGGTGTGGGTACGCATGAGGCCATGTCGGCGTGCCCAGTCGATGGTACCGGTCACCGTGGCACCAATCGGAGGAACCGCAGCGGCTACCGGGCCCGCACCCCCGGGTTGGAGCGCAAGCGTGTGCCAGAGCAGCTTGCCGTCGCTGCGGACATCGGTGACCAACCACCTCACATCGTCCCATTCGATCATGCCGGTGTCGTGGGGCTGACCCCCACCCGTGGCATAAAACACGGTGCGGTCAAGTGCCACACGGTCAGCATCGGTGGCAATCACCTCCGCAGCCATCGTGCGCTGGTAGGCATCGCGCAGGTACAGCTGGTCGGTCGAAGGCAGCGAGCGCGCGGTTGCCGGTTCCAACATGGCCGTGATGATAACGGCCGAGTTCCGCTATCCGGCCACAGCGGGCAGACTGTGGCGCCCGAGTCATCCCCCAACCGAGGGAGTTCCATGCCGGTCGAGCAACGCAGCACGTCCAACCAGTTCCGCACCGCCGGTATCGCCATGCTGATGGTGGGCGCCGGCCTGGCGCTGGTGCTGGTGCTGTTTGGTCAAGGCGGTGGCGGCGAACCATCCACCGTCAGCCTGGGCTCCGACGAGTTTGCCCTTGGACCCGCCGCCCAGCGGGCAGAGTCCATCGCCAAGCAGGGCCCGTTCCTCCTCAGTGATGTCTCAGGGCGCGGTCAGACACGCCCGATCGCCGTGAGCCACGAGGGCCCCGAGCCCGAATTCGGCTGGGCGATCTTCGAGGCCAAGGCACCGAACACCCCGGACAATTGCTTCCTGCGCTGGGACCGCACCATCAAAAGGTTCGTCTCGGAGGAGATCGGCGATTCCGCGGTCTCCGCCGATGCCAGCGGCAAGCGCTGCGACGACGCCACCTTTCCCCAAAACGGGGAGGGCTTGCGCCAGCTTCCTTGGGAGGTTTCCGACGACGGCATCCTGTTCGTCACGCTCGGCGATACGAAGCCCACCACCACAACCCCCTGACCAGCCTCGTTTGCGTGGGGCTGGACCTTTCGACCGGTCGGTCCGCTACTGCCAGAGGGTACCGGCGATCAGGTCGAGATGATCGAGGTCGGACAGATCGAGCACCTGCAGATACACCCGCTCGATCCCCGCCTCGGCAAAGCGACCCAACCTCTCGGCGGCCTCGGCGGGCAGCCCCGCCACCCCGTTCTCGCGCAGCTCGGCGGGCTCCCGCCCGATCACCCGGGCGCGCCGCTCGACCTCGGGTTCGTCGGCACCGACGCACACGACCAGCGCAGCCGAGCGCACCAGGGTCGTCGGGTCACGCCCGAGGTCCTCGCACGCACGGTCGACCCGCTCGTTGGCGGCGATGACGTCGTCGAGGCCGAGAAACGGGGTGTTGTACTCGGCAGCGAAGCGAGCGGCCAGGTTGGGGGTGCGCATCGGGCCGGACCCTCCGACGATGATCGGCGGCGGGCTCTGGATCGGTTTGGGAAGCGCAGGCGATCCGCTCAGTGAGTAGTGATCGCCCTGGAAGTCGAAGGTGTCCCCGTCGGCGGTGGCCCACAGGCCCGAGATGATCTCGAGCTGCTCGGTCAACCGGTCGAAGCGCTCGCCGAGGGGCGGGAACGGAATGCCGTAGGCGGCGTGCTCCGTCTCGAACCAGCCGCTGCCCAAGCCCAGCTCCACGCGACCGCCCGACATGGCGTCCACCCCGGCGACCGAGATCGCCAGCGGACCGGGCAGGCGGAACGTGGCCGAGGTGACCAACGTGCCCAGCCGGATCGTCGAGGTGTCGCGGGCGAGGCCGGCAAGCGTGATCCAGGCGTCGCTGGGGCCCGGCAGACCCGAGCCGTCCCCCATCGCCACGTAGTGATCGCTCCGAAAGAACGCCCCAAAGCCCAAGCGTTCGGCCCGGAGCGCCACCGCGAGAAGGTCGTCGTAGCTGGCGCCCTGCTGAGGCTCGGTGAAGATGCGCAGTTCCATGGCTGCCAACGTATCGTGGCTACGAACTGGCGGGTCACGCCCAGCGACGCGGCCTGAGCTGCGCGCTGGACGTCCTCACCCACCGATGATGGCAGCCAGGTTTAGTAGCAGTAGTCCGGGCCGGTGAACTCGATCGTTCCGGCAGTACCGAAGTCCACGCTGATCCGATCCCAGGCGATCGGTGTGGCCTGCCCCTTGAGCAGTCCGTCGGCGACGCCGGGAGGAACCGGCTCGGTGGCCGACCAGAAGTTCCCGCCCGCATCGGCCGACGTCCAACCGCCGTCACTGATCTCCACGGCCACCGATTGGGTCCGCCCAGCCTCGAACTGAGGACTGGTGGGGACGAAGTCGTCGCAGCCTGAGGAGTTTCCGCACCCAAGGGCTCCTGCGCTGAGGATGATCCAGGCAGCCGTGCGGACGACACCGCGTTGCAGCTGTCGGGGGGGCAATCCCATCAGGCCTGCTCAGTCGCGGTCGCGGAGGCGCTCGACCAATTCGGAGCGCTGCAACTTGTTGGTTCCCGTACGGGGCAGATCGTCCACGATGAACACGCGACGCGGTGTCTTGTAGTCCGACAGGCGCGTGCCCATCCAGGCCAGAAGCTGAGCAGACGTCACCGTGGCGCTGTCGACCAGCCGCACCGCCACGGCGGGCACCTCGCCGAACTTGTCGTCGGGGAGGCCCACGACACCCGCCTCGACGACCTCGGGGTGCTGCTCGATGACCCGTTCCACCTCGGGTGGATACACGGAAAACCCCCCAGATTTGATCACCGCCTTCTCCCGCCCCTGAAAGGAGAACGTGCCCATCGGGCCCCGACGGACCAGGTCCCCTGTCGACAGCCAACCCTCGTCGTCGAGCACAGCATTGGTGGCATCGGCGTCGCCCCAATACCCCTCGAGTACACCCGGGCCGCGCAGGAGCAGCTGTCCGACGGCACCGAGACGCACCTCGTCGCCGTGCTCGTCCACCACTCGGAAGGAATAGCCGGGCAGCGGAATACCCAATTGGTCGCCCAGGCCCAGGGGCACGAAGGGCGGCGACACCTTGGCCGCAGCTCCCCCGCCGGTCTCCACCATGCCGTACCCCTCGGCGAACGTCGCTTCGCCCACCGCCCCCAGACCGGGCAGGCTCAGTGCGGCGCCGCGCCGTTTGAAGCGACGGGCCAACTCCGGTGGCATCACGTCCGCACCGGAGATCCAGAGGCGAACGGACCGCAGGTCACGGTCATCGGCCCCCGCCTCCTCCAACATGCGGTACATCGTGGGTACCCCGGCGAAGGCAGAGCTGCGGCGTGACTCGATGTCGTCCAGTACCTCGGTCGGCCGAAAACGCGGGCGGAAACGCACCGGAATCCCTCCCACCGAGGCTGCCACCAAAGCTGCAAACCCATAGATATGGGCCACCGGAAGCGCCAGGGCCAACTCGGAGATCAGCAGCCCGGCCGGGAGGGCCGCCAGCCGGCCAAGCTCGCCGACCAACGCCCGATGGGTCAACGCAGCACCCTTGGGGCTTCCGGTGGTTCCGGACGTATAGAACAACGCGGCCACCCGCTCGGTCGCCCCCCGGTCTTCGCCCAGGCCGGAGTTCACCCCCAGGCGCAAGGCCAGCGCATCCAACTCGTCAACACCACGGATCACCACCGAAGCGTCAGCGTCCCGAACCACGTGGGCAATCTCGTCGTCACGCATGGCATCGTTGACCGGGGCCGGGATACCGCCCGCACGGGACACTGCCAGGGTGGCCAGCAACATCTCGACCGAGTTTGGCGTGGCGACCACCACCCGATCGCCGGCACCGAGCTTTCCATCTGCAACCAGCGCACCCGCCCAAACGTCGACCAGCTCGGCCGCTGCGGCGACGGTGAGAATTCGGGCCGGTACGCCGGTGCGAGGCTCCGCCGCCTGATCGACCATCACCGATGATCCGTGCACGGCGGCAGCACGCTCCAGCAGCGAGCCCAACGTCAGCCCCGCTCGCAACATGCCCAGACGGGCCGCCTCACGCCGCACGATACGAACCAGCGGACGGGTCATGGGCTCACTCGTTCCAGTGGTGCCCAGGACAGCAGCAGCCGCTTCTCACCCACGTCCGGGAAGCGGATGGTGGCCTCGGCCTTGTCGCCTTGGCCTTCGATATCAAGGATGATGCCCTCTCCAAAAGTGGCGTGTGCAACATCGTCACCCACCTTCAGGTTGTAGACGCCCGCAGTCGCAGGCGGGCCGCTGGGCGACGACCCCGAACCCGTGCCCGGGCCGACTCCCCGTGTGACCCCGAAACCGGATCCAACGGTGCCGCTGGATGTCGCCCGCTCCCGACGCGCCTCCCGCCCGGCGAAGCTCGGGGAAGCGCCCCGTGACCAACTGCCGGAGGTTCCGGGACGGCGGGACCCCCGGGTGGATGAGCCCTCTGCCTCCTCGAGCAACTCCTCGGGGATCTCCCCCAGGAATCGGCTGGGTGGGTTGTACTGGGTGGCGCCATACAACGTGCGACTCCAGGCATTGGTGAGGTACAGGCGCTCGCGGGCCCGGGTGATCCCCACATAGGCGAGGCGGCGCTCCTCCTCCAACTGGGCCGGTTCGCCGATCGAGCGCATGTGGGGGAAAACCCCCTCCTCCATGCCCACCAGGAACACCACCGGATACTCCAGTCCTTTGGCCGAGTGCAGCGTCATCATCACGGTCTCGCCGGACCCCGGATCGTCCTCGCCGGGCAGGCTGTCGGTGTCGGCCACCAGGCTGACCTGCTCGAGAAACTCAGGCATGGTTTCGTATTCGGCGGCAACGCCCACCAACTCGGCCAGGTTCTCCAGGCGCCCCTCAGACTCGATGGTGTGCTCGGCCTCGAGCTCCGCGATGTAGCCGGTGCGCTCCAGCAGCTCTTCCAACAGCGGGGCCGGAGCCGGGTCGTTGCCGTCGGTCGACCCCAGTGCGTCGATGATCTCCAGAAACCGCTCGATGCCCCGTTGGGCTCGTGACGACACCCCGGCGGCGTCCGCCTTTCGGAGCGCGTCGACAAACGTCAGCGCGTGCGCCCGCGCATAGGCGTCCACCCGGCCGATGGTGGTGTCGCCGATCCCTCGCTTTGGCACATTGACGATTCTTTTGGCCGATACCTCATCGGCCGGGTTGACGATGGTCTGCACGTACGCCAGCGCGTCCTTGATCTCACGCCGGTCGTAAAACCGGGTGCCCCCAAGAACGCGGTACGGCACCCCCTGGCGGAACAGCGCCTCCTCCAGCACCCGGCTCTGAGCATTGGCCCGATAGAAGATGGCCACGTCGGGATAACTCACCTCACCCGAGTCGACGAGACGGGCGATCTCCTGAGCCACGTACCGAGCTTCATCCCCCTCGTCATCGCCAACGAAACGAACGATTGGAGCGCCGCCCGTCTCGTCGGTCCAGAGGTCCTTTGGGCGCCGGGACATGTTGTTGGCGATCACCGAGTTGGCTGCGTCCAGGATGCGTTGCGTGGACCGGTAGTTCTGGTCCAACACGATCTGGGTGACGTCCGGGAACGCCGATTCGAACTCCAAGATGTTGCGCAGGTCGGCGCCGCGGAAAGCGTAGATCGACTGGTCGGAGTCGCCCACCACGCACACGTTGTGATGCGCACCGGCCAAGAGAATCACCAGTTCGTTCTGCACTCGGTTCGTGTCCTGATACTCGTCAACCATGAGATAACGGAACCGTCGCTGGTAGGACTCCAACACATCGCTGTGGGTGCGGAACAACTCGACCGTGACGCCTAACAGATCATCGAAGTCCATGGCACCCGCAGCCCGCAGGCGCGCCTGGTATTCGGCGTACACATCGGCCACCTTGCGCTCGATGATGTGGGTCGCCTCATCGGCCAACTGCTCGGGACTGCGCAGTTCGTTCTTGGCCAACGAGATCTGGCCCTGCACCGAGCGGGCCGGAAGTCGCTTGGTGTCGATGTTGAGGTCGCGCAACACGTACCCCACAAGCCGGGTGGCGTCGGCCTGGTCGTAGATGGTGAACGAGCTGGGGTATCCCAACCTCGCCCCGTCGCGACGCAGGATACGGACGCAGGCCGAGTGGAAGGTGGAGACCCACATCTTCTGGGCCACCGGCCCCACGAGCGAGCCCACGCGGTGACGCATCTCGTCGGCCGCCTTGTTGGTGAAGGTGATGGCCAGAATTTCGAATGGGGAGACGTTGTCGTCTTCGATCAGCCGGGCGATGCGATGGGTGAGCACCCTGGTCTTGCCCGAGCCTGCACCGGCCACCACCAACAGCGGGCCCTCGCCGTGCATCACCGCCTCGCGCTGAGCTGGGTTGAGGCCATCGAGGAGCGGGGCTGACATGAGGACCCATCCTACGGGACCCCAGCGACAGCCTCCCCGGCGACGAGACCGCCCGGGGTGACCTTTAGATGCGAACCGCGATGGGCGTGCCGTTGAAGCGGTAGATCGACGCCACCTTCACCACGTCGCCGGTGCGCGGGGCGTGAACGTATTGACCGCCACCGATGTAGATACCGATGTGATGCACCGGAGAGCCATACGCCACCAGGTCACCGGGCATCAGCTCGCCCACGCTGATACGGCGACCCATCGACGCCTGCATGCTGGAGGAATGTGGGAGACCGCCGCGACCCGCCTGGGCGTAGGCCCACAGCACCAGACCCGAGCAGTCGAACCCGCCGGGGCTCTCCCCGCCCCAACGGTAGGGGGTACCTCGCATGGACAGCGCCGCCTGCACGGCCCGCTGCCCGGTTGAGGATGGAGGCGGCGGGGGCGGTGGAGGCGGGGGCGGTGCCACCGGTCTGGCCGGGGCGGTGGGCGCAGGGACCGTCGATCGGGGCCGGTTGGTCGTCGGAACTGGTGTTGCCGGCGTCTTCGGTCGCTCCGCTGCAATCTTCGTTGCCGGTGCTGAGGCCTCGCTCGACGACGTCCCGCCCGACGCCCGCTTCGAGCCCGCAGGCGGCCTGGTCGTCGTCGACCGGCTTGGGGTCTCGCTCGGATTCGAGCCGGCCGAATCGGCGCTCGGCGAGCCGGACTCAGTGAGGCCGACCGCCTCGGCCTCAGCGACGGTCTGGGCCGCCACCTCCGCCTCAGCGGCGGCCTTCGCCTGTGCCTGAGCAGCGGCCTCGGCTTCGGCCTGACGGCGTTTGGCCTCGGCGCGTTCGGCTGCGATGCGTTGCGTCTCCTCTCGCTGCAGCGCTGTGGCCAGGTCGCCCTTCACCTGCGCCTCGGTGGCAGCAAGCTCCTGTTCGGCCTGTTTCGTCTCGGTCCGGGCTGATTTGATGCGTCGCTGCGCATCGGACTTGGCCTTGGCGGTCTCGTCCAGCAGTTGCTTTTTGGACGTCAGGTCGGAACGGGCGGCCCGCACCTGCTCCACGGCCTGCTCTCGATTGCCTTGGGCGGTTGCAAGCAGGGTGCGTGAGCGGATGGCTTCCGTCGGATTGTCGTGGGCAGAGGCAGATCCCGAACCCACGCCACCGGTGAAGGCGCGCACCGCGTAGCGACGCACCTGCCCACGCGCCTCCTGCATCTCCTGCTCGGCCGAGGACACGTCCGACTCGTTGACTTTGGCTCGATTGTTGACGTCCGCCAGTTGTTCAGCCGCCAGGTTGGCCTGCTCGTCGAGCACCGATATGCGATCGCCCAGCGAGGCTCGACGGGCGACGATGTGATCAACGCGGGCAGCCAACTCCTTCGACCCGTCCGGCGCCTGGGCCGATGCGGGCGGGGCCACGCCCAGGAGGGAGACCACCAGGAGTCCGGCTGCGGGCACCGCCGCCGCTCGTGATGTCAGTGATCGCCGGGCTTGACGCCTGCCCGTCGCCGAAAACGACCGGGAAGCCAGAACCGACAGCGATCGTCGAAGGAGGGGAATCCGCCGCATCCGTAGATCCTGCCAGACGATGACGATTGTTACAAGTAGGTGTCGAACAGTGGTGCGTTCGTCACAGCAACGTCATGCTACGAACTCAGTCGACCACACTGGAGAGTGCCGCTGAATTCAGATCCGCAGGGCGATCGGTGAGCCCGAGCCGCGATAGATCGATGACACCTTCACCACGTCGCCGGTATGCGGCGCGTGCACGTACTGACCGCCACCGATGTAGATACCGATGTGGTGGACGGGGGAGCCATAGGCCACGAGGTCACCGGGGACCAACTGTCCGACCGAGATGCGGCGGCCCATGCCCACCAACGCCCGAGACGAATGCGGAAGACCACCGCGCCCAGCCTGGCGGAACGACCAGACCACCAAGCCGGAGCAATCGAACCCACCGGGGCTCTCACCACCCCACCGATACGGCGTGCCTCGGACAGACATTGCCGCCGACACGGCACTTCCTCCTCCAGAAGCGGGAGGAGGAGCGGGGGACGGCGCTGCGGGCGCCACCGCGGCCGGCGGTGCGGCGGTGCGGCCCGAGGCGACGTTGCGGGTTGATGACCCGGCGCGGGCGGTACCGGCGGAGCGCGATGCCGCCACCGCGCCAGATGAACCCTGGGATGCAATGGCCAACGGGGCCGCCGACGACGCTGCGGATGCGGCCTGGAGTTGGGCGGCGGCCTCCGCTGCGGCGGCCGCCTCCGCCTCCGCCTGGCGGCGTTCCGCTTCGGCCTTTGCGGCCGCCTGACGGGCGGCCTCCTCACGCTCCAGCGCAACCTTCAGCGCCCCCTTCACCTGCGACTCCTCTTTGGCGAGCGTCGCTTCGGTGGCCCGAGTCTCCTTGCGAGCCTGATCGGCCTTGGCCTTGGCGGCGGCGATTTCGGTGGACGTGTCCTCGAGGTAGCCCTGCTTGGTTGCCAGGTCGCTCTTGGCAGCCCGCACCTGGTCGATCGCCTCTTCGCGGTTGCCGCGGGCGGTCTGCAGCAGCGTTCGACGCACCAGCGCGGCGTTGGGGTCGGTCTCGTTGCCCATCATCTCGGTGCCCGGGCTGGCGGTGAAGGACTTGAGCGCGTAGGCACGCACGTCCTTACTGGCACCGCTCATCTGCTTCTTGGCGGTCTCGACGTCGGCCTGGTTGGTGTTGGCCCGCTTCTCCAGGTCGGCCAGCTTCAGCTTGGCCTCGTTGGCCTCCTCGTCGAGCAGCGAGATCTTGTCGCCGAGCTCTGAACGACGGGCCTGAATGCGCTCAACCTTGGCTGCAAGGTCGGACGAGTCCTGCGCGCCGGCGGTGCCGGCCATCGCCAGCGGAACCACGGGGATGGCGATGGCAGCCAGTGCGCTGATTGCCAGCGACTTCACCGATGCATGGCGAATGGAACGGCGAGGGGAACCAGCGCAGCTTGCAGCGACATGGTCAGATGGGGGGGAGATCCAGCGCATGAGTTGCAAAGGTTACCAAATGTTGCGCATTGTTACAACGAGGTTGCGATCAACGGGTTGATCACTGCGAAATGTCACAGGTGTGACACAACGGTCATGGCGAACTACTCCCACTCGATCGTGGCCGGCGGCTTGGACGTGATGTCGTAGGCCACCCGGTTGATCCCAGCCACCTCGGCGATGATGCGCCCGGAAATGCGGTCGAGCACCTCGGGCGGGATGCGGGCCCAATCGGCGGTCATCGCATCCTCCGAGGTCACGGCGCGCACGATGATGGGGCTGCCGTAGGTCCGCTCGTCCCCCATCACACCCACGCTGCGCACATCGGCCAGCAGCACGGCGAACGCCTGCCAGATCTCGCGTTCGAGGCCTGCCATGCGCAGTTCCTCCCGCACGATGGCATCCGCGGCGCGCACCAGCTCAACCCGTTCGGGCGTCACCTCGCCCACGATGCGAACACCGAGGCCCGGCCCGGGAAAGGGCTGCCGCCACACGATCTCTTCGGGGAGGCCCAACTCTCGGCCCAGCTCCCGCACCTCATCCTTGAAGAGGCTCCGCAACGGTTCGACCAGCTCGAAATCGAGGTCATCGGGAAGACCGCCGACGTTGTGGTGGCTCTTGATGATGGCGGCGGTTGCCGAGCCCGATTCGATCACGTCGGGGTAGAGGGTGCCCTGCACCAGGTAATCGGCATCGACCAGTCCGCCCTTGGCCTCCTCGAACACCCGGATGAACAGCTCGCCGATTGCCTTGCGCTTGGCCTCCGGGTCGATCACGCCGGCCAGCCGCTCAAGAAACCGATCGCCGGCGCGGGCGTGGATCAACTCCATACCCTGATGCCGCTGGAAGGTCTCCACCACCTGTTCACCCTCACCCGCCCGCATCAAGCCGTTGTCGACGAACACACAGGTCAGTTGGGCGCCGATCGCCCGATGCACCAGGGCGGCGGCCACAGCGGAGTCCACCCCACCCGACAGTCCACAGATGGCTCGGCCGGCACCGATCTGGGCGGCGATGGCCGAGGTGGCCTCGTCGATGAAGTTGGCCATCGTCCAGGTGTTGGCACAGCCGGCGAGCGAGTGCACGAAACGCTCGATGATGCGTTGGCCGTGGGGCGTGTGGGCCACCTCCGGGTGGTACTGCACGGCCCACATGCGTCGGTCGGGGTTCTCGATCGCGGCCACCGGAGCCCCCGGCGAGGATGCCGTGGCGACGAAACCGTCGGGGGGCGACACGATGGCGTCGAAGTGGCTCATCCACACCGTCTGGGTGGTGGGAAGACCTCCAAAGAGCTCCGAACCGGTTCCTTCGTCAACGGTCAGCTCGGTTCGGCCGTACTCTCCCCGCCCGGACGAGTTGACCTCGCCGCCCAGGTCACGAGCCATCAACTGAGCGCCGTAACAAATACCCAGCATTGGGATGCCCAGGTCGAAGATCTCGGGATCGATCCCCGGGGCACCTTCCACGTGCACCGACTTGGGCCCCCCGGAGAGGATCACCGCCTTCGGCGCGCGTGCGGCCAATTCGGCCGCGGTGATGTCGTGGGCCACGATCTCGGAGTACACGCGGGCCTCACGCACCCGGCGGGCGATCAACTGCGCGTACTGGGCGCCGAAGTCGAGGACCAGCACCTCTTCCTCACCGGTGATCGCCTGGGGCGGCTTCATCGGAAGTCCCCTTCGGCCACGAGCAACTCGGCTTTTTGGAAGTCCTTGCAGCTGACGTGCCCGGCGAAGGCCATCGACCGGGCCAGGGCGCCCACCAGGTTGGTGGTGCCGTCGGCGCCGACTGCCGGGCCATGCAGGATCTGCTGCAATGGACCGTTGGTGGTGACGTGCTCGACCCTGCTCCGGGGCAGGGTGGGATGATCGCTGCGGTGCGCCCACGTCCACCCGCCGGCGGGTGCCTCGGTCGCGGCTGCGAGCAGATCGCCCAACACCACCGCATCGGCCCCACAGCAGATCGCTGCGGCCAGGTCACCCGAATTGCGAACGCCCCCATGGGCGATGACGTGGCAGTACACGCCGGTTTCGTCGAGGTGTCGGATGCGGGCCGCACGGGCGTCAGCGATGGCGGTTGCCGACGCGGCCCCGATGCCCAACACGTTGCGGGTCGGACCAACGCGGCCGGGGCCCACCCCGACCAGTACCCCGGCGGCGCCGGTGCGCATCAGGTGAAGGGCGGCCGAATACGAGGTGCACCCCCCGACGATGGTGGGGACCTCCAAGCGTCGCAACACCCTCTTCAGGTTCAGTGGCGCACCATCTGAGACATGCTCCGCCGACACCACGGTGCCCTCGATCACCAGCAGGTCGGGTTCGGCTGCCAGGATGGCCTCGAGCGAAGCTTCGACCAGTCCGGGGCTGACCGCCAATGCCACGGTGGCCCCACCGGAGCGCATCTCCGCCACGCGGGCTTTGACCAATTCTGGGCGGACCTCGGGCCGCCCAAGGGAATGCACCCGGTCGAGCACCTCGACAGCAGCGCCCTCAGCGGCCGGATCGATCCCAGCGATTTCGGCCAAGGCGGGCGCCGGATCCTCGTGGCGGCACCACACGCCCTCGGAGTGAAGCACCCCGAGTGCGCCGGCATTCGACATGGCCACAGCTGTTGCAGGGCTGACCACCCCGTCGGACGGCGCGGCCACGATGGGCGAATCAAAGCGCAGCGCATCGATCTGCCAGGAGGTGTCCACCTCCGCGGGATTTCGTGTTCGACGGCTGGGAACGATGTCGAGTTCAGCCAGGCGGTAGCCGCGTCTGGCGGACTTACCCAGTCCGATCTGCGTTTCGGCCACGGCTACTCCCGTCGGGTGGCTGGATCCGGCGGCGTCGACCACGTCGACGCACCGGTTGGGGAAAGCGGTCAATGCTAGCGCCGGCGCCAAGGTGGCCCCCGGGGCCGGGCATCAGGGACGCAGCGAGCGCAGCAGTTGCTTGGCGATCGTGGCGTTCATCTCCCAGGCCGCCCGGCGCCCGGCCTCGGTGACCTGGCGAACCACGCTGCCACCCGTGGCCTCTTCGATGCCGTCGAGGCTGCTCATCAGCGCGTCGGCCGACGCGTCGGTGGCCTTGTAACCCATCGTCGTCAATGCCTTCATCAAGTCTGACTGGGCGACCGGGCCCGGCGCCGACGAAGCAATGACGCGCAGCGCTTCCTTGGTCACCTCCGCGCCCTGTGTGATCGCCTCTGCCGGGGTCAGCTGACCGCTGGGTTCACCCTCCAGAGAGGCCAGCCAGCGGCGCACCTTGACCACGATCTCACCGTGTGTTTCACCCTCGAAGCTCAGCGTCGGCATAACCGCACCCTACCGCTGTCACCCTCGCCTGCGTCGCCCCTGTCCGGTTGGCCCAGCACCGAGGCACGGCGCCTCATCTCACTACGTTCGGACCCAGGTGGCAGGGTCCTGTCGGGGAGGAACCGCCACGTCGAGCAATCGCGCCAACAGGTCGCGCAACATGGCGGCTGTGGCACCCCAAATCACATCGGGGCCCAGGTCGAAAAACGAGATGGGCCAAGACATATCGCCCATCCCCCATCGTTCCTCCCAGAACACCCCCGGCTTCAACAGGTGCACGAGCGGCACGTGAAGCACCTCGGCCACCTCGTTGGGTGAGGCGATCCAAACGTTGGGCCGATGTTCGGCCACGGCAACGAACGGCACGATCCAACGCCCGGATGAGGCGGTACGAAGCGGGTGGAGGTAGCCCGCCACGTCGACGTCGCCACGTCGAAGCCCAACCTCCTCGGTCGCCTCCCGCAATGCGGTGTCGACCAGGGCCTCGCCGGGGTCTTGGGCGCCCCCCGGGAGGCTGAGCTCACCGGCGTGGGTGCGCAGGTGCCGGCTGCGGCGGGTGACGATCACCTCCAGTTCGTCGTCGGCGGCGGGCGCCAACACGGCCAGGACCGACGCCGCCGGCCCTACGTCGGCGACGTCGATTGGTGACGTCTCGAGTGCGCCGGCGGAGATGGACCTGCCGATCGAGGCAACGGTCAGCCGACGCGCCCCGGACGGAAGCCCTGCCCAGGGCGCCTCAGCGCCGGGTGTCCACAGCTGCGGCCGAGGCAGATGTTGACGTGCGGAACGACCCGGGCTCACACCAACCACCCTAACGCGGTCGACCGACCACCCATCCCACACTCCGTGACCTTCGCCGGACTTACGGTCACTCATGGTAGTTGGCACTGGGGCAGGAGCACCAGGCGGAGGTGACGGATGCCCGGCACCCGAAAACGGACGATGGGGAGTGCCCCACAAGGAGGCACTCCCCATCGTCATCGACCTCATCCACCTCGGCGGTCACCGAGGATGTCTGAGGTCAGGGCGTCACATCATGCCGCCCATGCCGCCCATGCCACCCATGTCGGGGGCGCCGCCACCGGCGCCGCCCTCCTCAGGCTTATCGGCAACGAGTACCTCGGTGGTCAGCAGCAAACCTGCGATGGACGCTGCGTTCTGCAGCGCGGCGCGGGTCACCTTGGCAGGATCGATGACGCCGGCCTTGACCAGGTCCTCCATCTCGCCGGTGGCTGCGTTGAGACCGTTGTTGCCGGTCTCGGCCTCCACACGCTGCACCATGACAGCGCCTTCGAGTCCGGCGTTGTCGGCGATCAGCCGAGCCGGAGCCTCCAGAGCCTTGTGAACCGCAAGCGCGCCGGTGCGCTCGTCGCTCGACAGGCCTTCGGCGGCTTCAGCCACCTTGGAGCGAGCACGCAGCAGGGCGGTGCCGCCACCGGCGACAATGCCCTCCTCGATGGCCGCACGGGTGGCCGACAGCGCATCTTCGATGCGGTGCTTCTTTTCCTTCAGCTCCACCTCGGTGGCGGCGCCAACCTTGACGACGGCAACGCCGCCGACCAGCTTGGCGAGGCGCTCCTGCAGCTTCTCGCGGTCCCAGTCGGAGTCGGTGTCCTCGATCTCACGCTTGATCTGCGTGATGCGGCCCTCGACGTCCTCGGAGTTGCCCGCACCGTCCACGATGGTGGTGTCGTCCTTGGTGACGACGATCTTGCGGGCCTTGCCCAACAGCTCAAGCGTGGTGTTCTCCAGCTTGAGGCCGACCTCTTCGGCGATGACCTGACCGCCGGTGAGGGTGGCCATGTCCTGGAGCATCGCCTTGCGGCGCTCACCAAAGCCGGGAGCCTTGACGGCAACCGAGCTGAACGTGCCACGGATCTTGTTCACCACGAGGGTGGCCAGGGCCTCGCCCTCGACGTCCTCGGCGACGATCAACAGGGGCTTGCCGCCCTGCATCACGCGCTCGAGCACGGGCACCATGTCCTGAACCGAGCTGATCTTGCCGTTCACGAACAGGATGTACGGCTCTTCGAGCACGGCCTCCTGGCGATCCGGATCGGTGACGAAGTAGGGCGAGAGATAGCCCTTGTCGAACTGCATGCCCTCGGTGAAGTCGAGGTCCATGCCGAAGGTGTTCGACTCCTCAACGGTGACCACGCCGTCCTTGCCCACTTTGTCGATGGCGTCGGCGAGCACCTGACCAATTTGGGTGTCGGCGGCGGAGATGGCGGCGACCTGGGCGATTTCAGCCTTGTCGTCGATCTCCTTGGCCTGATCGGCGATGGCCTCAACGGCGGCGGCGACGCCGGCCTCGATGCCGCGCTTCAAGCCCATGGGGCTGGCGCCGGCGGCCACGTTCCGCATGCCCTCGCGCACCAGCGCCTGGGCCAGCACGGTGGCGGTGGTGGTGCCGTCACCGGCGACGTCGTTGGTCTTGGTGGCCACCTCCTTGACGAGCTGGGCACCCATGTTCTCGTACGGGTCCTCCAACTCGATCTCGCGTGCAATCGACACGCCGTCGTTGGTGATGGTGGGCGCACCGAACTTCTTGTCGAGCACGACGTTGCGGCCCTTGGGGCCGATGGTCACCTTCACCGCGTCAGCCAGCGCGTTCACGCCGGCTTCCAGCGAGCGACGTGCCTCGTCGTCAAACTTCAGAATCTTTGCCATGTGTTGTTCTCCTCAGATCGTTTTCGTGGGCTCAGGCGTCGATGACGGCGAGCACGTCACGGGCGGACAGGATCAGCAGGTCGTCACCGTCAACGGTGATCTCGGTGCCGCCGTACTTTGAGTAGACGACCGTGTCACCGGTGGAAATGTCCATGGGGACGCGGTCGTTGTCGTCGCCGATACGACCGGGGCCGACGGCCATGACCGTGCCCTGCTGGGGCTTCTCCTTGGCGGTATCGGGAATGACCAGGCCGCTGGCCGTGGTCTCCTCGGCGTCGTCGGCTTTGACGACGATCCGGTCTTCGAGGGGCTTGAGCTTCATGCAATGCCTCCATTGTTCGCAGCCCGGCATCTCCGGGAGCTGGCACTCGTGATTGACGAGTGCCAGTTCTAGCACTCGATCAGGGCGAGTGCTAGTTCACCCCAGCCGGAGGCCCGGTACCGCCGGCAACTCCAACCCACTCGGCCCATCCGAGGCCAGGCGATACCAACCGGCGGCCGCCACCATGGCCGCATTGTCGGTGCAGTACTCCCTGCCGGGCACCAGGCACTGAAGGCCCGCACGCGCGGCATCGGAGGCGACCCGCTCCCGTAGCGGGGAGTTGGCTGCGACGCCTCCGGCCAGAGCCACCCCGGCCACAGCGTGCTCCGCCGCCGCACGGGCCAACTTAAGCGCGAGCACATCGACGACGGCGGCCTGAAATGACGCCGCCACATCGTCGGTCGCCACCTCACGATGACGACGGACATGATTGATCACCGCCGTTTTGAGCCCGGAGAACGAGAAGTCGAAACCGGAGTTGGCCATGGCCCGGGGGAAATCAATGGCGGTCGGGTCGCCCGAAGTGGCCGCCGCTTCGATCGCCGGCCCGCCCGGGTACCCAAGGCCGAGAAATCGAGCAACCTTGTCAAACGCCTCGCCGGCTGCATCGTCGAGCGTTCCGCCGATCAGCAGGTACTCGCCGGGAGCATCAACCAGCACCAACTGGGTATGCCCGCCCGACACCAGCAACACCATCTGAGGCAGCAACACTTCACCATGTTCCAGTTGAGCCGCGTAGAGATGGGCCTCCAGGTGGTTCACCCCCACGAGGGGCAAGCCCCAACCCAGCGCCAGGCCTTTGGCGCCGGACAGACCCACCAACAGCGCGCCGATCAGCCCCGGCCCGTGGGTGACGGCGACCGCGTCGAGGTCGTTGGAGGCGACCCCCGCCTCGACCATGGCCTGGGCCACCACCGGCACCAGCAACTCCAAGTGCGCGCGGCTGGCGATCTCGGGCACGACGCCACCAAACCGAGCGTGCAGATCCACCTGGGAGGACACCACCGAGCTGAGGACATCGGAGCCCCGCGCCACGATGGCGGCCGCGGTCTCGTCACACGAAGTCTCAATCCCAAGGATCAGGCCACGGGTGGGGGTCGTCGGCGACCGATCGGTCTGGTCGTGATCGTTCACGGATCCAGTTTCGCGCGGATGGACTCCAACCTTCGTTTGTACCCTGGCTGCTCCACACCGCGTGCCCAGAGGATCAAGGCGTCCTCGGTTGGCGACGAGTAGTACCGGGGTCGCACTCCCTCAGGGGCAAAACCAAATCGGCGGTAGAGCGCCTGGGCCGGTTGATTCGATACCCGAACCTCCAGGGTGGCGTCCACCACCCCGGCCGCCGAACCGAGGTGCAACAACTCCAGCAGCAGGCGCGTTCCGACAGCGCGACGACGGAACGTAGGATCGACCGCCATGGTGGTCACGTGGCCTTCGTCAGCCACCTGCATCAAGCCACCAAACCCGATCACCTGCGGACCGACCATCGCCACCAGGTAGTGGTGCGAGGTCGGCTGGAGCAGTTCGTTGGCAAACAGTTGGCGACTCCACGGGTGCCCGTTGGTCACCTCCTCGATACGCACCACAGCCGCCAGGTGTCGCCGACGCATCGGCCGGATACGCAGGTGCTCGGCGATGTTCACGCTCACCTGCTCAGGATCGCACGTCCACCGGTCCGCGCCGCGATGTGATTCGTCAAAACAAACCGTGCCGGTTACGACGGCGACCCGCCGTCCACCACTCGATCGTGTTCCCGGCAATCCGCGCTGCCGGCGGCTCGGCATTCCCCGTAAAGAAGGTCTCGCTCATTCCATCTCGCAGTTCGTCGGTGCGACCCATCCCCCATGACGATCAACCAAGAACCACAGGTCGCCTCGTTGGTCAATGTCTTGCAGCGCAACCGGACAAGAGGAGATCGTTCCGTGTTCATCCTGCGTTGCCAACATCGCAACCTGCACACCACTCAACCTGCGTTGCAATTCTTCCACGGTTTCAATTCGATCTGTCATGTGACACTCCTCTTGCCTCGTTATGAGCGAGAGTAGATGTTGACGTTTTTCCATCGATGAGGCTTCGTGACGAATACGTACCATCGGGCAGCGGGCGCGGCAGCGGCCCCTTTCCTTCGTCACGCACGTCACGAGGTCAGGGGCCGCTGCGGCATCGGTGCGGTGGGCATACCGCCTAGAACCAGTGATTTCTCCCACCGATCGCGTTGCCGGTGGCGCCGAGGATCCAGAAGATCAAACCAACCACCGCCAAAATACCGCCGATGGTGTACAGAATTCCAATGTCAGCCAGTGCGCCGATGATGATGAGAATGACACCAAGAATGATCATGATGTGGGCCCTCCCTCAAGGCCTGAGGCGTCGAGACAACCTGTCTCGCTCGCCCCTTCTCAATACCCGGAACTCGATCGGAGAAACACCCAGGTCAAACTTTTTCCACGCCTTATCCATGCTGCCGTGCGTGGTATCGGACCGATACCGTGGCCTGGGGATGACCCCACGCGAACGAGCCGCCGCTCTTGAAAAGCGGCGGCTCGTGAATTGGGCACATCGACCCTCCCGTAGACGAGGGTACGTGCATGTCAGTCCTGGTTGGACTTTTGCCGTGCTTCGGCTGCTTCGGCCTGTGCGTCGGCCTTTCGGGCCTCGGTCTGCTTCTCGGCAGCGTCACGCTGAGCGTCGGCCTTGTCTTGCTGAGCCTCGCCCTCACGCTTCAGTTCATCGTTGCCGACGACCGAACCGACCGCCTCCTTCGCCTTGCCCTTCACTCCTTCGAAGGCGCCCTTCGCGCCCTTTTCAACTGCGGAATCATCGTGGTCAGCCATGGGAGGCTCCTTTGTCTCGGGGAATTGGGGAGTACCCGTCAGGGCCACCGCTAAACCCGCACTACCAGAATTCGCATCCGGGGAGAACGCTGCTCAAGAACGTTGCCCCGGTTTGGCGGGCGTCGACGAACAAGACGTGACAGCCATCGCCTGGCGGAACCGGCTGAACTGGCCCGTCCATGCGGGATAGGTTCAGGGCATGGCCATGGAAACCCTCTCCGAAGCAATCACCCGGCTGGAACATGCGGGTTACACCGAAAGCGTGGCGGCCCATGACGATGGAAAGTTGCATTGCTCAGGCTGTCGATCCACCTGCGAGCCGGATCACGTGACGATCGACGACGTCGTCCGTTTTGAAGGAGACAGCAACCCCGACGACGAGGCAGTGCTCTTTGCGCTGGACTGCGGCCAACACAAAAGCCTGTACTCAATTGCGTTCGGGCCCGAAACACCACCGAACGACGTCGCTGCGGTTCGAGCACTCAGCAGACGGGCGCGTGACCGCTGAGGACGTCGACACCGGTCGCGTCATCGTCGCAGTGCCAACTACCCCTGGTCGTTGCGCGTGACCCAGTTGATCTCGGCGTCCGGCCTGCGAAGGTAGAGGGGCTCGATTTCGTGTTGATCCACAAACTCCTCTCGCATCGCCTGGGGGTGCGCCAACTGCACCAACGATGAGGCCGAAGGCCGAGACAGGGCAGGATCGGCAAATTCCACGTGATCGATGCCACCGAAAACGTTGTCGTAGCGGTGCGCGCCGTCGCCCACCAGCAGTGTGTCGGCTGGATCGGCGGTGAGCTCGGACACGAGTTGCTCCGGGGCACCAATCCGATGCTCTCCTTCACGCTGCACGCCGCCCGGCACCGGCCAGTAGGTCGCCCAGTAGACCTCGCCGCGACGGGCGTCGATGACCGACACGACGCGCTTGTCTCCGTAGCGAAGCGGGAACGCCACCAGGTCGAGGCTGGGAACCCCCAGCATCGGTATGGCCAACGCATGGGCCATGGCCTTTCCGTGCGCAAGCCCCACCCGAAGTCCGGTGAACAGCCCCGGACCCACATCGACAGCAATCGCCGCAAGGTCCTGGGGTCGCCGATCGGCCTGCGCCATGAGAAATTCGATGGTCGGACCAAGCGCTTCAGCATGGCGGCGCCCTCCCAACAGGTGGGTTTCCGCCAGGACTCCGACGTGGTCCACCAGAGCAGCACCCACCCGATCGGTCGCAGTCTCGATGCCCAGGATCAGCATCGGTCGTCACGATCCCGCTCGACGTCAATGTGGCCGACCGCCTCGATCAGTGCGTCAGCCAGGCGCTCTCGGCGCGCCGCACCATGTCCCTCGGTTGCCACCTCGACGACCCTTCGGTTGGCGGAAACCTCATCAGGCACGTGCTGCACGTCGGCGGACGGCGCGACCGGGGGCTCATCGAACGGCACCAACTCCAGCTTTACGATCAGCCGCGTGCACGGCAGCAACGGTTCGATCATCTCGCCCCATTCGATCAAGGTGAGCGCATCGCCATCGAGCATCTCGTCCAGACCAAGCGCCTCGGCTTCATCCAACGATCCCAGGCGGTAGACATCCAGGTGATTTACCACCAGAGCCTGAGTTTGGTCTGATCCCAACCGCACCCCGTGATAATGAGATGCGATGGTGAACGTGGGACTGGTCACCGGCTCCGACACCCCCAGCGCCCGAACCAAACCTTGAGTAAACGTGGTTTTGCCGGCACCGAGGTCGCCGGTGAGCACCACCACGTCGCCCGCCTCAACCCAGCCGGCCAGCGCCGCCGCCACCGCCTGCGTTCCTCCGGCCGACCTGGTGGACAGACGGTGGCGAGATCGGGTCAACCGTTCGTCCTCCGCTGCGGAGTGTCGTGCTGCCACGAGCTCAGGCTAGTGCTGCGTCTTCGAAGGTTCCGAGGTGATGGCGGGGAAGCCGGGCTCCCAGCCGGGTGACGATCTCATAGTTGATCGTGTCGAGAATGCGTGCCCACTCCCCTGGCCCAACCGCTGCGTCGCCGCCATGGCTCTCGGCCCGGCCGACCTCGCCCCTGCGCGGCTGGGAGCCAAGGAACACCACCTCGTCACCGACCTCGACCGCTGGGCCGTCGGTGCAGTCCAGCACCAACTGATCCATGGTGACCACACCCACGATGGGGCGACGAAAGCCACCGACCAGCGCCTCACCACCGGCGAGCCCCAGATTGCGTGGCACACCGTCGCCGTAGCCGACCGGCACTGTGGCCAGGGTGCTGGGACGTCCGGTCACGAACCGGTGTCCGTAGTTCACCCCCTGATCGGCCGGGACCCGTTTCACAAAGCTGACGGCGCTGACCATCCGCAAGGCTGGGCGCAGCCGTCGGACCGCATCGTGGTGCTCCAATTGCGGGGATGGTTCCAACCCATACAGCGAGATCCCGCAGCGGACCAGATCGAAGCGGGCATCGGGGCGCGTGATGGCGCCCGCCGAGTTGGCCGCGTGAATCAGGTGCGGCCCGGCCGAGACGGCGTCCAAGGCAGCCAACGCAGCGCGGAATCGGACCAACTGGCGATCCGTGGTCGGATCATCAGGCGCGTCGGCGCAAGCAAAGTGGGTGGCGACGGCAACGGGGTCCACCCCGTCGAGCGTCAACGCCCGCGCGTGGAGATCCACCAGGTCTTCAGGCTCGACCCCAACACGGCGCATGCCGGTGTCCACCATCAAGTGCACTCTGGTGGCCGATGCTGCACCGCCGTGAGCGGCGGCTACAGCCTCCATCTCGCTCGGTGACGTGACCATCAGCTCCAACCGGTACGCAACGGCATCCCGGATCGAATCTGCGGGCTGCGGACCAAGCACCAGGATGGGAGCCGAGATGCCGGCGGTACGCAGTTCGATGCCCTCCTCGACGGTGGCGACGCCCAGCATGACCGCACCCCCGGCCACGGCAGCCCGCGCGACCGGCACCGCTCCATGGCCGTACCCATTTGCCTTCACGACGGCGCACAACCCTGCTCGACCCGCCAACCCGGCCAACACGGTCGCATTGTGAGCGATCGCTGCCAGGTCAACCTCGAGGCGGCTCTGACGCGTCATCGGACCAGGTCGTCCAGGGCCGCACCCACGAGCTTGGGCAGGTCGCCCGCTCGAAACCCGGTCGCCGGACCGCCCATCGCCGCCGTGCCATGGACGTGCGCGGCCACGGCCACCGTGGTCAACGCGTCGCCCTCCCCCAGCGCCAACGCCGCTCCGATGACCCCGGCCAGTACGTCACCGGTGCCGGCGGTGGCCAGGCGCTGGTCGCCGGCACTACTCAGGCGCACCCGACCATCCGGTGCGGCGACCACGGTGGTGGGACCCTTCAGCAACGCGATCGCCCCGGACCGTTCGGCCAGCCTGGCCGCCGCTGCCAACCTGTCGTCCCCGGGCGCCTCGCCCATCAGTGCCTCATATTCACCGTCGTGTGGGGTGAGCACGGTGGTGGCACGTCGATGTGCGCATGCATCGAGCAGCCGGGCTCCACCCGCGCCCAATGCATCAGCGTCCAACACCACCGCAGCGTCGCTCAGCGCCAGCAACCGAACAACTCCGTCGAGTACGTGCGTCCCGCAGCCCAGACCGTTGCCGATCACCAACGCCCCCACCCGCTGCTCGTCGGCGACCGTGTGCGGCCAGCCATCAACACCACCGGTGGCCGCCAACGAACGCACCACCGTCTCCACAGGAAGCGGTGCGCCGGGCAGGTGACCGCCCGCCACATCCCGACCATCGTCGGTGCTGGAACGCGACCCCACAGTCGGTGGGGCGCTGACCAACACGTACCCCGCCCCCGCCCGACCCGCCGCTTCCGCCGTCAGCGCAGCAGCCCCCGTCATTCCCGGAGCGCCGCCGATGATCCACACCGCGCTCATCCACTTGTGGGCGTCAGCCGCCCGGCGGGGCCAGCATCGGCCCACGTCCCCGTTGGTGATCAACGCCCGTGTCAGGTGATCACCCGTGCCAACCTCAGCCTCGACGCTCAGGCCGATGTCCGCCACCTCGACCCGGCCGCAGAACTCCGGCCCGTGGCCCAACAACAGGCCGCTCTTCAGCGCAGCGAAGGTGATGGTCGCCGTTGCGCGCCACGGTGCGCCGCAAAAACCGCCGGTTCGGCCATCGAGGCCGGACGGGATGTCCACTGCCAGCACCGGAACATCGCCCGGCAGGTCCGGGGGCGCGTAGGGCCGACTGAGGCCGGTGCCGAATGCTGCATCGATCACCAGATCAAGTGCCGCATCGGCTGGGATCGAATCGGCGTGGTCACCGATGCTGACCCTTACCCCGCGGCGACGCAGCAGCTCGGCGGCCACCCGCCCGTCAGCGCCGTTGTTGCCCGGCCCTGCGACCACGTGCGCCCGCCGCCCGTACCCACCGCCAAGCAATCCCAGCGCCGAGCGGGCCACAGCGCCCCCGGCCCGCTGCACCAGATCGCCCATCCGCTCAGACGCCGCCGCGTCGACGGCGGCCATCTCGTCGGGGGTGAGTACCGGTTCCACTCCCAGAGTTTGCCACTCCACCCCGGACCGTCAGGGGAAGTGGCGCAATCGATGGCTCAGCCGGCGGCGCTCACGGCGATCACGATGGTTTGGGCCACCGTGGCAGTGTGGGTGGCCGAGACCAACCATCCGCCGATGCCCGCTGCATCGGCCAGTGGAGCCGCAGCTCCGCCGACCCGGAGCTCCGGAGCTCCCGTTGGGCCCCGCACCAGCTCTACATCATGGAATCCCACCGGGCCGATGCCACATCCCAACGCTTTGGCCACCGCCTCCTTTGCCGCAAAGCAAATGCCCAGGTGCCCGATCTCATCCCCGCCGGTTGCAGCATCGACCAACTCGGTCGAGGTGAAACACCGCTCTCGCATCGCGGGGGTCCGCTTGAGCACGGCGTCCAACCGGGGCACATCCACCGAGTCGATCCCCACCGCCACCGCGTTGGACGGCCTGGCTGCCGATGGCCCTTCCCCGTCCGGCAGCCCTCCGCTGAACCGCACATCGGCGGCCAGGTGAAGCCCCGCTTGAGCCTCGGTTGGGTCTGCGACGTCCGCGAAGTTGGGGCGCTCCGGCATCGGACCGTTGGAGGCCAACCAGTGGATCGGGCTCATGGAACCGCGCCCGGCTAGCCCGACGCCGGGGCGCTGCGCCAACGCTCGGCCAGCTCCAGCACCGGCAAGGCCAGGAGGTCGATCACGCGTTGCTCGCCCAGGAGGTCGTCTCGGAAGTGCTCCTCGGTCTCGGTGACCGCGTCGCTCAGCCCCTGATAGCGACGGCGATAGCCCTGCAACACGCTGCGAGCGGTGGAGAATGCCAGCCGATCGGCCAGCTCGACGTGCAACAGCACCAGGCCGGTGGTGATGCCGTCCTTCAGTTGGGGAATGATGATGACGGTTCGCCCATCGGTGCGACCGCGAGTCACCAGCAACTCCTGTTCGCGGGCCACCAGGTGCTTGGTGCCCCGCAAGCGGGGGTCACGTTCCAGGCGGGAGGTCAGTGCAGCGGCCACCCCGCCCTTGTCCAGCACGGTGGCGGTGGGGGCATCGCTGTCGCCGTCGGTCACGTCGTATCGCACAAAACCACGTACATCGAGCACCGCAGGCGACAGGTCGGCCAGCGTTCGCAGGGTGCGGTAGCTGATGCGGTCCCGGTTGGCCCCGGCAGCGAAGAGTTCCTTCACCAGCGGGATCTCCAGCACGGACTCGTCGCTGCGGCTGATGCCGACGGTGACGGTCTTGGCCTGATGCTTGATGGCGTCGATCGGGCGGGTCAGCTCGTCGATGGCGTCGTTCAACGCTGCCGTCAGGTCGTCGACCACCACCGCCGGGGTGCCGATCTTGCCTTGCTCCACCTGGTAGGCGTCCAGCGGCGACGTGCCCAGCGCAAAACGAAATGCCGTTGCAACGCGATGAGCGGTTGAGGCCTCGAGGTGACCGTTCAGCTCACCGGCCCGGAGCGCCGAGAACCAGGTGGCGGCGCTTTGGGCCAGTTCGTCGTTCAGCCGGGTTAACAGCTCACCGGCGTCTGCGCCCTCGGCCAACGCCCCCTCGACCACTACCCGTGCCTCCCGCAAAATGCCCGCCTGTGCATCGATCGCCAGCGCCGCCTCATACCCAAACAGGTGACCGGCCATCGCCGACAGGATGAACGCGAGGCGAGGGTGCGTCTCTGGCACCGAGATCAGGTGCATCGCAGCGGGAAACTCGCTGGCGCCCTCGGTTGCGATGACGATGGGGGCGGCCTCGTGGGCCCGGAAGATGGCTACTTCCTTGCCCACATCGGCAGCGGTGGAGCCCACCAATCCGGCAGCGCAGATCAGGATCAGCGGCTCCGACGATAGGTCGATGTGCTTCTTGTCCTCGGTGGCATCACATGCCATCGACTTGTAACACAGCTCCGACAACTTGATGCGCAGTTCGCGGGCCGAGATGATGTTGGGCCCGTTGCCCACCAACGCCCAATAGCGCCGAGACACGGCGAAGCGCTGGGCGGCCTCGGCGCATTGGGGACGGACCCCGAGGGTGGCCTCCAAGACGACGGGCATCTGCGCCAGCGCAGCCAACACCTGCTGTTCGGCGGGGTCATCGGCGGTGCGGGCGCCTGAAATCTCTGAGGCGATGCCGTACGCAAGCAGCAGTCCGGCTGCGATCTGGGAGTAGAACGCCTTCGTCGAGGCCACCGACATCTCGACGTCGCGGCCGTCTGCGGTGTACAGCACACCATCGGACTTGTCGACCAGATCGCTGTTGCGCCGGTTGACGATGGCCACCACCCTGGCGCCCCGGCCGCGGGCCAGGTCGACGGTGCGGTTGGTATCGGTGGTGGTGCCCGACTGGCTGATCGCCACGATCAGCGTGTCGGACATGTCCGAACGCAGTTGGAACCCGGAAAGCTCGGTGGCGGGCAGCGCTTCCACATCGACGTCGGTGTCGCCAAGCAGGTTGGCGAGCTGAAAGGCCAGGCTCTGACCCGCCACTGCGGCGGTGCCCTGACCGATCACCAACACGCGGTCGATCGTGCCGTCACGGAGCGAGCTGCGGACGTCTTGGGGCAGGGTGGCGGTGGGAAGCCGCACCTCGTGACCGCCGTCCGCGCGCTCCAACAGTTTACCGCGAAGGGTCTTGGCGAACGATGACGGGGCGTCGCCCAGTTCCTTCAGCAGGAAGTGGGGATGATCACCCCGGTCGATGTCACGAGTGGTGACCTCGGCGGTCACCACGTCGGTCTCACTCAGCGGCAACTCGGTACCGTCGTAACTCCAACGGTTGATCCCCTCAACCTGGCCGGCGGCGGCGGCGTCCAACCGGACGATCTGGCCCCTGGTGGCATTCGCATTGGCGGGATCACTCGGGGTCTCACCGTCCATGCGCACGTAACGGGAGGTCTCTTCCACCACGCCGTAGGGCTCCGAGGCGATGACGAACGCGTCGTCGGCCAGGCCGATGTACAGGGCCTGACCGGATCCACGCAGCGCCAGCATCAGTTCGTCGGGATGCGCCGCGCTGTGGCCGGCGATCGCCACCGAACCCTCCATGGGCGCCACCGCATTGCGGAATGCAACCTCACCGGCGAGCCCCTCGGCCAGACGCCGGCTCCAGAGCACGGGAATGACCTTGGCATCGGTGGTGACTTCGACAGGAAGCTCGAGGGCTTCCGCAGCCGCCAGGTCCGCGTGATTGTCCACATCGCCGTTGAGCACCGCCGTGGTGAACGGGGTGGTCCCGACCGGCGTCGCCCCGGCGCGAAGCTCGGCCACAACAGCAGCCTCCTCGCTGGACTGCGGGTGGGCGTTGGCCTCCGAAATGATGCCGACGGAGGCCCAACGGGTGTGACCGAGCACCATCGTCCAAGCGTCAGGCGACTCCAGCGCAAGACTCAGCAGCTCATCGTTTTGTATTTCCGCGCGAATCGACGCGGTGTTGTCGCCCAGTTCCCCAATCTCAGCAGCAGCCTTGTACACGAAGCTCAACGCACCTTCCGGGGTGCGCACCGCGCCGGAGCCGAAGAGCGGCATCCGCCGGGCCTCCAGAAGCGCCGAAATCTGGGGCGAGTCGAGGTCGAGGCCGTGGCCCGTGACCAACAACTGAATACCTGCCGAATCGCGACCGCGAACCTCCAGCCGGTCGAGCGCCGAGAGTGCCTGGTGCACCGACAGGCCGGCCGCCATCGCACCGGGCGACGGATCCGCGCCCATCAGGTCGACGATGCCGACGGCTGCCCGAAGACGATCCCGGGCGATGGCCCACGACGGGTCCCGCAGGGCGATCAGCCCGGCGTTGATCGCCTCAACCTGATCGGCGGGCACGTCCCCGGCCGCCTCGGCCGCCTCGATGCGATCGGCCAGGGCATTCAGGCGTTCGCAGGTCAGGCGCAACTCGGTGACACGCCGGGGGTCGGCCAACAGCGACGCAGCCCCGTTGAGACCCCGGAGCGATCGGTCAACCTCGGTGGCGGCCGCAGCAGCGGCGCCCAGCGCCTCCCAGCTTGGGGTGGGGCCGTCGCCTGCGAGACGATCGGCGGCGTGGTCCAACTGTGCGACCAGCGGAGCAAGATCGAGGCGATGCACCGCCGCGGGTCGACGCAACAGGGCGATGATTCCACACATCGTGGCAACTCCTTGGGCCGAGAGGGGATCGGCGTGTTTGGTGAGCTTGGTTGACGAAGCCGCCCACGCGGTGGCGGGCCCACCAGACGATCGGTTGCAGGAGTCTCAGTGTAGGACTTGCCGATCAGTCCCGCCTCCCACACCACCGGCCGGGCCTCAACCTCTGCGATCCGGTCTGGTACTCGGCCCTGCCCGCCGGTGGACCGACGCCGCAGGTCAGGCGGCGGCCGCCCGAGCGACCTCGGCTGCGAGTTCGTCGGCAACTTCGGCGGCCAATTCGGCGGTTGGCGCCTCCACCATGACCCGCACCACCGGCTCGGTGCCGGACGGGCGGATCAGCACCCGGCCCTCGTTGCCCAGCCGGGCTTCGGCGCGGTCGACCGCATCACCGATGCGGTCGAGCAGGTCGGGCGGACGCACATCGAGCGACACGTTGCGAAGTTGCTGGGGCAGGCGCACCATGGCGTCGGCGGCCAACTGGTGCAGCGTCTGCCTGCGGTTCGCCATCACCCGCAACAAACGAATTGCGGTGAGCAGGCCGTCGCCGGTGGTGGCAACATCGGCAAAGATCACGTGGCCGGACTGCTCGCCGCCCAGCACCAGCCCCTCTCGGGCCATCGCGTCAACCACGAAGCGGTCACCGACCGGAGTAACCACCACGCCGACGCCGGCGGCCTCCATCGCCTGACGAAAACCCAGGTTTGACATCACCGTGACGGCCACGGCGGAATTGTCCAGCTTCCCGGTGCGTGCCAACTCCAAGGCGCAGACGGCGATGATCTGATCGCCGTCGATGTTGTTGCCGTGTTCGTCGACGGCCAGGCAACGGTCGGCGTCGCCGTCCAGCGCGAAGCCAACGGCGCCGTCGGTGTTCAGCACAGCTTCACGCAACGAACCGAGAGCGGTCGAACCGACACCGTCGTTGATGTTGATGCCGTTGGGCAGGTCGCCGATGACGGTCAGCTCGACACCAAGGCGGCGCAAGGCCCTCGGACCAACAGCCGATCCGGCGCCGTGGGCAGCGTCCAGCACGGCCACCATGCCGTCGAGCGCACCGTCACCACCGCCGGCGCGCACCAACTCGGCCACGTAGTCCTCGGAGACCTGTGGCTCCCACTGAATTCGCCCCACGTCGGCACCGGTCGGCGGCGGGAGTTCCTCGGCGGTCTCGCCGGTGTCGAAGACCCGCACCCCACGCCCGGTGGTGAGGATCGTCATGATCGTGGTCTCGATACGGGTCTGTTCGGCATCGGAGAGTTTCTGCCCGCCGGGGCCAAACACCTTCAGACCGTTGTCAAAGAACGGGTTGTGTGATGCCGACACCATGACGCCGGGACAGCCACGCACCCGCGCCTCACGGGCTACCGCAGGCGTGGGAATCACCTCGAGTTCCATCGCATCGGCCCCCGCCGACGCCACCCCGGCCGACACGGCTGCCGCCAGCATGGCACCCGACTGTCGGGTGTCGACCCCGATGACCACCTCGTCGGCGTCGAACGCGTCGACGACCGCCGAACCCAGAGCGAGGGCGTACGTGGGGGTCAACTCGGTGTTGGCCACCCCCCGCACACCATCAGTGCCGAAGCGCAAACTCATGTCAGCGTCGCCCCACCGGTAACGGGGAGCACGACCCCATCAGCGCTTGGAGTACTGCGGCGCCTTGCGAGCCTTCTTGAGGCCGTACTTCTTGGATTCCTTCTTGCGATCGTCGCGGGTGAGGAACCCAGCCTGCTTGAGCGAGTCACGCAGCTCGGCGTCCAGCGCAACCAAGCCACGGGCGATGCCCAGGCGCATGGCCCCGGCCTGCCCGGTGGGGCCGCCGCCGTGGATGGTGGCGTCGATGTCGTAGTTCTCGCCCATCTCGGTCAGCTTGAGCGGCTCCGCCAACACCATACGGTGGGTTTCGTTGGGGAAGTACTTCTCGACGGGGCGGTTGTTCACCGTGATCTGGCCAGATCCGTGACGGACACGGACACGGGCGACTGCACGCTTGCGTCGGCCGGTTGCTTGAACGAGTGGATGTCCCATGATGTGCTCCTGTGGAGGGCTCAGCGCGCCCGTGCGTGATCGATGGCCAACGGTTGCGGCTTCTGGGCAGCGTGAGGGTGCCCGCCCTGGTCCTGGTATTCGGTTGAGGTGTACACCTGCAGCTTGCTGAGCATGCGACGGCCCAGGCTGTTCTTGGGGATCATGCCCCGAACGCTGCCTCGCACGGCGTCAGCCGGCTTCTTGTCCAGCATCTCGGCGTACGTGGTGGAGCTGATGCCGCCCGGGTAGCCCGAGTGGCTGTACATGTGCTTGCGCTCGGCCTTGTTGGCGGTGAGCACCACCTTGTCGGCATTGATGATGATCACGTGATCACCAACATCGGCGTTCGGCGCAAACGTGGGCTTGTGCTTGCCACGCAGGATTGTGGCGACCTCGGTGGCCATGCGTCCGAGGACCAGGCCTTCGGCGTCGACGACGTGCCAGGCACGTTCGATGTCGGCTTCGTTAGGGGCGTAAGTGCGCACCGGTGGTTCCTTTACGGATGGAGAACGGTGGTGAAGTGCGGGGCGACGCCAACAAGGCGACGGAAGCCCGCGAAGGGCGACTCGCCATGGTAGACGCAGATCCCCACGTTCCACCAACCCCTGGTCACTGGTCGGAGGAAAAGCGGACTTGCGGGGGACCATCCGCGGGTGCGACCTCACCGATGATCGCCCCTTCGACGCCGACGCTGCGGACCGCAGCGATCACCACGTCCGGGTCGGGGGTGGCCACCACCATGCCGATGCCCAGGTTGAACACGCGCCGCAGCTCGTCCTCGGCCACGTTGCCCCGGCGGGCGATCTCGGCGACGATCCGCGGACGCTCCCACGTGGTGGCGTCCAGCCTGGCCTCGGTGCCTTCGGGCATGGCCCGTGGAACGTTGCCCACCAGCCCACCACCGGTGATGTGTGCGATCGAGTTCACCTGCGCCTCGTCGAGCATGGCCATGACCGCCGGGCTGTAGATCACCGACGGGCACAGCAGCTCGTCGGCCACGCTCGGCCCGGCGGGGGCATCGGCATACGCCGGAGCCGCGAGCGAGCCCGCCGGATCGTCCGGGTCGATCAGCACCGATCGGGCTAACGAAAAACCGTTGCTGCGAAGGCCCGGCGACAACAACCCCACCAGCGAGTCGCCTGGAGCGACCGCATCGCCGGTGATGAGGCGGTCCCGTTCCACGACCCCGACCGCGAACCCGGCCACGTCGAGGGCATCAGGGTCCATCGTTCCGGGGTGCTCGGCCATCTCGCCGCCTACCAGCGCGCAGCCTGCGGTCTCACATCCGGCCACCAGGCCCGACATCAACAGCTCCACCCGATCGGGATCAAGACGGCCGACCGCCAGATAGTCGAGGAAGAACAGCGGCTTGGCGCCACAGCACACCAGGTCGTCCACCACCATGGCCACCAGGTCGAGCCCAACGGTGTCCCACCGATCGGCCAGGCGGGCCACCTCAAGCTTGGTACCCACGCCATCGGTGGAGCTGACCAGCACCGGCCGCTCGTAGCCGGATGGCAGCTCGAACAATCCGCCGAACCCGCCGATGTCGGCGATCACGCCAGGGGTGTGAGTGCGACGCAGCATCGGAAGGATGCGGCGAACCGCCTCCTCACCGGCGTCCAGAGATACCCCTGCGTCGGCGTACGTCGCTGCAGGCTTGGGATCGCTCACGACCCGACGCCGACGGGCGATCGGCTGGCTGTGGGCTCATCGGGAGCCGAGCCGCCGGGTGCAGGGTCATCGCTGGCGGACCCAGGGTGATCGCTGGCGGACCCAGGGTCATCGCTGGCGGAGCCAGGGTCATCGCTGGCGGAGCCAGTGCCCGACCCGTTGCCGCCGGAAACGTCGTCGCCGTACAACGAGGGCTGGGAGGCGACAGGGGCAGCGGTTTGCTCCAACACGTGCTTGCCGACGTTGACCGGGATCTCCACGGGGTAGGTGCCGGTGAGACACGCGGCGCAGAACTCGTCGGCTGGATCGCCGTCGGTGCCCTTGGTGGGGCCGACGGCAGCCAGCAGGTTGTCGAGCTCGAGGTACACCAGGCTGTCGACGCCCAGGTACTCCTCGATCTCGGACACGGTCATGTTGGCGGCCAGCAGCGTGTCGCGTGCCCCGGTATCCATGCCGTAGAAGCACGGCCAGCGGTACGGCGGCGACGACACCCGCATGTGCACCTCAGCGGCGCCAGCGTCGAACAACATGGCCACCATGGCCTTCGTGGTGGTGCCGCGGACGATCGAGTCGTCCACGACGACGAGGCGTTGGCCCTCGATGTTCTCGCGCAGCGGGTTGAGTTTCATGCGAACGCCAAGCGCCCGCACCTCTTGCGAGGGGGCGATAAACGTGCGACCGATGTAGCGGTTCTTCACGAGGCCTTGACCAAACGGGATGCCACTCGCTCGGGCGTAGCCCTCGGCGGCAGGGATGCCCGACTCGGGCACGCCCATCACCATGTCGGCTTCCACCGGGCGCTGCGTGGACAGCACCTCGCCCATGCGGACCCGGGCGGAGTGCACACTGCGGCCTCCGAGGAACGTGTCAGGGCGAGCGAAGTAGACGAACTCGAACAGGCACAACGTGGGGTTGATGCGATCGTCGTCGAACGGGAAATGACTGTGCGGCCCGGCGTCGTCGATAACAACCACCTCGCCCGGCTCGATCTCTCGAACGAAGGTGGCGCCCACCACGTCGAGGGCTGGTGTTTCGGACGCCAGTACCCAATCGTTTCCAAGCGAGCCCAGCACGAGCGGTCGGAAGCCGTTGGGGTCCCGCACGCCGATCACCTGGTCGGTGTCGCAGAGCACCAGCGAGAACGCGCCCTCCAGGCGGGGCATCACCGCGCACACGGCTTCGGTGAGCAGATCGTCGTCCCCGACCCCAAGGTTGCGTTGCGTTTCGACTTCGAGGGCCAGCAACTCGGCCATCAGGTCGGTGTCGGAGGCGACCGTGCCCGGCAGCATGGCCGTTTCGGCCGCCAAGGCAGCGGTGTTGGTCAGGTTGCCGTTGTGCCCCAACGCAAAGTTGAGGTCGCCAGTGGATCGGTACACCGGCTGGGCGTTCCACCACTCACTCGATCCAGTGGTGGAGTAACGGGTGTGACCGATGGCCAGTTCGCCCTCAAGCGTTGCCAGGGTTCGGTCGTCGAAGACGTGGGACACCAGCCCCATCTCCTTGGTGACCGTAAGGTGCTCGCGGTCACTGACCGCCATGCCTGCGGATTCCTGCCCACGGTGTTGCAGGGCATACAGCCCCAGGTAGGTGAGGTGTGCGACTGCCCGACCAGGTGCCCGAACAGCAAAAACGCCGCAGGCTTCCTTCGGCCGGTCGTCATCCGGGTCGGCGACCACAGCGGGCGGTTCAGGCGCCTGAGAGCGCGCTGAAGACGTCGGATGCTCAGGTCCGTGGATGATGGCCAGATCCTCCGGGGGAGACACTCGGCTCAGTGTGCCACGGGGACGAGGCCAACACCATGTCGCACACGGCACTCAAGCCGAATCGCCCAGCCCACTCGCTGCGCCTGCTGCATCGAGGGACAACGCTTCAGGAGCCGGGGGCGGCGGTGACCGCCTGCGGCGCATCGATGCCCGTCTGCGGGACACCCGGGTCGGCGATGGCCAAACCCAAGATGATCAACGACGGGATCAAGATCATGGCCAGAAAGATGAACGGCGTGAGGTCGCGCATCGACCGGGCGGGCCGGGACGGACGTCGGGCGGCCACCCGCCCGGCGGCGGCAACGGCCGACGATCGAGCGGCTGAGCCGAGCCGGGGTGGTGCACTGACGTGAGGCGTGGTCATGGCTTGTCCTTCAACGCTTTCGGCGGGGGAGCCAAACGGTTGTGGTTCACTCCGCCAGATTGCCGGAGGACAGAGCCCCTGGCAACCGGTCGCGCCAGTTGTCACGGAGTGCGTCGAGATCAACGGTAACGGTGGTGCCCAGCCGAAGGTTGGACCCTCCCGATTCTCCGAGTACAACGGTTGCAATGCCAACGGTTTCAGCCCGATCCAACACGTCGTTCAGGTGCTCAGAAGCCACCGCAACCACCATGCGTCCGGCCGACTCGCCGAACCATCCACCCGCGGTGTCAGCCAGTGGAGTATCAGCCCCGGCGGAGACCTCGAGGCCAACCTCGCCAGCCAAGGCCATCTCGGCCAGCGCCAACGCCAGGCCGCCCTCGCTGACGTCGTGCGCTGCCAGCACCAGCGACTCGGCGACGAGCGAACGGCTGAGTTCGGCGACGTCGACCACGCTGGCCAGATCCGGGTCGGGCACCCGTCCACCCTTGAGGCCCTGGTCCCACGCCCAGCGTGACCCAGCCAGGCCTTCGACGAACGATCCCAGCACCACGACGGTGGCGCCCTCGGTCAGCGCCATGCCCGGGGGCACGGCGGTGAGGTCGTCGATCATGCCCAGCGTGGTGACCACCGGCGTCGGGTCAATGTCGCGTCCGCCCGAAGAGTTGTACAGGCTGACGTTGCCGCCGACCACCGGCAGGTTGAACTCCCGACACGCGGCCGACATGCCGTCGATCGCCCCAGACAGCTGCCACATCACCTCGGGGTGCTCAGGGTTGCCAAAGTTCAGGCAGTTCACGAGCGCCAGAGGTCGGGCACCGACCGCCGCCAAGTTCATCACCGACTCGCACACCACCATGGCGGCGCCCCGTTCAGGGTCGCTGGCGCACCAGCGGTGGTTGCCGTCCGCACTGAGGCCAAGGCCCCGTCCGGTGTCAGCCCCGGTGCGAGGGTCGCGCAGACGCAGCACGGTGGCGTCGCTGCCGGGACCCACGACCGTGTTGAGGAACAGCTGATGGTCGTACTGGCTGTACACCCACGAGGTGTCCATCATCATCGCGAGGAGCGCCGCACCCTGGTCGACAGAGTCAGACCCTCCAGACAATCCATCACCGGGTTCGCTGGCCCAGCGCTCCTCCAGGTCTTCGGGCGGCGCCAACGGACGACGGTAGAGCGGCGCATCCTCGTGCAGCGTGGCGGCCGGAACCTCGGCCAGCACTTCGCCACCCGCTTGGTCGAACACTCGCAGCACGCCGCCGTCGGTCACGACGCCGATCGCCGATGCCTGCACCTCCCAGGCGTCGGTGATCGCCAGCACGTCGTCCAGCCGATGGGGCTCGACGATAGCCAGCATGCGCTCCTGGCTCTCCGAGGTGAGCACCTCCACCGGGCTCATATTCGGCTCGCGCTGGGGGACCATCGATACGTCGACGTCCATGCCCATGTTGGCGTTGGACGCCGTCTCCGAGGTGGCACAGGTCAGTCCGGCACCGCCGAGGTCCTGGATGCCGACCACCAGGCCAGCGTCCAACAACGCCAGGGTGGCCTCGATCAGCCGCTTCTCTTCGAACGGGTCGCCCACCTGCACGCTGGGGCGCTTGGCCTCATCACCATCGGCGAACTCGGCCGAAGCCAGCACGCTGACCCCGCCGATACCATCGCGCCCGGTGCTGTTGCCCAGCAGCACGGCCAGGTTGCCCTCGCCGGAGGCCTTGGCCAAGACCAGGCGCTCGGTTGGCATGATGCCGAGGCAGAACACGTTGACCAGCGGGTTCTCCGTGAAGGTCTCATCGAAGACCACCTCGCCCCCAACAGTGGGGATGCCCACAGAGTTGCCGTACCCGGACACGCCCGACACGACACCCTCGGCGATCCAGCGGCTGCGGGCGTCGTCGAGCGGACCGAAGCGCAACGGATCCATCAGTGCGATCGGGCGGGCGCCCATCGTGAAGATGTCCCGCACAATGCCGCCGATGCCGGTGGCCGCACCCTGGTAGGGCTCGATGGCGGAGGGGTGGTTGTGGCTCTCGATACGCAGCGCCACAGCAATGTCGTCGCCCACATCGACCACACCAGCGTTCTCGCCCGGGCCAACCAGCACCCACGGCGCCTCGGTCGGGAACCGGCCCAAGTGGACCCGAGAACTCTTGTACGAACAGTGCTCGGACCACATCACCGAGTACATCGCCAGCTCGAGATGGTTCGGCTGGCGGCCCAGCAGATCACCGATCTGGGCGAATTCCTCGTCGGTCAGGCCCAGCGCCTGGTGTAAGGGTGGATCGGGTGCACCGCCGTGTGTCTCGACGTCGGATGCGGCCTGGGAGGAGGGGTCGCTCACCGCGCCAGCCTACTGGGGATCTCTTCAGGCGAACGGAGCACGAAGCCAAGGAGGTTTGGTATCAATCGAGCGGTCACCGCACTACGCTGCGTCCGAGCTCAGCGTGGTGACCGACGGCACGGACCCACAACCGGCCTAGAGCAACCCAGGGGGAACGACATGACATCGACCACACAGGCACGCACGAACCAGTCGCCCATGCGCCGAACTGCAGCGGTTGCCGCCGCTGCAGTGTTCACGGTACTGGCGGTCTCCGCCCTCGGAAACACCCGAGCGGGCGCCCAAGACAGCACCGAGCCGCTGGTCATCCTGGTGAGCAACGACGACGGCATCGGAGCTGACGGCATCGATGCGTTGGTCGAATCACTGAGGGAACGCCCCGACACCACCGTCGTCGTCTCGGCACCGGCCGAAAACCAGAGCGGTTCCAGCGACAAGACCACCTCCGGCCCCATCTCGGCCGCACCCGGCACTACCAAGAGCGGATTCGAGGGGATCGCCGTCGGCGGCTTCCCGGCAGATGCGGTGCAGTTCGGCCTGGATAACCCCGGCCCAGAGGGTGCACCCGACCTGGTGATGACCGGCAGCAACGAAGGCCAGAACATCGGCTTCCTGGCGCCCCTGTCGGGCACCGTAGGCGCCGCTCAGACCGGCGCCCGGGCGGGCATCCCTGCTCTCGCCGTGTCGCAGGGCCTCGGCGAACCCGACTACCCCGCCTCGGTTGGCGCTGCCATGGAATGGCTGGACGACCACGAGGCTGCGCTTCGGGACGGCACCGAGACCGTGCAGGTGTCCAGCATCAACGCCCCCTCGTGCACCGAGGGCACCAACCGTGGCGTGGTCGAGGTGCCGTGGGACGGCAGCGAGGGCACCGACGTCGGCGTCCAGGACTGCACGTCCACCCAGGAGAACCCCACCAGCGACGTCGAGGCATTCAACAACGGCTTCATCTCGCTGAGCATCCTGCCCAACGACTTCCCCGATGCCGAGGAGCCGGAACCCACCACGACGACCGCTCCCCCGTCGTCGACAGACGACCCGCCTTCCTCGAGCGACAACGCCCCCTCCGCCGCCGCGGCCCCGCTGGCGCCCACCTTCACCGGCTGATCGGCCGCATCCGCGACACACCCAACCACGCGCCGTTGTGAGCAGCAGGAACGCCCAATTCGGTCGTTGTGCCTGCTCACAACAAACTGACTCCAATGTCGGTCCGCTCAGATCGTGATCAGCTCGGTCGGGATGACCGATGCGATGTGGATCCAGCCCTCTCGCCGGGCCACAGCCAGGTCGGCTGGTGGCGGCGGGGTTCCACGTCCGGTGTCGACGGCGCGGGCGACCAACGCGCAGATGAATGCATCAAGCCGGTCGTCGGACACCACGAGCGCCTCTCTCACCGCGCCGGTGAGGCCGAGACGCGGCAGGGAGTCGATCAGCCGAGCCACCAAGTCGGCCCGCACCTCCCGCCCGGCGGCGCCCTTGTACCCACGCGACGGCCAGCCCCAGGCCGCCAGCGTTCCGGCCGGATAGGTCTCGGCAATCACGCCTGCGGTGCCCGACCGATCGACCAGCAGCCCCTCGCCGTCGAGCCGTTGTTGGAGTGCGGCGGCACGCATGGCGGGAACCCCAATCAGGTCGGTGGACACCGACAGCGGCCAGCGGCCCGACTCGGCAAAGCGCCGATCGGTCAGCCGGTAGCGCAGGTACCTGCGGGCATCGGGCCCAGCGGGAAATCGCTCAGGCACGGGATGGCCACCGTCGGGCGGCCCGAGGTCTGGCTGAGCCGTGGGCGACGCACCTGGGCCAGCTAACGGTTGCCCAACATGGTGCTCGCTGATCGCCGCGACGAAGGCGTCCGGCCAGCCGAGCGGCACGTCCCACCCGCTCATCACGGCTTGGTGGGTCAATGCCACGATGGCATCGTCGTCGACCGGGCCGTTGGAGAGCCGGATCTCGCCGGTCACCCAGTCGATCGAGCACAACGCCGTGCGTTTTGGATCGGCCGCCATGTCCACGCCACCGGTGATCATGGCCGCCTTCTCACCAGCTGGGCCGTGGGGACAGCGCTCAGGCTGGAACCGGCTGGGACGCCGACTCGACCAGCGCCTGCATCATCACCTTGCCGTCGGTGGAGCCCAACAGCTCGTGGGCGGCCCGCTCGGGGTGCGGCATCAGCCCAACCACATTGCGAGCCTCGTTGCAGACGCCAGCGATGTCGTCCATCGAGCCGTTGGGGTTGTTGACGTAGCGGAACACGATGCGCTCTTCGGCCCGGAGCTTGGTGAGCGTGACCGGATCGACGGTGTAGTTGCCCTCGAAGTGGTTCACCGGGATCGACAGGTGACGGCCGATCTCCAAGCCTCGAGTCAGCGGCGTATCGGCTGCGGCGACCGACAGGATGCTGGGGCCACACACAAACTTGAGCTGGGCGTTCTTCTGCAGCGCGCCGGGGAGCAGGCCCGCCTCGCACAGCACCTGGAAGCCGTTGCAGATTCCCACCACCGGACGTCCGGCCTCGGCCAGCGCAGTGACCGCACCCATGATCGGCGAGAATCGGGCGATGGCACCAGGGCGCAGATAGTCGCCGTGGGCGAACCCGCCGGGTAGCACCACCGCATCGACCCCATCGAGCGACTCCTCGGCGTGAAACACCAGCCGAGGCTCGGCACCGGCATCGGCCAGCACCTCGGCGGCGTCGAACTCGCAGTTGGTACCGGGGAAGCGGATGACCGCCACCACCGGGGCCATCAAGCCGCTCCCGCTGGAGCGGCTGCCATGGAATCAGAGGGAGCGAGGCGCACTTCGGCTTCCTCGATCACCGGGTTGGTGAGGAACTTGTTGCACAGGTCCTCCACCTCGGCCCGGGCGGCGGCCTCGTCGGCGGCGTCCAGCGTGAAGCGCACGGTCTTGCCGACCGCCACATCGCTGATGCCGTCGAAGCCGAGGGCCGCGCACGATCGTTCGATGGTGGCACCCTCGGGATCGGAGATTCCGGGGCGCAGAGAGATGTCAACGACAACGTCGAAGGTCATGGCGCCATGATCGCACACCGGCCGACAACGTCGGGTGCCGGCACCCTCGAACCCGGGTTCGAAACGCTGATGGAGCCGACCTCAAAAGCCGATCAGGGAGGGCAGGTAGTCGGCGGGTGCTTCGTAGCCGAGGAGGTCGAACACGGTCGCAGCGACGTTGGCGAGGCCGTGGGCCGGACCGGGGGCGGCGGCGACCATCTGGTACTCCCCGTCGTAGTTGGGGTCGTGGATCGCGAAGGGCACCGGAGACAGCGTGTGACTGGTCTTTGGCGATCGCACGCCCTGCTCCTCGGTGAACATGATGTCGGCGTTGCCGTGGTCGGCGGTGTAGATCAACACGCCGCCCAGTTCGTCGATCACCTCGACCAGCTTCGCCATGTGTTCGTCGATGATCTCGACTGCCTCGACCGTGGCGGGGAGGTGCCCGGTGTGGCCGACCATGTCGCCCGACGGGAAGTTGAGTCGTCCAAACCGGTACTCGCCCGAGCGCAACAGGTCGATCGTCTCGGCGGTGATCTCGCGAACCTTCATCGCCGGGGTCGTATCGAACTCGACGTTGTCGGACGGGATCTCGATGTAGGTCTCCAACTCCTCGTCGATGTAGCCCGACTTGTTGCCGTTCCAGAAGTAGGTGACGTGGCCGAACTTCTGCGTCTCGGAGATCGCGAAGCTGGCCACGCCCTCGGCGCAGAGAAACTCGCCCATCGTCCGGTCGATCGCCGGGGGGTTGACCAGGTAGTTCGTCGGCACCTGGAGGTCTCCGTCGTACTGGAGCATGCCAGCGTAGAACACGCTGGGCCGCGGCTCACCGGCGGGGCCCGTGCGGTCGAACTGATCGAAGTGGTCGTCGGCGAGCGCCTGGGAGATCTCGATCGCACGGTCACCGCGGAAGTTGAAGAAGATGACGGCGTCGCCGTCGACGATCGTTCCCGCCGGTTCGCCGCCAGCACCCAGGTCGCGTTCGATGACGAACTCGCCGAGGTACTGGTCACCCTTGTCGGTCTCGGCGTACATCGTCTCAACCGCGTCGGTCGCCGACGCGAAGCGCCGCCCCTCGCCGAACACGTGAGTGCGATACCCGCGCTCGACCATCGGCCAGTCGGCGCCGTAGCGATCCATCGTGATCCGCATCCGGCCGCCACCCGATGCGATCCGGAAATCGCGTTGGGCTCCGGCCGCGTTGGCCTCGACAGCGTTGATCTCGGCGAGCACCGCTTCGGTCACCGCGATGTACGCGAGTGCGGACCGGGCGGCCACGTCACGGCCGTCGTGGAGGATGTGGACCGCACAGCTGGTGACCCCGTCGTCGGCCGCCCGCCACAGCAGCTGATAGAGCTGGGCGTTGGTGGAGTGAACACCGCCATCGGAGTGCAGTCCGATCAGATGGAGCGTTCCCTCACGGCCGTGCTCGACCGCTGTCTTCCACACCTCGGTCTGGAAGATCGTGTCGTTCGCCAACGCCTGGTTGACCAGCTTGGCGCCCTGAGCGAAAATCCGCCCCGCACCGAGCGCGTTGTGGCCAACCTCGGAGTTGCCCATGTCGTCCTCGGTCGGCAGGCCGACCGCCGGGCCGTGCGCAGCAAGCTCGGTGTACAGCTCGCTCGACGTCAGCGCATCGAGGGTCGGGGTGACCGCCTCGGTCACCGCATTGCTGGCACCGGGCGGGGCCACCCCCACCCCGTCGGCCACGACGACGAGCACCGGGCCCGGCCGACCGGAAAACGATGGATGTTTCGACAGGCTCAACGACATGTGCTCAGGGTAGACAGACCCCGATCCGGCTCAGGCGCCGGACTGCCCGAATCACCGTGCTTCAGGACACCCGGGTCAGGTCACCGCACCAGGCCAGTCGTCGAGCGAAAGACCGGTAAGTCGGGCGTAGGCCTGCCGGTACCGGTCGGCGGTTTCGGCGATCACGTCGGGCGGAAGCGTCGGCGGCGGCGGGGTCTTGTCCCAGGGCTGCTCGGACAGCCAAGCCCGCAGCGGTTCCTTGTCGAACGCTGGCTGCGGACCGCCCGGTGCATAGCCGTCGGCGGGCCACACACGGGACGAATCAGGAGTCAGCACCTCGTCGCACAGCACCAGTTGGCCGTCGATCAACCCAAACTCAAACTTGGTGTCGGCCACGATCAACCCTCGCTTGGCCGCGGCGGCCGACCCTGCCGCGAAGATCGCCAAAGCTGCGGCCTCGACCCGTTGGGCCAGGTCGGCGCCCAGGATGTCGGCGGCAGCCTCCACCGAGATGTTCTCGTCGTGATCGCCAACCGCGGCCTTGGTGGACGGCGTGTACATCGGCTGGGGCAGCTGCGCCGACTCGACCAGGCCCTCGGGCGCCGCCATGTGATGGATCGTCCCCGCCGTGGAGTACTCGCGCCATGCCGAGCCCGACACGTAGCCCCGCACGATCGCCTCCACCGGCAGCATCTCGGCCCGGCGGGTCAACATGACGCGCCCGGCCCACTCGGGGTGATCGTCGCCACCGGGCACGTCGGCCAGGTCACAGCTGATCAGGTGGGCGCCGATCGTGCCGCCTGAGATGGACGCCAGATGGTCGAACCAGTAGGCCGAGGCGGCGGTCAACACCCGACCTTTGTCGGGGATCTCTTCGTTCATCACCACATCGAACGCGGACATGCGGTCGGAGGTGACCATCGCCAGCCGGTCGTCGCCAGCGTCGTAGATGTCGCGCACCTTGCCCGAATAGATCAGTTCCATGCTGTGCTCCCTGCTGACGAGGCTGGCGTCACAGCACCAGCCCCGGGGTGTAGTCCGCGGCGTCCGGGTACATCTTCAGCGTGCGCTCGATGCGGTCGACCACGGTGGCCACCTGGGCTTGGGCGGTGCCGACGAAGTCGAGTGGCTCGCCAAGCGCCGCGTCGATCGCGGCCCGGTCAAGGCCTAGCGCCGGTTCGTTGGCGAGGCGGTCGAGCAGGTCGTTGCCCTCGGTGCCCGCTTGGCGCATTTCCTTGGCGACCGCCACCGCTTGGCCCTTGATCGCCTCGTGGGCGGTTTCCCGGCCGATGCCGTTGCGCACCGCCGCCATCAGCACCTTGGTGGTGGAGAGGAACGGCAGGTAGCGGTCGAGCTCGCGCTGGATGACTGCCGGGTAGGCGCCAAATCCGTCGAGCACGTCGATGAACGTGTTGAACAGTCCGTCGGTGGCAAAGGCCGCATCGGGCAGCGCCACCCGTCGGACGACCGAGTCGAACACGTCGCCCTCGTTCCACTGGTGTCCGGCCAGGCCGCCGATCATGGCGACGTGGCCGTCGAGGATCACGCGCAGCCCACACACTCGCTCGGCCGAGCGAGCATTCATCTTGTGCGGCATCGCCGACGAGCCCACCTGGCCCTCGCGAAAACCTTCGGTGGCCAGCTCGTTGCCCGCCATCAGCCGGATCGTGGTGGCCAGCGACGACGGCCCGGAACACAACTGGGCGAGGGCGGTGACCACCTCGTAGTCCAGCGAGCGCGGGTACACCTGACCAACGCTGGTGAACACGTTGGAGAAGCCCAGGTTCGTGGCCACTCGGCGCTCGAGGTTGGCCACCTGCTCCGGTGTTCCCAGAAGGTCGACCAGGTCGGCCTGCGTGCCCACCGGCCCCTTTAAGCCCCGCACCGGGTAGCGGTCGATCAAGTCACGAAGCCGGTCGTGAGCGACGAGAAGCTCCTCGGCGGCCGAGGCGAACCGCTTCCCCAGCGTGGTGGCCTGGGCGGCGACGTTGTGCGAGCGCCCGGCCATGACCGTGGCGGAATGCTCGGCGGCCAGGCTTCCCAAGCGGGCCAGCGAGGCAACCGCTCGGTCGGCAAGCAACTCCATCGAGCGCTTCAGCTGCAACTGCTCGACGTTCTCGGTGAGGTCCCGGCTGGTCATGCCAGCGTGGATGTACTCGTGCCCGGCCAGTTCGCTGAACTCCTCGATGCGGGCCTTCACGTCGTGGCGGGTCACGCGCTCGCGTGCGTCGATCGAGGCGAGGTCCACCTGGTCGACCACCGCCTCGTAGTCGGCGATCACGCCGTCGGGCACGTCCATGCCCAGCTGGGCCTGAGCGGTCAGCACCGCGATCCACAGCTGCCGTTCGAGGACGATTTTGCCCTCGGCCGACCACAGCTGGGCCAGCTCGGGAGACGCATAGCGCGTGGCCAGCACGTTGGTAATGACGGGGCTCTGGTCGGTCACGTCGTCGGTCCTTCGAGATCGTCGTTCAGCCGGCCATCGTTGAGCAGAGCGTCCTGGGCGATCGCCTTGGCCTCCAGGGCCTGTGCGTGCTCATCAAGCGCCTCGGCCAGCCGTGCGTCGCCCAGCGCCAGCATGCGCACGGCCATCAGCGCGGCGTTCTGAGCGCCGCCGATGGCCATGGTGGCCACCGGCACGCCGCCTGGCATCGATACGATCGACAGCAGCGAGTCCTCGCCCGACAGGTGCTTCGACGGCACCGGCACCCCGATGACCGGCAGCGTAGTCATCGACGCCACCATGCCCGGCAGGTGAGCGGCGCCGCCCGCCCCGGCGATGATCACCGACATGCCGCGCTCGGTGGCGTTGGTGGCATAGTCGACCATGCGATGCGGCGACCGGTGGGCCGAGATCACCCGCACCTCGTGGGTCACGCCGAATTGGGTGAGCGCCTCGGCGGCCGGTGCCATCGTTGGGGCGTCCGAGGACGAACCCATGATGATGCCCACCGTCGGCCCGGCGCCGGGCGCCTCATCAGGGGGGCGGATCGAGGCGGTCATGCGTAGGTCTCCGTCGTGTCACAGGTCATGTTCCGGCGTTCTCCTTGCGGCCGTCCAGCGCCCGCGCAACTGCCGTCGCACGGGCCAGCGCCGTGTCGGCGCTGTCGTCGCACACGGTCACGTGGCCGATCTTGCGGTTGGGTTTCGGGGTCTTGGCGTACAGGTGAACCTTGGCTGCAGGATCGACCGCCATGCCGTCGATCAAGCGGGCTCTCGGTTCGGGTGAAGCCCCGGCACCAACAACGTTGACCATGGCGGCGGCGGGGTTGCGGAGCGACACGTCGCCGAGGGGCAGGTCGAGCACGGCCCGCAGATGCTGCTCGAACTGGCCGGTGACGCAAGCATCAGCGGTGAGGTGACCCGAGTTGTGCACCCGTGGGGCCAACTCGTTCACCAGCACCGACCCGCCGGTCGTGATGAACAGCTCCACCGCCAGCACCCCCACCGCTCCGGTGGCCAGGGCCACCTCGGCCCCGATCCGGCTGGCCTCCTCGAGCACGGCATCGTCGAGGCGCGCCGGGACGACCACCTCGTTACACATGCCATCGCGTTGGATCGTCTCCAACACCGGGTAGGTCGCATGTTCACCGCCGGGGCGACGAGCGGTCACGACGGCCACCTCGGCGACGAGGTCGAGCGCCGGTTCCAGCACCAGCCGAACCCCCGCTGTGGACGTGCCGGTTGGCGTCGCGTCGGCTGCGGCTCTGGTCGCAGCGCACCAGTCGTTGACGAACTCGGCTGCGGCCTCGGCGCCTTCTAGTGGGAACACTCCCCGGCCGTCGTACCCGCCCCGGCTGACCTTCGCGATCACCTTGGGCCCGTGGGCATCGACGAAGGCATGGACCGCCTTGCTGATCGACCCACCATCGGCCGAAGGAACGGCCGGGTCGATGATCTCGAAGGGTGGCAACGGAAGACCGACTCGGGCCAGGTGCTCGCGTTGCAGGGCCTTGTCGGCGAAGCGCATCGTGTCCGGGCCGGGGTACACGGAGGCGCCGCTGGCCACCAGCGCGTCGAGGGCCGCCCAGTTGACGTTCTCGTGGTCGAACGTGATCACGTCGACGTTGGCTGCGAACGCCACAATGGCCGCCGAATCATCCGGGCTACCGATGGTGACCGAGGCAAACACGCCCGGCACTCCCTCGTCGGAGGCGCCCGCCAGCACGTGGATTTCCACGCCCAGGGAGACCGCCGCCTGGGCCATCATTCGGGCCAGCTGCCCGCCGCCGATGATGCCGACCCGTGGGGCACGATCGCTGGGCAGGCTGGGCACCGACGACGTCGTCGCTTCGCCCACGCTCACAGCCCTGCCGTTGTCGCGGCCGCACCAGCGGCAGCCGCGGCGGCAATATCGGTGCGCACCGTCATACCCGGCCAGCTCAGTCGCTCCACCGCCGCGTACGCCTGTTGGCGGGCCTCGGCCACGTTGGCCCCACGGCCGCACACCGACAGCACCCGGCCGCCAGCGGTTGCCACCGCACCGTTGTCGTCGGTGGCTACTCCCGCGCCGTACACGCTGACCCCCGGCACGGCCCGAGCGGCCTCGAGGCCCTCGATACGGTCGCCCGTGCGAGGCGACGCCGGGTACCCCTCGGACGCGCAGACCACGTTGACCATCGCGTCGTCGGCAAACGTCGGCTGTGCTTCGATCGAGCCGGCGGCCGCCTGGGCCAACAGGTTGAGCAGGCTGGAGGTCATGCGGGGCAGCACCACCTGCGTTTCAGGGTCGCCGAAACGCACGTTGTATTCGAGCAACTTGGGCCCGTCAGCGGTCAGCATCAACCCGGCGTAGAGCACGCCCCGATAGTCGATCCCCCGGTCACGCAGCGCAGCCAACGTCGGGGCGATGAAGTCGTCGGCGAATATTCGTTCGAGTTCGCCGCCTGCCAGGTCACCCTCGGGCAGATACGGGCTGTAGGAACCCATGCCACCGGTGTTCGGGCCGGTTCCACCGTCGCCAATCCGCTTGAAGTCCTGCGCCGGGCTCAACAGCACGCCCCGCTGCCCGTCGCACACGACGAACACCGACACTTCGGGGCCCACCAACCCCTCTTCGATCACCAACTTTTGCCCGGCGTCGCCGAACGCCGCGCCGGAGAGGTAGTCATCAACCGTGTTGCGGGCCTCGGCCAAATCGTCGGTGACCAGCACACCCTTGCCAGCGGCCAGGCCGTCGGTCTTGATCACAAATGGCGGCGCCATCGTGTCGAGAAACGCTCGAGCCGGTTGGGCTTCGGTGAAGGATCCGTAGGCGGCCGTGGGCACGCCCGCCTCGGCAAGCAGATCCTTCATGTAGGCCTTCGACCCTTCGAGCACGGCACCATCAGCGCCGGGACCAAACACAAGTTGGCCATCGGCCCGCAGGCGATCGGCCAGGCCGTCCACCAGGGGCACCTCAGGGCCGATCACGAACAGATCGGCATCGAGATCCTCGGGCGGAATGTCGACCGAGCCCTCGATCATCGGGTTGCCCGGGGTGACGAGCACCTCGGTGGCATCCCGGGCCAGTACGTCGGCCAGCGCCGCTTCGCGCCCGCCCGATCCAACTACGCAGACTCTCACTGCTCCATTGTGACTCACTTCCCCCCACGCAGCGACAACCGGAATCGACCGGGCCTAGGGTTCGGGACCATGGGGGATTCCACCACTACCGACGTCAATTCCAATGAAGGGCTCAATCAGCTTCTCGCCGAGGCGACCGCACTAGCCGAAGCCATGGTGGCCTGGCGCAGGGACATTCACGCCAATCCCGAACTTGGCCTCGACAATCCCCGCACCCAAAGCGCCATTGCGTCGGCGCTGGAACCTCTCGGTTTGGATATTCGCACCGGCGATGGCGCCAGCTGGCTGACCGCCGACATCGTTGGCGATGCCGACGGGCCGACCATCCTGTTGCGGGCCGACACCGACGCCTTGCCGATGACCGAGCACACCGGCGAGTCCTTCGCCTCCACGGTGGATGGCCGCGCGCATACCTGCGGGCACGACGGCCACGTCGCCATGCTGCTCGGCGCCGCGCGATTGCTTGCCGCACGGCGTGCGGAGCTGCCGGGGACCGTCCGGCTGGTGTTCCAGCCCGGCGAAGAGGGCTACGCCGGGGCCAAGGTCATGCTGGCCGAGGGCATCCTCACCGAGGGCCTCGCCCAACCTGTGACCGCCGCCTTTGCCATTCACGTCACGCCCAACATCCCCGCCGGGTATCTGGGCATGCGGCCCGGCCCCCAGATGGCGTCGGCTGACGAGTTCACAGTGCGGATCAAGGGTCGGGGCACCCACGCCTCCACCCCGCACTTCGGCATCGACCCCATGCCCGCTGCGGCCGAACTGGTTGGGGCGCTCTCCACCATGGTGACTCGCCGCATCGAGGCGTTCGATCCGGCCATCCTCACCGTGGCGCACCTCAAGGGCGGCACCACCCACAACGTGATCTCAGACGAGGTGCTGATGCAAGGCACGGTCAGGTGCGTCTCCGCCCGCACCCGCGACCGGGTGGAGGAGCTATTTGCCGAGGTTGTCCACGGCGTCACCTCGGCCCATGGATGCACCGCCGAGATCGACTACCACCGCGGCTACCCGGTGACGGTGAACCACGCCGGGATAACCGAGTTGGTCGGCGACGTCTGCGATGACGTCGTTGGTCCCGACCGCATGTTCCCGCTGCCCAGCCCGGTGATGGGTGCCGAAGACTTCAGCTACATCCTGGAGGAGGTGCCTGGCGCCATGGCCTTTCTGGGCGTGTGTCCCGACGACATCGCCAACTCGCTCGAAGCACCGTCGTGCCACTCCGACCTCATGCGCCTCAACGAGGACGCCCTGCCGCTCGGCGCCGCCATGCATGCGGGGGTGGCCATCGAGTGGCTCGACCGCAGCCAGCGGGGCTGAAGCTCCAGGCAACCGGTTGCAACAGCTGAGAGTCCGCCATCCACAATCGGCCCAAAACAGCGGTGGTGGCTACCCGGTGAACGTAGGCGAGAGGGGCTGCGCGATCGGAGCGACGCCGTCGTTTGTCGACGGCGGATCGTCGGTCGACGACGGTGGGTTCGGACCGACGCACGGCGCCTCGATGACCGCCACCTTGCTCGCATCCACCGGGAGTCCGTTGACCGTGATGTCGTCCACCGACACATCAGGGGATACCACCTGAGACACGGTGTCGCCGGCTTCGACCGCGAAGGTTGCCGTCCCGGCCTCCACATCGATCGCTGACGCACCTGTGTTGGCGACGTCGATGGTGACCTCGTCGGCTGACGATCCGTCCGGTTGCTCGGCGCACGTCCTGCTGATGCCCAATTCGTAGCTCAGCTGAGGCACACACGACGGGGTTGCGAGGACCAAGCCCTCCACCGGTTCGTCGTCGATGGTGATCGCGTCGGGCGACTCGGCGAAACCGGTGAGCGAGTCCTCGTCGAAGGTCTCTGAGGCTGTGTCCCCCGGGGCCACGGTGAACGAACGCTGGAACGCCACCACGTCGATCGGGTCGTCGCCGTTGTTGGTCACCTCCAGCGTGGCGGTGATCTCGGGTCCGTCTCCGGTTGGGCAATTGTAGGTAAGCGACGACTCGTAGGTCCGAACGTCCTGAGCACCGACCGTGGCCGGTGCCAGCAAGCCCAGCCCGGCCAACATCACGGCCAACACAGCAACCGCCGGCACGAGCCGACCCACAGAAACTCGATCGTGCAACATGCCTGCCCCTTTGGTTCCGAGTGAGTCTAGGTCCGCCCCTGAACCGTGACGCGCAGTTGTGGGGCCCGGCTCAGCTCTCGGGCTCGAACATCGACTCGGGAAACCCGCCGCTCGCGATGGGCCCCCAGCCGGTGACCTCGACACGGATCAGGCACTTGCCCTGCTCGACCATGGCCTGCCGGTACTCGTCCCAGTCGGGGTGCTCGCCGGAGATCGACCGGTAGTACTCGACGAAGTCGTCGACCGCATCGGGGAGGTCCAGCACCTCGGCCTGACCGTCCACCTGCACCCAGGCCCCGTTCCACTCGTCGGACAGCACCATCACCGACACCTGAGCGTTCCCGCGTACGTTGGCCACCTTGGCTCGCTGCGGGTACGTCGAGGTGATCAGCCGACCGTCGGGGAGCAACCCGCCCGAGAGCGGCGACATCTGGACTCGCCCGTCGCGACGGGTGGTGACCAGCACCCATCGGTGGCGGTCGCGAACAAAGTCGTCGAGCTCGGAACGGCCCACTTGGTCGTTGCGGGCGATGTACTGGGCACGGGAATCGCTGCGCGGGATCGGTTCCATCGCCCCATGCTGACATGGTGCGGTCGACCGCCTCCGCAGTTCAGCCGGTGAACTTGGGTGACAGCGGCGTGGAGATCGGTGCGCCGTCGTTGCCGGAGGATGGCGGGTCGTCGTTGGAGGAGGGCGGGTCGTCGGTCGACGACGGTGGAGTTTCGGACGTCGGCGACGGCGAGTCACATGCCGGATAGGTGTTCAGGAAGGAATAGCCGACGGCACTCTCCCCCTCATAGACGTCGACGGACAACCCGGCGAACGTCACCACGGGTGGCACGACGGCGTCGTCGTCCAGCTCGATCACTTCAGGCGAGGCCAACTCGACGGTCGTGGTCTCACCGTTGATGATCAGGTCGATGGTGGCCAGCGCTCCGAAGCTGGCCCGATACGGCTGCTCGATTGCCAGCAACGCACCGACGTCGGTGCCATCAACCGTGCAGGCCCCACGAAGGGTCACTTGGAACGCACTCGTGAGATCGGGGTAGAACTCCGGCGGCGGGCAGGCAGCATTGGCGGTCTCCAAGACGCCGTCAGACGAGCCATTCAACGTGATCTCGCCGATCGTGATGCCCGTTGGGACCACCAGGGTCTCCCGCTCTTCGGCCTCAAGCGACGCGGTGACGTCACCGGCGACGACCTCGACCCGTTCGGCGCCCGCTCTCACCTGCAGAGTGGCGGGAAGACGAAATGGCCCGGTGGTGCACGCCGTGCTGAGCACCGCCGTCGCCGCGTCATCTTGGGCTCCTGCGGGAGTCGGCGCCACCATAGCGACGACGCCGCACAGCAGCCCGATCAACGCCAACGGCGCCCAGCGAGCGCGATGGGTTGCTCGGTTCACGGACTGACTCATGGCGATTCCCCTCGCGCGATCCGTCGAATACTCGACGATTTGACTGAGGCTCAGAATACCGGAACGGTCAACCACAGACAACCGTTCGGGGAACCCGTCCAGCGGTCGGCTCAGGACGCGGTGCGGTGGATGAACTGCTCGCGACCCGGGCCGACGCCAACCAGGCTGATCGGGCAGCGAACCTGATCCTCCAGGAAGTCCAGATAGTTACGCGCCTCGACCGGCAGATCACCCGGCTCGGTCATGGCGGTCAGGTCGGTCTTCCAGCCGGGAAGCGTCTCGCAGATCGGCGTGGCCCGGTGCAGGTCGCTCTGGTGGTACGGCAGCGTCTCGTGGCGCTCGCCGTCGACGTCGTAGGCGACACACACCGACACCTCATCGAGCTGATCGAGCACGTCCAGCTTGGTCAGCGCGATCTCCGACAGCGAGTTGACCCGCACGGCCTGGCGCATCATGACCGCGTCGAACCAGCCGGGACGGCGGCGGCGGCCGGTGTTGGTGCCGTACTCGTGGCCGACGTCCACCAAGTGGTCGCCCACCTCGTCGAACAGCTCGGTGGGGAACGGCCCGGCGCCGACCCGGGTGATGTACGCCTTGGCGATGCCGACCACTCGGTCGATGTGCCGGGGCCCCACGCCAGCGCCGGTGCAGGCACCACCTGCGGTTGGCGACGATGAGGTGACAAACGGATAGGTGCCATGGTCGAGGTCGAGGAACGTGGCCTGCGCCCCCTCGAACAGCACGTGCTGCCCGGCCTCCAGCGCCTCGTGCACGAGGCCAACCGTGTCGGTCACGTACGGCACCATGCGATCGCGGACCTCGCCCAGATACGTCTCGGCCAGCTCATCGACGTCGAAAGGCAGCCGGTTGTAGACGCGAGTGAGCACCTGGTTCTTGTCCTCGAGCACCGCCTCCAGCTTCTCCCGGAAGATCTTGGGGTCGAGCAAATCCTGCACGCGGATACCCACCCGGGTGGACTTGTCGGCATACGACGGGCCGATGCCCCGTTTGGTGGTGCCCAGCTTGTTCTTGCCCAGGTACCGCTCGGTGAGCGCATCGATCTCTTGGTGGTACGGCAAGATCAGGTGGGCATTGCCCGACACCCTCAGGCGAGAGCAGTCGACGCCCTTGGCGGTCAGCATGTCGACCTCGGCGAGCAACACCACCGGGTCGACCACGACACCGTTGCCGATCACCGGCACGATGTGGTCGTACAGCACGCCGGAAGGGACGAGCTGTAGAGCGAACGACTCGCCGTCGACCACGAGCGTGTGGCCTGCGTTGTGGCCGCCCTGATAGCGAACCACCATCGACATCTCCTTCGCGAAGAGGTCGGTGAACTTTCCTTTTCCTTCGTCACCCCACTGGGTTCCGACCACGATTGTGGCTGGCATGGCGTTCCTTCCGGGCGCCGAGCGAGTTGCCGACGCGTGAACTAGACAGCCGACGATCCTACCGTCGAAGTGCTGTCTGACCCCGAAGACGCAGCGCTGCCAGCCACCGACGGGGCCAGGTCATAGTCGCCATTGCGGGCCAGGACACGGATCCGCACCAGGTCGCGAAGCAGACGAGCAGTGTCGCGAAACACCCGCACGGTGGAGCGTTCGCTGTTGGCAACTTGCACCGGCACCTCGGTCAGCGACAGCCGCTTGCGCTCCACGAGGTAGAGCACTTCGATGTCGAGCGCGAACCGATCGATGTGGGTCAGCGGAAAGATCGCGTCCGCTGCGTCGGCGCGGAATGCTTTGAGCCCGCACTGGGTGTCGCGGTAGCGGCCCAGAAGCACCAGCGACGTGAGCACGTTGATGGCCCGGCTGCCCAGCTGCCGGAGGCGTCCGGCGCGAACCAGGGTGGTGGTGGCCGTGTGTTTACGGCTGCCAACCACAACGTCCCACCCGGCCTCGGTTTGGGCCAACAGCTTGAGCACCTGGTCTGGCGAGTAGGCCAGGTCGGCATCGAGGAACACCCGAGTGGAGCCGCTGGCGGCCTGCATGCCCGCCCGCACGGCGGCACCCTTGCCTTGGTTCTCGGGCAGGGTGACCACCAGATCGGCGCCGGCGTTGGTGGCGCGAAGCGAAGTCTCATCGGCTGAGCCGTCATCGGCCACGATCACCTCGACGCCTCCCCGCTCGGCCACGCCGGCCAGTTGGCTGCGCACCTCGTCGATGGTGGCAGCGATGCGGTCGCCCTCTTGGTAGGCCGGGATCACGACGCTGAGGCGGGGTACGTCACCCGGCAGCGGCGGCGGTTCGCTCGGCACGAACTGGTCGGAGCGGACCACGGCGCCGAGCACCGAGCGGTACGCCGTGGCGCGAATCAGCAGAGCAGCTGCCACCGATACGGCCTTTGAGATCACCAGCCCATGCACCGAGCGCACGTCGAGCGCTTGGGTGAACACGGTGAATACCACGACGTCCACAGCCAACGAACCGATGAGCGCCGCCAAGTACGAGCCCGCGTGATCCTCAAACCAACGACGGGTGGGGCTATTCGCGAGGGTCACGAGGCGATGAAGCGGCAACGACACGATGGTGGCGATGCTGACCGACAGTAGGTCGGCGGTGAAGGCGTCGATGCCCCAGTGCCGGATCAGTGGAACCAACACCACCAGGTCGACCAGCGTGACCAGCACGCCGACCACTGCGAACCGCTGAACGCGGTTGGGGCTGGGCCCGGACGCGGGCAACTGACCTTCGGGATGGTCCGACGCCAGCGTGCTCACGACAAAAGGCTACCGACCAGCCGACCAGCTTCCTGTTCCTTGCTGCGATCGCTCGCCATCGACGGTATCCGTGTACGGTCCCAACGATGGTGACGCGTCGGAGTGTGTTGGTTGCTGGGACCGCCGGGGCGGCGCTGGTGCTGAGCGGGTGCAGCGACGACGAGCCCGACCGGTCGAGTGCCCCGCAGCCCACCGGTGACACAACCCCGCCGCCCCCGATCCCCAACGGGCTACCCGACGAGCTGTTCACGATTGGGGTGGCGTCCGGCGACCCACTCCCCAACTCGGTCATCTTGTGGACGCGCCTGGTGTCCGACACCCTCGACCCGACCGGCGGGATTCCCGCCGAACCGGTGCCCGTCGCTTGGGAGGTAGCCACCGACGAGAAGTTCGATTCCGTCGTGGCCTCTGGGTTTGAGGTGGCCGAGCCTGCCCTTGGGCACTCGGTGCACGCAGATGCCTCGGACCTGTTGCCCGACACGTGGTACTGGTACCGCTTCTCGGTTGGCGATGCCCAGAGCCCCGTGGCCCGCACCCGCACGATGCCCGCCGACGACGCCACCCCCGACAAGCTCAGCCTGGCCTTCGCATCGTGCCAGGAGTTCAACTCCGGCACCTACGCCGCCTATGGGGCGATGGCCGACGACGAGCTCGACCTGGTGATCTTCCTTGGCGACTACATCTACGAGGTGGGCGGCGGCCTGATGGAACCAAAGGTGCCCCAGCGCGTGACCGAGACGCTCGACGACTACCGGGTGCAATACGCCGCGTACAAGCGCAACCCGATGCTCCAGCAGGTTCACCATCAGGTGCCGTGGGTGGTCACGTGGGACGACCACGAGGTGGGCAATAACTATGCCGGTGACATCCCACAGGAGCCTGAGGACCCCGAGGGTTACGACCAGCGCCGCATCGCCGCGTATCAGGCATATTGGGAGCACATGCCGATTCGGACCGGACCTCCTGATGCGGACGGCTCGTTGCGGATCTACCGGTCGGTGAAAGCGGGCACCCTGGCCGAGTTCTTCGTGCTCGACGGACGCCAGTACCGGTCCGATCAGGTGTGCGGCGACGAGCTGGCCGTGTCAGCCGCCGAGTGCACCGACCGGCTGGACGAGAAGGGCACCATGCTGGGCGCCGATCAAGAGCAATGGCTTGCCGATGGCCTGGCCGCCAGCACGGCTACCTGGCCGGTGATCGCCCAGCAGACGGTGATGTTCCCGCTGGTTCTCGGCGACCTGGTGCTCAACCTCGATCAGTGGGACGGCTACGTTGCGGCCCGCGAGCGACTCTTCGACACCATCGTCGACTCAGGCCACGACAACGTGGTGGTGCTGTCGGGAGACATCCATGCTGGTGGCGCCAGCGACCTGTTCGTCGAACGGGACGGCAAACGGGTTCCGGTGGCCCACGAGCTGGTCACCACGTCGATCTCGTCGCGGTCGATCATCGCCGAGCTGGGGCCTGCCGTAATCGATTTGGTCGAGGAGATCGCCGCCGACGCGGTGTACGTGAACGTCGAGGATCACGGCTACGCACGGGCGACGGTCACCGCCGAGGCGTGGACCACCGAGTTCGTCACCGTCGCCAACGTCACCGACGACGACGCACCCGCTTCGGTGGACGCCACTGTCGAGCTGACCGCCGGATCGAAGCAGCTGGTGAGAGCGGACACCTAATCACCAGGCGGGGTCGGATCCAGTAATCCGACCCCGCAGTTCCTGACGTCGGCTGACGGGGCGTCGGGTTGCCTCGGAAGGCAGTCGCCATCGACACCCGCCAGCCTGTCCATGCCCCAGCCCTACTCCCCACAAAACCGAACATGGTCGCCGCCCTGCTGAACAGGGACGACGACCATGTAGCGATCCGAGATGAGCCCATACTCGAGCCCTATCGGATGAATTCAGTTGTCATCGGGACCAACCCGAACACCGCAGCGCTCCGGCGAGACCCGAATCAGGCTGCTCCTAGACCGCGGGGCAGCTGCGACGGTACAGGAACGTAGCCATCTGGCCACGGTCCATTGCGTCCTCAGGCGAGTAGGTCAACAGCGAAGTGCCAGCGGTCAGATCCACGGCCACAATCCAGTTGACACCCTCGGTGTACCAAGCATTGTTGGCAATATCGCTGAACCCGTGTGGCGGGTTCGGCGTCGGGGAATCAGCATCGCGCCAGAGGAACATCGCCATCTGCGCACGAGTCACCACATCATTCGGCGAGAACACCCCAGGTGCGGTACCAGCAGTGATACGAGGGCTCGCCCAGTTCAAGGCCTCCTCGTAGTACGCGCCAGCCGGAACATCGCTGAACCCGTGAGCGGGGAACCCCTCCGGCGAACCAGCAGCAGCCCACAGGAACGTCACCATCTGCGCCCGCGAAACAGTCTTCGCAGGTGAGAAGGTCGTCGCTGAGGTTCCGGCAGTAACACCCGAAGCCTTCGCCCAGTCAACCGGCGTGTTGAAGTAGTCGGTGTCCTTCACGTCAGTGAAACCAGCAGCCGGCGGGTTGATGCACGGAATAACAGGCTCACGCTTCAGCGTGAAACTCGTGTTCACAGCAGCAATATCGAAGTCGCCGTTACACAGGATCGGACCAGGCGCAGCAGCCGAATCAACCTCAAGGTTGTTCAGACTGAACGTCGCAATATCCGGTGCGCCCGGACCCATCACGAACGGACCAGCAGTCACCTCGAAGTCCTTCACGAACCGTCTGGTCTGGGCACCGTTCTCCGTGACAACCACCGGAGCGGTGTTCGACTTGACCTTGGCAGGACCCTGCGAAGCATCCAACACCGACAGCTTCGAAGTCAACGTCGACGGCGTACCACCAGTCACGGTCTGACGGAAGATCGCACCACCAGGCCCGTCACCCTCGTTAGCCGAGAACTTCACCATGACCTTGTCGCCATTGGCGTAGTTAGAACCATTCGAGACATCCTGGAAGCCGTTGCCGTCGTTCTTGTCGACCGACCACACGACCTCAGAATCGGTAATCCCGAAACGGAAATCGTTCACAGGAGTGCCAGTCCCGAGGAACTTGTTGCACCAATCCTGAGAACCGTCGCTGCTGCCGGTACCAACACCGTCCCCAGCCTTATCGACGGCACCGGTGTTGATCGTCTCTGCTCCAGCGACCGAAGTCGTACCCAACGCAGCACCAACACCAGAGAGCACCAAAGTGGCCGCAAGTGCGGCCCCACGTGCTTTCCGGGCAGCACCCCAGGGCTGAGCAAACTCAGCATTCGAACTGTTACCTAGCATGTGAGTTCTCCTTGCGCCGTCGACAACCTGCCCACACGGCTCCCGAACCATACCGCGCTACAACCACCCCAGTCCAAAATTCTGGCCATCCAAACGAACCTGCCTCAGAGCCATCGGCCGCTTTACATCAATCCTGAGAAACACCAGCACACCCAGTTCCGCCAGCAACCACCGGAGAGGCACAGACTGCCCCAGCCCTACTCCCCACAAAACCGAACATGGTCGCCGCCCTGCTGAACAGGGACGACGACCATGTAGCGATCCGAGATGAGCCCATACTCGAGCCCTATCGGATGAATTCAGTTGTCATCGGG
>ERZ1026792.33-NODE-33-length-161703-cov-13.826787_pt1 | contig 161703 bp, 123 predicted proteins | sample MGYA00520884_ERZ1026792 | MGnify/ENA primary metagenome ERZ1026792 (study PRJEB33270, sample SAMEA104284473) | anaerobic digester metagenome | biome: Anaerobic digester microbiome; feature: mesophilic sludge digester; material: Anaerobic digester biomass...
GACAACGAACATGAAACTGATCTGATCAGTCAAGGACAAAAGAGTTTTGCCATGAGCGTGAGTATGAAATTTTATAAAACCCTGACTGAATTTTATAATGAATTGAATGATTGATATATAACATTAATAATTACGTATGAAACGGAAAACATTTTTATTGGCGATAAGTTTTGTAATCCTGGCAGGGATGGGATCACAGGCACAAAACTTTCCTCCGCGGCGCCAAATGGACGACCCTACCTTACGCGATACGCTGCGAAGCATCGCTCCTTACTTCACTCGGGCCACAACATCTCAAAAAACACCGGATGCTGATGGTTTTATCCAGCGTTGGCTGCTTCTGGAACCCATTAACAAACCCAACCGCAGCAACACTGTTTTTACTGACAGTTACCTCAGGAAAGCGTTCGACACCCTCTATTTCCAGAACCAGTTTACTATACTTCCCAAAGATGGGGAAAAAGTAAAGGTAGGAGATCAGGAATTGACCTGGCACGCTTTGGAAAGCAATAATTACAACGTGAAATTATTCCGCTTCGCTTATGGATTAAATAAGCAGATTTACGGTGTTCTTTTCTGGGCAGTTACAGTCATCAACAGTCCGCGCGAGATGAAAAACGTAAGAATGGCAGTGGGATCAAATTCTGCATCCCTGTGGTGGCTCAACGGAAAGGAAGCAGTGATCCTTTCTGGAGACCGGCGCATGGTGATGGATGATGTTGTTTCCTCCCGCCTGACGCTGAACAAAGGAAAGAATATTATCAGGGGAGTAGTCATCAATGGCCCCGGAATGAGTGATTTCTGCGTTCGTTTCATAGATGAGGAGGGAGAGCCGGTCAAAGACATTACCATTAGCACTAAATGAATTATATAGTCACACTTTTAAGATCTCAAATGTTTAGAATTTGAAATTATGGAATCAAAAAATATAATATTGGGAGCAATAGCCCTTTTATCAATGTGGTTTGCAGGAACAGCGACGGCACAAATTGGAACCCCTTTTATTCATGACCCTTCAACCATCATGGAATGTGAGGGTAAGTATTACACCTTCGGCACAGGCAGGGGCGGATTGATATCAGAGGATGGCTGGACCTGGCACGGGGGTGCGGAAAGACCCGGCGGAGGAGCTGCCCCCGATGCGATAAAAATCGGTGATCGCTATCTTATCGTTTATGGCGCTACAGGCGGTGGTTTGGGGGGTGGACATAACGGGAGAATCCTTACCATGTGGAATAAAACACTTGACCCGAATTCCCCCGATTTTAAATTTTCAGACCCCATCCTTGTCGCTCAATCCGATGGGATTGAGGACAATGACGCCATAGATCCCGGACTTCTTCTGGATCCGAACGATGGCCGTTTATGGTGTTGTTACGGAACTTATTTTGGTTTTATCCGTCTTGTGGAACTTGATCCCCAAACAGGAAAACGTGTGGAAGGTAACAAAGCCATTGATATTGCCATTGACTGTGAAGCCACCGATCTGGAGTACCGCGACGGATGGTATTATCTGCTGGGTACCCATGGAACCTGCTGCGACGGTGCCAATTCAACCTACAATATTGTAGTCGGCCGTTCCAGAAATGTAACCGGTCCCTACCTCGACAACATGGGAAGAGACATGTTAAAAGGGGGTGGTAAGATGGTCCTTGCCGCGGGAGGAAGAGTAATCGGCCCGGGACACTTCGGAAGAGTAATCCTCGAAGAGGGTGTTGAAAAGATGTCGTGCCATTATGAAGCGGATCTGGACCAGGCCGGTCGCAGTGTCCTGGGCATCCGCCCGTTGCTCTGGAAAAACGGATGGCCTGTCGCTGGGGAGAATTTCAGGGAAGGTACTTACGAAATTGAATCGGAGAGAAGAGGTTATGCCCTGGAGTTGGTGGTCGATTTTGTGAGAATGGCAGGCAGGATGCGCGGATTCGCGCCCAGCAGTGAAGAACCCATAAAACCAGTCCCCTCGCAGGAATTGGCCGATGTCATCAACACCTGGCCAACCGGAAACATTGGCGTAAGAATCGGCGACTACATGACCCGTCCGCATCAGAAGTGGACCATTACTGCGGTGCCCGATGCAGGAGGATACCTAGGAGGCCCGTATTACAAAATCGTGATTGCGGGAACCGACCGGGCCCTGGCAGCTACAGCCGATGCCGAAGTAATAACGGTCCCGGAATTCACCGGGGCACCTGAACAATTGTGGCGAATCGACCAGTTGACTGACGGAACCTACAGAATAATGCCTAAAAGCGTTCCTGGTTCAAACGAAAAACTCGCCCTGGTGTCTATCGGTGACAGCACCCCGACACTCGCGAAATTTGATATGAACAGTGACAATTCCAAATGGAATTTTAGGGACCATTGATTAACCCTTTACAGGGAAATTGTTTCTAACGTAAAAATATATCACAAGGGAATCAAGTAATAAATTGAACGAACCTTCATTAATCAAGCTTTATCTTATGAGAACTGTGATCAATCATTATCTCGTCTGTGTCATTGCAGCCGCTTTTTGTTTCACTGGATGTAACCCCAAAACCGATACCAACCAGGTCCCTGTGGTGAAGACCACTTCAGGCACCATATCCGGAAGTATGGATGATGGAATCTATATTTTCAGGGGAATTCCCTATGCCAGGGCTGAAAGGTTCATGCCTCCGCAGGATCCTGAGATCTGGGAAGGGGTTCTCGAATGTAATGACTTCGGGCCGGTAGCCCGGCAAATAGTGCCCTGGTATCCCGATTCCGTGCAGGATGAAAACACGCTCTTCAGCGTGAATGTCTGGACGCAGGGAATTTCTGACGGCAAGAAGCGGCCGGTGATGCTGTGGTTGCATGGCGGCGGATTCCACGTGGGCGCCAGCAATGACCCGATGACCTATGGAAAAGCGTTGGCTAAAAAGGGAGATGTGGTCGTGGTATCAGTCAATCACCGGTTGAATATCCTCGGCTTTCTTGATTTATCGGCTTGTGGTCCTGAATATGCCCAATCGGCAAATGTGGGCATGCTCGACATCGTCAAAGCCCTGGAGTGGATCCAAAAAAACATTGGAAATTTCGGAGGCAACCCTTCTGACGTGACCATCGTTGGCGAATCGGGAGGTGGCGGCAAGGTGGGAACCTTAATGTGCATGCCGGCAGCAAAGGGCTTGTTTCATAAGGCGATCATTCAGAGCGGAACCCTGGTCAATACAATGACCAAAGAAAAATCACGGGCCCTAGGATTGGCCGTGCTTGAACACCTGAGACTGACACCCAACGATGTCGAAAAACTCGATACCATCCCTTACCTCGATCTTGTAAAAGCCGGAAATGATGCTATTGCCAAAGTTTCGGGACCGAGAAAACCCGGATCACCTACCATGTTTGGTTTTTCCCCTTCTGCCGATGGGGTTGTTTTACTTCAACAACCGTTCAGTCCCGGTTTTGCGGAAATTTCGAATGGTATCCCCCTCATGATGGGAACTACTCTGAATGAGCTCATAGGTACCGCTTATGGCGAAAAGGAGCTGACCCTGGAACAGGCAAAGGAGCGGCTGGCCAAAGTTTATGGTGATAGAACAGATCAATATATTGAGCTCTTCGCAAAGGCCTATCCTGATTATACACCCCAGGATCTTCTTTCTGTTGATACCGCTTTCAGACCTTTTACCATCAGAACCGCCGATGCGAGGGCTTCAGAGACAAATGCCCCATTGTATGTTTATTTATTAGCATGGAAAAGTCCCGTCGATGACGCATCAAAAGGCTCTTTCCACGGACTGGATATCCCGCTGGCATTCAATAATGTAGATCTGAGACCCGACTGGACAGGCAATGCAGAAGAAGCCTGGGAATTAGCCGACAAAATGAGTTCTGCATGGATTAACTTTGTAAAAACAGGTAATCCTAATGCAGAGGGTGTGCTGCCAATGTGGGATCCTTATACTGCAGAAAACGGTGAAACAATGATTTTTGATAATGAGTGCAGAATTGTGAATAACCACGATAGGGAACTGATGCAATTCATCGAACCTATTGATTAATGCGGGGTGCCGTGCATGTTGTCACTGAGGTTTCCACTGTCAAATTTCTCTTATAATATGAAGCGACTCTTTTTCTTGTCATTAACGGGAGTGTTCTCGGCCATATTCAGCTATGCTTCGGGTCAGGATCTCAAAATCAATGATCTGGGGTATTTCGAAACGCAGGGCGTCAACGTTCTCGTTTACAGCAACCTGTTTACCGGAGGTTTCAACGATGAGAAAACCTCAGGAATAGAGTTGATCCACCATGGTGTGAGAACGGGGCAGGGGGGTGCCGTAAGGCTTTCGAACACTCCGGAGCAGTGGGACCTTGTGCCTGCCATTCCTGACCAGACGGTAGACCGTGCTACGAACACCATTGAAGCGACCCTCAGGTATGCAGATTATGATTTTGATTCGCGGGTGGTCGTCACCGCCAAAGGCAAAGGGGTGGAGATATCGGTATACCTTGACAAGCCGGTCCCTGATGCCCTGGAAGGGAGCGCCGGATTCAACCTGGAGTTTCTGCCTTCACAGTACTGGGGAAAGACCTATCTGATGGACGGGCGCATCAACCGGTTTCCACGCTATGCTGTCGGCAACACCGTTACGAGGCCAAACAGCGAAAAACCAAAACAGTACAAAGGTTACAAGACTTCAGACGACAGGGGGACAGGCCGGTTTATCGATCCGCTTCCGCTTGAAAAAGGCCGGAATTTTCTGCTGGCAACGGATGACCCGGAACGTCTGGTGAAAATCACTTCCCCCGATGTTGATCTGATGCTTTTCGACGGCCGTGTGCTGGCCCAAAACGGATGGTTTGTGGTACGCAGTTTGCTTCCGGCAGGAAAAACAGGCAGGGTTTTAACCTGGACCGTCGAACCAAATGCCGTCAAAGGTTGGATCAGAGAACCCAATATTGGATTCTCTCAGGTGGGATACCTCCCGTCCCAGCCCAAAGTCGCCGTCATTGAACTCGATAAAAAAGACAAACCGCTGACAAAGGCATCGATCTGGAAAGTAGGTGATGACGGCAAAGTAACCCGGGTTTTCAGCGGCAGAATCATTCCCTGGGGTGACTATTATAAATATCACTATGTGAAATTCGATTTTTCATCGGTGAACACCCCCGGTGTTTACTATATTCAGTATGGCGATGTTAAAACAAACAACTTTATCGTCGAAAACAACGTCTACGATAAGATCACCGATGCCACCAGCGATATCTGGATCCCCATTCATATGAATCACATGGCCGTCAATGAGGCTTACAGGATGTGGCATGGTGAACCCTTTAAGGAAGGGTATCTCCAGGCTCCGCCCAACACCGATCACTTTGACCTCCACAGCCAGGGCCCTACCACCGATACCCCTTACAAAGCGCTGGAACTGATCCCCGGACTGAACATCGGCGGTTTTTTCGATGCTGGGGATTTTGATATCGAAACAGGATCGAACATTAACGTGGTACTGAATTTCGTTCAGACCTGGGAGTATTTTAAGCCGCTGCGTGATCAGACTTTCGTGGACCAGAAACAGCGTTATGTCGATCTTCACCGGCCTGATGGAGTCCCCGACGTATTGCAATTTATCGAGCATGGCACCTTGAACCTGGTGGCTCAGGCGGAGATTATCGGCCACATGAGCCAAACGCTCTCCAATGCGGTGCTCGATAATTACCATCACCTGGGTGATGCCGCCTCCATTACCGACGGACTTCCTTATAATCCTGACCTGGGGCCTTACGAGATAGCCCCTGACGGGCAGTCGAGCGGAGTGAAGGATGACATGTGGGCATTTACAAGCCGCAATCCCGGACTCGATCTCAGGGCTGCCACCATGTTTGCCGCAGCAAGCCGTGCCTTAAAAGGCTATAACGATGATCTTTCCGCAAGGGCGTTGGCACAATCAATAAGACTTCAGAAAGAGGCGTCGGAATTAATGGAAAACCAGTCCCAAAACCGCTTCGGCCAGGGCAACAGGTCAGCTGATGTGGCCACCTATCTTCAGCTTTACATCTCCACCGGAGAAAAACAATATATCGATAAATTTCAGGAACTTCTGTGGCCGGCACTCGAACGTAATGTCAACTCTGGCATTTTGACGGCTTTGGATGCGATCCCGCACATGGATGCATCCTACAAGGAACAGCTCCGTCCCTTTGTGGAAAAGTACATTGAATATATCGAAGGATTTGAAAAGGATAATCCCTACGGAGTACCCATCGGCCTGGGCAACTGGGCAGGCGGCGGAGCCTTGTTGAATTTCGGAACCACCGTTTGTTTTGCCAGTAAGTATTTCCCTGACATTATCGACGTCAGCCATGCTTATAAAACCGCTAACTTCCTGTTTGGCTGCCATCCCTATCACAACTATTCGCTGGTGGCCGCGGTGGGTGCTGCCCGTCCCAAGGCGATCTTTTATGGCAATAACAGGGCTGACTTCTCCTTCATCCCGGGGAATGTGGCGCCGGGAATATTATTCCGACAACCCGACCATTTTGAGAACTACGACGACTGGCCGTTCCTGTGGGGGCAAAACGAGGGCACCATTGCCGGAAATACCAATTTCCTGATCTTTGGATCGGCCTTAAAGAACCTGATAAAATAACCGGTTGTTCTTACAAACCATGCCAGGAGAATAAACAATCCGGCTTATATCGATATCAATACAAGGGATGGAAACACACGATGAGCGTTTCGCAAAGATTCCCTTCGCTAAAATCTATCCGATGTATCTCGCAAAGGTGAAGAGGAAGGAACAGACAAAAGGGGAATTGGATCAGGTCATTGAGTGGCTGACAGGCTATGAAGACAAAAAACTTATGACGCTGATTAACGAAAATGTGACTTTGGAAACGTTTTTTCGTCAAGCTACGCTTAACCCCAAGACCAATCTGATTTCCGGGGTAATCTGCGGTTATCGAGTGGAGAAAATCGTGGATCCTTTTTGACAATGATTAACATTGCAAATGATGTATAAGTATATTTTTGGACCGGTTCCCTCGCGCAGGCTCGGGATGTCTTTGGGTATTGACCTGGTTCCCAAAAAAGTATGTTCACTTGATTGTGTTTATTGTGAAGTTGGTAAAACCACTAAACTGACCCTGGAACGAAAAGAATATTTGAAGGCAGGAAAGATAAAGGAAGAATTGACCCATTATTTCAACAACAATCCAGATCCTGATTTCCTCACTTTCTCCGGTTCGGGTGAACCTACTTTGAATATTTCTATTGGCGATATTCTTCAGTTTGTAAAACAAATCAGGCCACACATTCCAGTCGCGGTACTGACCAACGGAACTCTTTTATTTGATCAGACCGTCAGAAATGCCCTGAAAGAAGCCGATGTTGTCCTGCCTTCCCTCGATGCTGCTACCGAAGATGCTTTCAGAAAAATAAACCGTCCTCCCGATTCCTTGAAAATCGACAGCTACATTCAGGGACTCATTGATTTCAGAAAAGAGTATAAAGGGAAGATCTGGCTGGAGATCTTCATCCTTCCTGGTTATAATGACAGCGTCCATGAACTGAATGAGCTAAAAAATGCTGTTTTGAAAATTGCCCCTGACGCTGTACAACTTAACACCCTTGACAGACCCGGAACAGTGCCCGGTTTAAGAGGAGCTTCAAGGTCCGAGATGCAGAAAATTGCCGATGAATGGAAATTGGACAATGTTGGGATCATTGCTGCTGCACCGGAGCGGGAAAAATTACAATCGTTCAGAAAAGATGTCGAAACGGCTATCCTGGAAACCATTGTAAGAAGACCGTGTACCCTTGATGACTTGTCTAAAATATTGGGATTACACATAAGCGAAATCAATAAATACCTTGATGTGTTGGATGGGGAAGGGAGAATAGAAGCTGTCAGTCAGGAAAGAGGTGTGTTTTATCAGGTAAAAGAGAAAAATTACCGGTGAAGAACTGGCAAACTGCAGTTTGTTGGTCTGATTGTTGCCGGTTGACCTGACTTGTTTCAAAATCACCTATCTTTACGGAAGAAACCAAAAATAACTACTATGAAAAGAAGAATCAGACGTTTTAGTGTTCTGCAGACCTCCTGGGTAGCTGCCGTTATTTTATTCTGCGTAATGCTGATAATCATGATTCCCTTGGGATTGGTTTTCTCCGCCATCGGGAAAAGTGGTTTGATGCCGGGACATTTCCCGGGGTTTGGCGTTGCTTTCTTTTTTATCATACCTTTCGTGTATGGCATCATGGGATTTATCATGACCGCCATCAGTTGCTTGGTATATAATCTTATTGCGGGCTGGACCGGAGGTATAGAACTGGAATTTGAAGAATTTTCCGCCAAATCATCTGATCCCGTTCTGTAAGAAAGCTTTTTCGATCGTTTAATCTATGAAAAAAAAGTTTTGGCCGGTATGGGTGGTGATCCTGTTAATAACGGCTTGCCACTCTGAAAAGCAGCCTTCACCCACCGGGGTGAAAACCATTTGCAATCCCGTGAATATCAGTTACCGGTTTTGCCTCGACGAACCCTCACGGCGGGAAGCCGCTGATCCTACCATCGTATGGTTTAAGGAGCGTTATTATCTTTTTGCTTCGAAATCGGGAGGCTACTGGCACTCTTCCGACCTGGGTTCCTGGACCTTTGTGGAGACCGCTCAGATCCCCACCGAAGAGTATGCGCCGACAGCCATTGCCTTAGGCGATACTCTCTATTTTCTGGCTTCTTCGACCGAAAAAAGCACTATCTATAAAAGCGGCGATCCCCTCAGCGGGGCATGGCAGGTTGCCGTGGAGCAACTGGAAATCCCGGTGTGGGATCCTGCCTTTTTCCTAGACGATGACCAGCGGCTTTTCCTCTACTGGGGGTGCTCCAACCAGAATCCCCTCTACGGGGTGGAAGTCGATGCCGGGAATGGTTTTGCCTTCAAAGGGGAACCAGTGGAACTGATCCATGCCGATCCGGCAAACCACGGCTGGGAAGTGCCGGGTGATTACAGCACCCTTACAGACCTGAATCCCTGGATCGAGGGCGCCTGGATGAACAAGCTCAACGGGAAATACTACCTCCAGTATGCTGGTCCGGGTACCGAATTCAAAAGCTACAATGACGGGGTATATGTGTCGGACCAGCCCCTGGGGCCTTTCATTCCGCAGGAACACAATCCCTTTGCCTACCGGCCTGAGGGCTTCGCCGCAGGGGCAGGCCATGGCAGCACCTTTGAAGACCGTTACGGAAATCTATGGCATATCGGCACCATCACCATTTCCCAAAAACATATGTTTGAACGGAGACTCGGCCTTTTCCCCGTCTTCCTCGATGAAAAGGGGATCCTGCACACAGAAACCGGGTATGGCGACTATCCGGTGATGATCCCTGACAAAAAAGTGAATAGCTTCGAAGAGATCTTCCCCGGCTGGATGCTCCTTTCCTACGGGAAAAAGGTGGAAGTCTCCTCGTCGGTCGATTCTTTGCCGGCCAGCCGCATGACCGATGAAGAGATCCGTACCTATTGGGCAGCCGCCACCGGCAATGCCGGGGAATACGCCCTGCTCGACCTGGGAGCAATCTGCTGTGTGCATGCTGTCCAACTCAATTTCGCTGAACACAACACCGCCTTAAAAGGGAGACAAAAGAACCTGCGACACAGGTATATTCTGGAATACTCAGCCGACGGGACCGACTGGACCATGCTGGCCGACCGGTCGCAGAGCGATATCGACCTTTCCCATGACTTAATCTCCCTGGACAACAAAATTGAGTGCCGGTATCTGAAGGTGACCAACCTGGAAGTCCCCGACGGCCATTTTGCCCTCAGCGGTTTCAGAGTCTTTGGCTTGGGAAAAGGGGAAATGCCCGGGAAAGTCGCTAAACTGGAAGCAAACAGGGATCCGCAGAACCGCCGGCAGGTCTCCCTCACCTGGGAAGGCCCGGAAAATGCCGATGGCTATGTAGTCAGTTATGGCATAGATTCCACGAAACTCTACCTTGATTACATGCTTTTCGGGACTACCTCCCTGACCATCAGCAGTCTGGATGCCCAACAGGATTACTTTTTCACCATCGAGGCCTTTAATGAAAACGGCATCACCAAAAGCGGACTGCTTATCTATGCCGGATTAGGCGATAATTGATAGCCCTAAAAGCCCTTTGATTCTGGTAATGCGTGTTAACCAGAGGGGTGATAATTAATGGTAAGGAGACCACAGGATCCTATTAATGTGTTATAGAACATGTTTTGTATGTTGCAATGTTATTTATATCTAACTTTGTGTTAGAATTAATTAACAAATGAAGCTATGAAACGAATTGTATTGTTGTTTGTCATTATCGCACTTGTCCTGGGTTCCGTTGCTTTATGGTTATTGGGAACTCCAGGCCGAATCAGTTCAGTGGACCTGGTCCAGGTGGGGGTGGTCCTGGTTGTTGTCGGCTTTGCCTTTTTCCTGGTTTTGAAGATAGCGGGGAGCTACAAGCGTGGGGAACCGGCTGAGGATGAACTATCAAAGAAAGTCCTTCAGAAAACGGCAGCAGTTTCTTATTACGTTTCTCTGTACATCTGGGTGTTTTTAATTTACCTCAATGACAGGATCACGATGGATACCGAACAACTCTTAGGAACAGGGATTCTTGCTATGGCTGTGACATTTGGGGTGCTGTGGCTGATTGTCAACCAGAGGGGAATCAGAAATGAATAACAGAATCAGAGAATTCAGGGCCCGTCACAACCTGACCCAGGAGGAACTGGCTCAAAAGGTGAATGTAAGGAGGGAAACCATCCTCTTTCTGGAAAAAAACAAGTACAATCCTTCGCTTAAACTAGCACACGATTTGGCAGAACTTTTTCATGTAGCCATAGAGGAGCTTTTTATCTTTGATGACAATCAGGGTCAGTTAAAATCCTGAAATGAATACAATTATGTGCCAAACTGGTTTAATCATGATCTGTGAAACCTGATAACCAACATGGAAATCGAAACTTTTATCACCAATCCATTCCGTATCTACCTCGATTACAATGCCACCACCCCCGTTGACGGGGAAGTTTCGCAGGCCATGCAGCCCTTTCTGAAGGAGTTGTTCGGAAATCCCTCCAGTTTCCACCGGTGGGGTGCTGAGGCCAGGAAAGCGGTTGAGAAGGGCCGCAGGCAGGTTGCTGCCCTCCTCCGTTGCCGTCCTGAGGAGGTCATTTTCACCAGCGGGGGGACTGAATCAAATAACTATGCCATCAAGGGGTATGCTTTTGCCCATGCTGACCGGGGGAATCATATCATCACCTCTTCAGTAGAGCATCCCGCTGTCATGGAAGTGTGCAGGTACCTGGAGTTGAAGGGATTTCGCGTTACCTACCTTCCGGTCGATGAATTTGGGTTGGTCCATCCCGGTACATTGGAGAAGGCCATCACCCCGCAGACCATTCTGGTCACCATCATGCATGCCAATAACGAAATCGGCACCATCCAACCCATCAGGGAATTGGCAGGGATTGCCCGCAGGCACCAGGTCGCCTTTCATACCGATGCTGCCCAGTCGGTGGGAAAAATTCCCGTGGATGTGATGGAAATGGGTGTCGACCTGTTGTCTGTCGCGGGTCATAAACTGTATGCTCCCAAAGGTGTCGGAGCCCTTTATGTCAGGGATGGAATTGTGCTCGAGAAGCTCATCCACGGAGCTGACCATGAACAAAACAGGCGTGCTGGGACTGAGAATGTCGTTGAAATTGCCGGACTGGGGAAAGCCTGTGAAATTGCTGCCCGCGACATGAATGCCATTGGGAATCACCTGCGTGGAATGAGGGATTTGCTTCACCAACGCCTGACCACACAAATCGGGGACCTCAGGTTGAACGGTCATCCCGAAGAGCGTCTTCCCAACACGCTGAGTCTGAGTTTCAGACATGTGGAGGCCAACATCCTCCTTGCCGAAATGGAGTTGAACGGAATCGCCGCATCGGCAGGGGCAGCCTGCCATGCCGGCACTGTGGATGTTTCTCCGGTGCTGACGGCCATCGGGCTCGATCAGGAGTATGCCATGGGGACCATCCGGTTTTCTGTAGGCCGTCAAACCACTGAAGAAGAGATCGGGAGGGCGGCCGGGATCATCACAGGCATTGTAAATCGGTTGCGGCCGGCTGGGACAGACCACCCGGAAACCTCCCCCCGGCCAGCGGGCAGCATCCGGCTTACCGACTACACGCAAGGAATGGGATGCGCTTGTAAGTTAGAGCCTCAAAAACTGGAAGAGATTCTGAAGGACATTCCTCATGCGGCTGATCCCGATGTTCTGGTAGACACGAGGTATTCCGACGATGCCGCTGTGTACCGGATCAATGAAACAACAGCCCTGGTACAGACGGTTGATTTCTTTACCCCTGTTGTGGACAATCCCTATGATTTCGGTGCCATTGCCGCTGCCAATGCCCTGAGTGACATCTATGCGATGGGGGCGAGACCCCTCTTTGCACTCAATATTGCCGGATTCCCGGTCAACAGGCTTCCCATGAAGGTCTTAAAGGAAATTCAGAAAGGGGCTGCCGATAAAACTTCCGAAGCGGGTATCCCGGTTCTAGGCGGGCATACAATTGACGATCTGGAACCCAAATTCGGAATGGTGGTCAGCGGAATCGTACATCCCGGGAGGATCTGGACCAATGCAGGTGCCCGTCCCGGTGACGCCATCATCCTGACAAAACCTGTCGGAACGGGGATTCTGTCAACAGCCATCAAACGGGGATTTGCCGATGATCAGGCTGTGCAGGAGGGGATCCTGTCCATGTCGGAATTAAACAGGAAGGCGGCGGAGATCATTTCCGCATTTTCCATCCATGCGTGTACCGATGTCTCCGGGTTTGGCCTGACCGGACATTTGAGCGAGGTCTCCCTGGCCAGCCGCGTGGATGTTGAACTCTTTGCCGCCAGGGTGCCACTCTTCCGGCATACGGCGGAACTGGCCGCTGCGGGAGCAATCCCCGGAGGATCCAAGAACAACCTGGACCATTTTTCAAAGTACATCACGTGGGAGGATTCCGTGTCTGCTTTAACCCGCATCATCCTTTGCGACGCCCAGACTTCCGGCGGCTTGTTGTTTACCCTTCCGCTCCGGCAAACGGAGGAAGTGCTGGGAAAACTAACTGACGCAGGGATTTCTTTAGCCACTCATATTGGCAACTGCCTGGGAACAGGGAGGGGGAGGATTTTCATCAAAGGGTGACACTGCCATACCCTCTCCCGATCACCTAAAGCCCAAATCTCTTTTCCGCAAAATCAAGGATAAATTCGGTGGTTTCACGGATACCCAGCACGGAGCTGTTGATGCTAAGGTGATAAGAAGAGGCGGCTCCCCAGGTTTTGTTGCTGAAGAAACGATAGTACGCGGCTCTTTTTTTGTCACACTTTTCAATTATTTCACGGGCTTTTCCTTCAGTAACCTGCTGAAGGCCGGAAATTCTTTTGATCCGGTCCGACAGGTTGGCGCTGATGTAGATGTTCAGGCATTCAGGGAGGTCTTTCAGCACATAGTCGGCACAGCGTCCCAGGAAGAGGCACGATTGTTTTTCCGCCAGGCTCCTGATGACGTCACTCTGAATTTTAAACAGGGTTTCATTGGTCAGGAAAGCATTTGAATAATATCCTTCGGCCAGTATATTCCTCAAGTCAAAGATACCCCCGAAGAGGCTGTGGCTTTTCTTCTCATCCATTTCTTCGAAGAATTCTTTTCCCAATCCACTTTCCCTGGAAGCAATCTGTAAGAGCTCTTTGTCGTAATAGGAGATTTTCAGGCGGACGGCTATCTCCCTGCCGATTTCCCTTCCGCCGCTACCCAGCTGGCGCCCGATGGTTATGGCGAATTTCTTTGTCATGTCCTGCGGTTATATAGTTTCTGCATCTTTTAATTTGTTTAGTTTCCGGAGTTGCATTCCCAGAAGTACGGCTGCATTGATGGCTGAAAGAATGTCGGCGGCCGGCATGCTATACCAAACGCCGTTGACCCCGAACAGGGGTGGCAGGATCAGGAGGCAGGGGAGCAAAAAGATGATCTGGCGGGTAAGCCCCAGGTAAATGGCTTTCTTGGCCAATCCGATACTCTGAAAAAAATTGGAGGTCACCATCTGGAACCCGGCAATGGGAGCTGAGATCATGACGAGACGGAGTCCGGGAACCACGATATCCGACAGTTCGCGGTCACGGGTGAACAGGGAGGACACCCCGTAAGGATAGAGTTCAGCGATCAGAAATCCTGCCGACATCACGACGGTAGCCAAGGCGATGGTCATTTTGAGTACACTTGTTACCCTGCTGTACTGTCGGGCTCCGAAATTATAGCCAGCAATGGGCTGCATTCCCTGGTTCAGTCCGAAAACCACCATGACAAAAAGTGCCGCTACCCGGTTGATGATCCCGTAAGCCCCGACGGCCAGGTCTCCCCCGTAATTGACCAGGCTCCGGTTGATGATGACCACAATGACGCTGGCAGCCGCATTCATCAGAAACGGGGCCATCCCGATAGAAAGCGAATCCATCACAATTTGCTTTTTCAATCCGAATATTCCCCGTTGCAGCCTGATGGTATTGTTCTTGTCGCTGAAAAACCGGATTTGCAAGATGAGCATGGAACTCTGGGCAATTACTGTCGCCAGTGCGGCTCCCTTTATTCCCCATTTGAATCCATAGATGAAGAGCGGGGTCAGTACCATGTTGATGACCACCGAGTAGATGGTGGCCATCATGGACTTCCGGGGATTTCCCGTAGCCCGCAGCAGGGCGTTGAGACCAAAATAAAGATGTGTTACCACATTGCCCAGGGTGATTACCACCATATAATCACGGGCATAGGGAATGGTTTCGTTGCTCGCCCCGAAGAAGAAAAGGATGGGGTCGAGAAAAACCAGGATTACCAGGGTATAGCTCAATCCAAAGATCAGGTTGAGCATGAAGACATTTCCCAGGATATGGTTGGCTGAAGTGTAATCTTTCTGGCCCAGCCTCAACGACATCAGGGTAGCGGCCCCAACCCCCACCAGAGAGCCGAACGCCGCTGCCAGATTCATCAGGGGGAAGGTGATGGCAAGTCCCGATATGGCCAGGGGACCCACACCCTGCCCGATAAAGGCACTTGCCGTTATATGATAGATGGATGAGGCCGTCATGGCGATCACCGATGGAATGGCATATTGAATCAGTAACTTCCAGATATTTTCAGTTCCCAGTGCAAGAGGTACCCTGTTTCTTCCCATTTCAGACCGATTGTTAAAGGCACAAAGATAATTTCTTGCCGAATGTTATATAAGTAAAATCACCAAATTTCCTGTTTTCCCTTTTCCCGGAAAAATTCCTTTCCCGACCGGTGAAGATTCCGGTTTGTTCCTCTTTTGAAAAGGGCGATAGGGGAGCAGTCGCGGTAAGTAGCAACGGGTGTGGATGAGGAGCGGTTTAGGCCTGAACTAACGGGTATTTATTATGAACCTTTTATTATATTTGTAAGGATCCGAAAATTTTCAAAAAAAGAAAAATGACGCATTTTGAAACAGGATGGAAAACGCCTGATGGCCTTTCCATTTTTTGCCAGGGATGGGAACCCGAAGGAGTTGTTCCCAGGGCAGTGGTTTGCCTGGTACATGGAATCGGCGAGCATGGCGGCCGCTATTGCGGGGTGGCGGAAGCTTTCTGCCGTGAAGGTATGGCCTTCTGGGTACCCGATATGCGGGGACATGGCCTTTCGGAAGGGATCAAAGGACATCTGCCTTCGGCAGATACCATCCTGAGTGATATCGACCAGTATGTCAGGCAGGCTCGTCAACGCTACCCGGGAGTGCCGGCTATCTTATATGGACATAGCCTGGGAGGTATCTTTGTACTATATTACGGTTTGAAGAAAAGTGAAGGAATAAGCGGAATTATCAGCAGCAGTCCGGGGTTGCGGAATGCCCTTGAGAAACAGCCGTTGAAAGTGGCCGCAGCAACATTTTTGGGTTATCTCCTTCCTCGGGTTCAGATTTCCAGTGGATTGGATGGCAGCGCGATTTCGCGTAATCGGCAGGAGGTACACAATTACGAGGCTGATCCGCTGATCCACAATAAAATGACATTGGGTTTTGGAAAAGTCATGCTGGGTGTCAACCGGTATACCTTGGAAAATGCGGGAGAATTCAGACTCCCCTTGTTGTTGTTGCACGGAAAAAAAGATACCATTGCTTTCCCTTCGGGAAGTGAAGAGATTGCAGCGTCGGTGGGAAAAGGGTGCAGATTGGTGATGTGGGACGAAGCTTTCCATGAATTACACAACGAGCCGGAAAAGGAGGAGGTCCTGCTTACCATGACGGGATGGGTGAATTCCCTGATTCAGAAAGGCGCCTGACAGGTCCCTTTTTTCTCATTTTGCATGCACCCCGTTATCTCAATCGGGCTCCTATCTCCTTTTCAAAGGCGCCCAACAACTTCTCCATGGTTTTGTCGATCGTCTTGTCGTTTAGAGTTTTATGATCATCACGAAGAATAAAACTGACGGCGTATGATTTTTTTCCTTCAGGGATCCCTTTCCCTTCATAAATGTCAAAAAGGTTAACCGACCTGAGGATGTGCTTTTCGGTTTTCAGGGCGACATCTCTCAGCGTTTTGAATTTCACACTTTTATCAATCACCAGGGCGAGGTCGCGCCGCACCTCGGGATATTTGGGCAATTCGCTGAACTGAACCAGGTTTTTCTTATGTTCGGCAAACAGCAGGTTCCAGTCGAAATCAGCATAGAAAACAGGAGCTTCCAGACCGTATTGTTTAAGCCAGACAGGGGCTGCGATTCCCATTTCACACAGAACGGCTTTCCCGATGTGGTAACGGATGCCTGCCGAGAATAGCCCAAGGCTGCTTTCCGATATTTCCAGCCGGTCGGGATTAAATCCCAAACGTTTCAGGATTCCGTTAACATAACTCTTCAGAAGGTAAAAGGTAGCAGGTGACTCCGGTGTTGTCCAGTTGGTCTCTTCCCGGTTCCCGGACAGAAAAAGGGCGAGGTGTTCCTCTTCGTAATAGTTGTTGACCGGATTGTCTTTCAGACAGGATCCCTTATGGAAATAACAGTTGCCGAATTCAAAAAGCCTGAGATTTTCATTTTTCCTGTTGACATTGTGGACGATGCATTCAAGTCCCCCGAAAAACAGGGTTTGTCGCATGCCGTTCAGGTCGTTGCTCAGGGGGTTGAAAATCCTCACAGTTTTCGAAGCAGGATAATCGTCGGTAGCCTCGTACTGGGATGCCCTGGTAAGGGAATTGGACCAGATTTCGTTGAATCCCCGGGCGGCCAGATGGTCGGCAATGGCATTTTTTACCCTGTTGGGATCAGGATTTTCGGAGTGGTTTAATGAAGCGTTGATGTGGGTGGGTATTTCCACATTGTTGTATCCATAAATCCGCAGAATCTCCTCGATGACGTCACATTCGCGTTTTACATCCACACGGCAGGTCGGAACCGATAGCGAGAGTCCTTTTGCCGATTCTTCTACGATCTTGAACTCCATTCCGCTGAGGATGCTTTTAATGGTATCTTTTCCCAGTTCCTTGCCGATGAGCCTTGTGATGTTGTGCCAGGTGACTTCTACGGGGAAACCCGTAACCGGTGAGGGGTAGATGTCCTGGATTTCCGAAGAGATGACACCTCCCGCCACTTCCCTGATAAGGAGGGCGGCCCTTTTCAGGGCATAGATGGTTCCGTTGATGTCGGTGCCTCTCTCAAAACGGAAGGAGGCATCGGTATAAAGGCCATGGCGACGTGCGGTCTTTCTTACAAAAACAGGATCGAAACAGGCACTTTCCAGGAATATATTTTTTGTAGATAGTTTCACGCCCGAAGCGATACCTCCGAAGACCCCTGCGATACACATTCCCTTTTCCGTGTCGCAAATCATCAGGTCGCTGTTGTCGAGGGTGCGTTCGGCTCCGTCGAGGGTAGTGAATTTAGTTCCTGAAGGGAGGGTTTGGATGATTATTTTCCCTCCTTTGATTTCGTCAGCGTCGAAAGCATGCAGGGGTTGGTTGGTTTCGAAAAGAACGAAGTTGGTGACATCCACCACATTATTGATTGGCGTGAGACCAATGGAACGAAGCCGGTTCTGCAACCACCGGGGGGATTCTTTGACTTCCACGCCCGAAATGGTCACGCCTGAGTAGCGGGGGCATGCCTCTGGGGTTTTTATTTCTACGGGGATGGTCAGGTCATGATGGCTGACGGCAAAGGAATCTACCGGAGGTTTCCGGTATCCTCCATCCCCGCATTTTCTCAGGAAAGCTGCCAGATCACGGGCAACACCGAGGTGGGAAGCGCTTTCTATCCTGTTGGGTGTTATGTCAATCTCGATCGCCCAGTCGTTTTCAATCCCGAAATAGTCTCTGGCTTTCATCCCTACCGGGGCATCATTGGGCAAAACGATAATTCCGTCGGCATTGGTGCCCAGGCCGGTTTCAATTTCGGAACAGATCATCCCTTCGGATGTTTCTCCCCTGATTTTTGCTTTTTTGATGGTCAGGGATTTATTCCCCATGTACAGTGTGGTTCCGACAGTGGCAACAACGACTTTCTGGCCTGCAGCCACATTGGGGGCTCCGCAAATTACCGGCAGCAATCCGGGGCCTCCGGTATTTACTTCGGTTTTGCTCAGGTGGTCGCTGTCGGGGTGGGGGACGCATTTCACCACTTCTCCGATGACAAGTCCCTCGAGCCCTCCTTTAATGCTTTCCACCTGTTTCATGCTCCCCACCTCAAGCCCGATCCCGGTGAGAACGCCGCACAATTCGACAGGGGTCAGGTCATGGTCCAGGTAGGTTTTCAGCCAGTTATACGAAATTTCCATTTCTGTTATTTTAACGGATTTTGAGGGTGTAAAAATAAGGAAAAAAGGGTTGGTTGCACCGGAGGCAACCAACCCTTTCAGTTAAACATGTTTTTCCCCGTCTAAACATCTACTTTTTTAAATCTGGGCACTAGGAAATGCATGACGGCCCAGGCGATGAGGTACGCCAGGGCGCAGAAAGCAAAGACGATGGTATAAGCGGTGGTCATTTTGTCATGAACCAGTGGAGCCTGCAGGTCTTTCAGCTTTTCGAACAGGGAAGGATCTATCGCCTGAATCTGGCTGGCGACTTCCGAGGGGAGGCTTCCCAGTTCCACCCTGTCGAGGTCGATGATATCTTTGTGTTTGTTAAGAAGTGTCATGGATTTTATTTTATCCAGGTATTCTCCCAGGTTGGCTCCCTGAGCAGCCACCCATGACTTGGCGATTCCGGCGCTGCGGTAACCGTCAAAAATCCATCCGGCGATTTTGGTGATCACGATACCTCCTAATCCGCCGGCCATCCCGCCGATACCGGTGACGCTGGCCACCGCTTTTTTGGGAAACATATCGGAGACCGTGGTGAAGATGTTGGCTGACCAGGCCTGGTGAGCGGCGGTTCCGATGCCTATGATGAACACGGGGATCCAGTAACTGATGCCGCCCAGGTACTGTGCCAGGAGGACCACCAGGGGGATCAGGGCAATCATGAGCATGGCGCGCATCCGTCCGGCATAGGGCTCATACCCTTTGTTGATGAAGTACATGGGGAACCATCCTCCGGTAACACTGCCTATGGTTGACATGGAGTAAAGGACTGCCAGCGGAACGGCCACCGCCATGCCCGTCATACCATATTGCGCTTTCAGGTATGCGGGAAGCCAGAAAAGATAAAACCACCATACCCCGTCGGTCATGAACTTCCCAAAGCTGAAGGCCCAGGTTTGTTTGAATTGTAGGAGTTTCAGCCAGGGTACCCTTTCGATATTTTCTTCCGCAAGAACATCGGAATCATCAACATTATCGCTGTGGATATAGTCATATTCGGCCTTTCCGACTCTTTTGCTTTTGGCGGGTACCTCGTATAGCCAAAACCAGAATATCAGCCAGGACAAACCGATTGCACCGATGATCAGGAAGGCGGCCTGCCATCCCAGGTGGCCGGCGATCCAGGGGACGGTCAGTGGGGCCAGGATCGCCCCCACGTTGGCGCCTGAATTAAAGATCCCTGTGGCCAGGGCTCTTTCCCTCTTGGGAAACCATTCAGCGGTTGCCTTGATAGCTGCCGGGAAGTTGCCCGACTCCCCAAATCCGAGGACACCCCGTGCAAACATAAACCCGCCGGTGCCTTTGGCAAGGGCATGGATCATAGCTCCTAATGACCAGACGATCAGCGCCCATGCGTATCCCAGTTTCGTGCCGAGCCAGTCAATGATCCTGCCAGCAAAAATCATGGAAATGGCATATACAAACTGAAAAACCGACACGATGTTGGCGTAGTCGGAATCACTCCAGTTGAATTCCAGTTCCAGCTGATCCTTCAGGAGGCTGAGCACCTGCCGGTCGAGGTAGTTGACAGTTGTGGCAAAAAACACCAGTGCACAGATCGTCCACCTGTATTTGCCGACTTTTTCGTTGATTTCGTTCAGTTTACTCATCAGATTATGTTGTTGACAGATTTAGGATTCAGTTTCTGATTTTCCTGATTATCTCCAGAGCCTCTTGGCATTTTGCCGCAATGTAGTCAAAATCTTTTTTCTTCAATATTTCGGAAGGGAAAAGTTGTGACCCCATCCCCACGCAATGAACGCCAGCCCTGAACCATCTGGTGAGATTCTCTTCATCGGGGGAGACTCCCCCGGTGGGCATGATGCTGCTCCACGGCATGGGCCCCAGAACGGCTTTTACAAAATCAGGACCTCCTACCTGTTGTCCGGGGAAAATTTTCACCACTTCAGCTCCCAGCTCATGGGCCCGGGAGATCTCGGTCACCGATCCGCAACCCGGACTCCAGGAGACTTTCCTTTTGTTGCATACCGAAGCCATCCCTTCATTGATTAGGGGCGAAACGATAAAGTTGGCTCCCAAGGCAATATACATGGAAGTGGTTCCCGCATCGATGACCGAACCGACCCCCATGATCATCTCGGGGCATTCATCGATCGCCCACTTGTTGACTTCGGCAAAGACCAGGGAGGCAAAATCACCCCGGTTGGTAAATTCAAACACACGGATTCCCCCATTATAACAGGCTTTGACCACTTGCTTGCACAGTTGGGCATCGCCACTGTAAAACACCGGTACGATACCGGTCTCTTTCATCTTCAGGGCGACTTCTATTCTTGAAAATCTAGCCATAATTAAAGTAAAAAGTCAAAATTACCTGGAGACCCGGCCGCTGGCATCGCCTTCCATAAGTTTAAGCACCTCGTCAACGGTAACCCGGTTAAAGTCGCCGTAGATGGTATGTTTAAGGCAGGAAGCCGCCACGGCGAAATGCAGGGCTTTCCTGTCATCTCCGGGCCAGGTGAGAAAACCGTAAATAAGCCCTCCCATAAAGGAATCGCCGCCACCCACGCGGTCAACGATATGGGTGATCTGGTAAATGGGGGCTTCATAGCGTTTTTCACCATCCCAGAGTACGCCGGACCAGCTGTTGTGGTTGGCATTCACCGATCCGCGAAGTGTGGTAATCACCTTTTTGCAGCGGGGGAAACGATTCATGATCTGTCGGGATACCGATTCGTAGGCTGCCGCATCTACATGACCTGCTGTCACATCCACGCCTTCGGGATGGATCCCCAGCACCATGGCAGCATCTTCTTCATTTCCCAGGATGATATCCGTTCGGGCAACAAGTTCCGGCATCACCTCCGATGCTTTTCGTCCATATTTCCAGAGATTCTTGCGGTAATTGAGATCACATGACACGGTGATGTCCATATCATTGGCTTTTTGGATGGCTTCCAGGCATACGTCGGCAGCACTTTGGGAGATTGCCGGTGTGATTCCTGTCCAATGGAACCATCCAGCGCCATCGAATACGTCAGCCCAGTCCACCATGCCAGGCTGAATGCCGCTGGCTGAAGAGTTTGCACGGTCGTAAATCACCTTGCTGCCCCGGCTGACAGCACCTGTTTCCAGGAAATAAATGCCCAGACGTTCCCCGCCCCACACAACATGGTCCGTGCAAACGCCGAATTTCCGCAATTCCATCATACAGGCCGTTCCCAGGTCATTTTTTGGCAGGCGGGTGACAAATTCTACCGGAATGCCGAAATTTGCCAGTGATACCGCCACGTTGGCTTCTCCTCCGCCAAAGGTGGCCGTCAGGGTGTCAGACTGGCCGAAACGGAGAAATCCCGGTGTGGCCAGCCGCAGCATGATTTCACCAAATGTTACTACTCTTTTATTCATCGGAAGCTCTTCTCTTGCGTTTGTTATTTATTGTCCCTGCGAAACCATGGCAGCGATTTTTGCGGCTGAAACATCTTCAGAATCCAAAATAGTTGTAAGCGTTGTTGAAGCTGATATTTTCCACCATTTGTCCAAGAAGTTCCATATCGGCGGGGATTTCTCCTTTTTCAACGTCATTGCCCAGGATGTTGCATAGGATCCGTCTGAAGTACTCATGCCGGGTATAGGAGAGGAAGCTTCGGGAGTCGGTGAGCATTCCCACGAAGCGGCTTATCAGGCCAAGATTGGAGAGGGCCTGGATTTGTTTTTCCATACCATCTTTCTGGTCGAGGAACCACCAGCCCGAACCGAACTGGATTTTCCCCGGTACCGATCCGTCCTGAAAATTGCCGATCATGGTTCCGATGAGTTCATTATCACGGGGGTTGAGGTTGTACAGGATGGTTTTTGCCAGCCGGTTCTTTGTGTCGAGCCTGTCGAGGAGGCGGGAGAGAGGCCGGGCGATTTCAAAGTCGCCGATAGAGTCAAAACCGGTATCAGGCCCGAGGGTCCGGAAGAGACGCGTATTGTTGTTTCGCAAGGCTCCCAGGTGAAATTGCTGGGTCCATCCCCTGCGGTGGTCCATGATACCGAACTCGTAAAGCATGCAAGATTTGAATTTCAGGATTTCTTCAGCGTTCAACGTTTTACCGTTGCGGATTTTCACGAAGATCGCTTCAATTTCTTTTTCCGTAAAGTCTTCGGCATAGGCAGTTTCCAGGCCATGGTCAGAAAGGCGGCATCCGTTTTCATGGAAAAACTGGTGTCTTTTCTCCAGGGCTTCCATCAACTGCGGAAATGTGGCGATTTCGATTCCCGAAACAGCTGCCAGCTGATCGACATATTGGTTGTAAGTGACGCTGTTTTCAACCATCATGGCTTTGTCGGGGCGCCAGGCGGGTAACACCCTGACTTCAAACCCTGATGCTTTGATGGTGCGGTGGTGTTCCAGGGAATCGACCGGGTCATCGGTGGTGCAGATGGTATGCACATTGGCCATACGGATGATGTTTCGCACCGAATACTCCGGGGTGTTGAGTTTTGCATTGCACGTCTCCCAGATCTCCCGTGCCGTGGCAGGACTCAGCAATTTGTCGATCCCGAAAAACCGCTTCAGCTCCAGGTGGGTCCAATGGTACAGCGGATTACGCAAGGTAAAGGGAACTGTCATGGCCCATTTTTCGAATTTCTCCCAGTCACTGGCATTTCCGGTGCAGTATTTCTCATCCACACCATTGGTGCGCATCGCACGCCATTTGTAATGGTCTCCGTATAGCCAGATCTGGGTAAGATTGGCAAAATGACGGTCAATGGCGATATCCTGGGGTGGAATGTGACAGTGGTAGTCGAAAATGGCCATCCTGGCCGCATGGCGGTGAAATAACTCCTGTGCCGTTTTGGTCTGCAGAAGAAAATTGTCGTGAATGAATGAACCCATGGGAAGGATTTTAATAAGATTAAAAAATCAGAATATCAGAGTGTCAGAATATCAAAATATCAGGATGTCGGATAACTAAAGATTAATTTCTGAGTGAATATGCCGCTGATCTTAACCTCAACCTTAGCCTCACAGGTTGAAGAGCCGTTTCAGATGTCTGTCGTAGATGTTTTCTTCGACGCATTGCCCAATAATATCCTTGTGTTGTTTCAGCAGGTTGGTAAACCTCTCCTCCATTTCAGCGGCAATTTTGTAGCCCACATGAATGAGCTGCCTGAAGTTGGGATTGTAATCGGGATGATCGGGTATATGCCGCAGTGTATTGGCGAACCGGGCGCTATCCCAGGCGGCCACCTCCTCCGGTGTGGGGAGTTTGGAATCATCGATATCGATTACGTCGGCATAAGGAGCGCAGAGTTCCTCTTTCCGCCCCAAGGCTTTTGTGTAGATTTCCTTTGCGGCGTCAAGGGCTTCCCCTCCTGCCGCGGCAAGGCCGATCACCTCTTCAAGCCAGGTGGTCCCGGCTGTCTTTATGTGAAGTCCTTTGTCATATTTCCTGATAATTTCAGCCATGACCGGGTAGATAGTGAATTTGTCGCTTCCTGAGTGAACGCTTAATTTCAGGTTTTCGGGAAGTCCAAATGTTTTGACGGCATAATCGATGACCAGGACATCCTGCTCGAATTCTTTGGAAAATTGCGCCACATCTCCCACATAGTCAACGCCTTTGTTGAACCTGCCGGTAAATTTAGGCGCGATGGTCTGCGCCGGAATCCCCAGGTCAGCAATCATTTTCAGGATGAAGAACATGTCAACCGGGGTTTGCGGAGCTTCTACCTCATCCATGGAAATTTCGGTAACGAAATTCCCGGTTCCCTTTACGGATTCAATATGCCGGTAGATTTTCCCGGCTTCCTGGATTGCCGCAAGGTATTTTGACGCCACGGTGTCCAGCAAGGCTTCCGTAATGACAATGGGTTCCCCGATCCCCGGAATGGTAACCTGTCCGCCAAAGCCGGAGCACGACTGCTTGAATGCAATAACGGACTCTGCAGGGGCAGGCCTGTTGATGTAAATAGCTACGTCGAGGGTGAAAAAGTCAGAAACCGCGATGAACCGGTCCACATTCCCCAGGTTGATGTGGTCGGCATCGACGAGGTATTCGCCTTTCCATCCCAGCGCCGCCACTGCGGCATCCGCTTCCCTCCGGGTACCAACGGGTTCAGAGTGAACGATATTATGCTCCCGGTTGCTTTTGTTCCAAACAGGAGTGACCGGAATCCCCTTGTCTGTTGCCTTTTGAATGGCTCTCAACTGTGCTTCGCCCTGATGCTCGAAGCGGTCGCCGGTTCCGAAACTGAATTTACCTATTTCCATATGTTAAAATTTCTGTGGTCAATGGACGATTTTTTCTTCCGTGTACGAACACGAAAGTATAAATAGTTTTTCTTCTAACCAAAAATAATAGAATCCTATTTCATTATTGAGTATGTTTGTAACTGAGAAAAAAATAAGTGGAGAAGCTATCTAACAAAGGAATCACTGCGTCTGATGCGGGAAACACAACCGCTTTCAGAATGTACGACTTGGTCGGGGCACTTCAGCAAATACACCACATTTCGCTCGATGAAATGGAAGGTGTCAGGCTGATGAAACGCATGGATACAAAATATATCCTGTCTGAATCAAGAATTGTGCAAATCCTGGGGATGGTGACCGACCGCTATCAGGTTCTGGAAGTTGCAGGCAGCAGAATTGCTACCTATGAAACCGTATATTACGATGATCCTGCCCTGAAGTTTTTTCTTGATCATATCAACGGCAAACTGAACAGAAACAAAGTAAGAACCAGATTGTACCAGGAGAGTGATGTGGAATTTCTGGAGGTGAAAAGGAAGATGAATACCAGCCGCACAAAAAAGTATAGGATCAGGATCGATCCGGAACAGACCGAATTCGATGATGAGGCTCTGGATTTGGTGAATGCCTACTCCTCAGTCAGTTTATCTTCACTCTCCCCGGTATTTGTCAACCGTTTCAGGCGGATCACCCTGGTTAATCGGGAGAAGACTGAACGCGTGACCATCGACCTTGATTTGCGGTATGCCGATATTCTCAATGAGCGTGAAATAATTGTCCCACGCCTGGTTATTATTGAAATTAAACAGAATCGCTTCAGCAATTCGGTAATGGGAGAGGTATTGCGTGACCTGAGGATTAAGAAGACCGGAATCAGCAAATACTGTTTGGGAATATCCTTGCTTTATCCTGACGTTAAGATGAACAAATACAAAAGAAAAATCAGAATTATTGAAAAAGTGACAAAAAATGGACTCCTTGTTTGATATACTTGATCCGGAATCGGTGGCTTCAGCGACGACCTATTCCTATGGCATTACCGGGCTGCTTTTGCGTTTCCTTGCAAATCTCCTGATAACGGGAGGCATCATCCGTTTTCTATATTATCCACGATCGAAGCGTAAGGATTACTTTTTTACGTTCATCCTGACCAGCACCACCATCTTTATGTTGTTGTACCTTCTTGATAATGTGAAGATACAGGTTGGTTTTGCGTTGGGTTTGTTTGCTATTTTCGGGATACTCCGGTACAGAACCGACACCCTTCCGATCAGGGAGATGACCTATCTTTTCACGATTATCGGAATTTCGGTGATCAATGCCCTGGCCAAGGACCTGGGGTATGTGGAACTGGGGGTTACCAACGCCATATTTATCGGAGTTACCTGGCTCCTTGAAAGCAGTAATCTCATCCGTCATGTTTCAAGCAAGCATATCATCTATGAAAAAATAGAACTGATCAAACCTGACAAGTCAACAGAGCTTTTGGCTGACCTGAAGGAACGGACAGGGTTGAACATAACCAAAATTGAGATAGGAGCCATTGATTTCCTCAAGGATACAGCTCTGCTTAATGTTTATTATGACAGTCGGGATACCAACCTTGCCGACAACTTCTTTAAGAGGAAGTTCGTTCCTGAAAATGAGGATGTCTGACATTTGATCATCCATTAATTGAATGAATTATGTTGTATAGATTAAGGATTGCAGCCCTTTTCACTGCCCTGATTTTTTTGCTACTTCGCGGGAATGCCAGGGGGCAGGAGCGTGATTTTGGCGGCTGGTTTTCTTTTGATGTTTCCAAAGATCTCTCTTCGCGATTCAGCATGGATGTGGAACAGGAAGCCCGGCTTTTTAAGAACTTCGGGGAGTGGGACCGGCATTCTACAAGTATTTCAGGTGATTATAAAATTGTCGGTTGGCTAAAGGGAGGGGTGGGGTATATGTTGATTTTTAACCACAAGGTAAAAAGCGACACCTGGGATACCCGGCACCGTTATTTTGTTTATCTACAGGGGAAGCAAAAGCTGGGCAGGTTTTCAATTTCACTCAGGGAAAGGTTTCAAAGTACATTTGTAAAAGAGGAGGCAGTGGAGGAGCTGGGCTATGAATTCATCAGCAGAAATTACCTCCGGTCACGGCTGAAGGTCGATTACGATATCAAAAACAACAAACTGGAACCTTATCTTTCGGCCGAAATGTACTACTCACTGTCAGGTAAGAAAGAAATTAATGACATGCGGTATACGGTGGGGGCGGAATTCCCGCTTGCCGGCAAGTTTGATCTGGATACCTATCTGCGCTTTGACCAGGAGATGAATGTCAAGAATCCGGTCAGCCTATTTATTGGAGGGGTGACCCTGAAGTTGAAATTATAAAAAAAAGGCTGCCGGAAACGACAGCCTTTTTTATGGGGCAAAGGATTTATTTGCCAAACCTGTATCCAAGGCTGAGGCCAAATCCCACGTTTTTAATACTCGAGTCCAGTTCTTTTCCGGCCACTTTGGGCTCGATGTCGCTGAGACCCAGGGAAGCGTTGAGTGCGAAGGAGAGGCCTCCGCTGAATTCATAACCGGCCATTATTTTGGCACCGAAATCAAAGGGTTTGACATACAAAGCAGACAGCACATCGGTAAGCTTTACATCGGATTTGAATTTCACATCCAGTTCAGCTGCATCTGACTTTACTTTTCCCATCAGTCCGTAACTCACGTAAGGTCCGAATCCCAAAAGGACATGGCTGTCACCAAGGCCGCCCTTATAGAGGAACAGCACCGGTAATTCCAGATAGTTTATACGGGCTTTGGTTTCATGAACCCCTTCATATTCACCTCCTTTTTGTGCAAAGAGCAGTTCAGGACGGATATAAAACTCAGGAACAAGGGGGATCTCAAGGAAAACACCGGCATCAAATGTCGGGATCATCTTGTTCTTAACTTTATCTCCCAGAAGGTCTTCTTCACTCAGGTTAAACATGTTAAAGGATCCTTTCACCCCTAAACCCTGGGCGAATGTGTCAACAGCTCCGAAAAGCAGAGCAAACATTAGTGATGCGAAAATTACTTTTTTCATCTCGTTAATATTAATGTTATTAAAGGTTTTTGATTGTTTATGACTGATCATAGCAATGCAATTTCACCGGAATTCTGTAAAATGAAACTGGGTTCATTTCCTGTTTTTTCCGGGTTGATTCAGCTATGCAACCGACCGTTATTCATTTGCCTGGTCGATGGCATCCTGTCTCATTTTTTCGTTGGGGAGGATCACAAACATTACCCTGCGGTTCTGAGCCCGTCCTTCGACGGTACTGTTATCAGCCACCGGCATTGTTTCTCCGAATCCCACTGCTGTTATCCGCTGACCATCCACGCCCTGCACTTTCAGAAAGTCGGCCACACTATTCGCCCGTTTTTCCGAGAGGGTTTGATTGTAGGCTTCCGGTCCGGTACTGTCGGTATGTCCCTGTATGGTAAGGTCCGTATCGGGGTATTTGTTGAGAATTACCGCAAGATCTGTTATCGTGGCCTTGGAGGTTTCGGTAAGGTCAAATTTGTCAGTTGCAAAAAGCACTTTTGATTCAAAGTTGACAACGATACCCTCTTCTCCTTCCTGATGAATCACTTCGGCATTGGGGATCTCTTTTGCAATTTCCTCAGCCTGCTTGTCCATCTGCCTTCCGATGATGGCTCCGGCCACTCCGCCGACTGTAGCTCCGATGATGGCACCTGCACCGGTATTACCGGCTGTTTTCCCGATGATTGCACCTGCCGCGGCACCTGCGCCCGCTCCGATCATTGCTCCCCGTTGGGTGCGGGTGGTTTTGCATCCGGCCATGACCAGGGTCAGCGATACCATAAGAATAAAAATCCGTTTCATTTTAACTCATTTTTGTTAAACAATCAATTAATACCTCCGGATTTAACAATCCGCTTGTTTTATTTTTACGACAAAATTAAAAAACAAATTCCTATGTTTGATACTGAAAATACTAAAAAGGGTATTTGCGTATTTATCAAATGTCATATATTGTTAAAACTTTAACTTTGCCTTTTAAATAACGTGGGAACAGGAACAAAGTTCATGCCATTTATTTTGGAGAATTTTCCTTCGCTGCAAACCATTCTGGTTGGTGTGCCTTTGTTCCTGGCCTGGACGTGGTGTTGCCTGTTGGTGGCCGGCCGGTTGAAGCGCAGGGGGATGCGGACCGGTTACACAAGGAAAATATTTCATTTTCTCATTTTCGGGACGGTTGTTTTGTTGCAGTGGTTGTGGGGTACTCCGTCAGTTCTGGTTTTTGGGGCGATGTGTTCCCTGGTGGTTTTTTATGCTGTATTCAGGGGTCCCGGGGATTTGCTTTATGAAGCGCTGGCCCGGGAGGCTGATGCTCCCCGGCGAAGCTGGTTTGTCATTCTTCCCTGGCTGACCACCCTGGTCGGCGGTTTGTTGTCTAACGTGCTGTTTAGTAACCTGGCGATTGCCGGATACCTGGTTACAGGGATGGGGGATGCCATTGGTGAACCCGTAGGCGTCCGGTTTGGACGACATCCCTATAAGGCATGGTCGCTGACGGCAGTCAGGGCCACCCGGAGTCTGGAAGGGTCCCTGGCTGTTTTTCTGTTCTCGGCACTCGCCCTGGTGATTTCAGTTTTGATTTTTCCGGTTCTGGGGGAAGTCTCACATTGGTTTCTGCGGGTAGTGGCTATTGCGCTCATCGCCGCACTTCTTGAGGCATTTACCCCCCACGGTTGGGATAACGCCACCATGCAGTTGATTCCGACAGCACTTGTGTATTGGTGGATGACATAATGTAGGTTGGGGTCAAAATCAAGGACCCCCTCTGACGCGTGCTGCTGATTGGATTCCGGCGAACGCATTTACCGTCGGCTTTGCCGCGGGTTTTGCGGGCAAGATAAGAGTAGTCCCCTGCGGCGGGGAGTTTCAAATACGTCATAAATGAAATTAATAAAAGAAACAATCGAAGCGGTTTTGTTTGATCTTGATGGAACGCTGATGGAAACGGACGATGAAATGGTTAGGAAGCTGACTGTTTTCTTCTCCTGGTTTCGTCTGCGTGATCCGGAGAGGTTATCCCGGCGCATTGTTATGAAGGCGGAGACGCCGGTCAACGGGCTGATCTCCTTTTTTGACCGTCTGGGCATGGATCATGCTGTGTTGGCGCTTTTCGGGACCAACAAACCGGGGAAAAGGAGGGTGGGGTCCTCTCATCCGATGATGGAAGGGGTAGGAGAGATGCTTGGCTTACTGAAAGAAAAATTCAGGCTGGGGTTGGTCACGACGAACAGCACGGCGGATACGGTGCATTTCCTTGAGGAAAAAGGTATCAGGTTTTTTTTCGATGTGGTGGTTACCCGGACTTCGGTGAAACGGCTGAAACCCCATCCCGAGCCACTTCTGTATGCTGTCGCACAGTTGGGGGTATTGCCCGGAAGATGCATCATGGTTGGGGATACCACGCCTGATATGAAAGCTGCCGTGGCTGCTGGCGTTATTCCCGTCGGGGTCCTTTGTGGATTCGGGACCCGGGAGGAGCTGCTGAAGGCCGGCGCTCTGGAGGTGCTGGAACATACCCGTTTTGTGGCCCAACTTCTTGGAGCAAGTTAAGGTTAAGGTTGTCTCCTTCGTCGACCACCTCCGTAAAACTGCGGTGCTCAATGAGGCTTTGTCGCACTTCTTTAAGTATCTTTTCCTTGATCATCTATTGGATATGAAACGTATTACAAATTATCAGCTCAATGTTTTCGACAGCAACGCTGCCTGCTGAATCCATCCAGGTGGTCAGTTTAAGGTGCAACAATAAAAGAATCGTTAATATGTGGATATAATGTTATTTTTGAGTTTTTAATCTTGGTTTTGAGAACAGATCGATATTTGAGCTTATGAAGATTTCAGTCATTGGTACCGGTTATGTGGGATTGGTCAGCGGGACCTGTTTTTCGGAGACCGGAATACATGTGGTATGTGTTGATATCGATGAAGTGAAAATCAACAGGCTGAAAGACGGGGAAATCCCGATTTATGAACCCGGTTTGGGAGACATATTTCTTCGGAATCTGAAAAAGGGACGGCTTTCATTTACCACCAGCATACAGGAGAGTCTGAAGGGTGCCGAAGCGGTATTCATTGCTGTTGGCACTCCCCCGGGGGAGGACGGGAGCAGCGACCTGAAGTATGTCCTTGATGTTGCGCGGGAAATCGGCAGGAGTATGGACCATTACATGGTGGTGGTGATCAAGAGCACGGTGCCGGTGGGAACGTCGCACAAAGTAAAGGCGGCTATTCTTGAAGAGTTGGCGAAGCGGAAAGTGGATCTCTGTTTTGATATGGCCTCCAATCCTGAGTTTTTGAAAGAGGGCAGTGCCGTCGAAGATTTTCTGAAGCCTGACAGGATAGTGGTGGGTACCGATTCTCCCGGGGCTGAAAAAACCATGCGACGGTTGTACAAACCTTTCCTGCTGAATGGTCACCCGATATTGTTCATGGACATTGCTTCCTCGGAGATGACCAAATATGCGGCCAACGCCATGCTGGCCACGCGGATCAGCTTTATGAACGACATTGCCAACCTGTGTGAGCGGGTTGGAGCCGATGTGGGAATGGTCAGGAAAGGAATAGGATCTGATGCCCGCATAGGAGCCAAATTTCTTTATCCGGGAACAGGGTATGGGGGATCTTGTTTTCCGAAGGATGTCAGGGCTTTAATTCATTCGGCCGGTGAATACGGTTTTTCCCTCGAAATTCTGAAAGCCGTGGAGAAGATCAATGACCGGCAAAAAAGAGTGCTCACGGAAAAGATTAAAACGCATTTTGGCGCTGATCTCAAAGGACGAAAGTTTGCCCTGTGGGGTTTGTCTTTCAAACCAAAAACCGACGATATGCGGGAAGCTCCCTCGCTGACGGTGATCGATCATTTGTTGCGGGAAGGCGCCATAGTGACGGCCTATGATCCGGTGGCAATGGAAGAGGCAAAAAGGATTCTGGGGGACCGGATCAGCTTTGCCAGGGATGTCTATGATGCATGCATTGATGCTGATGCACTGGTCATCGTGACAGAGTGGGCTGAATTCCGTACCCCCAATTTCAGGGTGATCGGAAAACTGATGAATAGCAAAACCATTTTCGATGGCAGGAACATCTATGAACCTGAAGAGATGCAGGAGCTGAATTTTACCTATTATAGTATTGGCCGGAAACCGGTTGTCGCTTCAAAAAAAGAATTATGAAAAGGGTTTTGGTCACCGGCGGAGCCGGATTTGTGGGATCGCACCTTTGCGAGCGGCTGCTTGGAGAAGGGAATGAGGTGATTTGCATGGATAATTTTTTTACCGGCAAAAAGAGAAAGATTCTGCACCTCCTGGATAACCCCTATTTTGAACTGATCAGGCATGATGTAACCATGCCTTATTTCATTGAGGTAGACGAGATCTACAATCTGGCCTGTCCGGCCTCTCCGGTGCATTACCAGTACAATCCGATCAAGACTATCAAAACCTCGGTGATGGGGGCCATCAACATGCTGGGATTGGCTAAGCGGGTAAAGGCGAAGATCCTGCAGGCGTCTACCAGTGAGGTATACGGGGATCCGACAGTACATCCGCAATCCGAGGATTACTGGGGACATGTCAATCCGATCGGGATCCGTTCCTGTTATGATGAGGGGAAGCGTTGTGCGGAATCCCTTTTCATCAATTACCGGGCGCAGAACAACGTACGCATCAAAATCATCCGGATTTTCAACACCTATGGTCCACGGATGGAGCCCGACGACGGCAGGGTGGTCTCTAACTTCATCGTTCAGGCGTTACAAAACCGAGACATCACCATTTTCGGGGATGGCAGGCAGACCCGCAGCTTTCAGTATGTTACCGACCTGCTGGAAGGTATGGTCAGGATGATGGCTACGGATGATGATTTTACCGGTCCGGTGAATATTGGGAATCCCGGGGAGTTCACCATGCTGGAATTGGCAAGCACAATCGTGGAATTGACAGGTTCACGTTCGAAGTTGATGTTCCTGCCTTTGCCCGCCGATGATCCTATGCAGCGGCAGCCTGATATCACCCTCGCCCGGGAAAGACTGGATGGCTGGTATCCCGTAGTGCCTCTAACGGAAGGACTGACTAAGACCATAGCCTATTTTGACGATCTGCTTTCGGGAAAGTGATCTGTTTCCTGACGGCTCAACCGCCGGGAGTCTCAATTTTTTGCCTTTCCGTATGTGATAATAAAACAGAGAATATGAAATATCCATGCATCATTTATGCACCAACCAGAATAATTAAACCACACGGATATTACATCTGTTTCTCGGAATGAACTATAACAACGTAATTTTTAAAACAGATGAAACACCTGTTCATGAGAAGGATGATCCTGTTGCTGTTTCTTATAATAGAGGGAACGGGCATCTGGGGAATCAGCGCACAGCATTCCACCCTGGAAGGCGGGGTATCCGTTGCCAGTCCATATTCCGAAGTTTTCCCTTTTACCGACAGGATCCTCCTTTTTAATCTCTCTGACAGCGGCCTGTACAAACCCATTATCTGGGGGCTTGACCTGGCCTGGCTCTCGGAGGATAACATCAGGCGGGGAATTGCTTTCATGGGCGAGGAGCGTGTTGATGTGGTCAGGTCCTCTTTCATGCCTGTCCTTCCGCTGAACAACGGTGAATTGCAGGGGGAGGCGCTCAGAAACACCAACCTGCGGATCAGCATTATCAACAGGTGGCTTCCCGGCAGCACGACGGTTGCGCTGAACTGCGACCACCCCAGTGTGCATTCTTGGTATGCTGGGAATGCAGTCCACTGGGCTCAACTGATGGATGTGACGGCAAGGATGCACCAGGAGGCAGGACGGAGAGTCGTTTCCATTTCCCCGTTCAACGAGCCTGATTATGGCTGGGGACAGGGCGACATTGGCGACTTCTACAACATAGCCGCTGAATTGAGGAAGAACGCACGATTTGATTCCATCCGCATAAGCGGAGGGAACACCCTTAATTGCGACCAGGCGTTGTCGTGGTACAATATTCTGCAGAGCAGGCTTGACGAAGGGAACACACACCAGCTTGCCGGAAGTTTTGACAACTATGCAGCCTTTTTTCAGCACGTTCGGGCTATAGGGGATCATGCCACGAATGATGAACTTCACAACGTCATGGAGGCCATGGTGGGTGTCGAATATGGCCTGCAAACCGGCATCTGGTGGGGGACGGCCGAATATGCCCGCGGGGAGTTTGTCAAGGCGAGCGATGGCAGAAGGCTGGGGTATGCCGAGCACCGGCCCAACTGGACGGCGGCAGCGGTATATCGCAACCCGGAGGGGAAAGTGCAGGGATTTTGTGGCTCTTCGGAACGGCAGGCGGTCACAACCTCTTATTCCTTTCTGTCCCGTGACCGGGATGTGTTTTATGACGGTCACGGCCCGCAACGCCAGTTTGTCGTTGAAATTCCGGGGGGCACCGGATATCAGCAAGGACAGACAAATGCCGAGCGGGTGATCGGCATCACCTGGGGTGACGATATCCAGCCCGTGATCAACGGAAAGTACCTGGTGGTCAACCGCAACAGCGGGAAAGTGCTGGAAGTCGAGGGAGGCTCTTCATCGGCGGGGGCCAATGTAAGGCAGGGCATTTCCACTGCCGCCGCCCATCAGCAATGGTCGGTCACACCGGTGGACGCCCGTGTGGGAGGAGATTTCAGCTATTTCACCATTAAATCCGCAAGCAGCGGCAGGGCGTTGGATGTATACAACTGGTCGCTGAACAACGGAGGCAATATTGTCATCTGGGATGATACCAAGGGAGGCAATCAGCAATGGTTCACCGAATATGCCGGGGATGGCTGGTTTTATATCCGCAGCCGCCACAGTGCCCTGTGTCTCGACGTGCTCAACGCAAGTACGGCAAATGGTGCCAATGTCATCCAGCGGGAAAAGCAGGATGCCCACAGCCAGCATTGGCGTCTGATCCCGGTCACGGCGCCGGTTGAGTTTATTCCTCCGGAGGCTCCGGCAAACCTGCGGGCGACGGCACGTCCCGAATCCGTCCGGCTTGACTGGGATGCCAGTCCCGAAGAGGATGTCGCAGGGTATGCCGTTTTCCGTTCGGAATCCATGGAAGGCCCCTACAACACCATCGCACGTGATGTGAAAACAACCGCTTTTGTGGACAATACCTGTACCGAAACCGGGCAATTTTTCTACAAGGTCAATGCGGTGGACCATTCCCTGAACTGTTCGGCTTGTTCAAACGTGGCCGTTGCCTCCACTACGGGGGATTCCGCCCTGGTGGCGCACTTCCGGTTCAATGGGAATACCCTTGACAGCAGCATTAACTTAAATCACGGTGCTACTCCGGGGGAAATGAGTTATGTCGACGGGGCGGATGGTTCCCTGGCCCTTGCCTTGAATGGCAATGACGATTTTATGCAATTGCCTGCCACCGTTGCCAACCAGGAGGAGATCACCCTTTCGGCCTGGGTGTACTGGAATGGTGGCACCCCCTGGCAGCGGATCTTTGATTTCAGCAGCAGCGAAACGGAATATATGAACCTGACTCCCAGGATGCGGTTCTCGATCAGGAACGGCGGAAGCGAACAACGGCTGGATGCCGGCGCCATCCCGCAAAATGAATGGTCGCACGTCGCCGTTTCCCTGGGGAGAAAAGGGGCACGGATGTACCTGAACGGCACTCTGGCCAACGAATCGGCTGCCATCACCCTCCGGCCCGTCGACTTCAGGCCATTCCTGAACTTCATAGGCCGCGGGCAGGCTGCTGTGCCCTTGTTCAACGGATCTGTCGATGATTTCAAAATCCACAACTATCAGCTTTCCGACGGGGAAATCATGGAATTGTATCAGGAAGTCATTACAAATGCAGCCATTGGGAAGAGAAACCCGAAAACGGCTTTCTCGGTATACCCGGTTCCTGCCTCCGACTTTCTGCACTATGCCTTCGATCAGGAATCCTTCTGTGGTGTTGCCAAAATAGAGCTTTTTAATGCTTTTGGTGAGCTCATATGGTTCCTGGAAAAATATGACGGACATCCGGGTGTGGTAAATGTTTCGGATATTCCGGCGGGGGTCTGTTTCTTAAGGTTGACAAACGGCCGGGAGATCTATACGAAAAAGATAATAATCAGCCATTGATTTCCCTCCGGTTCGTGTGTTCCGGTAGTCGGAAAGCAAACATAAATAAAACAGGGTATGAGCGGACGAAAAAACGGACGAGGATGGTCTTTGAGCGCAGGACACAAAGGTGTTGCATGGTTTCTGAGCGCTTCAGCAAGACAAATTGCAGTGGTAATGATTGCATGTGTAACCCTTCAGGCTTTCGCGGCTGAAAAAGAGACGGTTGTGCGTCTGGTCAATGAAGATCGTGTGCTTTCAACGGCGATGGAACTGCACCTTACAGCGACTGATTCCGCCTTGGTAAACAGTATAGTAAGCCTGAACCATGAAGATGCCTGGCTGTTTTTCGACAATATCAAACCGTCGGAAGTTCTGGCAAAATATAGTTCCGGCATTCGCATCAACGGGGAACCGCTGAATGCGGGCGCCAACGGCCGGATTGCCATTTATGCGCAGGGAAGTGTGATCATGCCTTTCGGCTATTATTTCAGGCCTCTGACCGTATATACCGAAGAGGGGTGCACGGGCTCTTCGATGGAACTGCCGATCCATATCTATCATAACAACCTGGGCGAATTTGACGATGTTATTCAATCGTTCAGGCTGAAACGGGGATACATGGCGACTTTTGCCAATAGTCAGGATGGGTCAGGCTATAGCAGGGTATTTATTGCCGACAGGGAGGACCTGGTGATGGACAGGATGCCTGCAGAACTGAAGGGTACGGTATCCTTTATCCGGATTTTCAAATATGAGTGGGTATCGAAGAAGGGAAAGGCCGGATGGAACCCGCATGACATCAACGCCACCAGTTATTACGACTGGAATATCGGCGGAAATTCCTCAAGCGATGTGGAATATGTGGCCATTCGCCAGAATGGGGGATGGCCTTCGTGGAATGATATCAACAGTAAGGAGAATATATCGCACCTTCTGGGATTCAATGAGCCTGACCGGCCCGACCAGGCCAACATGACTTTTCAGCAGATGATCGATATCTGGCCTGACATGATGAAGTCGGGACTCAGAATCGGCTCTCCCGCGTGGTCAAATCCCTGGGGCGGAACCGGGGGAACCCTGTTTGACTTCATTGACAAATGCGATGAGTTGAACTACCGGGTAGATTTTGTGGCGCTTCACTGTTATTGGGGAGGGAAATCGCCGCAGAACTGGTACAACGACCTGAAATACATCCATGAGCGGACAGGGCGCCCGTTGTGGATCACGGAATGGAACAACGGGGCCAACTGGACCACCGAATGGTGGCCCGACGCCAGCAAGGCGTACACCGATGCCAATGCACGGAAACAGCTGAATGACCTGAAAGGAATCCTCCAGGTCCTGGATACAGCAAGTTTTGTGGAACGCTATTTTATTTATGACTGGGTGCAGGATTGCCGGGCCATGGTGTTAAACGGCCAACTGACCCTGGCAGGTGCCTATTATTCCGCCAATAAATCGCAAATTGCCTATAACGGAAACAGGGAGGTGGTGCCGCATTGGAATTATAAGCCGCCGGTACTTTCATCCCGCTATTTTTCGTTGTCAAATGCCATACGGGTGGGCTGGACTGACAGCAACGGAGAGCTTTCCCGGAAATATACCCTGGAGAAAAAGGTAAACAGAGGGAGTTTTGAGACAGTTTACGCCAGCGAAGATGTTTCAAAGCTCTTTTATCTCGATCCGCTGGATACGGACGAAGGAGGAACCCTCACCTACCGGCTGACCCTTGTACCCGCCAGGGGGATTCCCCTCCATTCGAACCGGGTTACCTGTTTCAAGACGGCAGGAACAGACGTCATCCAGTCGGCGGATTTCATCGTGGACAATCTCGAGGCGAATACGGTCTATTTTTCCAGGAAGTATTCAACCGTACCGCTTCTGTTTTTGGGAGTACCTTCTTTCGAAAATGCGGTTCCGCTAACGCAGCGTGTAACCGGCGTCACGACGACCTCTTTCAGATTTGCCCTCGATCCCTGGCTTTATGTTAAGAATGCGCGGCTTTTGATTCCTGAGCAACTCTCAGTGCTCGCAATTCCGGCCGGTTCCTACGATTTTAAAGGAATAAAGGCTGAAGTCGGGGCCATTTCCGGTGTCACCCGCGACTGGTCCGCGGTTACTTTTAACAAGCACTTCGGGGAACTGCCGGTGGTTTTCTGCACCCTGGCTTCCGGCGGCAATACTGTTCCGCTCACCGTCGGAATCCGCAATGTTACCGTATCGGGATTCGAATGTTGTCTGAAGAGCGAGGAAGCCCTCACCGCTTCAATAAATGGGGAGACCGTTCATTTTTTTGCGATTGAACAGGGGAAGGGGGCCATCGGAGGCAAGCGGATTACTGTGGGCAGGAATTCCGAAGGAAGCGGCCTCTTCTCATCGCCGGTTGATATTCTGCTGGATTCAAGTTACAGGGAACCGGCGGTTTTTGCGGGTCTATTGTCCGCCGAAGACAACTTCGCCTCTACGCTGAGGTATTCCCTCCCGGGAGAGTCGGTGCTCCGGCTTGTCAAGCAACGCGAAACGTCGGCAGGCGATTCGGAAATCCATGTTGACCAATTCGGATGGATGGTGATGGATCTTTCTGCCGGTCAACCCGATACCGTTACCATCGTGCCGGAACAGCACAAGAGGAGCAGGGTGGATTTTTACCCGAACCCAGCAAACCACACGGTGAATTTCAGTTTCGACGCGCCAATCCGTGTGGAGGTCGTCGATCTTACCGGACATACCCTGATCGATGCAGTCATTTCCAGGGAATTGAAGGTCAATTCGCTTCCTCGCGGGGTATATATTCTGAAGGCAGAGGGTTTCCTGCCTGCCCTTCTCGTCAAAACAGAATGACGGCCAGATAAAATACGGGGCACCTTTTTATGTTTTAAGAAAAAAGAATTATCTTTCAGGTGATGAATTCAGGACTTAAGAAGGGTGAATATTTGCTGCCTGGCAAACATGATCAAGCCGGATTGAATCACAAAACAGACTTATAAAACACTTAAAATTAAATGTTATGAGAAAAATTTTACTTTACGGAATTGCAATCATTTTTGTATTTGGAGGCATCCTGTATCCTTCCGGGGTTCGGGGGCAAGCGACCCTGAAACACTCCTATACCTTTGAAGAAGGAACCTACGATGAGACTACCGTATTCGACCAGAAAGGATCGGTTAACGGAGTACTGGGAGGGACTAAAATCAGCATCGCCGACGGGAAAGCGACCGTTTCAGGCGCAACGTCCAACAGTGACGGGTGGATATCCTTTGATGGCGTTGCCCTGGCATTGAATACCTATTCGGCTGTCACCTTGGAAGCCTTTGTGGAAACAGGTAATGCTTTAAACACAGGTTATACCATGTTAGCTTACTTTGGAACATCCAGCCCGGGTGTTGGTTGTTTCTGGATTCAGCCGACACGGGCCGCCAATGAGACCCGGATTGAGGCAAATAATACCAGCACTACCGTTTCCGCAATAATGCCCGGGTATGAAGTGGATGACGGGAAAATGCACCATATCGTTGCTGTCCTGAACAATGAGGCTCTCACCTATTACCTTGACGGAGTGATTATTGCCCAGACACCAACGGGTGCCGATTTTATCAGTACCCTAGGCACTGACGTAGCCAATCTTTTCAGGGGCGTTGACGGCTGGAATGATCCCAACTATAATGCCTCTCTTCTGGAATTCAACATATACAATGGTACCCTTGAACAGTACACTATCGCACAGACAGCGGGTGAATTTTTAGGTCTCGACCTGACCAATGCGACGCTGGAAAATCTGACTGTCAACGTAGGTGCCATGCTCCCGGATTTTGACCCTGAAACAGATATTTATGAGGTAACCGTACCTTACGGGACTACCCGGATGACGATAACGGCCAAACCGGTAGTCGGCGGGGTTGCGATAACCATGTTTGACGGTTTGGGAACTGAACTGAAGGACGGTGTTGTAACCTTTGACAAAGACGAAGGAATTGATGTTGAAATTGAGGTCAAAGCACTCGATGGCTATACAACGAAATCGTATTATGTTTCGGTTTTCCCCGATGACGGAAAAAGCTCCGCCACCCTGGGTGCTATCAATTTATCGGCAGGAAAGCTGATTGAAACTTTTATGATGGATTCAACCCGTTACACTGTCATTGTCCCTCCCGGAACGGCTGCCGTAACGGTAACTGGTGTTCCGAACTGGGATAAGGCAACAGTGACGGGGAATGGCACGGTTACTTTGGTTGACGGCGAAGGAACAGCCATACTTTCCGTTACTTCTGAAGATGGTACTGCCACGAAAGAATATGTAGTCAATATATATACTTCAGTTGTGACCACTGGCACTGATTTTTACCTCGTACATGAGTTAAATGGTTTTGTGGCAGCCGAAAGCGGTGCGGCTTTTAACCAGGTTATTCTGGCTGATGCCGTTTACCAGGATAATATGCAAATCTGGCAATTTGAAGACAGTAAAGTTAAAGATCAGTATTTTATCCGGAATAAGGCTGGCAATTATATGTGTCTTTCGCGGACCTCAGCCAATGCCTGGGATCTGGAAGTTTACCCCGATCTTCCTTCGGTAAGCCTCGACAGTGCCCGTTTTATCCTCAATGAATTTGAACCCGGCAGGTTCAGGATCATTTCCGTGAGAAAACAACAAGCCAGCGCAACCAACAATATGCTGGGGCCCAACAACGGCAATCTTGGGTCTCCATTGTTTAACGACAAATGGCGCAGCACAGCGAACGATCCGCTGACTGTATTCAACATTAAGAAGCCCGAAGAGGTGGTATCACCGTATGATATCCATCTCTCCGCTCTTACGATTTCCGGTGTTATTTTGAAACCGGCGTTTAATCCTGCCTACAGAAATTATTATGCAACCATTCCTGTGGGTATGACTTCTGTTCAGGTTGATGCCACCCCCCGGGATGCTGCGGCTGTTGTGACCGGTACAGGAAATGTCGGAATAACTCCCGGGAAAGGAACCATAACGGTCAGGGTTACCGCATCGGATCCCCAGTATACCCGTGATTATGTCGTTCATTACATTACCGATACCGAACTAACTTTGATGCACTCCTATACCTTTGATGACGGAACGGCCAACGATCAGGTTGGTGATGCTGACGGGACCGTGCATGGAGGATCATTTGCCGACGGGACATTTATTGCTGCTGCAGAGGGTGATTATATCGTTCTGCCTGCAGCGAAAATTGCATTGAATACCTATCCGACATTTACGATGGAAGCGCATGTGATAACTGGTGTAAATCCGGCGTGGACCATGTATACATATTTTGGCAATACCACCGGAGGGGATCATACGTTCTTTATTTCCCTGGCAGGAGATAATAACCTGGCCCGGGGAGTATTGAATCTTGGGGATGGTGAAGTTCAGGCTGCCTCTCCTGAACCGGGTGCCGGAGAAACTCACCATTATGTCTGTGTGATTACGAACGATACCCTTTACTGGTATGTGGATGGCAGTCTGGCCCAAAAAACACCAAATAAACCCACTTATCTCATAAAAGATATAAGCAATGCGAATGCCTGGTTCGGTTACGGAGCGTATACTGACCCGACCTGGCTGGGAACCACCAATGAATTTAACATTTACAGCGGGCAAATGGATGCAGCAACGGTTGCGGTACGTGCCAAACATTTCCTGGGAGATATGTCCACCGATGCAACATTATCTTCATTATCCGTTGATGCAGGTGAATTGATCCCTGAATTCGACCCGGCTGTGACATCCTATTCTGTGCTGATTCCCCCGGGTGTTACAACCATTAACGTTTCTGCTGTTCCGAATGATGATAAGTCAATCGTGGAAGGCGTCGGTGCCGTTGACGTCTCTTTGGGAAGCGGACAGGCAACGGTGCTGGTCACGGCTGAAAATGGTTCCAAAAAGAGCTATACCATTGCTTTTAATGCACCGAGCGAATATACTCTGATGCATTCCTGGACTTTCGATGACGGAACTGCCGCCGATGTTGTCGGTGATGCCGATGGCACTCCGGTTGGCAACGGAACCATCGCTAATGGAGCATATACTGCCATAGCCAACGGAGATTTTATCGAACTGCCTGCCGACGTTATCGCGATCAATACCTACCCGGCCATTACCCTGGAAGGGTACATCTTTGCCGATGTCGACAACACCGGACCCAACATGCTGGCCTATTTTGGCGGAAGTGAGAATGGATACGGATCGAACGGGTACTTCGTGACGCCGGACAGAAATTCAGCCAGTGAAAGCCGGACTGCCATTTCCTGCGGTAACCTGACTGCACCATGGAGCGTTGAACAGGGTGTTACCGGCCCTGGTGTCAGTGTAGGTGCCAAACACCATATCGTCAGCGTTCTGACAAACTCTTCGATTACATTGTACATCGATGGTATATTGATCGGTACAACTCCGGTGTCGGGCGACAATTCAATTGCCGGCATAAGCAATGCATATGCATGGCTGTGCAAGGGCGGATATACCGGTGATCCCACCTGGATGGGGACCATCGATAAATTTAATATTTACAGTGGCGTACTCGATGCGGCTACCGTTGCAAAACATGCGCAGCAATATCTGGCGGAATTCACTTTGATGCATTCCTATACTTTTGAAGATGGAACAGCCAAGGATGTGGTCGGAGATGCTGATGGCACCCTGGTGGGTGGAACCATCGCCAATGGCGCCTATACTGCCGCGGCAAACGGAGAGTTCATCGAACTGCCTGCCGAAAAAATCGCGATCAATACGTACGATGCCATAACTTTAGAAGGGTACATTTTTGCAGATGTCGATAACACCGGTGCTACAATGATGGCTTATTTCGGCGGAAATGAGAACGGTGTTGGCGGGAATGGCTATTTCTTCACGCCCGACCGCTGGGGAGAGAGCCGGTCAGCCATTTCCTGCGGTAACGTCACCGAACCCTGGAATGCCGAACAGGGGGTAACCGGCCCGCCGGTCAGCGTAGGAGCCAAACATCATGTGGTCAGTGTGTTGACTGACTCTTTACTCAGATGGTACATCGACGGTGTCAAAATCGGAGAAACTGCAATCTCAGGTAACAACTCCATCGCCAATATCAGTACGGCGAATGCCTGGTTATGCAAAGGCGGATATACCGCTGACCCGACGTGGATGGGTACCATTGATGAATTCAATATTTACAGTGGCGCCCTTGATTCGGCTACCATTGCACAGCATGCCGGGAAATACCTGACAACCTTTACCCTGATGCATTCCTATACTTTTGAAGATGGAACCGCCAACGATGTGGTGGGCACCGCCCATGGCACCCTGGAAGGAGATGCTTCAGTAGCAAACGGTGTGCTGTCCCTCACAGGAAACGGATTCGTTTCGCTGCCCGGTGAGGTAATTAACATCCCTTCTTACAGCACCATCACTATTGAAGGCGTATTTAACCAGGCCGAAGGGATGACCGATAAGTTTACGGCACTCGCATCATTCGGCGATATCAATCCTGCTGCTGACTGGATGGGAATCAACTATATTATTCTGCAACCCACCAGACAGGATAACGAGAACAGCCGGACATCCATTTCCTGTTTGAACACCACCAATCCCTGGGCAACAGAAAGTGCTGTTGACGGACCCGAGATTGCTGATACCAAAACCCATCACTTTGTGACTGTGATTACTGAGTCTGTGATTAAATTATTTATTGATGGCGTGCTGATCGGGACCTCTCCGCTGACAGGCGACAACGCATTGGCCAATGTCGGCAAATCGGTCGCTTTGATTGGCAAGGATGTTTATCCCGGTGATCCGCTATGGCAGGGTACGGTTCAGGAACTGAATTTCTATCAGGGAGAAATGGATGTGGATGTCATTGCTAAGAGAGCTCATGATTTCATAACCGGGATCTCCGATCTGGTTAACAAAGAAGCAGCGATCATGGTGTACCCGACCTATTCCGCCGGTGACTTCAACGTTGAAACAAGCGGAAACCGTGGTGTGATTTCCGTTTATAACCTTACCGGGAAGCTGGTTCTTCAGAGAAAAATTGAAAGCAGCCTCGAAAAGGTATCTCTCCAAAAGGAAGGATTGTATTTGATGAGGATTGAAAGTGAAGGAGTGTCAAAAACCTTCAAGGTGATTAAAACCAAATAAAAAATAACCTAATAGTTTAGCGGTTTACATCTTAATAAGGGCTGCCTGAATTAAATTCAGGCAGCCCTTTGATTTTTATTCCTATTTTTAGGACGGACAAAAACCGCATTTTCGGAGTGGAGTTAGAAATATGATTTTAAGAAAATATTTTTTACTGCCGGGTATATTCCTGTTTTTCTTTTTCTCCTGTTTTAAGGTTCCGGGACAGCGCTGGCCGGCCGGCATTCACGATCCTTCCAAAATTGTGAAATGCGATGACACCTACTGGGTCTTCGGAACCGGCGACGGCATCTACTCCATCTATTCCAAGGATCTGATAACGTGGCATAATGGTCCCACGCCCTTCACAAAAGCCCTCTTTCCGGCATGGATTAAAAATTATGTCGGGGCATTTGAAGGAAATTTCTGGGCTCCCGACATTATCTATATGAACGGCCATTACTACCTTTATTACTCCTGTTCCGAATGGGGAACCATGACTTCGACCATCGGTTGCGTCATCAACAAAACTCTCAATCCTTCCGACCCGGAATACCAATGGAAGGATGCGGGATTCCTGGGCATTTGGTCGTACCAGCCCGGCCTGGCCCTGAATGCCATTGATCCGTCCCTGGTGAGGGGGCCCGACGGCCGGATCTGGATGGTATACGGTTCCTTCAACCAGCAAGGGATTGTCGTCACTGAAATCGACTCTGTTTCGGGAAAGCCAAAAACCTATGCAGGAAATCTCCCGGGTATCAGCATCGCCAATTCGTGGACAGGTCCGCAAAGCAGCAACTATGGGGAGGGTGAAGGCGCCTCCCTAATTTACCGGGATGGTTATTATTATCTCTTTTACAACAAGGGGGGATGCTGCGCCGGGATCGCCAGTACCTATTATATGGTCATGGGAAGATCATCAAGCCCCCAAGGCCCGTTTTATGACAAGGATGGAGTGCCCCTGCGGCGCATCCAGCAGCGCAGCGGGGGAACGGTGGTGATGAAACACGACGACGTACGAGGAACCGATGACCGCTATTACGGGCCCGGCCATTTCGGATTGTACAGCGAAGGAGGTGCAGATTATGTTACTTTCCATTATTACGATCCCAACGGCTATTACCCTAATCCTGCGGTGAACAACCGGGGAGGGCCGACGCTTGGACTGGCAAGGCTCGTATGGGGTGACGACGGGTGGCCCTCCGTTTCCCTTGATTTTGTGGAGGAAGGCGTTTATACCCTTCAGAATTTCTATAGCGGGAAAGTAGCTGACCTTTACGTACACAATCCGGCCGACGGTTCGCCATTGTACCAGTACGAGGCCGACAGCGCTTTTTTTTCGCAGAAATGGATTTTCAGGTCACTGGGCCGGGGGGAATACGCCCTGCGCAATTATGCCGACCCGGAACTGGTCGTGGCGGCAGGCGGAACAAATAATGCATCCACCTTGTCGGTCACCAGGAATTATACCGGGGCGATCCATCAGCGGTTCAGAACGCTGACTTCCCCCAACGGGAAAACCATCATCTATCCGTCCACAAAAGATGCCATCTGGTCACTTTCTCCGTCTTCGACTGGCAATGTCAGCGTTTCGTTACTGGCGAATGCCAACAGGGACCACCAAAAATGGAAGACCGTCGGGTTCGATGAATGGCTCTCGGTTTCCGATACCAAACTCACCCTTGAACACACCGCGGGAACCGATAAGACCATTTTGGTGCAAAGCAACGGATTGTGGAGGAGTTCGGTACTGTATGATACGTGGTTGGCAGCCGAGGCTTCGGGAGCAGGGAATGATACCTTAACCGTAACATTTTCAGAAAATCCGGAGGTGCGTGAGAGAAAAAGCCGGATCTATCTGACGACAAATGGCGGGAAATCCTTGCTCATTTCGGTGACGCAAACCGGGAAGCCAAGCACCTCTGGTTCTGTGGAAAACGGGGATCATCTTTCCATATATCCCAATCCTGCCGGTAAGGAGTTGAATATTGAAAGCCCGGCCGGTGCCGTTTTATCGGTTTACAATCTTTTTGGACAAAAAGTTACGGAGGCTGATCTTGAAACAGGACTTAATACCATTGATATCATAAACTTTGAAAAGGGCGTTTATGTATTCAGAATTGATTCTGATGGTAAAATCCTGATCCAAAAGGTCATTAAGAATTAGGCTGTTTGCTTGCTGAAGGGATACCGCTTTTTGTTATTCTGTTTACAATCATTGTTTTATATACCAGTTATTCTCATCCATCAGTTTTGAACGGATCGCTTGTTGGTTACCCGTATGTTTTGCCGCTACCTTATCTGCCAGGTAGGCAGGGGAGTTTCTGCGTTTTGCGATTCGCATCAGGTCCTGAAAACGGTTGCCTTCGAAAGCCGTTTCAAGGGCCAGCTCTTCAATGATCTTCTCTTCAACCCAAAGAATGGAATCCTCCTTTGAACCCAATGCAGGAATAAGATAGTCGGCAGCCAGCTCCATATTTCCGCAACCACGGGAATGTACCCCTATGTTCTGGTCAAACACGATATTTTCAAAATTGACATAATCAATAAAAGTTCCTGTAGAATCAGTGTAGACCGTATACTTTTCGTGACGCGGGACAATGGTGTCTACTGCCAATGCATCTGAGTTCATTCCGTGTTTCAACACAGCAAAGGCGAGGTTTGGTTTGCCGGCACGGTTCACAGCCTCGGCATAGCGCAGATAAAGCGTTGCAACCCTGTACACCATAACAGCTTTCGACACTTCGGCCTCGTTCCACATAAGATAGTATTTGATGATCGCATTTATATTGCCGGCGTCGGATCCCAGGCTGAGATATGATCCCGAGGGTCCCCGCAAATCTCCGGGATTCGTTGCTCTTTCGTTATAGTAGTAGGTTTGCCCCTCCCAGTTGTTCACTGCAATCCGGGAAGGAGACACTTCATAGTTTTCAAAGGTCAGTTTATACAATTCATCTACCTCTCCCAGTTTCGTCGATCCCGCAATCAGTGTGATTTGTTCGCTGGTTGTAAGTTCAAAGATATCCTGGTAATTCTGCTCAAACGGATCCCTTTCAACAAAGACACCGTTATCCACCGTCCAGATCGAATTGTAGGTGTCGTCGATCACATAATTTTTATCTTCGATTAAAGCATAATATTCGCGGGCCGCATTTTCGTATTGCCCGTTCCACAGGTAGAGATCGCCCAATAAAAGAGGAATGGGGAAGAACAGCTTTTCGCTGGTCATATCTTCTCCAAGTGAGATTGCGCCGGGTGTTTTTGCATTTTTTACAGGTTCAAGATCCTGAATTAAAACAGGGACCAGTTCCTGTACCGTATACACAGGAAATTCGGCCTGACCGGCTTGTACCGTTAATAAAGGCTCTGTGAAATATCTGGTTTTGCCATAATTTAGGGCAATCTGCATGTAGGTCCAGGCACGAATCGCCTTGGCGGCAGCATATTCTTTATAAAGCGATTTTTCCCCGCGGGAAATAAAAGCCGTGTCAATATTGTTGATGAGGTAGTTACAATGGTTGATCACCGAGTAGTAATCTTCGACAGAATTGTACGGATTATCCGCTGTGATTTCGAAGTCGTTGATCTCGCGTAGTTCGATCCCGGCATTTCCGGTTATGTCCATCAGGTCTCCTCTTAGTTCTCCCAGCAATACATACCGGTCGGCCAGTTTTTGAAGTTGCGTAAAAATACCGACCATTGAATAGATCGAGTCGTTGGGGGAATCGATCTTATGCTTTTCCGGAAACATGACCTGCTCGGAATCTGCATCAAGGATCTTGTCGCAGCTGGTGACAATCACTGTCAGAATAATTAGTCCGGATATGATCAGATTTAATTTCTTCATCTTTCTTTTCTTTTTAAGGTCCCAGAACCTTCGTTTTCGTTAAATTTCCGTTAGATGATCAGAGGTTCATTGTTATTCCTATAAGATAATTTCTGCTGACGGGTAGCAATCCGGCATCGATTCCCTGGTACAGAACATTGTTTTTCACCGATACTTCCGGATCGCGCCCCAAATAATTCGTCAGGACAAACAGATTGTTGGCCGATACCCACACTTTGAGACCTTCAATTACAGAATTTTTTATGGGAATATTGTAACCTACCGTCAAGGTTTTAAAGCGCAGATAGGATCCGTCTTCAATCCAGCGGTCTGAGAAACGGGAATTACCCATCGGATCGGTATAGGTTACCCGGGGTTGATTGGTTTCCTGGCCTTCGTAAAACCAGCGGTTCAGCATTGCCGTTGTCTGGTTTACCGGTGCACTGCCCGCTTCCAGGTTCGCGCGCAGGGCGTTGTAAACATCATTTCCGTATGAATAGGTGAAAAGCATTTCCAGGGTAAAATTCCTGATATCGATTTTACTGTTGAAAGAGCCATAAAAATCGGGATTGGGATCACCGATTATCTGGCGATCCTCTTCATTAATAATTCCATCGGTTTTCGAATCATCAAAATGTATGTCGCCTGCTTTGAAAAAGTGGGAGATGCCGTCTTTGTCAATCATTTTCAGGTTTGCTGCAGAGGCTGCCTCTTCATTGGTAAAAACGCCGAGGGTTTTGTAGCCGTAAAAGACTCCTGCCGGATTTCCGGCTGATGTGAGTATGTCAGCGCCGTACAACGAAGTGATCGTTTTAACGTTGTCAGGTAAGGATTCGATTTTGTTCCGGTAATGACCGATTATTGCTCCAGCTTCCCATTTGAAAATGTTTTTATTAACCAGCTTTAGGGTGGTTGAAAACTCGATCCCCTTATTTGACAGTTCGCCGCCGTTACCGTTGTAATATCCGTTACCCAAAACTGAGGGCAACGGTTTCAGGAACAACAGGTCTTTGGTTTTATTGCTGTATAAATCAACCGTAAAAGCCAGACGGTCATTGAAAAGAATGGCATCCATCCCGAGGCTTGCTTTGGCTGTAGTTTCCCACTGAATTTCAGCATTGCCTATGTTCGCCAGAATTAATCCATTGGCCCGGTCCATATACCGTTGTGATTTGAAATAAGCCGACCATGCATAGGGATGGATATCGTCGTTTCCTGACAAACCATACCCGACACGCAGTTTCAACCAGTCGATGGCATTCATGTTAGCCATAAAGGGCTCTGAAGAGATCAGCCATGCGGCATTGGCTGACGGGAAAACAGCCCAGCTATGATCGAACAACCGGAAACCTCCGAGGGTTTCATTCCCGAAACGTGAGGACGCGTCCACTGCAACCGCGGCTGAAAAGAAATAGCGGTTATCAAAATTATAATCACCTGACAGATAGTTGGATATTGATTTTATTCGATTATTTTCCCCAGAGGTTTTCCGAATAAGCTGGTCTGCCAGGTTTCTTTTCTGATCGGATCCTGAATTGTGGCCTTCGCCGTAATCTGATTCAAAATAGTTGGACATGTACCGGATGCCTGCAACTGCATTTATGCTGTGTTTTTCTTTAATCTGTCTTCCGAACTTCAACTGTGTTTCATCAAATATTGCTATATTCCGCATGATCTGGCTTTTAAAGACATTTTCCGAAATACCTATGTCACCGGAAAGAACACGATCGGGCACACCGATCATCGGGCTGTAATAGGTTTCCTTGAATTTGTCAACGGCATAGTCAAACTGAGTATTCAGTGTCAGTGAAGGGGAGAGTTTAAACTCAGGTTTAAATCCGAGCGACAGACGGTAGTGCTTGTTGGTATTCAAAGCATTTGCAATGATTGCCGCTGGATTTCCAACATCGAACTCGTCAGCGTCCTCCAAATCTGTGGTCAGCGTTCCCGTTGGTGTATAAGAATAGGGATTCAGGAACGGAGCTTTGACCATGGCCAGGAAAGTCGGTGAGGTGTAATAGTTGATGCCGTCATCCAGGAGGTTGCGGTCAAGGCTTGTATAGCCGATATATATTCCCAGTTTGACACCTTTTGTGAGAAAGAAGTCGGCATTGGTGCGGGTATTCAGTCGTTGCAGGTCATTGGTTTTTACAAACCCTTTGTCCCCGGTATAACCTAGTGAAAAGTAGTAAAGGGCTTTATCATCTCCACCGCTGACTCCGATGTTATAACTATGGGTGAAGCCTTGCTGATATACTTCGTTGTCCCAGTTGGTGGTATTGTGATACTTGTTATAGGTTACCGAATTAGGATCATCCTTCAAAAAGGGCAATCCGTCGATTTCCTCCATGGTCAGGTTGGTCGTTCCCAAAAGATCAGTGGTGTAAATGCGAAGTTGATCCCCATTCATCATGGGCAGGGAAGAAGGTTTTTCGGTTATGCCGCTGAAAGCATTGAAAACGATTTTCGTGGCCTGGTCAATCCCGCGTTTGGTTTTGATTACAATGATTCCGTTACCACCCCTGGAACCGTAAACCGATGTTCCGTCTTTGATGATGGTTATGCTCTCAATATCGCTCATGTCGATATCGTTGAGCGGATTATTGTAAAAGCCGTCGTGCACCGACTGCACGTCGAAAAAGTTGTTCCAGATCACCCCATCGACCACAAAAAGTGGTTGTGCATTCATATTCACCGAATTCAATCCGCGGATGAACAAAGAAGCACCCATCCCGCTGCTGCCTGAACGGCTCATAGCCCGTACATCCCCATTCATTCTTGACTGGATGGCATCGTCGATGGAAAGAAATGCAGGAAGACCGATATCTTGCGTACCCGTGACAGAATTAACGGAATAGGCTGTACGCAGGGGACCAGCGATACCTTCAATCTCGTTGTATGTATCCCGGTAAACATCGGAATAAAGATCGATTTCGAGTGTTTTTCTGCCCCGGACCGATACTTCGCGCAGGTTGTAATCGAAGGCGTTAACAATAAGTATCTCCCCGGGAGAACTTACTTCAATCTCGAAATTACCCTTTTCATCCGTGGTGGCAGCTGACTTGTGATTCCGTGAACGGATCTGTGCGGCAATAACCGGTTGCCGGGTTTTTGCATCTCGGACGAATCCTTTCACCATGTAAACCGATGGATCAGCTATCAGCGCCTGATCGGGAACCAACGGATTGAATTCCAGCTTTGTATCAGTTTGGCAAAACACTCCGGCAGGGATTGCCAAAATCCCGGCCATAAAACATAAACGCAGGAATTTTCGTAAGAAATGATCCCTCATTGTACTTGTTAGTTTGATATCTCTGTTCATTTTCATCTGTACTATTTTCTGAATCTATTCCAGAACAGGTTCTAAAATGATACAATCGATGCGCATGGTCCGGCTGAAATTACCCGACTGTTCTTCCTCTATTGTCACAGCACTGCTTACTTCAAGTTTTACAGCTATCCTGGTAAAATCTTCATCAACTATGTTAGCATATTCAAAATTGAACTGATCGACAAACATTTTGGTGAGCGCATGCGGGTCTGTAACGTTGTTTACGGGCGTAACCCGTTTAATGAATGTACTGCCGTTTGCCCTTCTGATGTAGGTGAGCTGAAACTTTGCCTTTGTTGGCGTGAGATCGTTGGGATCCACTATTTTGGCAGGTACGAACACACAGTATATGTTGTATTTTGCTGAAAGAGTATTTGGGATCGAAAACTCTACGGCCGGTGCGGTAGATGTGGGATCTACCAGGATATAGTAATTTTTTGAAGCAGAAAATTCCGTTCCGTAACTGGATCTGATGAAAATATTGCTGCCGGTATTTGTTCTGCCGGACGTTTGTTCTGCTTCAACCTTTATTTCCTTAAAAAAGGAATCACTGTTGGTGAATGGCATTTGACTGGTGATATAAGCCACTCCGTTACTTAAAGATTCGTTTTTTAGCCCTGCAAATAATCCGGCGGGATTATAAAATACGTTTCCGTAAGTTGATTTGAGCGAGTCAATATTTTCAGGTTCATAGATCCGGCCGCGGTAAAGCATATCCTGGACAACGGTAAAACGGGTCAAATCCCTTTGACGAGCAGAACTTCCGGCATCGGCTGGTAAATTGAAATAGCTTTTTATTCTTGAATACGCCTCATTCCAGGCATTGTTGTCAGGCATTAATGCAGTGTAGATACTGTCCTCCACATCGATGGATCCCAGTCTTTCCAAAACAGAATTCGAGATGACAAACACACTGTCGTAAATTACCTGCCCATCTTCATTGGCCCCAATCTCAGTGCTGTTCTCAGCATCAAAAACCTTCTGCGACTGGCTGTAAATATATTCCCGCAAAGAATCCAAACCGTCAGTTTTCCCGAGATATTCCCAAAGATTGTTAACATAAGGTGCATAGCCATCAATTATGTGGATCAAACCGTTTTTGGCAGGGCGGTTTGCTTCTGTGACAGGTTTTTCCCCGAAAGTGAATCCCGACTGGTGTTTGGCAAAACTTACATATTTGTTGTTGAGCATCCGGATATAGCTATTATCAATTCCGGAAGTGGAGATCCTGCTGCGGGTGATGTGGTTTCGCAATGTTTTGGTTAAAAGTTCTTTATCGGAAATATCCAATCCGCTCAATGCATTGTTATTTGGCGCCCAAACCGTGTACGACTGTGAAGCATTCAGAACATCATCGTAACCTGTTATGTCCAGAATATTTGCAAAGGTGCTCAGCTCCGGTTGCGATTTTATAAATTCGGTCACAGTTTTATCGGGAAGATCATATGCACTTTCATCGTAGTGTTCATTCCATTCTTTCGTACAGGCAGCTGCCAGCACCACAATGATCATAGCCGACAGGGGTACAAAGAGCTTTAAATATGTAAATTTCATTTTCAAATGCTTTTCAGTTCTCAATAAATGTCCTCGTATTCCAACACTTCAAGCGGAACAAATTCCAGGTAATCGAACATAAATTCACCCGATTTCACAGCTTTCACTGAAAAAGTATGTGTACTCCATTCATTAAAGGTGTATATCCCCAGAATCCGCCGGAGAACATCCTCGCTCATCCGTGCGCTGGCTCCGGTGTACCACCACTCTGCAATAACCGTATAACTGGCAGGACCTTTCATATAACCACGGTTGCGCATGGCTTTGTCGTTTTCAAAACCTTCCGGATCCCGGGTATCGGTGCCCGGATACTGATATCCGATGTCCGGGTCGTTGGCTAACGTTCTCAAGTCGAGCGGAATTCCCGTTGGAATGCCATCCCAGTATAACTGGGCCACACCACGAAGCCCTGTAGGCTGATATCCAAACCGTACTTCATATGTGCCCGGAGGGATAGGGATTGTTGTAATATCGAAATCGTACAATCCTGAAAGAAACAATTCGTCTCCCTGGTAATCCATAAACCGGTCATCCGCATTGAAGTAATGGACCTCGGTGGATGCAGAGGCTTTAATCCGGTCCACAAAGCCATTGGGGAGATAGTACCGTTCTGAGTATAAACCACCACCTACGCGGGAATTTCCAATACGGATATTGTTGTTGACAAACTCAGGAAAGAAACTGGCAACGTCCATCCTCAGCCGCTTGGTGGAAAGCATCCGTTCCACTTCAGCGGTATAAACCAGAATATTGTCAATTTCGTGATAAACCCCGTTCAAAGCATCATTATCGAAATTTGCAGTCAGGCGGATAGCCTTTCCCGATTCAGGAATCATATTGAAGATGTTGTATTCATTCGTTGTACGAAGTGTACGAACTTCAATCAAGGTATTCGGGCACAGGGTTTCAAGGTACTCGAACATATCCACCACTTTTACCGAGTGGGTTTCGCCTGTAGATTCGTAATTCATCCCCGTGTTGTCATATTTCTCAATAAACAGCCTCATGGGAAGCTTTTTGTTGATCAGGTGATACGCCACAAAACGGTTCAGACTGTTATTCCTGTTTGTTATGTCGGATATTGAAGCATCCTGGGGATACAGTTTATCATATGCCTGTTTCGCATAGGCTTTCAAGTCATCTAAATTGTTGATCCCATTTTTCTTAAAGGTTTCATTGCTCTCCATTAAAGCTGTGAAACCATATTTCCTTTCGCGGGGCACACGGACTCTCGCATAGTTATAAACTACGCCTGTGTTTTCCCTTGTCACATAATCCGGATCAGGAACATAATCCTCGTCTTTGATCAGACTGATATTCTTATCAAGGCCGGTCGCCTGCAATGCTTCAAAAAAGAGTGAAAAATCCTGATCGGCGGAAATCACCTCTACCAAAGTATTTTCTGTTGGCGACAATACTTCACTGATCACATGGATGATACCATTATGAGCCTCAATATCCTTTTCCGTAATTTTCGAAGTAGTGTTAACTGTATATACAAGACCGGTTTCATCCGATGAAATCCCGATATCCACATAACGACCACTCATGGTTTGTTTGGTCAAAAAACCTTCAATAAAGTCCTCTGTAGCTATAGTGAAGTCCTTGATAATATGATCATAGGCGATTTTTTTAAGAACATCGAGCGAAAAATCTTTGATCGAGGTTTTCCCTTTGCTCTTGTAAAACCGGATTACAGCCTCGTTATCAGGGAGGAAACAAGTATAATCCCCATATGCATTCATTAATCCCATTACTCCTGTAGTATCAAGAATATGGGCAAATTCGGAGTATGTTTCAGGCCGGTTTTTAATGTACTGACCGACTGTTTCCCCTGTGAACGTATAGAAATTGTCGCCGACATCATCGCTGTTACAGGCAGGCAACAGGAACAGGACCGCTAAAACGATGGCTGACCAGGTTAATCCTTTTCCTTGAAGGCGCACTGTTATGAACCTGTTGCAGAGGTCTGATAAATTCATTTTATAGATTTTCATAATCGTACTTTTTCTTGTCATACTATTCCTCACCGGTAACCTTATAAAATTCATTCTGCACCAGCGCCGAGTTCGCCTTTAATTCATTGGTATGTACCGGCAGATACAAGGCTTCCATGATCGACATTTTTGTGGATTGAAGGGAGCCCCCTCCGGAGAATTTCTTTGACACATAGCTTAACAACGGTGCCGGTGAATTAACACGTCGTGACAAACGCATCAGGTCGAACCAACGTTTCCCTTCAAACATCAGTTCGCGCTGGCGTTCTCTCATTAACAATTCATCGAGTTTGAGTTTTGAAGTATAATTTTCGGCCATCAGACCTTGCTCATCCTCTTCAATATTGGATCTCATGTAAACCGTGTTGATCAGCTCAACGGTTTCTCTTGGGTTGATCTCCAGCTGGATCATTGCTTCGGCTTTCATGAGGTATATTTCTGAAAGACGGTAAACGATCCAGTTGGCCGTTACATTACGGTAATAGTAGGTACTCACCTTGGTGGTGGCATCCTCCCTCCGGCTGGCACCGGCATATTTGAACACATAGTAACGGTCGCCACCGGTTTCCTGACGAAGGAAATCTTTTTCACGCAAGTCTTCACTGCTTTCTTTTCCGTTGCCTGCAATGTAGTTGAACGGGCTGAATTTCCCGGTGACCAGCACGCCCGGGAAACTCCACTGGCCGGCTTGATTGCCAACGTCGCCGTAATAGTCGCGTACCACCCAGTTGAACATCTGGTCGTCGTCGAACTGTAATTCAAAAATGCTTTCTTTCGAATTACCCATATAGAATACACGGGAAAGCACATTTTCTCCGGTTTCGAGTTTCAGATCAGATTTGGAGTCATTTAAGATCAGATCGCATATTTCAATGCATTTGTTGTACTCCTCCCTCCACAGGTATATATCAGCCAACAGTGCCCTGACTGCATTGGTGGTTATCCTTCCTTTGGAATATGTATTGTTTTCGTAAGAGTCGCGTGAATACTTCAAAGCGGTTTTCAAATCGCTGACCAGGTTGTCGAGGATTTCATCTTCGGATGATTGGGGAATGTGGTAATCCTGGGAATCATCGATACTTGGGCTGTTTACCCAGGGCACTTTCCCGAATGTGCGTACAAGGTAAAAATACATGAGCGCACGCAGGGTAAGCACCTCGGCTTCCATTGAGTGAAGCTTCGATTCAGTGAAGTTGGCGTCGAGCTCGACGACTCCCGGCGCATAGTGCAAAAAGTTATTGCAATTGTTAATGACCGTATAAAATGATCCCCAGTGACAATATCCGTTGTCGGCTGAAATATCGACATTGAGCATTTTGTTCATGTCAGTGGGCATGTTTCTCCCATAGGTTACATTGTCTGACCTCAGCTCTCCCCAAACCAGCATCCTGCTCATCACATCGCCCTCAGTGATCGAACGGTAACAAGCCGATAACACCTGGTTCACCTGGCTTTCGTTCTGCCAGAAATCATCCAGTACGATTTCACTTTCAGGCTTTACGTCGAGCCATCCCGAGCAACCTGACGCCAGGATTATGAAGCCTGTGATGGATAATATTGAAAATGCTTTTTTCATCGTTATACATTTAAAAGGTCAGTGAAACTCCTAAAGTCGCATCTTTCGAACGTGGGGTGGGGGAGTTGTCGACGCTGACGCCGAAAGAGCCGTAGCCTACCTCCGGATCCACACCCGTATACTTTGTTAATACCCACAAATTGTTAATCGTAAGGTAAAAGCTCACTTGCTGCATTTTTAATTTTAACAGTTTTTCCTTCGGGATGGAATAATTAAAAGTAAGGTATTTCATCCGCAAGAACGAGCCCTCTTCCACATAACGGTCGCTCCCCAGCCAGTTGTAACCATGATTGTACAGTGCCCGTGGCATATCGGTCACATCCCCGTCTTTTCTCCATCGCCAGTTCACCGAAATACTCTGGTTGTTCAGATAATACATGTTTTCGGCATTCATCCGGGCCATGTTGACGATTTTGTTCCCGTACCGGAAATTGAAAAAGGCCGTCACAGAGAATCTTTTATAGCGTACGGTGGATCCAAAACCACCGTTAACTTTGGGATTCGAGTTGCCCAGGTACACGATGTCCAATTCATCGATCGAACCATCCTTGTTGATATCTTCATAAATGGCGTCACCGCCCCTGAACCGGTACTCGTTGCTTTTGCCATAGGCAAAATACATGGGTAGCGGATTACCTTCCTCATCGGTAAATACGTATCCGTTTTCATCCCGGGCAACAGGGGCACTTTCCTGTTTTTCAGGAATGTAATCGTTGTACTGGTAAACACCTTTGTACCTGAAACCGTAAATCGAACCATAGGAGTTGCCTTCCTGGATACGTGATAAATAGGTTCCGTTTGTATAGTCGTAGTCGGCATTGTAGTTTGCCAATATGTCATCCCTCAGTTCGATGATCTTGTTCACATAATTCGATAGGTTGAAGTTGAAATCAACTGCAAAATCCTTTCCCCCGATTGCCTTGTTGGTGGTAAAATTCAGTTCCCATCCGTTGTTTTGCATGATTCCCACATTCTGATAGGGTACGGAGGAGAATCCTGAGGAACTTGGAACACCTAAGTTAGCAAACAATAAATCTTCCGTGAGTTTATTGTAGAAGTTGAGATCAAACACCAAACGGTCATTAAAAAAGCCGAGGTCAAAACCAAGGTTGTAAGATGTTGATTTTTCCCATCTTAAATCAGACAGACGAAGGGTTGTAGGACGGGTTGCCGGCATATCCATATAGCTTCCGTAAGGCGAATAGCGGCTGAAATGCAGGTATTCTGCCCCTGGCTGGTTACCGGTGATCCCCCAGCTGGGACGAATGGCCAGCATGCTTAACCATTTTTTTGTGGATTGCATAAATTCCTCATCGGTAATTATCCATTTCGCGGAAATTCCCGGGAAGTTACCATACTTGTATTTTTCACCGAATTTTGTGCTTCCGTCCCTGCGGAAGGTTAATCCCAAAATATAGCGGTCTTTAAAGGTATAGTGCCCTCTGAAGGTGAATGCATTGGACCGGTATTCAAACCTGCTGGTGGAAATTCCGGTTGAATATCCGTAGGATGATGCATCAACAATATCGCCCGATGGAAGATTCGTAACTCCTATGCCCTGGGAAGCACTGTTCCCGGTAATGATCTGAAAAGATCCCTGAAGCAGCAGAGAATGATCGGTATTTTGAAATCTGGGCTGCCAGTTAATGCCATTGTCTACCAGGACCGTTACACTTTCGGAATCGAAACTTTCGGCAAAGTTCTTGGCTCCGTCGTTCCAGGGAGCATTGGAAACTTCCGCGGGAAGAAACTTACTGACTTTGTCGTTGTTAACATCGAAGGAAACGTCCAAATTATACTTGAGGGTTTGTATCTCCGGATCAAGCAGATCATATTGTAACCTGAATGTCGGCCTGATGCGGTAATTTTTCAGGTTGTTGGTGGCCAGATTTGCCAGTGCCACCGGATTCCGCAGATCACGCTGAGATCCGTGGAGACTGGATGATCGTGAAATGTTGTAATATACATTCGTATTTTCTCCATTTAAATTCTGCTGATAAACACTTACATTAGGCATTTTCCGGTAAGAAATCCCCAAAATATTGTCATAATTTCTGTTGTTATCCGTAAAAAAGAATGATAATTCAGAGATAAACTTGATCCGGTCAGATACGGAATAATCCAGAGATGCTGTTGTGGTTATTCTGTTCAACATCTGACCGATAACGGTGCCTGTCTGAGTCAGAAAACCCCCGGAAACCCTGTATCTGGCTCTTTGGCCACCCCCTGAAATATTGAGGTAGTGGTCGTGTTTAAAACCGGTTTTGGTCACTTCGTCCACCCAGTCGGTATTGTTGTTGAAGTTCTCATATTCCGAGAATGTCGGGTCATACAAAAATTCACGGACATTCGCTGCATTTTCGTCCTGCTGTGGATTGAAATAGGCTTGTTTGATCATCATGGAGTAGTCGTCGCCATTCAGCATATTCATGCCTTTTGGCTGTCTTGCCCCGGTAAAACGGTATGAATACTGAACCCTGGTCGGTCCTGTGGCCCCTTTTTTGGTTTTGATAACCAATATGCCGTTGGCTCCTTTTGATCCCCATACTGCGGTGGAAGATGCATCTTTCAATACGGTAATCTCTTCAATATCATCCGGATTGATGCTCAACATGTTGGCATACTGTTCCTGGTTAGCCGCTGCAAAATCAAACGACGGATCTATCTGAATCTCATAGGGAATACCGTTAACAACAATCAAGGGCTGTGTATTGGCATTAATCGAGGAGGTTCCCCTGATCGTCATGGTTGCCCCGGAGCCCAGGTCTCCCGAGTTAGCTACAATGTCCAGACCGGCAATTCGTCCCTGCATGGCCTCATCGATCGAAGTTACCTGAATGCCTTCGAATTCTTTAGCGCTGATGGTTTGAACAGCCGTGGAAACCTCACGTAACGGAATTTCAAAGGCCCCGTCAGAAACCTTCTTTTCGGCAGTCACCACAATACCTTCTATTACCTGCGTTTCTTCTTTCAGCGTTACATTGATCAGGGTCTGGTCTCCGATCTTCTGGCCTTGGGTAATGTATCCCACAAAGCTGAAAGCAATGTTGTTGGCAGGATTTTTTATTCTAAGAACATACTGTCCATTTATATCGGTAATGGTTGCAGTGATGATCCTTTTATTATCGTCAGCCTCAATAACAGTGGTTCCCGGCAACGTCTGGCCATCGGTGGCCGAAGTAACCGTTCCCCTGACCACCCGCTCTGTTCTCGTGCTTTGGCCCACTGACATAAAGGGTATAAGCAGATAAAAAAGCAGAATTGCCGCAACAAGTTTCAATTTCATATCTGTGATCATTTTATTCAAACCTCAAAACATTATCAATCTGGTGGATAACCGCAGTGGAAGAAGTAATAATGGTTGAATTCGAGAATTCCGTACCGGCCCCGGTACCGTCGATCTCACGATAAGCCTGCGGGTTACCGCTGAAAATGTAATCCCGTGTCAGAATGTTGTACAGGCCGTTGTCTCTGATCAGATTGGCAGTACCCCAGTTTTCGGTATCCAGTTTAATGTTTTTGCCATCGCTTGTAATCCCCAGTCTGTAATATTTGTCTTTATATGTCCTGAATTGGGTAACATCATCATCTTGTTTGATAGTGGCCGTTTGGTAAAGCTTGTAAAAGATGTCACTGTCAACAAAAACTGCATTGTCCTGGAAGTGGTATCGCAGAAAACGCTCAAGCTTTTCCATTTCAGCAGTTTTTTGCTGCGTGTCTGGAATTCTGTTTATATTGTCCCAGTTTAGGATTAAACCATCGCTGATCGCTTTTTGAATTGCTTCATTCGTTGGAACATATACGGTGTAGTTAAAGGTATTGAAGAACTTGATGTTGAAATCCATCCCGTAATAGTTGGTCTTCTTCACAAATATTTCCTTGGAGGCCGGAAATCCGTTAAGCAAAGCAAAAAATTCTTTAAACTCAGGCGTTGAGCTTAGTATTTTATAAACTGATTGGAGGGGTGCCTGGAGAGGTTTATCGATAAAGAAGGTAGTGCCGTTTTGCTGCCTGTAGACACCATTGGGCACAACATTTACCACAGTGCCCGAATTAAGGTCGTGTCCCGCCTGGACTTTCAGGTCAGCTCCGGCTCCTTCAACCAGCAATATGTTGCCGTTTTTGGTGAAATAGTATTTGGCGCCTGATTCGACATCGCCGATCACAATATGCGAATCCAGCAGGTCAAGCAAACGGTTTCTGAGAAAGGACTCACTGGTAATCGTATTTACTGAGTCGCCTGCCTGGCCGGTCAGTGGATCAAAGGTATAAACCGTTGCGTTCACGGTGTTTGTTTTGGTGTTGTACCAGTACTTCATTACACCTTTAACATCTTTTGAATAGGCGACCGGATCGATATAGTGATCAAAAAATTTATCGGTAGGCACAAAGAAAGTATAAGTGCTTTTAAGGGCGTTCAGGTAAAGGTCGAACTCGTTCTGGGAAACCGCCCAGTTAAAAACGCTGGTTTCTTCACTTAACAGGACCGGAGCATACACCGAAATATAGTCATCAGGCGGATATATTTTGTTGGTGTTGTACACAACGCCGTTCAATCCGATGTATGAACCGGTGATATCGTCAGGCTCAATCGGGATCGGAGAATTATTGCTATCCACCAGTTTAGCGAAACGGCCAGGTACTGTTTCGAGAAATGATTCCCGGAGATGCCTTTTCAGCAGTTTCATGATGATATAATCCGGTGTGTTATCCCAGCTTCCAAAGCGGTTCTTCAGTATTACGCCGGCTCCGGTTTCAAAATAGTTGGTCATTGCCTCGTTTGTGGGCGCAAGAACTGCCGCCATATCCGACTGCATGGAACTGCCGGCAGCAGAAGAAACATAATTGTTTCTGCCCGGATTGAAGGGTAACAGAAGTTCCGTCCTGATCTGACTTCCATCGGGATAACGCATTTGCCCTCCATAGGCCGAAAAATATATTTTTTCGAAAATTGAATCGACGGGACTTTCCGGATTGATCTGGTTGTAGGCACTTGTCTGTGATGAACTGTAATAAGGTGCACAAAAACGATCGAGCAACTTGGAAAAAATAGTTGTATTGGGATTGGTTTTCAGGTATTCCGCCACATTTACCGGAGGGATGAGGACTTTCTCCAGAACGTGGACATATCCGTTTTTACAGGTGATGTCCCTTTCCTTGACCCTCACACTGAAAATGTGGGCGTCATTGTCTTCGCGGTCAACTCCGGTGATCAGCCTGAAATCGGAATTGCTGATCCCCGCCTTTTTGAGGGATCCTGGGAGAAAGTGGACCAGCGTCCACGCCGTGGCATCTTTCAGGAGGTGGATCCCCTTGTGATGGTATTGCTTCCAGTAAGTCCCCTGCGGCAGCTGATCGCCTTTCTCGAAGGGAATGCTGTCGAGCACCGAAACCGCTGTTGTACGCCGCAGTGCCGTCCCTTCCTGAAGCGAACCGTTGAAATAATTGGACAGCGTCTCTATCAGATAAGCATTGTTGATCATCGTGAAATTGATGATCAGCTTCTTCTGGGTCAGACTCATGTCCTCATACCGGGAAACATTCCAGGGATTGTTTTTGAAGAATTCCTCAAATGCTGCGTCGTCGGCAACAAACAAGGTCTTGCTTCCGGTTTTGGCCAGTACCTCCCTGAATCCGACATCATCAATGATCCGGGTGTAGTAGGTGAAATTCTCCTGCTCCTTCAGGTAGTCGTAAATGCTGGCTCCCAGCCATTCCGGTTCCTCATTGTCGTAGATGTATTCATCCCGGCAGGAAGTAGACCAGAAAATCCCGGCCAGCAGAAACACTCCCGTCAGAATATGCCTCATGATATGATACCGCATTTCTTTTTTCATAGTTTGTGCCGATTTTATGCTTTGCCACAAAAAAACCTTCATGAAGGAGATTCGGACCGACCAGCTTCCCCCTTCATAGATGAGTTTAGATTTTGCTTTAAAGTTAAATTTTTCTGGAAATAAAAGTCAAAAATACTTGTTAATTTTTGGGAATAGTCAAAAATCATATTCCGCCCGGCTATTGTCCTAACTTTGCAAACGCTTTGATAAAAACTAATTAATGGTAAACCGGCTGATGTTCAGCCTGAATACTCCCCGATCAATGAATGTATCAAAGTTTTGCCGAGCTTTTTTATATCAGTTTGACGGAGATTTAAACTTTGGTATGATCTGTAACATTTCAGCTCAGAAAAACTCTTTCAGGTAGCTCTCTTTCCAGACTTCAAAAACCGACCGGTGGATAATCCGGTAATGAGGATGATACTGTGCTGAGAAGTTTGCACTATGATGCATTGTCACCTCGCCTTTATCAAGCATTTGTTCAATTTTTAGACTATCTTCGTCAAATCCCGGAAGATCGGGTTTGATTTTCCTTATCGCAGAAGCTGTTTTCCGCCACTCTTTTATCCAGGATATTAAGTCTGGTTTTCGGGCAAGGGGGGAGCTGATAACCATGGCTTGAAGCATCACACTACGCGGAATGATGCCTTTTCTTACAAGATTAAGATTAATCCGGATAAAATCATGGTGAATGCCCAACTCCTGAAAACGCACGGTATCCTGATAATCAATCTGTGAAAGTTCCCAGTCGAGGTAAGCGGCCGCTGACAAGGTATCCGGAATCAGATGTCCGGGCCCGAAAGCATCCTGAAAATAATTCTTATACAGATCGGTGAGTCTGCTCTCAGGATAATTGGTTAACTCTTTCGCGACATACTGTTTAATCAGGAGTTTTTCATTTGAGCAGGAAGCTAACGAAACCAGCAAGGCCAGTACTGTATATTTCCGTATCATAGTTAAATCGTTTCTTTGATAAACATTACTATTTGCTATTCCGGATTTTCCGCTGCTTTGCGGCGGAGCGTTCCAACGTAACTATACCAGTTTTTCAACTGGTGAGTTTAAAGATAACTCCGGAGGTTGAAAATCCAAACAAAAAGTTTCAGCAATGTTTCAGCAGCGCCATGAAAAAACCTCTATAATCTTCTGATAATTTGTTGATTATAGAGGTCTTTCAGTGCCCAGAACAAGACTCGAACTTGCACACCCTTGCGAGCACCAGCCCCTCAAGCTGGCGTGTCTACCAATTTCACCATCTGGGCTTTTCAGCGGGGCAAAAATAATAAATTTTCCGAATGGAAAAACCAGTCGCCCCGAAATTTCAGGATTAAGCCTGCCGGAGCGTAACGACGGCCATCCGTTGTTGTTAATTCAGGACAAATTCCTCCCCCTGTTCCGGAATTTCAATATTTGCAAAGCCGGCTTCTTCAAGTTTTCCCTTGTAAAACTCCAGGGCTTCCCCGTCTCCGTGTACCAGGAATATCTTTTTCAGACGGTTTTTGTCCTGGCAACTGATATAGTCGATCATTTCATTGAAGTCGCCATGGCCTGAGAAAGCTTCAATCCTTTCGACATCGGCATTCACTTCATGCTGTTCCCCGAAAATGGAGACCACCCTGTCGCCCCGCAGAATTCTGGCGCCCAGGGTGATGGGGGAACAATAACCCACGGCCAGAACGGTATTCCGGGGATCGGAAATGTTGTTGGCAAGGTGATGTTTGATCCGGCCGGCTTCCATCATCCCCGAGGCCGAAATGATAATACACGGCTTCTTGATCTTGTTCAGCTTTTTGGAATCCTGGACCTTTGTGATGTATTTGAGCGACTTGAATCCGAAAGGATCGGGATCGTATTCCATGACCCGCTGGACATCTCCGTTCAGGTTGTCGGTATGCATCCTGAATATTTCCGTAGCATTTACGGCAAGCGGGCTATCGACGAATACGCTTACTTTGGGAAGTTCTCCCGAATTGAAAAATTTGTTCAGGGAATAAACGACTTCCTGGGTTCTGCCTATGGCAAAGGAAGGAATGATCAGTTTTCCCTGTTTTTCGACACAGGTCCATTTTACGACCTTCAGAAGTTCTCCCTCTGCCTCCTGCATTTGCGGGTGAAGCCTGTTCCCGTAAGTCGATTCGGCAATCAGGTAATCACATTGCTGAAAGGGTTCCGGGGACTTCAGGATTCTGTTCGAAGGGCGGCCGATGTCCCCGGTGAACCCTATTTTGTACTGTCTGCCGTTCTCGTTGATCTCCAGGGAGACCACGCTGCTTCCGAGCATATGCCCCGAATTGGTGAACTTTACCCGGATGTTGTTGTCGATATTGAATTTCCTGTTATATGCGACGCCGATGAAAAGCTCCATTGAAGCGCGGGCCTCCTTTTCCGTATAGATCGGATCAAGGGGTGGTTCTCCCCGGGCTACCCTCCGTTTGTTGAAAATTTTCATGTCACTTTCGTGGATGTGGCCGCTGTCGGCCAGCATGATGGAACAAAGGTCCCGGGTAGCGTTGGTGCATACCACGGAGCCCCGGAATCCCAGTTTGTAGAGATAGGGTATCAATCCCGAGTGGTCAATATGGGCATGCGACAGGATGATATGGTCGATTTCAGCGGGTTCAAATCCCAGATTGCGGTTCATTCCCTCTGTTTCCAGGCCTTTCCCCTGAAACATACCGCAATCGAGCAGAATCTTCTTCCCGTTTTCGATGGTAATTAAATGCTTGCTCCCGGTAACTTCCCGGGCGGCACCCAAAAACTTAATTTTCATTGAAAACAGCTTTGTAAATAATACGATTTTACCAAGTCGTCAAATGTAATTAAAAACCCGGCTCAAAAAAAGGAGATTGCTCCCGGTAAGAAAATCAGGGCTATTTTCTAAACCAAAAACATTATTTTTGACAAAATATGGGTTCCGGAATTACAATGAAGAGAAGGTTTCTGATTTTCCTTTTATTTTCCCTGGTCTTTCAACTGGAAGCCCAGGAAATGTACCCGTCATTTTCTGAGACAGGTGACAGCCTGCAGATGACCGGGACAGCGCGTACCGGAAATGATGCCCTTTCTCCGATGAATACCGGCGAGCGCATTCCCCGTCCGCCCGGCGATGGGTTAAGCGATCATGACACTATGGAAGTCCTCTACGGAATCGGATTCCTCGCCGGTTCTGCTGCCAGGGGTTTCAATGATTTCATTGCCCCTTTCAGGTGGGATGATCTGTCGGCAATCCGCCTGTCATCCTTTGATTTCACTGCTTTCAGTGATTTGCGCCGGGGAAGTGATTTTTTTTCGTTTGACGGGTTTCCAGGCCGAAATGAGAGACTTTTCATGCCTTACGGCGTTTTTTCATCTTTCCCTTTCGCGGGGTATGGCGAAGTGTTCCATCAGGCGAGTTACAGGCTTTCTGACAAAATCAGGATCGGGGGCAACAGTTTCGGGGTGAATTCCCTGCTTACGGCTCCTTTTACCCGCCGGGGTGCCAACCAGTGGGAGTGGCGGGGAGCATCCCTGTTCATGCAATACAAGGTTTCGGACAAATTCAGGATTGAAACGCATGTGTCGGTCACGGGGAATCAATTTCAGCCATAATTATCTCCTTTTATGCTCACCATCTACAAAGCTTCGGCAGGATCGGGAAAGACATTCCGCCTGGTGGCGGAATACCTGAAGTTGATACTCTCCAATCCCAATGCTTATCGTCATATTCTGGCAGTGACCTTCACCAACAAAGCCACTGCTGAGATGAAGGAGCGGATCCTGTTGCATCTGGGGAAGATTGCCCGGGGGGATGAATCGCCCTATATAGAACTCTTCGCAACGGAAGTTGGCTATCCTGAACCGGAGATCAGAGAAAGGGCTGGCAGAGCCCTGGAAAAACTGCTTTTTGATTTCAACAGGTTTTCCATAAGCACCATTGATAAGTTTACGCAGCGAATTTTGAAGGCTTTCAACCGTGAAATCGGCGTCAATCCCCGTTACCGTATTGAAACTGACAGTGATCTGCTGGTTTCGGAGGCCGTTGACCGGATGATCGCAACCATGGAAAGCAGACCGGGGCTTCAGGCGTGGCTGGAATCCTTTATCGGGGAAAAGATCCGCAACAACAGGAGTTTTGACGTGGAGAAAGACCTGAAGGTGCTTGGCGGCGAACTTTTTAAGGAGAGGTTCCAGGGCATGATCCATCTGCTCTCCCCCTTTTTCGGGGAAAAGGAAAATAGCCGCGCATACCTTCAAATGCTGAACGGTGTGATTTACGGCTTTGAAAACTCCTTTCAGAACAAGGCCAAGGCGCTGGTGGATTGTTATGTTCAGAAGGGTTATCGAGCCGAAGATTTCAACGGCAAGCGACTGGGGGTGGCGGGTTTCCTGGAAAAGTCGGCTCTGGGGGACCTTCCTTCCGCCATAGGTGTCAAGATACGGCAGGCGGCTGAGGATGCGGGCGCGTGGGCGGCTAAAAGCAGCAAGAGGCAGCAAGAAATCGTCACTTTTGCAGCAGCCTGCCTTCAGCCCGGACTAGCGCTTCTCCTCGCTTTTTATGATGAAAATATCAGCAGCTATTTAACAGCCAAAGTCATTGTCAACGAGTGGTACACCGCTTCGGTTCTGGTCGATTTGAATGAAGAGGTGCTGGCTCTCGGTAGGGAGAAAGAGATCCTTCCCCTGGCAGGGTCCAACTTGTTGCTGAAGACGGTCATCGACGGGAACGATACCCCTTTTATTTATGAGAAATGCGGAACCCAGTATCGTTATTTCATGCTGGACGAGTTTCAGGATACCTCCGAAATGCAATGGGAGAACTTCAGACCTTTGATTGCCAATTCAATGGCTGACGGTTTTAACAACCTTGTGGTCGGGGATGTGAAGCAGAGCATTTACCGGTGGCGGAACAGCAACTGGAATATCCTGGATCGTCAGGTAATGAATGATTTTTCCGGATTTCCCGTCAGGATGAAGACCCTAGGGACCAATTACCGCAGCGCCCGGGAGATCATTGACTTTAACAACGCTTTCTTCGGACGACTTGTTAAGAATATGGCTTCCTTTCCAAAGCTCGCATCGGCACCCGAAGACTATGTCGCCCGGTTCGAAGAAATATACAGTGACGTTCAACAGAAGTATCATGGTGAAAAGAATGATCTTCGCGGCTTTGTATCGGTAACGCAGTTGGATAAGGGGGAGGAGGGATTCATGGCAGCTTCCCTGCCGCTATTGGTGGAGCAGGTCAAAGAACTTTCAGACCATGGTTTTTCAGCCAGGGATATTGCCATTCTTGTCAGAAGAAAGGATCAGGGAGTTGCCGTTGTTAATCATTTCCTCGAAATTGCGGCCCGTCCCGAAAACAGGAATTACAACCTGAAGGTGATCTCAGGGGAGTCCCTGTTGTTGAAATCCTCGGTAGCCGTCAATTTCATCATCACCCTCTTCAGACATCTGACCGACAGGGAGGATCAGCTCATCAGGGCAACGCTCCTGCATCTCTGGAAGAATTATATTGATCCATGTAAAAACGGAGATTTTCCGGAAGGGGATATCCGGGAGACCTCCCCGGCGGAATGGATCTACCGCGAAGAATCGGCTCCGGATTTTGACAGGGAGCTGGCTCCCCTGGTTGCCAGGGTGGAAAGGCTGCTTTCAACCAGCGGAACCGACGAAATGATCACCCGGATGGCCGATATTTTCGGATTGTTTGAGATGAGGAGAGAATTGCCGTTTCTTCAGTCGCTGACCGATAAGGCTGCCGAAGTCGGGAAAACTGTTTCAGGGGACACCCAGGTTTTTCTGGATTGGTGGGATGAAAAAGGGCAGGACGTGGCCGTTCATGTCAACGAAGAGGTGGATGCCATCCGCCTGCTGACGATACACAAAGCCAAAGGGTTGGAATTTAGGGCGGTACTCATTCCTTTTTTTGACTGGAAGCTCATCGATTACAGCAAGAAAAACATTCTCTGGTGTGTTCCCCGGGAGTCTCCCTTTGATCAGGCCCCCCTGGTGCCCGTCAATTTCTCCGACAGGTTGGCCGGCACGATTTTTAGTGCTGATTATTACCGGGAACTCTTCAGTTTGCTTGTCGATAACCTGAACCTGGTGTATGTTGCTTTTACCCGGGCAGTTTCGGTGTTGTGCGTCAATGTGCCTGCGATAAATGACAAGAACAGGATCGGATTTTTTCTGGGGCAAGCCCTTACTGAACTTGCAGCCTTGGATGATTTCGGAAAATCGTGGGATGAAGGGGGTGGGGTTTTTACCTTTGGGGAGATGCCGTTGTTTCCGGTAACACACGATCAGGCAATCCCGGAATCTCCTGGAAGATGGTATTTTTCCGATTTCTCCGACCGTCTGCGGCTCCGGACTGGCAGTGACGACTTTTTCGCGATGGCTGAATCGGGAGTATCGCACAAAAACCTTGGAAAAATTGTCCATTCCATCCTGGCTGAAATCATCACTTCCGCCGATCTGGAGCCTGTATGCCGTAAAGCGTTGGCGGAAGGTCTGCTCCAGCAGGATGAACTGGATAAGGTGGTGCACCACCTGAACCGGATGATGCGACATCCTGTTGCCGGGGATTGGTTCTCAGGGAAGTACCGGGTCCTTACAGAGGCGGACCTGCTCACCTCGGAACTGACTTTACGTCCTGACCGGATTATGATTTTGGGTGACAGGGCGGTTGTGGTGGACTATAAATCGGGAGAAACAAGGCCTGACTCACACCGGCGCCAGGTGGAACAATACGCCGAAATCCTCCGGAATGCCGGATTTCGGGAAGTCACCGGTTATCTCTGGTATATCAGGGAGAATGAACTGGTTAATACCTCATTGCCCGGAAGCGGTTAAAACAGAACGGCTCCTGCGTTTATCCTTCGAACCGGTTGACGGCCAAGTCTGAAAAAAGCTATTTTTGCATAAAAAAATCATGATACAACGTATTCAGACAGTTTACCTGTTGATCTCCATTTTTCTGACAGGTTTGTTGCTGTGGCTGCCCCTTGCCGACATTACGAGCGGGGGGATCGTCTATCTTTTTGACATAAGCGGGATCCATAAGGGGGAGGAACTGGTATACAACGGATTGCCCCTGGTTATTTTTCTGATCATCATCATCGCCCTGCACGTGGCAGTAGTTTTCCTTTACCGGAAGCGGATCGCCCAGATCAGGATTCTGGTGTTCACCATCATCCTCCTGCTGGGACTTTTCGGTATTTTTTTCTATTTTGCCTACATGGGTTTCGAAGGGGCAAAGGCCAGTTTTAAGATCCCGGCGGCATTTCCGCTGGTGGTCATCATTCTGGATTACCTGGCTATCAGAAGCATTGGCAAAGACGAAGCGCTCATCAGGAGCCTCAACAGGATCAGATAAGATCACCGTCCCATTTGAATTTTTTATCCTTTACCGGAAACCGGATGAAAGCCATGATTTTTGCCGCCGGGCTTGGAACAAGACTCCGGCCGATTACCGACCGTATTCCGAAAGCCTTGGTGCACGCAGGGGATAAAACTCTGCTTCAATGGGTGACAGAGAAAATGATCCGCTCAGGGATCCGGGATGTGGTGATCAATATACACCATTTTCCGGACCAAATCAGGGCATTTCTTGAAAGGAATAACAATTTCGGCATCAACATACAGTTTTCCGATGAATCAGATGCGATTCTCGATACGGGAGGAGCTCTTCTCAAGGCGGCTCCGCTGCTTTCGGGTGACGAACCAATCCTGGTGCACAATGTGGATGTTCTGAGCAGTATCAGTTTCCGGGAACTTCTGGAAGTTCATCAGGCCTCGGGAGCCCTGGCCACATTGGCCGTCAGAAAACGCAATACGTCGCGTTATCTGTTGTTCAATCCCGGCATGCGGCTGACGGGGTGGGAAAACCGGGCCACCGGTGAGATCAGGGAAGCTTTGCCTGAGGAGATTTCAGGATCGAGGCCCCTGGCATTCAGCGGAATTCAGATGATAAGCCCCGAATTCCTGACATTGCTGAAGGGAGAAGGGAAATTCTCTCTGATTGATGCCTATTTGCAGCTGACACGGGACCATCCTGTGCTGGGATTTGAGGATCACTCCCCTTTCTGGTATGACTTGGGGAAACCGGAAAATCTGGAGCGTTTCACCAAGGTATAATTCCTGAACTCAAAAGGTCTGATCCCCGTCATTTTCTCAAACCAGTGGAGGACCCGGTACCTCAGGGTCATGTTTTTCCTTGACAGGTCAGGGGTGACGTTCCAGTTCAACTTTTGGATTCTTTCCTTCATTACCGCTGGATGGCTTCCGGTGAACCGGGTCAGGGCATCATAATTTTTGCTGTAGTCAAATTGAAACTCTCCGCCGCAGAGCAGCGGGGAATCCGCTCGCCGGAAGTCAAGCTGCATGGTCCGGTTGGCCGCTTCATTGGAAGTCAGTCCCCCGTAATATTGCTGTACGGCATCTATTTTTCGTTGCATATGCAAGGGATGGCGTACCCATCCGTAGTGAAAAATCTCTGCGTTGACAGCTACCGCCTTGATTTTCCGTCCTGCTTTTCTGAAACCCTGCGCATCGCGGTACGACCTTATCGATTTGTCATTGCGGATGATTCTGACCTCTTTCCGGTACCAGTGCCTCGAATCTCCCACATAATCGTAGGTTCCGTAGAAATGACGATATGAAAAAAGCAGTCCTTCCACTTCAGGATGGCTCCACCACTGAAGCATGGCCGATCTGACCTCTTCGAGGTATTTTTCGTGCAGCACTTCATCCCCCTGAATATAAAAACACCATTCATATTCATCGGGGATGGCATCGAATGCCTTGTCGGTTTCACGGGCATAGACCGAACCTCCTTCAGTCAGACTGTCATCCCAGACTGTCTCGATGGTTACGATTTTACGGGTAGGGATGGACTTTACCAATTGTAACGTATCGTCAGCGGAGTTCCCCACAGCCACAAAAAAAGCATCGCACAACGGAAGAACGGAGGTGATGGCTTCCACTACCGGGAAGTCGAATTGCCTGGCATTCCTGATAAAGGTGAACCCTGCCACTTTCATGCGGCGGCTGTTTTTCTGTTTTTGAAAAGGTGGAGAAGAATCTCAATCCCGGCGATGAAAAAGAGAGAATATCCCAGGAGTTCGGTTCCTTCTTCTGCGGCATTCTTTGCCCAGCGATTGTAATCTTCGCCGAGCAGGGTGACCCAGAAGTCAGTTTTTCCAAATAACCGGCTGAAAATGAAGGTCACCAGAAATCCGGTCACCAGGTAGGCGGAGACGTGCATCTTCAATAATTTTTCCAATGCAGGAAAGATTTTTTGCCGGTCACGAATGACTAACCATGCAAAAATCAGGATCAACGGCAATACCAGGTAAAACCAGAATTCGAGCTGGTTGTTGAATTCGCGGACAAAGGCCATGAAAAAGAAAACGGAAAGGAGGTTGGTGACGGGGGTCAGTTCGCGGTCAAGGCGACCCGATGCCAGGAAGATGATGCCGAGAATAAAAATGAGGCTCTCCTGGAGAATTTCTGTCAGGGAATTTTCCCCGAATTTCCCGGTGGAGGTGATTTCCCTGGCATCGTGCATGAATGCCAGGTTGATCAGGAGCATGATTGCTGCATAGATGATCATCCGCAGGATGAAAAAGAGCGTATAAGCCGTTGATTTGTTCATTTTCCTACGATTACGAATATATCTGCAAAGATGAAGAATTTTCCGGTCGGCACCATGCCGGGGGCTAACTTCCCCTGTTCAGTGAACGATTTTTGCCACGGCATGAGCAAAAGCGTCTTCTTCATTGGTGGGAAGAAGGGTGAAATTCTGCTTTAAAGTTTCAGGGGCGTTGTTAGTCAAAAAGCTGTGTTCCGTAAATTCCAACAGGTCAATGTCATTGTAATCGTTTCCGATTCCCAGGGTATTGGCAGGATCAATATCCAGCATTCTGCAAAGGTGCAGTACGCCGTTTCCCTTTGATACGCTCCTGTGAAATATTTCCAGCCAGATATAGCCAGACCCCAGAGGCGAACTTGATCTGATCACCCTGACTTCGCCGCTCAGGTTTTCGATTTGTTTCTTCATTTCACTGAAGCGGGCTTCATCGTGCGGGATTACCACCAGAAACTGGCACAAATCGGATTCCAGCTTACAGGAATAAGGCAGAGGGAAGGCAAAAGAGCGGTGAAAGTCAAAATAGCGTTCGAATTCGGGACATTGTTCTTTCCCCCTGTGATACCATAGGTGGTGGTTTTCGGGTGCAGCCCGGAAGGCATGGAAGTTCAGATCATTGTCGACGAAATAGCGGATCAGCTGGTTGACCGTCTCTTCCGGGATATTCCGCACATAAATGTGGTTTTTACGGTTTTTGTCGAAAATGCCGGCCCCTGATGAATAGACATAGTAATCGAAAGGGACTTCTTCGGGGATGACCTCATTGATTTTTATCAGGTTTCTTCCTGTTGCCGCAACCCTTACAATATTATTTTGTCCCAGGGTGCGGAGGGCTTCCAGGTTGGGTTTGCTGATGCTCTTGTTATTCATCAGAAATGTCCCGTCAAGGTCGGTCGCTACCAGCTTAATTCTCTTCATCATGAAAAATGTTGCGGCAAAAATAACACAGAAAGGGTTATTCATCGTCAAAATCTGTCAACTTACCTAAAAAAGGGTGTAAGTGGCGGCTAAACGTCCGGCCGTTTGAATGAATCAACTATCTTTGCGGGATGTAAAAGATTGATGAATGAACATTGGTCTGATCGGATACGGCAGAATGGGGAAGGAACTCGAGAACATAGCTCGGGAGCGGGGTCATGAGATTTCCCTGGTCATTGATATCAACAATGTTGCTGATTTAACGGTGGAAAACCTCCGGAAATGTGATGTGATCATTGAATTCACGGTTCCATCGTCGGCTGTGAGCAATTACCTGGCCTGTTTTGAAGCCGGTGTTCCGGTTGTCAGCGGCACCACAGGATGGCTGAAAAGCAGGGATCTGGTCCATGAGGCATGCACCCGGTCAGGGGGTACGTTTTTCTACTCCAGCAACTTTTCAGTAGGTGTAAATCTCTTTTTTGAGTTAAACAAAAAACTGGCCGGCATGATGGTTTCGCAGCCGGGATATCATCCGGGAATAAAAGAGGTACATCACACCCGGAAGCTGGATTCCCCCAGCGGGACGGCCATTGCCCTGGCAGAGGATTTGGTGGGGCTTTCGCCGGTTTTGAAGCGGTGGACGAGCGGAAAGGGCGAAACTCCCGACGAACTGGCGATCATTTCGGACCGCACAGGCGATGTGCCGGGGATCCATACGGTGACCTGGGAATCGGAAGACGACAGCATCGAAATCACCCACAGTGCCCGATCGCGCAGGGGCTTTGCCTTCGGAGCCGTCCTGGCGGCCGAATATTGTCTTGACCACAAAGGCATTTTGAACATGCGTGACATGTTGAAGTTTTAATATATCCTGTTATGAAGGGAATTCTGACGAATAAATGGTTCAAGTTTGGGGTGGTAGCCCTGCTATACCTGCTGTGGGTTATCTGGTTGAAAAACTACTGGTGGCTGATAGGTCTCGTGGTGATTTTCGATATTTATATCACAAAAAAGGTGCACTGGGCATTCTGGAAAAAGAAAAATCCGCCCGATGGGAAACAGACCAAACTGGTCGAATGGATCGATGCCATCATTTTTGCAGTGATCGCAGCATCCTTCATCCGGATGTTTTTCATCGAAGCCTATACCATTCCCACTTCTTCGATGGAGAAATCCATGTTGGTAGGAGATTACCTTTTTGTCAGCAAGACCGCCTTCGGCCCCAAAACTCCCAATACTCCGCTCAGTTTCCCCTTTGTACACAACACCCTGCCGCTCTCCTCGAAAAAGTCGTATGTGGAATGGATAAAAAAACCTTATAAGCGGCTTGCCGGATTCGGAAAGGTCAAAAACAACGATATCGTGGTTTTCCATTTTCCCGAAGGTGATACTGTCGCCTTTAAAGTGCAGAACCAGAGTTATTACCAGTTGATACGTTCCTATGGCCGTGACCGTTTGTGGAGTGATCAGGTGAATTTTGGGAAAATCATTGCCCGGCCTGTGGACAAGCGGGAAAATTATATTAAAAGGTGTGTCGCCATTCCCGGCGATGAATTTCAGATCAGGGAAGGGATTTTGTTTGTCAACGGCAAGGAGCAGGAAAATTTCGCGGGTATGCAATACAACTACCTGGTGACCACCACCAGTACCATCAATCCCAAAGCCCTTGACCGGCTTGGAATTGCCCGCGACGACCGGCAGGAATACAACAGTATGCAGTACATTTTTCCGCTCACGGAAAAGATGGCCGGCGAACTGAAATCATTCACCAATGTGACGGATGTGGAAAAACTACTGGATGATCCGCAGCGGTGGGATCCCAATATTTTCCCTGCCGATAGCCGGTTCCCCTGGAACGTGGATAACTTCGGCCCTCTGAAAGTGCCGGCAAAGGGGGCAACCATCCGGCTGTCGAAGGAAAATCTCCCCCTGTACCGACGGATCATAGACCTGTACGAAAACAATGACCTGGAACTGAAAGACAGCCTGATCCTGATCAACGGGGAGCCTGCTGACAGCTATACTTTCAAGATGGATTATTACTGGATGATGGGGGATAACAGGCACAATTCAGCCGACTCAAGATATTGGGGTTTTGTGCCCGAAGATCATGTGGTGGGCAAAGCGTCGTTTATATGGCTTTCGCTCGACAAGGACAAAAAATTCCTTTCAAAAATAAGGTTCAAACGTTTGTTTAAAAGTATCCACTGATACGGGTTTTATACGACAGCCGGCAGTCCGGAGCCGGGTTGGTTCCGGGTTTTAGGGAAGTTCGGGTGCCGGTCTTGTAACGATTGAAAAAAATAAAGCAGGATGACACAGGAGGACAGCCGGGATTCAGGAAGAAACGGCATCAGCATTCAACTGGTGTTGGTGCTGGTGTTGGCCGTTCTGCTGGTCATCTTTACCCTTCAGAACCAGGAAAAGGTATCGCTGAAGCTCTTTTTCTGGACCATCCGCGAGATTCCTGTGGTGTTGCTGATTATTGTCTGCCTTTTGCTGGGGTACCTGATTCCCTATTTTTCGCTGATCTCACGGATATGGAAACTGAAGAGTGAATTGCGGCAGACAAAACTCGAAAAGGAGGAATTGGAGGAATCGGTCATGGTGGAAACGGATGTGACCAAAAGACCTGATCCCGAGGGAATTCCTTTTGATGATGACGACTACTCTTCCCGAAGCGGAAGCAACATCTCGGGCCGTTTTTTCAGGGAGTAGCCATGGATGAGGGGGTGTTGCTGTCGACGGCCTATTGTGGTCCCGTACATTATTTTGAGATGGTGGCGAACCATTCCCGGGTTTTTATTGAGCAGCACGAGAACTTCATCAGACAAACCTACCGGAACCGGTGCGTGATACTGGGATCCAACGGACCGCTCTCCCTGGTGATTCCCGTGGAGAAGGGCCGCAAACCGGGATTGAAAATCAGGGATGTTCGGATTGCCTGGTACGAAAAGTGGCAGCAGAATCACTGGCGGTCCATCTATTCAGCCTACAACAACTCCCCTTATTTTGATTATTTCGCTGATGACATCAGGCGGTTCTATACTGACAGATGGAGATTCCTGTTCGATTTCAACATGGAATTTCTGGAAAAAATCCTGGAGCTGCTTTTGCCGGAGGTCAAAATCATGCTGACGCAGGGTTTTGAGGAGGTCCCCGGCAGGTTCGTTAACTGCCGTGAGACCCTTACTCCGAAAATCACCACTCCCTGCAACGGGTACGGCATTCGGGCGGTTCCATACACCCAGGTCTTTGAAGAGAAATTCCCTTTTGTTTCCGGGTTAAGTATTTTGGACCTGCTTTTCAATACAGGTCCGGAAGCCGGGGATATCCTCAGGCACAGCGGTTAGAAATGAGGGAACCCATTCTGGTTTACGTTCCGGTGGGATTCCCATTTTCCATAAAACTCAAACGACTGTCCCGAATACCCTTCTGAGCAGTTCCGTTACACGGGCGACCGGATCGGTACGTATTTTCTTTTCCTCCGCTCCGATTTTCAGGAAGAGTCCATCCAGCCCTTTTTCTGTTAAATAATTGTCCAGTTTTATATTAACCGGTTTAAACCCAGCAAGCTGTCCGACCATGGAATTGGCGATCTTGTTCCATTCCGAAGTGAGTTTATCCCAGCTTTCCGCGGTGGAGATGTTGCCTATCAGCTTTTTATCGATGGATGCCTTGATTTTGGGTTGATAGAGTCCGAAGAGCTGGTCATAGGTGGTGGATCGCAGATAGTCGGTGGCTGCTGTATCATGTCCTTTCAGGATGCTGAGACCGTCGGAGATGGTCATGCCGGTGACGCTCGAAACGAAGATAGGAAGGGCCTCTTTTGCGGCATCTTCAGCAGCGCGGTTGATCCGTAAAACGACATCTTCCACCAGTTTTTCCCCTCCGGGGATCCTGGAGAGGTTGTCGATAATGCTTTTGGCTTCGGGAGGAAGCAGGATTTTGATCAGTTCATCGCGGTAATACCCGTCCGTTTTAGATACACGGGAAACCGTAGAATCGGCCCCGATGGTGAGGGCCTGTTTTAACCCGGCAATGATTTCCGCCGTGGTAAGCGGCTGATTGGCCATTGCGGAACTGAGGATCTGCTGCAACTCAGCACATCCGGTCATGAGCACCGGGATGAGAATGAGCAGGATGAATTTTGACATTTTCTTCATAATGAACCTGATTTAATTCAAATTTATGTCTTAATCTTAGCTTCAACCTCAACCTTCATTTTAACCTCAACAAAAATCTCAACCTTAACCTCAATCTCAATCTTAACCTCAGCGTCTGCTTCTTTTTTCCCGGAAAAGCTTATTGATCAGGTCATCCCTGCCGAGATTTTTCAGTTCCGCGGTGATGGCGATGCGGAATTCCTTCTTGTACCAGAAGAAGAATTGCCGTTGTTTTTGCCGTTGTTCCAAAGTCCGTGCCGAATATACTTTTTCGAGGGTATAGGGATGATATCCTGAATAATAGATTTCCGTAGCCAGGGTCATCGGGGTGGGCGTGAAATCCTGAACCTGTTCCAGCCGGAATTCCAGTTGTTTTGTTATTACGGCCAGGTCAGCCATTTCTTCAGGCCGGCATCCGGGATGTGAGGAGATAAAATAGGGGATCAGTTGCTGGTTAAGGTTTTCATCCCTGTTAATCTGAAGGAACTGCCTGTTAAGTTCCAAGAAGAGGTCAAAGGAAGGTTTTCTCATTAGTCTGAGCACTTCTGCGGAAGTATGTTCGGGTGCTACCTTCAGTCGTCCCGACACATGGTGGCGTATCAGTTCCCTGAGATATTCCCTGTTGGCTTTGTCAGTCTTTTCCTTCCCGGTGATGTGCAGGAACAGGTCATACCGGATGCCGCTTCCAATGAATGCTTTTTTGACGCCGGGGTAGTTTCTCACCTGACGGTATAGGTCTGTCAGGGGCTGGTGGTTTGTGTCGAGGTTTTTGCATATTGCCGGCCAGATGCAGGAAGGGCGGGTACATTTGGCGCAGAGGTCGGGGTTGAAGCCCTGCATCCGGTACATGTTGGCCGACGGTCCGCCGATGTCAGAGATGTAACCTTTGAAATCCTCCATGCGGGTGACGGTTTCCACTTCGCGCAACACCGATGCAGGGGAGCGGCTGGAGACGAACTTTCCCTGGTGGGCCGAAATGGTGCAGAAGGCACAGCCCCCGAAACAGCCCCTGTGGATGTTGACGGAGTGGCGGATCATCTCATAGGCGGGAATGGGCCCCTTGCCGTGGTACCGGGGATGAGGCATCCGGGTAAAGGGAAGGTCATAAATACGGTCCATCTCCTTTTCTGTCAGAGGAGGCCAGGGAGGGTTGATGACCACCTGATGGTCGCCGGTGTGCTGGATTAGTCTTCGGGCTGCCAGTTTGTTGGATTCTTCTTCGATATGTTTGAAATTGAGGGCATAAGTTTTTTTGTCGCCGAGGCATTCTTCGTGGGATGCCAGGACCAGCTCTTCCCACCTGGGATTGGTGGCATAAGGCTGCTCTTTTTTCCGCAGGAAGGCGGTTTGGGGAATGGTGGTCAGTTTGTGAATTTCTACACCCCGTTGCAGGAGCCTGACAAATTCGACGAGTGATTTTTCACCCATTCCATAGAAGAGAATGTCAGCTCCCGAATCCGTCAGAATGGAAGGCATCAGCGTGTCGGACCAGTAGTCGTAATGGGTGACCCTTCGCAGGGAAGCTTCGATGCCGCCGATGATCAGCGGGACTTCCGGGTAAAGTTTTTTCAGGATGCGGGAGTAGACGGTGGTGGCATAATCGGGTCTGAAACCGGCTTTTCCGCCTGCCGTATAGGCATCATCGGAGCGGCGGCGTTTTGCCGCCGTATAATGATTGACCATGGAATCCATGCATCCTCCCGTAACGGCAAAAAAGAGGCGAGGAACACCCAGTTTTTTGAAATCGCGCAGGTCATCCTGCCAGTTGGGCTGGGGAAGGACCACCACATGCACTCCTTCGGCTTCCAGAATCCTTCCGATGACGGCCGTGCCAAAGGAAGGATGGTCCACGTAGGCATCTCCCGACACGAGGATCACATCGGGGGCATCCCAGCCACGCATTTCCATTTCCTTTCTGCCGACAGGAAGCCATTTCTCCAGGTCTGATTCTTCGCTCATTTTTCCACCGGAAAGTTACAAATAAATACTATTTTTGAACAGCACTATCATTTTCACTTGCCGACCCGTTGAGAAGAGGCATGGAATATGCTCATTGATACTTAATTTGCTGTTTTTTAGCTAAAATAATACCGCTGATGGATCTGGTTAAGCCAAAAGACCTGTTGAAAGCCAAACCTGGACTGACCTATTTCGGAGGAGAGTATTTTGCCCGTTTTCTGATGCATGTTCTCAGGTTCCGGAAACTCAACAAGTTGTACGGGCGGATTGAGAAATCGCAGGGGCTTCAGTTTATTGATGAAGTTATCGCGGTGCTCGAACTTAAGGTTGACCTTGATGATCAGGAATTGCGCAGGATTCCTTCGACGGGGGCCGCCATTGTGGTGGCCAACCATCCGCTGGGCGGCCTTGACGGATTGTTGATGATCCATTATGTATCCCAAATCAGGAGTGACATTAAAATTCTGGCTAACCACCTGCTGAAGAAGATAGAACCGGTTTCCGGATTTTTCGTTGATACCAATCCTTTTGAACTGGATGCCGATACCGAAGAGAGTGCCTTTGCCGGCCTGAAAGAATCAATGGCGCACCTGAAGAACGGGGGAATTCTCTGCATATTCCCTGCCGGTGAGACCAGCACGTATGACGCTTCCAACCTTGTTACCGACAGGATATGGAGATTCCCGGTCATCAAATTCATCAAAAAAATGAATGTTCCTGTCGTCCCGGTATTGTTCCAGAGCGGTAACAGCCGTCTTTTCAGGATTATGGGCAGGATCCATCCCGCCTTGCAGGAAGCCAGGCTGCCCTCGGAACTTTTCCACAAACGGTATAAAAATGTCAGGATCAGGGTGGGGAATCCCATTAAGCCGGTTGACCAAGAGGCTTTTACGGATATCTATCAGTACGGCAGGTATTTAAGAGCGAAGACCTATGGCATGTCAACCCCCATTGAGGTCAAACGATTTTTCAATTATTCCCTGATTCCTCCGGCCAGGGTGAGCCCGGTTGTTGACCCGGTACCCAGAGAACTCCTTCTAAAGGAGCTTCAGGATATCAGGCACCGGTATCTTCTTTTCAAACACAGGGAATACAATGTTTTTGCGGCTCCCAGCCGGGAAATTCCGCAGATATTGACTGAAATCGGGAGGCTCCGGGAAGTGACATTCCGGGAGGTGGGTGAAGGGACCAACCAAAGCATTGATATTGATGAGTTTGACCTTTATTATCACCAGCTTTTCATCTGGGATGAACTGGAGGAAAAGATTGTCGGGGCGTACCGGGTCGGGATGGGCAGGGAAATTATGGAACAATACGGCAAAAGGGGCTTTTACCTCAATACGCTGTTCAGGATAGACGATAATATCTCTTCGCTGTTGAGTCAAAGTTTGGAACTGGGACGTTCCTTTGTAGTCAAGGAATATCAGCGGAAACCGATGCCCCTCTTTCTCTTGTGGAAAGGAATTTTGTGTTTTCTCATGATGAGTCCTGAAAATCGCTACCTGATTGGTCCGGTAAGCATCAGTAACAATTATTCCCGTATATCGAAAGACCTGATCATCAGGTTTATTATGGAGAACCATTACGACTGGCATCTGGCACAATACATCAAACCCCGCAACAGTTATAAATTCCGAAGCGGAAATACCGATATCAATGTGTTGATGGAGAGCACCAAGCGCGATATCAACAAGCTGGATAAAACCATCGGCGATGTGGATGCCATGAATTCGGGACTGCCGGTCCTGCTAAAGAAATATATCAAACTGAATGCAAAGATTGTCAGCTTCAACGTAGATCCGAAATTCAACAATTGCCTTGACGGGCTTATCGTACTCGATGTTTTCGATGTGCCCAGGGAGACCATCAGTTCCCTGTTAAAGGAAGTCAATGACGGGTCAATCCTGGAGCGTTTCTATTCTAACAGGGAATAACTTTAAGAAGGATAATGCCGGTATTATGATCAGCTTTAGCCGCGCGAATAGACAGATCTACTCTTACCTGGCTTTGAGGAGAACCGTCGGCTGGATAGGGATTTTGCTGCCCTTTGTGCTGATGGGCGGAAGCCATTTTCTCTTTGGGGAGGAGGTCCCCCTTTTCGACATCAGCATGTATTATTATTCGGGGATGCGCGATGTATTTGTCGGGGCCATGTGTGCGGTCGGACTTTTCCTTCTTTTCTACCGGGGATATGACCGATGGGACAATCTGGCGGCTGATGTGGCAGGAATATGTGCTTTTGTGATCGCATGGTTCCCCGCTACCAAGACAGGTCCTCAGGACTGGGCCGGACAGATCCATTTCGGGGCAGCCGGAGTCTTCTTCGCCGTACTGGCCCTTTTCTCCCTTTTTCTGTTTACCCGGGGGGAAAAAGATCCCACGCCCCGGAAGATCCAACGCAATGTGATTTACATAGTCTGCGGGACCATCCTTCTTCTGGCAGCCCTGGGGATGTTTGTCTATTTCCTGTTTTTGCAGAAACAGTTCCCTCATACCCGCTTTGTCTTCTGGGCCGAAACCCTGGCCCTGGTATCCTTTGGCGTTTCGTGGCTGACCAAGGGGGGCAGCCTTTTGCCTGATAAAACAGCATTTGTAACCCTCCAGGGTGATACCGGGATCGTATAAAAAGCAATCTGTTTTTTCATGCTCTTCCATGCCGGGGTGATCAGCAACCATTCTTCCATCTTTTGCCCGGGCAATCACTGGTTCATTCCAGGATCAGGGTGACTTCCGCAGGTTCGAGCCAGGGGGAGGTGAAGCGGATCGTGGCGGTCCCCTTGTCCCCCGTGGCCTGGATATAAGCCACCATTTGCCCCTGGAAGACCCGTTGCCGGTTGTCGTTGTAATTGCCCATGTCGGCGGGATCGGAGGCTTCGAGGCCGAGAAGTTTGACAGCTCCCCGGGTGGTGCAGGTGATCTCATTGTCGGAGAGGAAGACAGGTATCCCGTTTTGGTCAACGATGGAGATGTTGACAAGGGCGGTTCCTTTGTCGGTACTAATGGAATTTTGTATGGGGACCGCCTTGATGGCATGGGGAGGGCCGCTGGTTTCCAGGGTGTGGCGTGCAGTTTCAATGCCACCGTCATAGCCCACCGTTTCCAGCTTCCCGGGGGAAAAGGCGACATTCCATGAGATGATTCCACTATTGTCATCACGGGATTTCTCATTTCCCACTTCCTTGCCGTTCAGAAAAAGTCGGGCTTTCTCACAGTTGGTATAACTTATGACTGTCACTGAATCTCCTTCATGGTAATTCCACAGGGGAGGGGCGTCGAAGGTGGAGTAGCGTTGTGATCTTGTCTTCCGGAATGTGCCGCTGTAAATCATCGGTTGTTCCGACCATAGGCTTTCCCTGAAGTAAGCCCTGGGTTTTTTGTATCCAGCCAGGTCGAGGAGCCCTGAGGTGAATCCCCGTGAAGGCCATTGGTGAGCCTCCCCCAGATAGTCGATGCCGGTCCAGAGGAACTGGCCGAAGATATAGTCGTTGTCGCGGACGGCCTTCCATGCCTCCATGGAGTGGCCGTTTTCGCTGCCGTAGAGCACCCGGGAGGGGTAGCGTTCATGGTCACTGGCATACCGGTTTTCGGTATAGTTATATCCCACAACGTCGAGGGCGTCGGGATAATCGGTCTCATTCGACATGATCGGACCAGCGAGACCTGCGGTAACCGGTCTTGACGGATCATGGTCCCTGACAACTGCCGCCAGTTTTTTGGCGATTCCTCCCAGCCGGTCGGCATGGGGCTGGCTGGGAAGGAATCCCGCAGTGTGTTGCTGCTGGATGCCTTCCTGGTTCAGGATGGGGTGGGAGTAAGGATCGTTGGGGTAGTCGACTTCGTTGCCGATACTCCACATGAAGACGGAGGGGTGATTACGGTCGCGGAGGATCATGTCGCGCAGGTCACGTTCCCCCCATTCTTCAAAAAATGCCGCGGCTCCCTGGAATCCGGGGGTTCCCACATTCCAGCCTTCAATCCACTTCTTCTTTGGGAATTCCCATTCGTCGAAGGCTTCGTTAAGGACCAGGAATCCCTTTTCATCGCACAGGTCGTAAAGGAGGGGGGCCTGGGGATTGTGACTGGTACGGATGGCATTGCATCCCAGTAAGCGGAGGGTTTCCAGCCGTTGGGCCCATACTTCGCGGGGCACTGCTGACCCCAGCATGCCGGCATCGTGATGAAGGCACACGCCCTTTACCTTGAGGTTTTTCCCGTTCAGGAAGAAGCCTTTGTTAGGATCAAAGCGGAGGGTGCGGATTCCTGCTTTGAGAGCTGACTGGTCCGTCACTTCATCTCCCTGGTATACCGTGGTCTTCAGGGTGTAGAGATAGGGATTTTCCACCGACCAGAGGTGCGGCCGTGTGGTTTTCATTTCCTGGGTCACTGTTTTGTTGCCGCTTCCGGGGAGCGTAATTTTCGTGGAGTGTTTCGAAACTATGGTCCCATCCTTGTCCTCCAGTTCCTGGACGACTGTCACCGTCACCGCAAGGGGAGTGGAGTTGTTCAGGGCAGTCTGTATGGTCACCGCAGTCTGCCGGGGGTTCAGTTCATGGGTGGTATAATACACCCCCCATGGAGCGATATGGATGGGACTGGCAGTGACGAGCCATACGTCGCGGTAGATTCCCGAGCCGGTATACCAGCGGGAGTCGGCCGATTCGGAATGGTCGACGCGCACGGCGAAGGTATTGGTCTTTCCTGCCCGTACCAGGGCAGTGATGTCATGAAATGCGGAGATATAACCATTGGGACGCATTCCCAGGGAAGTGCCGTTAACAAAAACCTCGCCGTTGCGGTAAATACCTTCGAAGTACAGGAAGAATTTCATCTCCTTATTTCGGGCCGGAATTTCGATTTTTTTGCGGTACCAGGCAATTCCGCCCGGCAGGTATCCGGTGGCGCTGGCCAGGGAGGGGCTGTAAGGCCCTTCGACGCTCCAGTCGTGCGGAAGGTCCAGTGTTTGCCAGCGGGAGTCGTCATAATCGGGGGATGACGCCTCTTTGGGGTCTCCCTTGATGAATTTCCAGCCGTCGTTGATTTTTAGGGGCTCTCCGCAGGCGAGTTGTCCAGACGCCAGGGATAGGGAGAGGGAGGAGACAATAAGGATGACAATCAGTTTCTTCATGGTTGTTATTTTAAGAATCAAGTTATTCGTTACGATTATCAGGTTTTGGATTCATCAGAAAGCAGATTACCTCTCATATCATATAAAGATGCGGTAGTTTATCAGAATTTCAGGAAGAGGTTGGCGTCGCCGTAGCTGAGGAACCGGAAGCCCTGCTGGAGGGCGTAATCGTAGACCTTTTTCCAGTCGTGCCCCAAGAAGGCGGCGATCAGGAGGAGGAGGGTGCTGCGGGGCTGGTGAAAGTTGGTGAACATGCCGTTGACCAGCCTGAAAGGATAGCCCGGAAGGATGATAATGGCCGTGGTAAAGGAGAGTTGACCGAGGCCTTTCTCTTGCATCAGGGTCAGCAGGCGGGCAGTCGCTTCTTCAGGGATGAGAGCAGAACCTGTGAGGTATGGTTGCCATTGGCCCACGTGAAAGGAGGGTAAATGGCGCGAACCTGCTTTATCATCCAGTGCGGGATTTTGCACCATTGCTGTCAGGATGCCGGAGTCGGGGTTTGCCAGAGCAGCCCCCAGCCAGTAGAGGCTTTCCAGGGAGCGTACCGATGTGGTGCCCACGGCAATGACTCTTCCTGCATGGTGGTGCAGTTTTTCCAGGAAATCGCGGGTCACGTAGACCGTTTCGGTATGCATGTCGTGGTCGGCCACGCGTTCCGACTTCACAGGCTGGAAAGTTCCTGCACCGATATGGAGGGTGAGTTCTGCAAAGGAAGTACCCTTATTTTTCAGATTTTCCATCACCCGTGGGGTGAAATGGAGTCCCGCTGTGGGTGCGGCCACCGAACCGTCGATGCGGGCATAGGTGGTCTGGTAACGGTCGTCATCGATGGTTTCTGCATCGCGGTTCAGGTAGGGAGGGATGGGCATACTTCCCGCGGCTTCGATGAGAGTGGCAAAGGTGACCGGGGGCTCCCATGAAAAGCGTACGAGGAAGGCGTTGCCCACCCTTCCAGTCATTTCCGCCCGGAAGGTTACCGTGACTTCTCCGACGGCAACGGGAAGGACCAGGGATCCCCGTTTCCACTTCCGTGCATTGCCCACCAGGCATTTCCATTCCACACTTTCGGTGGACTGAAAAGAAAGCTGGTAGCCGGCAGGTTGACGGGGTTCCAGGCAAAAGATCTCAATCCTGGCCCCCGAAGGGGTGCGGAAGATCAGCCGGGCATGGATCACACGGGTATTGTTGAAAACCAGAAGGCTGTTCGCGGGAATCACCCTGTCGACATGGGAAAAGAGAGTTTCTGAAATTTGTCCCTCCTTCCACAACAGGAGCCTGGACTGCTCTCTTTCGGAAAGGGGGTAAACCGCGATCCGCTCTTCGGGAAGATCGTAAGTATAATCGCTGATATGGATATCCGGAATCACCAAATTCAATGGATTGAATCTTCAAAAATAGCGATTTTGTCCATAGTTTCTGTTTTCCCCGGATTCACCGTTCATACAAACCTGCTGACGGAAGAGCTGTTATTTTCATGTGCGGTAATTCATTCCTCCCGGCTTTCCGATGGCATGATAAATTGTCGTAATTTTGTCTGAAAATTAAGATCATGCTGAAAGTCGGCGACAGGGTGAAGTTTCTGAATGCGGTGGGGGGTGGTAAAATCACCGGATTTGTCACCCCAAAGGTGGTAAACGTGGAAGATGAAGAAGGGTTTGAAGTTCCTTGTCTGATCACGGAACTGATAAAGGATGAACGGTTTGGCGAAATTCCGGAAAGACCTATGGTGAAGGCGAAAAAAAAGGTGAAAGAGGAGCTTCCGAAGCCCAAAAGGGAATCCCAGCCGTTGTTTGCCTCATCGGCAGGTCATCCCGCAACTGCGGAACCATCCTTTTTTCTGGCTTTCGTTCCGGAAGTTCCCACATTGCCTCTTTCGGGTGAGATAAAGGCATGGCTGGTTAACGACTCTATATACACTCTGCTGTATCATTTCTCGCTTCTGGCGGAGGGTACTTATCAGTCGGTAAAATCGGGAAGGCTGGCCCCATATTCCCGGATTCCGTTGAAAGGATTCGGACACGAGGATTTCAGCAACTTCCCCGATTTCGGGATTCAGCTGCTCCCGTATGAAAACAGTGGAACTGCGTTGATGCCGGCTCTGATAAAATCCATCCGGATCAATCCTGTCAGGTTTTACAAGGAAACCTCCTTTGCCGGAAATGCATATTTTGAAAAGCGTGCGATGCTGGTCGGAATAAAGGAAAAAGATCTTTCCGGGGAACTGGAAAAACTCCGCCAGCATGATTTCAGCGCTCCGGAGGTTCTGAAGGAAAGCGGCGATATTTCGCGACCTGAGCCAAAAAGGAAAGAGCCCCGTGAATTGAAGGAAGTGGACCTGCACATTCTGGAGTTGGTGGAATCAGCAACGGGATTGTCGAACAAGGAGATGCTCGATCTTCAGATGGAACGGTTCAGATCGGAAATGGAAACCGCTATCAGCAACGGTACGCGTCGCATTGTTTTTATTCACGGGGTAGGGCAGGGAACCCTTAAAAATGAACTCCGGCGAGAACTGGAGAGCCGGTACAGAAAATACGACATGCAGGATGCTTCATTCCGGGAATATGGCTATGGCGCCACCATGGTGATCCTCCGCAAAGGCTGATATAGCAAGGGTGTTTGGCCCTCCTGTTGAAGAGTTTTTCATTTCCCGACATGGTAAAAGCGGTCTGCAGGAGCGCATCACGCTGATATAGGGAAATCCGGGAAAATTGACCTATCTTTGCAGCGGCTGACCGCTCTGTCGTGCCGCTCTGCCATCCGGCGGACGGTAAGGAAAGTCCGGGCAACAAAGGGCGCCATGCTTCCTAACGGGAAGTCGGGTGAAAGCCTGAAGCCACGTAACAGAAAATGACCGCCCTGGAGGTTCGCCGCCGGGGTAAGGGTGAAAAGGTGTGGTAAGAGCGCACCGGTCGCGGGAGCAATTCCGGGAGCCGTACGTCTCATGGGTTGCAAGGCCAAATATATCCCGGTCGCAAGGCAAGACTGCCCGTCTTGTTTCCTGATGCCCGCAGGCGGAAGGATGCCGGGAGGGGTAGGCTGCATGACCGTGCCAGTAATGGTACGGCGAGATAAATGACAGAGATCCGGTGCCGGCAACGGTTCCGGGTACAGAACCCGGCTTACAGGTCAGCCAATTTTTTGTTTAAAGTTTTCCCCGCAACGGGAAAACTTTAAACTTTATATTTCACTCCCGTCTGGAGATACCACTCCACGAATTTTCTAACTCCTTCGGTCACCGGTGTTGAGGGGTGATAATTTATTTTTTCCTCCAGGTCAGTGACGTCGGCAAATGTTTTGTAAACATCACCGGGTTGCATGGGCAGGTATTCCCTGATGGCTTTTTTCCCGAGGGCGTTTTCAATGGCCACGATATATTCGGTCAGTTTCACGGGGTTGGAATTTCCAATGTTGTAGATGGCTGCCGGGGGATTTTGTTCCGCAGGCGCGCGGTCGATGACCCTGACAACTCCTTCGATGATGTCATCGATATAGGTAAAATCGCGGTACATATCCCCGTTATTAAAAACTTTAACGGGTTTGCCATCGAGGATGGCCCTGGTGAAGAGGAAGGCGGCCATATCAGGACGTCCCCAGGGGCCATACACGGTGAAGAACCGGAGCCCTGTGGCGGGGATTTGAAACAGATGGCTATAGGCATGGGCCATTAGTTCGTTACTTTTCTTGGATGCGGCATAAAGGCTTACCGGATGGTCGGTCCTGTCGGATATGGAAAGCGGCATTTTGGTGTTGCTGCCATAAACACTGGATGAACTGGCATAGACGAGGTGCCTGACGGGATAGCGGCGGCAGGCTTCCAGGATGTTGATGAATCCGGTGATGTTGCTGTCCACATAAGCCTGGGGGTTGATCAGGCTGTAGCGCACCCCCGCCTGTGCCGCCAGGTTGCAAACGGCATCAAAGTTTTCGCCTGCAAAGAGCCTGCCGATGGTGGGAGCGTCTTCCAGGGAAGCTTTCAGAAACCGGTACCCGGAAAGGGTGGCGCTTTGGGTTAGCCGGCCTGAATCGGCGTCTGCACGGGAAATTCCACTCTCCTGTAACCGTCCGTACTTCAGTTCCGTATTATAATAGTCATTGATGTTATCAAGGCCGACCACTTCGTCACCACGGGTCGTAAGCCTTTTGACCAGGTGAAAGCCGATAAAGCCGGCAGTGCCGGTGACCAGGATTTTCATGAATGCCTTCTTTTGATGGGGTTAAAAATAGAAAAAAAACAGCTCCGGAGGAAAACCCCGGAAGAGGTTGCAGATGGCAGAGAAAAACAACAGGTAACCTGGTTTCTTTTCCCCTGGTTAAATTTTGTGCTTTTGGCTGACAAAGATTTGTGAGGAATGAAAAAAAAGCTACTTTTGCACCCGCCTTTGAGAAACAAAGGAATCATAAGGATGACTCAGTAGCTCAGCAGGTAGAGCACATCCCTTTTAAGGATGGGGTCCTGGGTTCGAATCCCAGCTGGGTCACAAAATCCACTGGAAATAATTGATTTCAGTGGATTTTTAATTTATGCTCACCCTTTTATACACCTTTTGAAGACTCTCTCTAAACAGAACAGATAGGACGGGTTGACTTTTCAGCATTATTCTTGATTCGATTCCATCCTCTCCTGATGCCGAATTTGCAACCTTGCAGAGTATGCAATTCTGCCAAATACACTGACAAGTGGTAGTGATAACGTTTGAAAACTTTTTATGTTCATGTGATTGAAGCCGTATACCCGTCACCCACATTGGCCCATCTCTTCTCAAACATGCAAATCAGGATCACATTTTAAATTTATCGCATTAAATATTCTTTTCTACATTTATGTTATTCTAAGGAGAGATGACTACTGGATGTTTGTCCGTTTTAATTCGTGTAGGCTGACCTCTTCCGTTATTTTATAAAGAACTAATTAAGAATCAATCATATAACAACTCACATGGATTACACACAATTCGCTGGTCTGAAGGTCAGGATAACCACAAAAGACAACGAGGTTTATGAAGGCATTGTCTGGGGTTTCCAGTTTGAAAATGAAATTGTCGGGAATGTCCTTGAGGTATGGATAGAAGACTTCGTCATCGATGTGGCAGATATTTCCAGCATTGAGGAATCCAAGGAATCATCCTCCATTCCTGGTTTGGGCTTTGGAGATTTGAGCCAAAATTGACAACATTTCCAGAATGGCAGCCCCATCCATATTCCTGGGAGAACAAGATTTACCTGAATAGGGTGATTTTGGATATTCATAGGGCCATGATGGGGAATTCCTTTACCAACCGGGCAAAGGTTATCCCATGCCATAATGCCTTTGTTCAGAAGATCCTGCCAAGTAATTGCCATATAATTGCCACTATCCTGAGTAAACAGGATTATGTGTTTTCTGAAAAGAACGGAAAGATTCTCCCTGAAATGATTGGGTTGAAGGGATTAACCCGTGAAGGCCTGGATTATGAATTCACCATTGTCCTGGAGCTTGATTTAAAACACCAGGCAACAGCCACAATGAAAATGACACTTAGAATGGTTAACCAACCAGCCAGTGTTCCCGACATCAGGGAACAGGTGAAAGTGCTGGAAGCAGAGGTGATTAAAACTACTCCTCTCCAGCCCAAGGTAGAGAAACAAAAACGTTTCAATGAAGCCAACACAGAAAGTGTTTCACTACTTCACTTGAAGAACGATTGCATCATCCCTGTGTTCCGCGATAATGAAAAGGCAGTCTCGGAGGGGGGAAACCTGAATCCTGCCCCATCTCATCACACAAATAATAATGCTGTATATGACCGAAAAACCGACAATACCTTCTTGAACTCTTCAAGATTGTCAGTCCAACGAGCATACTGGTAGTGGATCAGACTGGCAAGGTGAAAAGGCTGCATTGCCTATTCAGGGTGGTAGCCCTGGTAAGCATATTTCCCTGACACTATTGAAGGGGAATTTTATATGGTGGACTTCGTAAAGATGACTTTGGTGGAACTGAAAGTGGTTTTCATCATTGGGGGGAAGGGGTATTTGATCTGCTATTTTGGGATTGTATGAAAAAGTGCCCATCCATTCAGCATCCTTGTAGAACTGGGGAAGGGCACTTTACCCGCTGAGCGGGGTATAAAAGGTCAAATAGTCAAATAACCAAATAGCCTACTCATTCCGCAGACAACGGACACTATAACCGTCGCCCTTTTGCCAACGGTACCGGTTTACTCCCAGTATGTCGGTAGTGACGGCACGGGCCCACGCATAGCCATCATTGTACTCCGTCGATGTCCACCAGATGCCGAGTTCGCGAATTTGGACGCTTAAACTCAAAGCACCTATGCGTTTGCCACCAGGCTGACCTGAGAAGCCGAGCAGATCTTTGCCGTTGTAATCTTGCATCCAGCCGCTTCTGCTCTTCAGGTTCGTCCCAGCATCACTTCCACGCCAACCGATATTATCCCAGGTAGTGTTTCCAATTCCATACTGGCTGTCTACCGCCCCTTCCAGCACCTTCCATTCCTCATCCGTGGGGATATGCCAGCCCGGTGGACAGATGCCCCGGGTTCCTTGTTGTGTCGTATACTGCATCATCTCGTCCCACCGGTACAAACCACCGTACTTGCTACAACTGTCCGGTTCGTTGTTATAACACCACTTTTCAATGATTCCATTGTCCGTGGGATTTCCGTAGGCTTCGTGAACCATCGTTCCAACATTCAGGTTTTCGGCCATCCACCACTGGTTACCGATTTTTCCTATTCTATAACTTTTATTATCCGGGTCTATACATTCATGAAATTCGACTGAATAAATCTTAGAGACTGTTGGAAAATCAGTTATGATTGTGTTATTTTTATTCGAAAAAATTGAATACAGTATATTGTCCCCTTCAGCATAACCTAATGTTATATCGGCGGTGGCCCTTTTGATTGATTTTAAGATATCACCACCTGAATACTCAATATTGCAGTTGTGAACCTCAGAATCCATAGAAGCAACCTTGAAACTCAGGAGGCCATCATCTTTAAAAACAGAAAAGATAAAAAGACCGGTTCCCGGGAACGTAATATGGAACTTATGTTGACCCAGTGTCAAATATTTCCTTTCTAAGCTTAACAGTTGTCCGGAAATGTTATATACCCCCAGTACTACCTCCTGGTTCAAGGATGTGGAAAAACTTACCTGTGCTTCCCCATGACAGGGATTCGGGTATAAATAACCCTTCTCAGAGGTAAAAGATAAATCAGTAATTCCTGTAACTTTTGTCAAGGTGAGAGTTTCATGCCCAAGGAGTTTTACCTTTTCATTTGTTCTCTGATTGGTTACCCAGATACTGTCAATTGTGTTTACGGCTTCTTTGGGCTGAAAGGAGATGGTGATATCCTGAGCTGTAAGTTTTAACACCACGACACATAAAAGAACGAATGGGGACAGCTTTTTCATTGGTCTGGAATTTAATAATTAAGTATCAAATTTACATAGAAAATAAAAAAAAGCAAAAAAATCATCCGGGAATGACTATCCTTACTTCTTCGTAATAGTTTTTTGCTACATGTTTATCAGTTTTTGGAGAAGGCATTTCCTGGGAGGAGAGGAGAAAATGCCAACATTCTTCAGTCTCCTCTTGAGTGGAAATAGGAGCAGGTGCCTCACTCCACTATGCCCTGTATAAAACCACTGAACCCCTTGTAATCATTGACATTGGGCGTAAGGGCGCAGGAATAGTGGAAACTCTTTTCTGTTGGAAACATGATTGCTTTTATCATCTTCAACGACAGGAAAGTTTTATCATTTCCCAAATCCATATGCCCAAAGCCTTTATTGACGGGCATTCTGCTGGGTTTTACCTGGGCGTGGTTGGTTTGTGTCTTTTGAAGATAAAAGAGAATTGATGTTCACTATAAACTGTGATCTCAGCTGTGTCACCGGAATTTTTGTCACAAAGAATTGAAGAGCGCTTGAACCGTTGGTTCAGGCGCTCTTCTCTTTATGGTTTTATTTCTGAAAATCAGTACAATGACGGAATTCTGGTTATTTTTCAGCTGGGGATTGTTTTATTACAGGTGACAGATATTTGTAAACCAATCCGGCCAGAAGTGCTCCGACAATGGGGGCGACCCAGAAGAGCCACAGTTGTCCCAGGGCCCAATCCCCGACAAACAGCGCCTGGCTTGTGCTCCGGGCGGGATTTACCGATGTGTTGGTGACCGGTATGGATATCAGGTGAATCAGGGTCAATGCTAGTCCGATAGCGACTCCGGCGAATTTTTGAGGGGCTTTGGGGTGGGTAGCGCCGAGGATGACGATCAGGAAGAAGAAAGTCATGACGATTTCGGTGATCAAGGCAGCCACGAGGCCAAATCCTCCCGGCGAATGCGCTCCATAGCCATTGGCGGCAAAACCGCCCAGTTCGAAATCCGGTTTGCCGCTGGCAATTAGATAAAGGATGGTTGCACCGGCGATCCCACCCAGGATCTGGGCGATAATGTAAGGGAGTAACTCTTTTTTGTCAAAGCGGCCTCCCATCCATAATCCGACAGAAACGGCTGGATTGAGGTGGCACCCCGAAATGTGCCCTATTGCGTATGCCATGGTCACAACTGTCAATCCGAAAGCCAGGGCTACTCCGGCAAATCCAATGCCCAGTTCCGGGAAGGCTGCTGCCAGCACAGCACTGCCGCAACCTCCCAGCACCAGCCAGGCGGTTCCGATGAATTCAGCAACTAATTTCTTCATAGGTTCAAAATTTAATGGTTAAATGATAAACAAAGAATATTAGATTGGAATAATGACTCCAAATATAACGATTTTCAGAATGAGATAGATTTCATTCAATTTCCTTTCGTTCATAATACAGAAACTGAACCGTTTTTACCAGTTTCCCGGCTTTCTCCTGTTTCTTTTTCCCAAAAGATTTTATATTTGCTTGATTTTGCGTCAAATATTCACTAAAACTCGAAGTATATGTTCAAAGATCATCCCAAAGGTTTGTTTGTAGCGTTTTTCTCCAACATGGGAGAGCGCTTTGGCTTCTACACCATGATGGCTATCCTGGTACTTTTCCTGCAGGCCCGTTACGGACTTTCCGAAGCGCAGGCAGGGGAGACGTACAGCTGGTTTTATTTCGGGATTTATGCCCTGGCGCTGATTGGCGGCATTCTGGCAGACTCCACACGTAAATATAAACTGGTGATTCTGGCTGGTATCATTGTCATGTTCGCCGGGTATCTCATTATGGCTATTCCTGGGAATCCCCTGGCGCTGACGCTCATCGGGCTCTTCACCATCGCATTCGGAAACGGCCTCTTCAAGGGGAACCTCCAGGCTGTGGTGGGACAGCTTTATGACGATCCGAAATATTCCAAAGTCCGTGATTCGGCCTTCATGATTTTCTATATGGGGATCAACATCGGTGCTTTTTTTGCTCCCTTCGTGGCTAACGGGATCCGCAACTGGTTCCTCCGTTCCCAGGGCTTTGAACACGACGGCAGTCTGCCTGCCATGTGCCACGCTTTTAAAAATGGTACCCTTGAGAATATGTCCAAATTCCAGGAGCTGGCCGACAAGGTGTCGGGAACTGCAGTGACTGACCTGGGTGCCTTTGCCAACCAGTACCTCGAAGTGTTCTCCAAAGGTTACAACTATGCCTTCGGCATCGCTGCCCTCGCCATGGTCGTTTCCCTCTCCGTGTATGTGATCTTTAACAGACTGTTGCCTACCGTCCAGAAGGTCAAGGTTGCCGATTCCGAAAAACCCAAAGCCACCACCAACCTGGTCAGCTTGCTGCTTGCCGGCGGACTGATGATCACCACTTCTGTGATTTTCTACCTGGCCATGGGTGACCTGGCTCTGGGTGCCGCTGTGGGTCTCTTCATCGGTTTCGTGGCCATGATGTTCATGATATCCACCAAAGAAGAACGCCCCAGGGTAACCTCCCTGCTGCTGGTGTTTTTCGTGGTCATCTTCTTCTGGATGTCGTTCCACCAAAACGGTTTGACGTTGACATTCTTCGCGCGTGACTATACGGTCAAGGAGGTGGGGCCTTTCACCAATATCTTTTTCAACCTGGGGTCCATGCTGGCTTTCATCGGCACTGTTGCGGGGGTGGTCATGCTCTTCAACAAGAAGCGGGTTATCAAACTGATCGGCCTGGGCATGTTCTTGGTGCTGGGAGCCGTGACCTGGTGGCTGGTTTCAGGCTGGGGTCCCAAGAATCCCATTGCCCCGGAAGTGTTCCAGTCCTTCAACCCGCTCTTTATCGTTTCGTTGACTTTCCCCGTGATGGGAATTTTCACCTGGCTGCGTAACCGGAACCAGGAACCTTCCACACCCAAAAAAATCGGCATCGGGATGATCATCGCCTCCTTTGGTTTCCTGATTATCCTGGTCGCTTCGATCGGTTTGGTGTCGCCTCACGAGCTTCAATATGTCGACTCATTCGGTGCTACCAAGTACAATCCTGTACCCGATAGCTCGAGGGTGGTTCCCTATTGGCTTATCAGCGGATATCTGGTCCTTACCATCGCCGAGTTATTCCTCAGTCCCATGGGCCTCTCCTTTGTTTCCAAGGTAGCTCCGGCCCGTTTCCAGGGATTGATGCAGGGGGGATGGCTCCTTGCGACTGCCGTGGGTAACAAATTCCTCTTCATCGGAAGTGATTTCTGGGGCAAACTGGATCTGTGGCAGCTCTGGCTCATCTTTATCGTTTGCTGTCTCCTTTCTGCTCTCTTTATTTTCAGCATTCTAAAAAGATTAGAGAACGCCACAAAATAAAGGTGGGTTAGGTTTTTCGCTTTTTCTTCTTGGCGGAGGGAAATAAGACGTTGTTGAGGATCAGCCGGTATCCCGGGGAATTCGGGTAAAGGCTGAGGTCGGTAGCCGGGTCGCCTACCAGGTGCCGGTAGTCTTCCGGATCATGTCCTCCGTAGAAGGTCCAGAATCCCTGTCCCAGTTCGCTGTGAATGTACCGGGCTTCTCCGGCTGCCATATTCTCTCCCATGACCAGCACTTCAGGTTTCACGAGTTCCTTGCGGAAGGCGGTGGTCTGACCCATAAAACCCTTGATCAGGTTGTTATGGTTCTGGCAAAGCATGGTGGGAATGGGATCCCATTTTGCGGAAAATTCAAAGAGGGTGAAATAGTCGTTTTCGCGGATCACCCTCCGGGTATCGGTCACGTCAATGTCGGAGAATTCATATTCATAAGGATCGGTGACGAGCTTGAAGTTGCGGAATGCGAAGGTGTTGTCGTAATCCAGTTTTTCGTTCATGTTCTTATCAGCGGGGTCTCCGTCGAACATGGATTCGCAGATATCGATACCCATGGCCGACAGGGCGATGTCATACGTGTCGGTGGCTGCGCACATGGCAAAGAGAAAGCCGCCGTTAAGGACATAATTCCTGATTTCACGGGCTACCACCGATTTCATCTCTGAAACTTTAAGGAACCCCAGTTTTTTGCTCATCTCCTGGTTGATGCGGACATCTTCCTGGTACCAGGGCGTGTGCTGGAAGGTTCGCCAGAATTTTCCGAACTGTCCTGTGAAATCCTCATGGTGGAGGTGAAGCCAGTCGTAATCCCTCAGTTTCCCGTTGATGACTTCTTCGTCGTATATCACATCATACTCTATTTCGGCATAGGTGAGCACCAGGGTGACGGCATCGTCCCACGGGAGTTTGTTGGGAGGAGAGTAGACGGCAATCCGGGGTGCTTTATGCATGCTCACCGCATCCTGGTTCACATCGGGCGAAGCGATTTCATTTAGCATGGCCGACCCGCGGGAATCGGTAAGCGTCTCGAAAGTCACCCCGCGGATGACACATTCAGACTGGATCTCCGGAAAATGTTCCATCAAAAAACTTCCGCCCCGGTAATTCAGGAGCCATTTGACTTCCACATCCTTTGTCAGGGTCCAGAATGCGATTCCGTACGCCTTCAGGTGATTCTTCTGCGATTCATCCATGGGGATCAGCAGCCAGGCAGAGTGTGCATGCCACGAAAACAGGAGGAACAGGATGATGATGAGGCATCTTTGGGGGAATGTCACTGTTGTCGAGGTTTTGTATGTTGTCAGGATTTTCACTGTTGTCGTTTTTTTGAGAGTATTGAGTGATGTCATAGTTCAAAAGGGGGTATCGGGACCTTCGGCCCGGTAGCTTCTCTCTTCTTTAAAGTCTTCATCATCGTTCATTTTGGACGCGTAAGTTTGTCCCGTCATTCCGAAGGTGCTGGAGATATGGGTTTCCATGTCGGTGAATTTTGCCAGGTCCTTGCGGAAGGAGAGATGGATCTCCCCTGTGGCCCCGTTCCGGTGTTTGGCGATGATGATTTCAGCGACTCCCTTGGTGGAATTCTGATGGTCGTCTTCCGTAATGCCATAATATTCGGGGCGGTGGATAAAAATGACGATGTCGGCATCCTGTTCTATGGCTCCTGATTCGCGGAGGTCGGAGAGCTGGGGTCTTTTGCCTTCGCGGGATTCCACGGAACGGTTGAGCTGCGACAAGGCGATGACGGGGATGTCGAGTTCCTTGGCGATGGCCTTCAGGGAGCGGGATATGGTACTTACCTCCTGTTCCCGGCTGCTCCGGTTGTCCATTCCTGTGGTCATCAGCTGGAGATAGTCGACGACAACCCCCTGAATGTCGTGTTGCATTTTCAGGCGGCGGCATTTGGCCCTCAGTTCGAAGATGGAGAGAGCCGGGGTGTCGTCGATAAAAAGGGGTGAATTGGATAATTTCGCGATTTTGGTATGGAGCATGGCCCATTCCCAGGCTTCCAGCCGGCCGCTTTTAATTTTCTGGGAGCCGAGTTCTGTTTCGGCGGCGATCAACCTGTTAACAAGCTGAAGTCCAGACATTTCAAGGGAGAAGATCGCCACAGGGCGGTTATGGTCTACGGCCATATTACGAGCCATGGAGAGGACGAACGCTGTTTTACCCATGGAAGGGCGGGCTGCGATGATCACCAGGTCGGTTTTCTGCCATCCCAGGGTGATCCGGTCCAGTGCGGTGAATCCGGAAGGTACCCCATGGAGGCCGTCCTCACGCAGCCGGGCTTGTTCGATCAGGTCAAGGGCAGCCTTAATTACCGGACGGATGGGCAGCGTCTCTTTTTTAATATTGCTTTCTGCAACTTTGAAAAGGGAGGATTCCGAGAAGTCAATCAAATCGTCTATATCAAGAGTATCATCGTAAGCTTTTGCCTGGATTTCCGAGGAGACCCTGATCAGTTCGCGCTGGATAAATTTTTGGGCGATGATGCGGGCATGGAACTCGATATGGGCTGAGGAAGCCACCCGGCGCGTCAGCTGAGCGATAAAGGCGGGCCCCCCCACCTCGTCAAGGTGGTTTCGGTCTTTCAACTCCTGGGTGACCATCAGCAGGTCAACAGGTTTTTCACTCCGGGAAAGCGCCTTGATGGCCTCAAAGATTTTCTGGTGTTCATCCTTGTAAAAACTGCCGGTATCGATAATGTCGGCTACGGTAACGTAAGCATCCCTTTCGAGCATCAGTGCTCCCAGGACGGCCTCTTCCACTTCAAGTGCCTGAGGAGGTACCTTGCCATATTGGGCGTTGAGCTCGTCGATCGTCATGCCAACCCGTGGCATATTTTCTCTTTTTGCCATGAAAAGCGTGTTTTGTTGTGAGAAAAACTGAAAACTTGAAAATTGCGGATTTCAAAAATAGCGAAAACCGCTCAGGAAGCAGCGGGGTTCATCCTGAAGTTATCAGTTCGTTTTTAACTTTTCGCCGATCACGAGTGTTAAAATCTCGGTCAGGGTTTGTCCCATCGCGTTGATTTGCTGAGGGATAAAGCTGGTCTCGGTCATGCCGGGGGTGGTGTTCACTTCCAGGAAGTAAAAGGTTTCTCCCCGAAGGATGTAATCCATCCTGACGATTCCCGAGCAGCTGCAGAGGTCATAAATCAGGGCACTCAGCTTCTGGCAATGGCGGAAGAGATGTTCGGGGAGCCTTGCCGGGGTGATCTCCTCGGTCACACCAGGCGTGTATTTGGCTTCAAAATCAAAAAACTCATTCTTGGGAAGGACTTCGGTAACCGGAAAGATGAGGTGACGCTCTCCGATCCTAACCAGTCCGCAGGTGAACTCCTTTCCGGCGAGGTATTCGTCGACCAGGGCTTCCCGGCTCTCCGTCCATGCCTTGTGAACGGCGATATCCAGTTCTTCGGCCTTCTTGACCTTGGTGACGCCGAAACTGGACCCCCCGGCATTGGGTTTCACAAAGAGGGGAAGGCCGAGTTGTTCAATTATCTTTATAGGGTCAAATGCCTCTCCCTTGTTCAGCTTGATGGTTCGGGCCATCGGGATGTCAAAATTCCGGAGGAAATTATTGCAGTGCCATTTGTTGAAAGTGAGGGCCGAGGTCTGAACATCACAGGTGGAATAGGGAATATTCAGCATGTCGAAATAGCCCTGCAGGATGCCGTCTTCTCCCGGTGTTCCGTGGATGGTGATGTAGGCATAATCAATCCTGACAACCTTATCTTCAATGATGAAGCTGAAATCTGATTTGTTGACGGGAGCGACGGGCCTTCCGTTTTGCATTACCGTCCAGGTTCTTTCTTTCATGTGGATCAGCCAAGGATTAAACTTTTCCCTGTCGAGTGCCTGGTAAACATTCAGTCCGCTTTTTAACGAAATGATGAATTCGGAGGAGTTTCCCCCTGCAATGACGGCGATATCGGGTTTGGGTTTGCTGTTGGTCATTCGTCGTTATTAATTTCACGGTTTGAAATATAGTTTCTCCATTTTTCAATCACCCGGGCCATGTCGTCAGGGAGTTCAGATTCAAAGATCATCATTTTCCCGGTTTGAGGATGCAGGAATCCGATACTTTTGGCATGAAGGGCCTGGCGGGGCATTATTTCGAAACAGTTGTGGATGAACTGCCGGTATTTCGTGAAGGTGGTGCCCCTTAAAATCTGGTCTCCTCCATAGGAGGCATCGTTGAAGACGGGGTGTCCGATATGTTTCATATGGACCCTGATCTGATGGGTTCTTCCGGTTTCAAGCTGGCATTCGACCAGGTTGACATACGCCAGCCTTTCTATTACCCTGTAATGGGTGACTGCGGTTTTGCCATGGTCGCCGGCCGGGTAAACGGTAAAGAGTTGCCGGTTTCTGACGCTTCGCCCGATGTTGCCCGTAATGGTCCCTTTGTCCTCTTTGAGGTCGCCCCACACCAGCGCCACATACTTTCTGTGGGTTGTTTTTTCAAAGAACTGGAGGGATAGGTTGAGTTTCGCCTGTTCTGTTTTGGCAATCACGAGCAACCCCGACGTATCCTTGTCAATCCGGTGAACCAGGCCGGGGCGCGGATCCTCTTCGTTGAACATGGGGAGGTGCCGGAAGTGGTACAGCAGGGCGTTCACCAAAGTTCCCGAATAGTTTCCGTGTCCCGGATGTACTACCATGCCCGGACTTTTGTTAATGATGACCAGTTGATCATCTTCGTACAGGATGCTGAGAGGTATGTTTTCAGGAGTGATTTTCAGGTCCCTTTTGGGATAATCCAGGACCACGGTGACCACATCTCCCGGTTTTACCTTATAATTGGCTTTCACCGGTTGTCCGTTTACATGGATACTGCCGGCTTCCGTGGCTGCCTGAATGCGGCTCCTGGAAGCGTGAGGCAACAGATTGACCAGAAATTTGTCCACCCTGAGCAATGCCTGTCCCTTGTCGGCCGTCAACCGGTAATGTTCAAACAGTCCGTCTTCATCCGGGATTTCAGCATCTTCCATGTAATGATCCATACGTTTCAGAAGTCTAATTCCTCTTCGGCTTCTTTATTCCCGGCTTTCCCAGCATCGGTGGTCAGCCAGATATCAACCTGGGACCCGATAAGGGTCTGGAATGAAAACTCAGGGTTCGGATGTTGCCGGTAGATGACAGCCACCAGCGAGTCATCACTGGTGATGACCGTTTCGTCATAAAAGATGGTCCCCAGAGTCAGCGAAGCACCCGACAGCGCACTTCTGGCTTCGAAAAGAGACATTCCGCGCACGTCGGGAAGGGAAGTGGTGCCGCTGCCTTCTCCGGAACCCAGGACCAGATCGATGACGCTGCCTTTGGTCAGTCTTTCGCCTTCGAAAATCTCTTCCCCCTTGTATTTTGCTTTTAAAACCAGGTTCTGGAATTCCGATGGCTCATAGGTCACATTCCCGGCTACCAGTCCGACCGATTCAAGTTGCACGATGGCCTGCCGGTGGCTGATATCGGTTACCCTGGGCAGAATGACCTCCTCAGGGCCGCGGGCATTGAGCGTCAGGTAGACCATGCGGTTCTTCTTGACTTTGTGGCCTGCATCCGGAATTTGATCAATCACGCCGCCCGGTTTGACATTTTCGTTGTAGGTGGAGTCCACGACGGTAAATTTCAGGTCGGCTTTGTCTAAAACCGCTGAATATTCGTCCTCACTGAGTCCGTAAACATTTGGAACAGGAAAGGCCTGTCCGTGCCTTGTATAAAAACGTAACGCAAGCAGAACCAGGATGACCAGGGCCAGGGTCAATCCTAAGGAAAAGAGAAAATTTTTCAAAAAGAGCTTGCTGGTGATGAATTCTTTAAAGTTCATAATCTTTCCGGAAATATAACCACAAAAGTATCAAAAAAATGCAGGGTGTACCCTGTCAGGGCAGGATTCCTGTCGGCAGAATCATTTACCAGGTACGGAGGATTTTGTACAGGGTATCCCTTTCCGCGGGGATGTAGCCGGCGCGGCGGATCATCTCTGTCAGTTCGGCAGTTGAGGCAGAGGGATTCTGCTCTTCGGCCCCGGCCATCGCGTATATCCTGGTGGAATCGTCAATGGTGCCGTCCAGGTCGTCGACCCCGAAATGGAGGGAGAGCTGGGCTGCCTGTTTACCGATCATCGGCCAGTAGGCTTTCAGGTGCGGAATATTATCCAGGAATATGCGGCTGACGGCAAAATTCTTCAGGTCTTCGACGACCGAAGTTTCCTGCCGTGACGCGTAGAGATTGTTGGCTTTTCTGAATTTCAGCGGGATAAAGGCGTTGAACCCTCCCGTTTTATCCTGAAGGTCACGTAGCCGGCTCAGGTGGTCCACCCGGTGCAGGTAGTTCTCTTTCAGCCCGTACAGCATGGTCGCATTTGTGGGAATTCCCATCCGGTGAGCGGTTTCATGAATGCTCAGCCATTCTGTGGAAGTTGTTTTGTCAGGACATATCCCGGCACGCAGGGTCTCATCGAATATTTCAGCTCCTCCTCCCGGCATCGCCACCAGTCCGGCATCTTTTAATACTTGTAGCCCTTCTTCAACAGACATTCCCGCCATTTTGCACATCTGGTCCACTTCTACCGCCGTGAAGGCCTTGATTTGAAGCAGGGGAGCCTCTTCCCGGATGGCTTTCAGCAAATCGGCGTAAAACCAGACGTCCCGGTCAGGATGAACTCCTCCTACAATGTGAACTTCGGAACATGACTTCCCGGAATATGACCTGACAATTTCCACCATCTCCTCGATGGTGCACTCCCAGGAACCCTTTTGGCCCTTGTTTCTTCTGAAAGAACAGAATTTGCAATGATTTATGCAAACATTGGTCGGTTCTATATGGAAATTGTTGTTGAAATATACGTAATCGCCGTTCAACCGCTTTTTGACCTCTACGGCAAGCAGTCCTGACAAGGAAAGGAAGTTGCTGTTATAAAGCTGAAGGGCATCTTCGGCGGTGATCCGCTCGCCAGCCCCTACTTTGCCGGCAACTTCCGCAAGTGCGGGGGGTATACTGAGACAGGATGTAAATGACATGGCGTCAGGAAGAATTTCTTAGGAGAATATGGCTCATGCATAAACACGGAAAGGTAAGGATTCATTCATCCCTACCTTCCCCGGAAATAAAAACATCAATGAAATTATCTTTTGTGCCGTGGCTCATCCGACACTGACAGCTTTTTTCTTCCTTTGGCACGGCGGGCTTTCAACACTTTCCGGCCGTTGGCGGTCGACATTCTTTCCCTGAAACCGTGTTTGTTTTTCCTTTTCCTGTTCGATGGCTGAAATGTCCTTTTCATTGCTATTGCTCCTCGTAATCGTTATTTCCTCATTTTCGGACTGCAAAAGTAGTTTTTTTTTATTACTTACAACATCGTGAAGGTTGTTTTGTGACGGAAAATCAAAAAAGGATGTTAGATGATCGGAGTTTCAATTCCGGGGAGGGCCTTCCCGACTGCGTTGTGGCGTTGAGTTTCGATTCGGTCAGGATTTAACGTTGAACCTGAAACCGATTCCGTGAAGGTTGGTAATCCGGATGGCGGGGTCATGGCTGAAGTATTTCCGGAGCCGTGAAATGAAAACATCGAGACTTCTTCCGAGGAAGTAATCGTTTGAACCCCATACTTTTTCAAGGATTTCATCACGGTTAAGCACCCTGTTGGTATTGGTGGCGAAGAATTTCACGAGTTCCGCTTCCTTGAGGGTGAGCCTTCGCTGGAAATCACCACATGTGAGGAGCAGATCCTCCTCAACAAAGAGGTAGTTCCCGATGTGAATCCCTTTTTTATCCGGTCTGCCGGCCTCAGGGGAGATGACAACGCTCCGGCGAAGGAAAATCTTGATTTTCAGGAGCAATTCTTCCATGCTGAAAGGTTTTGTGATATAATCGTCACCTCCCAGCGTCAGTCCGGCAATTTTATCTTCGTTCATGGACCGGGCTGTAAGAAAAATCACGGGCACCTGTTCATTCACCTTTCTGATCTCCCGGGCCACAGCAAAACCATCTTTTTTAGGAAGCATAACATCCAGGATAATCAATGCATAGGTGTTGTCATGGAATAGCTTAAGTGCGGCATCACCGTCTTCCGCTAAGTCGACGTTATACTGGTGCAGTTCCAGGTTGTCCCTGACAATGAAACTCAGGGCCGAATCATCTTCAACCAGTAAAATCCTGTTACGTTGTTCATTCATCGTCTTTTGGGTATGATAAGTGTAAAAGTACTGCCTCCCAAATCATTTCCTTCCACCTTGATTTTCCACCGGTGTGCCTTTACGATCCGGTGCACGTAGTCAAGACCCAATCCGAAACCTTTGACGTCATGGATGTTTCCGGTGGGTACCCTGTAAAATTTCCGGAAAATCTTTTTCCGGGCATCGAGGGGAATTCCAATTCCGTTGTCTTTGATCTTCAGGTGAATATGTTTTCTCTTTTCGAGAAGCGTAATTTCAATGACGGGAGAATTCCTGCAATATTTAATAGCATTTTCCAAGATATTCTGAAGTATGTTGCCCAGGTGAAAGGGATCGGCCCAAATACGGGAATCTCTGGCATGGTTCACCATGGTTATTTGTGCCTGCATGCCTAGTTTGGATTGCTGAAACCGGGCAATAGTCTTCTCGGTGAAGGGATGCAGATCGATGCTTTCGTTCACCAGGTGAAGCTTGTTCTTTTCCAGGGCGGTAAGGTTGAGTACCTTCTCCACATTCATGGCCAGGCGGTTGCTCTGCTCGTTGATGATCCTGACATACTCAAAAAGCCTGGCCGGATTCTGGATGATTTTTTCATCGCTCAGTACCTGGGCTGATAGACTTATTGAGGAAATGGGAGTTTTCAGCTCATGGGTCAAATTATTGATAAAAATTTTCTGGATGTCGGTGAGCTGCCGTTGTCTGATGATCACCCAGAGGGCATATCCGAAAAATAGCAGCACGATGAACAACAGCCCGGTGATAAAATACCACCCCTGAAGCCGTAAATTGATGTAAGGGGAAGTATTGGGAAAATTCACCCCGAAATACTGGGAATATTTGGTACTCAAAGGAAAGCCGGTGAACGGGGTGTATTCGCACGAATCACCATGGGCGCATACATACTCCCCGTATACCATCTCATTTTTCGAGGGATCGAATATGGCGTACTCAAAATCCAGCTTGATCAGATGCCTTTTAAATTGCTCGCTCAGCTGCGTTTTCAGGATTTCAGGATCTATAGCATCGTTTACGTTGACCAAAAACAGGTGATTGTTCACTTTTTCCACCGGGTCTATGTTGTCAAATTTGGAGGTTTGTCCCGAAGCTTCCAGGATTTGCCATGCTACTTCTCGCAGGGCGATGTTGGCGCTCTCCTGAAACTCATTTTCGGTGATTTCAATGCTGTTTTTCAGGAAGGCGAACTGAATCAGGAAAATTCCCGCGACCGATAAAATCGACAGGACGATAAAATATTTCAGGGCATTACGGCTCATGTGTCATGACTAAACAAATGGAAATCCTGGTTTGTTAATCGCGAAAATGGTTGTTTAACAATTCATTAACAATAAGTGCATCTTGTTTAACACTTCACTTCATTCAATCGCGTAAATTTGTCAGAAAAAAGAAACGAAAAATAACAAATAAAATTCTAAAACAGATAGAATATCCATGCATCCTTAATGCACCAACAGAGATGATTAACCATTTAGGTATTATTTTTGTTTCTCGAATTTAACAATAACAACGTAATATTTTAAACAGATGAAAAGATTTACGACATTATTTTTTGTGCTTCTGTTAGGTGCTGCTTCGAACCTTGTGATAGGGCAGCCCAAACTGGTTTTTGACAAGACAGATCACAATTTTGGTTCTTTCAAGGAATCAGCCGGGCCTCAGACGGCGACCTTTGAATTCACCAACAAGGGAACCACCCCGCTGATCCTCAACAGTGTCAATGCTTCCTGCGGATGCACCACCCCGGAATGGACTCGCCAGCCTGTTGCCCCCGGAGCCAGGGGGATGATTAAGGTAAGTTACAATCCTGCCAACCGACCGGGTGCTTTCTCAAAATCGGTAACGGTGAACAGCAATGCCGAAAATCCGACTGTCATGCTTGTTATCAGCGGCAAAGTGGAAGAACGGGAAAAGACCATCGCCGAACTTTATCCGCGCGAAATAGGATCACTGCGTGCTAAGCAAAACCACATTTCCTTTCCGACGATCAAAAACAATGAAGTAAAAACGGAAACGCTGGAATTGGTGAACGATACTGACAAACCGGTCGTTGTAGGGTTTAAAACAATTCCCAAACACATCACCGTCACTGTGGAACCGGAAAACATTCCTGCCAAAGGGAAGGGATTGCTCACCATGGTTTATGATGCCAAAGCTGCAAATACCTATGGTTTTACTTCACACCGGATATACCTTACCCTTGACGGAAGCAATGATTATAAGAATTCCATCGGGGTAAGCGCCACCATCGAAGAGGATTTCTCTTCGCTGAGTGCGGCTGAATTGGCCAATGCCCCCGTTGCTCTCTTCAACACCCTTTCCTATGATTTTGGTGACATCAAGCAGGGCGATAAGAAGGAGTACACTTTCGAACTGAAGAACGGTGGTAAAAGGGAACTGTTGATCCGCAATGTAAGGTCTTCCTGCGGATGTACGGCGGTTTCCCCTTCCAAAAATGTGATTGCCCCCGGTGAAACCGCTCCCATCAAGGTTGTTTTTGATTCTACCGGGAAAAAGGGCCGCCAGAGCAAAACCGTTACGGTCATCACAAACGACCCCAAAAATTCATCCGCCACACTCCGGATTTCGACGAATATTCTATAGAAAGGCTTTCCCTTACTGCCAGATGGTATTCGGGTGAAACAGGTTGATTTTCCACCTGTACCTGAAAAATTCACGGAGGACACGATCATACATGGTGTCCTCCGTGATTTTTCATTGTGCTGTTGGGGTTGATTTTCATCACATCGGTTGATACAATCCAAAATTGTATTTTACCTTTATATTCGGAAAACAGATCATGAAATACGATTCACACCATATTGAAAATCATCCTGATTTCAAAGGATTAAAGGTAAATGAAGGGATTGACCAGCCTCCTGCGGTGAATGAGGAGTCTGTCAGGCGGTTCCTACAGAAGCGGAAAAAACTGATGTCGGCCGAAGAATTCACCGACGCCATTCTGAATGGTGATATTCCCGTGCTGAGTAAGGCGGTCACTTTGGTGGAGAGTTCGAGGCCGGAACATCAGGAGATTGCCAGGGAGATCATCCGCAGGTGCCTTCCATACAGCGGGAATTCCGTCAGGGTCGGGATTACCGGTGTTCCGGGAGCTGGCAAGAGCACGTTTATCGAAGCCCTGGGAAAGATGATTACCGGCGAAGGGCGTAAACTTGCCGTTCTGGCGGTTGATCCCAGCAGTGAGCGTTCTAAGGGCAGCATACTGGGCGACAAAACCAGGATGGAGGAACTGGCAGGAGATCCGAATGCCTACATCAGGCCAAGTCCTTCGGCGGGTTCCCTGGGAGGAGTCGCCCGCAAAACCCGGGAAACGGTTATTTTATGCGAAGCTGCGGGATTTGACACCATTTTCATTGAGACCGTCGGGGTGGGGCAGAGTGAAACGGCTGTTCATTCCATGACCGATTTTTTCCTCCTGCTGATGATTGCGGGGGCAGGTGACGAGTTGCAGGGTATCAAGCGGGGGATCATGGAAATGGCCGATTTGGTGGCCATTAACAAAGCCGATGGCAACAACCTGGAAAAAGCGAACCTGGCAAAGATACAGTACAAGAATGCGCTTCACCTTTTTCCACCCAGGGAATCGGGGTGGGAGCCCCTGGTCATGATTTGTTCCGCAATGGAAAAGAGCGGTATCCGGGAAATCTGGCAATCGGTCCTGAATCACCGTCAGAAGATTCAAGCCAACGGCTGGTTTCAGCAAAACCGCAATATCCAGGCCCGCTATTGGATGTTTGAAACCATCAATGAGCAACTGAAAGCCGGATTTTATAACAATCCTCGGATGAAAGACAGGATCATGGAGATGGAAAACAAGGTTCTCAACATGGAGATCACTTCTTTTGAGGCCGCGCGCCTCTTACTCGACATCGCTTCGGGAAAGGCTTAAAGGCAGTATCCCTCCCGGAAACGGGTTCCTCGTCTGCTCTGTGGCGACGCATTTCCAAAAGTGACACAGGTTGATTTTACAGATTTTTCAGCGCTGTCAATTGCAGGATTCAAAATAGCCCTTATATTTGCAACTCCAAAAATGGATTGGGGAGCTTAGCTCAGTTGGTTCAGAGCACCTGCCTTACAAGCAGGGGGTCACTGGTTCAAATCCAGTAGTTCCCACAGCTTTAAAGAACAAGATATCAAGGAGTTACTACTAAAAGCGTGGTAACTCCTTTTTTTGTCCGCTGGTTTCTTGCAAGGTATTGGTCAGGATAGATGCATTTGTGCGACCATTTGTTTGAAACTAACTCCCATAACACCCTGTTAAGGCTGCTTTTGTTTCAGAAGTTTGTTGGCCCAGGGGATAAAGTGTTTAAAATTCGGAGCATCGGTATGGCCGCCGTCGTGTTGCCGCCAGGCCAGTTCGCCATCGAGCATTCCGGTATTCACGGGGGGCATTTTTTCAGTCATATAATTGTTTGAAATGCCCAGATCCCTGGCTCCCAGGAGTTTGTACACGGTTCCGGCGGCCACGGCGGCCATCCAGCTGCCCTTCTGGTCAAGCCATTTGGCATCTCCTTTTTCCGGAATGCCATAGCTGACGAATGCCAGCCGCGGGGCACAGAGCGCCAGCAGTTGGTGGGAATCTACGGGCAGGTCGCATCCGGTTTTTCTCCCGAAAGTGGCTTTTTCAGCGCCGTATTTCATATAGTTGCCGGCCATCCAGTAATATTCGCCGCCGGTAAGGCTTTCAACTGCCTCTCCGAAATTACGCCGGTGAAGGGTGAGGCCTCCCTTTCCCGAGGAACCGATCAATCCCATGGCAAAGCGGGGTTCAAAAGCCAGCGTTACCAGGGCTGCCTTGCCGTACCGGGAAACGCCTTCTATTCCCACCCTGGTGGCGTCGACCAGGGTATCAGTCTCCAGATAATCCAGTCCGCGCGCTGCTCCCCAGGCCCAGGCACGAAGGGCTCCCCAGTCATCGGGTTTGCGGGGTTGCCCCTTGTTAACCAGCCCGATGATTCCCCGGGTTATCCCGGTGCCATTGTCAGCTTGGATGGAATTGGGGTCTATGGTGGCATATCCCCATCCTGCAGCCAGCAATTGCTCAGTGGGGGAGGGCTCCCCCTGACCCCGGGGCGCGAACGGATTCGCCATGGATGCCCGGGTGATGGGCGTATAAGCTGGATAACGGTCTAAGATCTCCTTTATGGCCGGATCATGGGCGATCATCATCGCCCTGAAAGCGTCATTCAGCTTCTCCAAATCTTCGGAAGAAGGCTGGGCTGGTGCCGGAAAGGAGGGCCTTCCAAACATCATCAGCACAGGGACCGGTCCTTTGGCATTGGCAGGAACCACCAGCATCATGCTGATCTCCACGTCGATCAGCGGATATGCACTGTTGTCGACACGCCCCACCAACTGTTTGGCAATCACAGGAGTCCACCCGACAAACTCGCGGTCGGTGATTTTTACCGTCCAGGTTACTTCGGGTATCCTGTCAGGAAGCCGTCCGTAAACTTCCCTTTCAAAATCTTCCAGAATCTCGGGCCTCCGCTCTTTCCACCAAATCTCCGGCGTTGTAACCTTCTTCCCTTTCTTTGTTTTGAGCAGATCGGGAAGCTCCGGACAGGGATTTGCCACTGTTTCGTCGTAATTGGCATGGTCGGGGTCCGATTCATTGCCGCTGGGTCCCGGCCGCAGTTCGGTGATGCCTAATTGTTTCATCATATCCTCATGATCCTGCGCTGCTGTGAAGGTGACCAGCGGGGGAATGTCACCGGCTCCTGATTTCTTTTCCTGTGCTTTTCCCCCTAAAACAAGGAGAGCTGTCAAAATTACGAGCAATATCCGTTTCATATGTTTACTATGTTAGGTAATCATTCATCAATCCGGTTTGTGCGGTGATTAACAAAATTAATGCTTTTCTTGTGAAACCTTATGTTTCTCAAACAAATGATGTATTTCCCCGCACCGGTCACAGCACTTCCGCCACCACGAAGTTGCTTCCGCCGACAAAAATAAGGTCGTCGCTGCCGGCAGCTTCCCTGGCAGCCCTGAAAGCATCCGCGACTTTCGGATAGACGTCTCCCTCCAGCCCGAAGGAGGATGCCTTCTCTTTCAGAATTGCAGCATCGAGGGCCCGGGGAATGTCAGCCCGGGTAAAATAATAGCAGGCATCTCCGGGGAGAAGGTCCAGAATGGAGGAGGCATCCTTGTCGGAAACAATGCCTAGAACAACATGGAGCTGCCGGCAGGGTGTCTGCCGCAACTGTTGAATTACTTGCCTGATCCCCTCCTCGTTGTGGGCAGTATCGAAAATTACCATGGGATGATGCCCGGCCACCTGCCACCGGCCTTGTAGTCCGGTGAGTTGCATGACATTTTCCAATCCCCGGTAAACATCACGGTCAGCGATTTTCCATCCCTTTTCACGCAGAAGATCAACGGTTTTCAAAACAGCCGGAATGTTAAAACGCTGGTAAATCCCGGCGAGATCGGTGCGTAAACCGGGATAACGCATATTCCCCCGGTGGCGGAAATTGAAAACCTGTTTTCCGGAAGTATCCATCATGCTATATTCCGCGGTAAACTCCTCTCCTGCGAAAGAGAGGTCCGCGTTGCATTCTTTTGCCCGTTTCAGAAAAACGGATTCCGTTTCCGGTTGACGCTGGCTGATCACCACCGGAATTCCGGGTTTGATGATTCCTGCCTTTTCGGCAGCAATTTCTTCAAGGGAATTCCCGAGCAGCGTGGTGTGGTCAAAGCTGATGTTGGTGATAATGCTAACCCCGGGGGTAATGATGTTGGTGGAATCCAGCCTTCCGCCCAGCCCCACCTCCACGACGGCAACATCGACCTTTCTCCTGAAGAAATAGTCAAAGGCCAGGGCTGCCGTCAATTCGAAAAAGGAGGGTGCTATGCCGGCAGTTTCATTCCTTTTCTGAAAGAGCTTCACCTGCCTGATCACTTCTGATCTGGAGATCATCTTCCCGTTGATCCGGATCCTTTCCCTGAAATCGACCAGATGAGGAGATGTGTAAAGGCCGGTCCTGTACCCTGCCGACTGCAGTACGGCGGCAAGCATGTGCGATACCGATCCCTTGCCGTTGGTGCCGCCCACATGAAGGGTGGAGAAATTTTTGTGGGGATGACCGTACATCTCATCCAGAAGAAGCGTATTCCCGAGCGAATGTTTATAAGCCGCCGGTCCGGTACGCTGAAACATGGGCAACCGGTTGTACAAATAGTCCAGGGTGGCCTGATATTGCTCCATTCTGAAAACTTATTAACCGGTGCAAGTTTATTAAATAATGAGAAACAGGGAAAAATATGCGGCTTAAATATTTATTTTTACCAAAATCAAAATTCAGGGAGATGCCGCGTAAGAAGATTGTTAGTAAAATTTTTGTTCTGGATACCAATGTGATTCTCCATGATCATACGTGTATCTATCAGTTTGAGGAGAATGACATTGTTCTTCCCATTGTTGTGTTGGAAGAACTTGACAAATTCAAAAGGGGGAATGACCTGATCAATTATCAGGCCCGTGAATTTGCGAGGTTGCTGGATGAGATTGTAGGGGATGAACTTTTCAACGGCGGGAAACCATTGGGTCCCAATTTGGGAAAACTCCGGATTGAGACGGGAAAACCCTATTCTGAAGAACTCAAAAATTCCTTTCGTGAGGATATTCCCGATCACCAGATCCTGGCCATTGCGGAATATACTGCCAAACAACATCCTGGCCGGAAAACGATTCTGGTGAGCAAAGACATCAACCTGCGGATGAAAGCAAAATCGCTCGGCATTCAGGCGGAGGATTACAAGTCGGGCCAGGTGCGCGATATCAATGTTCTGGAGAAGAATGTGGTTGTATTTGATAATTTCAGCAATGAGCTTATCGATAAATTGTACCACGACGGTTATTTCAACGCTTCGGAAGCCGAATGGAAATATAAGGCCGAAGCCAACGAATGTTTCATCCTGAAGGGGGGGAATTCGAGTGTGCTGGCGCGGTATGATGCTTCTGACAAGATGATCAGGCGGCTGGAAAAAAAGACGGTTTACGGGATCAAACCCCGGAATGCGGAACAGACTTTCAGCATTGATGTTCTGATGGATCCCGAGATTAAGCTGGTTGCGCTCACCGGCAAGGCGGGAACGGGGAAAACCCTGCTTGCCCTGGCGGCGGCCCTGGAGCAGCACAAACAGTTTGAACAGGTTTTGCTTGCACGCCCCATCGTCGCTTTGAGCAACCGTGACCTGGGATTTCTCCCCGGAGACGCCATGGAAAAGATCAACCCTTACATGCAGCCGCTGTATGATAACCTGGGAGTCATCAAACATGTTTTCAACCCCAGAAGCACGGAATACCAGAAAATAGAAGAGTTGCAGAAAGAGGACCGGTTGGTGATCACCCCCCTGGCTTACATCAGGGGACGAAGCCTATCAAACGTCTATTTCATCATCGACGAGGCGCAGAACCTCACCCCTCATGAAGTCAAAACCATCATTACCCGTGCCGGAGAAGGAACCAAAATGGTGTTCACCGGTGACCTTCAGCAAATCGATTCCCCGTACCTTGACATCAGGTCGAACGGACTCTCCTACCTCACTGAAAGGATGAAGGGACAAGAGATTTTCGCACATATCAACCTGCTGAAAGGGGAGCGCAGCTTTCTGGCCGAACTGGCCAGCAACCTTCTCTGACAGGATGAACCGGGATGGATTACACAGGTAAAAAGGCTGCATTTCAAACGCTGGGCTGCAAACTCAATTTTTCTGAAACTTCATCCATTGCGGCTTCTCTGACGGAGGCCGGTTTTACGCGTGTGGGCTTTGAAGAGAAGGCCGACTTGTATGTGATCAACACCTGTTCGGTTACCAATGCCGGTGAAAAAAGCAGCCGAAATGCCATCCGCCGGGCTTTACGCCTGAATCCTGAAGCCTTCGTCGTGGTCATCGGATGCTATGCCCAACTCTCTGCATCGGAAATCAGTCACATCGAAGGTGTCGACCTGATCCTGGGTTCGCAGGAGAAATTCCGGATTCATTCCTGGCTGGGAAGGATGGAAAAGAAAGCCATCCCTGAAATCCATACCACCCGGCTTCCCGGAATCAGAGAGTATTATCCCGCCTTCAGCCGGGGGGACCGTACCCGTAGTTTTCTGAAAATCCAGGATGGCTGCGACTATTTCTGCACGTTCTGCACCATCCCGTATGCCCGCGGGCGCAGCCGTAACGGCACTGTACGGTCGGTAACGGAAGAAGCCCTCAAAGCGGTAGATTGCGGGTTTAAGGAGATCGTCCTCACCGGAGTCAATATCGGCGATTTCGGCAGATCCACCGGAGAAAATTTCACGGACTTGCTGGCTGCCCTGGAAAAAGTACCGGGTTTGCACCGGCTCAGGATGGGATCGGTAGAGCCCAACCTCCTTACCGACGAAATCATCGCCATGACCGCTGCCTCCCGGGTCATCATGCCTCACTTCCACATGCCCCTTCAGGCAGGATCCGATTCCGTACTCAAACTCATGCGCCGGAAATATAACACGGAACTGTTCGCATCGCGCGTGGCCAAAATCAGGGAGATGCTCCCCGCGGCATTTGTCGGGGTAGATGTTATCGCAGGCACTAACGGCGAATCACCCCAATTCTTCAGGGAATCCTATGATTTTCTGAACCGGCTGGAAATATCGCAGTTACATGCATTTCCCTATTCCGAAAGAAGCGGTACAAAAGCCCTGGAAATTCCGGGGAAAGTGCCCGTTTCAGAAAGAAAAACCAGAACTCAGCAATATATCAACCTGTCGGAGAAGAAATTACATTCTTTTTATGAAAAGAACCTGGGATCCACAGAATATGTGCTGTTTGAAGAAAAAAACAACAGGGGTTACCTGTCAGGCTTCACCGGAAATTACATCCGGACGGAGGTGCCCTTCCGGCCCGGCATGATCAATGAACTGGAAGAAGTGAGGCTGACGGGTTTTTCCCCTGACGGAAACATGCTGGGGGAGTGGACGCACTAAATTGAGGTTAAGGTTAAGATTAAGATTAAGATTAACAAATTATACTATGGATTATCAGGAAATTTGCAATCGGATGATTGAAGTTGCCCGGGAAGCGGGAAATTTCATACGAAACGAGCGTAAAACGCTAACCTTAAGTGACGTGGAAACCAAGAGTCCCGCGAGTTTTGTGACCTATGTAGACAAAACTTCGGAGCGGATGATCGTGGAGGCGCTGCACCGCCTCATCCCCTCGGCGGGTTTTGTCACGGAAGAGGGAACCGCCGGTGAGCACGGCGAAAACCTGATGTGGATAATCGATCCCCTCGACGGTACCACCAATTATATCCATGGCATCTATCCCTGTTCGGTAAGCATCGGATTGTCGGAAGGGGGGACGATGGTGGCAGGGGTGGTTTATGAACTGGGGCAGGATGAGATGTTCTACGCCACTTCAGGGGGCGGGGCTTTCCTGAACGGGAAAGCCATCCGGGTTGCCCAATCACGCCATTCCGTAGATACCCTGATTGGGACCGGTTTCCCTTATTATGATTTTGAGCGTATTGATCACTATATAGGAGCGTTGAAGGAGTTGATGAGGACTACCAGAGGGTTACGACGGATGGGGTCGGCGGCCGTTGATCTGTGCTACGTGGCTTCCGGCAGGTTTGACGCCTTTTTTGAGCACGCCTTGCATTCCTGGGATGTGGCTGCCGGAGCCCTGATCCTCCGGGAAGCGGGGGGAAAAGTCACCGACTTCAACGGCGGAAGCAATTGGCTCTTCGGGGGAGAAATCATCGGCGCCAGTGAAAACTACTTTCCGGAGTTTTACGGGATTGTTAACCGCTATTTAGGGAAGAGGCTCCCCTGAAAAATAATTCCGGAAGAGTTCCTTCCGGTTCCCGGGAGGAAGAAATCCCGGAATTGAGCTTCCTGAGGTTATTCTTCCTTTTTATGGCACACCCTGGAGGCACTTCATGGGACTTTCCGGGGAACATCCGGTACTTGATGAAGAAAAGGCGTTATGTTCCGAAATTAAATACCTTTGTTAAAACCTTTTCAGAATAGGGATGTTTATTGAAAAAATCAAAACAACGGAAATATGAATTATGATGTATTGGTGATTGGGAGCGGGCCGGGCGGATACGTGGCTGCGATCAGGGCTGCCCAACTGGGATTCAGCGTGGGTGTTGTGGAAAAGGAAAATTTAGGGGGTGTCTGCCTCAACTGGGGATGTATCCCGACAAAGTCGCTGTTGAAAAGTGCTCAGGCTTACCATTATGCACTTCATGCCGCCGAATACGGGGTCTCCATTGCAGGAGAGGTGAAACCTGACTTTGATGCCATGGTGAAACGGAGCCGCGGCGTCGCTGACGCTATGAGCAAAGGGATACAATTTCTCTTTAAGAAGAACAAGATCGAGACGATCGCCGGATTTGGCAAACTGGCCGGACAAGGAAAGGTGGAGGTGACCGATGATGCCGGAAACAAAACCCTCCTTTCCTCCAAACATATCATTCTGGCCACAGGTGCACGCACGCGGCAGCTCCCTAACCTTCCCCTCGACTATGTGAAGGTGTTCGGTTACCGGAAAGCCATGACCCTTCCCAAACAACCCAAATCGATGGTGGTGGTGGGTTCGGGCGCCATTGGCAGTGAATTCGCTTACTTTTACCAGTCCATCGGCACACAGGTCACCCTGGTGGAGTTTCTTCCCAACATTGTCCCCCTCGAAGATGAGGAAGTATCCAAACAGCTTGAACGTTCTTTCAAGAAGATGGGGATGAAAGTGTTGACCAACTCCACGGTCGAAAAAGCCGACACCTCGGGTGACCTCTGCAAGGTGACCATCAAAACCAAAAAGGGCGAAGTAATGGTTGATGCGGAAGTGGTTTTGTCAGCCGTAGGGATTACACCCAATACTGAAGGGATCGGTCTGGAAGAAACGGGTGTTGTCGTGGAGAACGGCCGTATTAAAGTCGATGAATTCTACCAGACCAATGTGGAAGGGATTTATGCCATCGGCGACATCATCGCCACACCGGCGCTTGCGCATGTCGCTTCTGCCGAAGGGATTGCCTGTGTTGAAAATATCGCCGGACTGAATCCGGCCCCCATCGACTATAAAAATATTCCCGGATGTACGTATACCCATCCCGAAATTTCATCGGTCGGAATGACGGAAGCCAAAGCCCAAGAGGCGGGGTATGAGGTGAAGGTCGGGAAATTCCCGTTTTCGGCCAGCGGAAAGGCAAGCGCAGCCGGACAAAAGGAGGGGTTTGTGAAGCTGGTCTTCGATGCAAAATATGGCGAATTGCTGGGAGCCCACATGATTGGTGGCAATGTTACTGAAATGATCGCCGAACTGGTGGTAGCCAAAAAACTGGAAATCACCGGACATGAACTGATCAAAGCGATCCACCCGCATCCTACCATGAGTGAAGCCATCATGGAAGCAGCGGCAGCGGCATATGGGGAAGTGATACATATATAGAGGATCAGAATGACAGAGGAATAGGATGCCGAAGCCGGCCTCAAACAGGGAATCGCGGCACCTTGGTTCAATGGCCTTCCCGATGTTGCCGTTTTCTATTCCCGGCACAGCGGTATGGTCAAATTCATTTTTTCCGATTACCGCAATCACATTACGGGCGATATCCATCTGTAACGGAGTTTCAGCCTCTGATTGACGGGTGATTTTTGAATTTTTACAGAATTTGTTTGAAAATTTTATAATCTATTGAAAATCAACAGAGATGTTTTGAAGTGTCATATTTAATTTTACTTTTGTACCGTTTTTAAAATTAAAAAAAGTCAACTATGAAGAAAACTTTTCTTGTGATAATGATGGTTGTCGCTTTTGTGCTGACAACATTTGCAGGAGGCATCCTGACCAACACAAACCAGAGCGCCCAGTTCGTGCGCATGCTGAGCCGGAATGCATCGACCCAGATCGATGCGGTCTATTTCAACCCCGCCGGGGTAATGAAACTTGAAAATGGATTTCATATCGCACTTCACAATCAAACCATTTCGCAGACCAGGACCATTCTTACCGGAGCTCCGCTGAATAACAAAGAGTTTATCGGCGATGTAAAGGCGCCTCTTTTCCCTTCGGCATTTGCAGTTTATAAGGTCGACAACCTGGCATTTTCGCTTGGCTTCGGTCCCAATGGCGGAGGAGGTTCCGCTGATTATAAAACCGGTTTGCCATCTTTTGAAGGGATGGTGGCAAATAAGCTGTCAGCCTTGAAGCCAGAGGGATATGATGTGGATATTGCCTTTAAAGGACAGTCGGTTTTCTGGGGATTGCAGGCGGGCGTCAGCGCCAAGTTAGGTGATGTGTTCTCTGGTTACTTGGGTGTTCGTTACCTCCCTTCTAAAAATACCTATACGGGGCATATCAAGGACATCAGTGTTGTGGTGGGCGGACAGAAAATACTTGCCTTCGATTACCTTACTGCCTTGTCGTCAGCTGCATCAGGTGCCGCTGCCAGTGTTCAGCCGTTGATCACCATGGGGGGTGGAGCCTTAACGATTCCCCAGGCGCATAGTTTGGGCTATATCAAAACGGGTGATAAGGATTTGTTACTCGGAGGACTTATTGCGCTGGGTGTGCCCGCTGCCCAGGCGAATGCAATGAATATCAACCAGGTACAGGCTGCCTTTAGCGACGGTGCGGCTTTCCTGGATCAAAGCGCTCAGGGAACCAAAGACGTGATGGTGGATGTGACAGCCACGGGTGCCGGGTGGACACCGATTGTCGGTATCAACATCAATCCGTCCGAAGAATTGAATATCGGTCTGAAATACGAACACAAAACGGCATTGGTGCTTACCAACGAAACCAGGGAAGGTGACGGTTACAGCGATGCCGGAATGGCTTTCCTGAAAAACAACCAGAAAGTAAGCAGCGACCTGCCCGGAATTGTTACTGCCGGCCTCGATTACAAAGTCACCGACAGATTCCTGACCTCCCTCTCCTTTAATACCTACCTCGACAAGGGAGTCGACTGGGGGAGTAATATCTATGGCGAAAAACGCGATATCGATAAAAACTCCTGGGAACTGGCTTTGGGTCTGCAGTATCATTTGTTCGACAACTTTGCCCTCAGCATCGGCGGAATGCAGTCGACAACGGGTGTCAGCCAGCAGTACCAGAGCGATTTCAGTTACAGCAACACCTCCAATACCGGTTCTTTCGGATTCCAGTGGAATATTAGCGAAAGTCTTACTTTTGACGCAGGTGTCCTGTACACGGTTTACAAAGATTACGACAAGGCATTTAAAGGATACAAAGAAACCTATGACAAGGAAAATTTTGTCTTTGGCTTTGGGTTGGCCTATTCTATTTTCAAATAACCATACCGCAGACGGGTATTTGTTCCAGGGGCAGGAAATGAATCATTCTTGTTGACCCGGGGACGAATCCATCAGGTGAAAAAGCCGTTCCGGAAGGGGCGGTTTTTTCACTTTGTCCCACCTATCGCAGGGGAGATTCCTTCCCTTCAAGGCCGGCAGAGAGCCTGCGGGAAAGCTGAACTGCGCATCGTCAGGTCTTTTAGGAAATTTGCGTCTTTCTGGCTTCTCGGTGATTTGTTCCTGGGTTCCTTCGCAGTGAATCGTTCCTGGGTTCCTTCGAGGTAAAAGGAATTATTCCAGGCAATAGACCTCGCTGGCGTCGTGGCGGCTGGTCAGCAGGACACGGGTCCTGTGGTGAAGCGGTTCAAAGGCCTCAAAGGCTTTGGCCGGGGTGTTGTTCTCCTGCGACAGGTGGCTCAGAAATATGCATTCCAGATGGGGATTCCACTCCCCGAGTATCAGTTCCACCGACTGACGGTTGGAGAGGTGACCTACCGAAGAGGCCACCCGCTGTTTCAATGGCCAGGGATAAGAGCCTTCCCACAACATCTTTTCGTCGTAATTGCTCTCAATAAATACGGCATGACAGGTTTTTAAGGCACTCCTGACCCTGTCGCAGGGTTCCCCGATATCTGTGAATACCCCGGTGGTTCTGCCTTCACATGAAACCAGAAAAGAACAGGGCTGCACGGCATCGTGATTCTTCAGAAAGGTGTGGACTTCCAGGGAGCCGACGGTCACCGATTCCCCGGCGGTAAAAAACCTGACGTAAGGGGGCTTGAAATAGGGGGGAAGGGAATACCAGGTCTCCTTCGGCATCCAGATGTTGACGCCCAGCCTTTTGCTGAGTACCTGAATCCCCCTCGAATGATCGGTATGTTCATGGGAAAGGAAGACCGCCCTGATTTTTGACGGATCCAGCCCGCGACTTTTCATACGCAGCAACAGCTGCTTCGTTGTAATGCCGGCATCGATCAGCACGGCATCATGCCGGTTTCCGATGTAGTAACTGTTCCCGTTACTTCCCGAAGCCAGGGCGCAAATCTCCGTCATGGTGGGTTTCTTATTTTACCAGTTTTGAGATTTCCCGGAATTCAGGAGCGGCAGAACTGCGGGTTAGCTCGAACAGGATGGACTCGGCGGAAGTCATCATGATCCCTTCGTGACGGAAACGTTCCCTGGCAAGTCCGGCGCTGTTCTCTGTCCGTGATGTCACCGCATCCATCACCACGATGGGGTGCATTCCGGCACCTTTCAGGTCAACGGCTGTCTGAAGCACACAAACGTGGGATTCAATCCCGCAGAGGATGACGTTTTCAATCCCGGAAGCGTACAAATGCTGCATCACCGAGGGTTCATCGCAACAGCTGAATTTCCGTTTCTCGGTATAATGAAAATCGGGGATACAAATCCTGATTTCCGGGATGGTATCCCCCAATCCCTTGGTATATTGCTGGGTCACCAGAACAGGAATCTCCAGGATGATCATCCCCCTGATCAGGGTAGTGCAGTTTTTCAGAAACTCCTCTTTGCCGGCCATCACCCGAAAGATTTTCTCCTGGATATCGATCACCAGGCAGGCGGTATGTTCTTTGTCGATTCTCATGGTTATTGATATTATGAAATATCAGCGACCTCATCCTAACCTCAGCCTTTTCTCTGTGCCTGTGCCCTGGACTTATCTCCCAGATATCCTCCGTGATGCCTTTTGGCGTAATCCTCGCTGGTAAAGCCTATTTTTTGCATCATCAGGGCCATCAGGATGTCCCCGATCACCGTCATGGTGGTGGTGGAGGTACTGGGTGTCAATCCCAGGGGGCATACTTCCGGGGGAGCCCCGGTGAACAGCACCGCATCGGCGATTCGCGCAAGATCGCTCTCCCGGTTCCCGGTAATGACAATCAGGGGAAGACCTGTATAAAGCCGGGCGGCCAGGTCTACCAGTTCCAGAATCTCCCTGGTTTTTCCGGAATTGGAAACCAGCAGCAGGACGTCATTCTCCTGGATGACGCCAAGGTCCCCGTGCTGGGAATCACTGGGATGCAGAAATACCGCGGGGGTCCCGGTGGAACTCAGGGTGGTCGCTATGTTGAGCGCTATCTGGCCCGCTTTCCCCATCCCGCTGGAAACCAGTTTCCCCTTTTTGAGGTGAACACGTTCAAAAATGATGTCCGCACATCTTCTGTAATCGTCAGTAACTGGGATATTTCTGATGGCATCGGCTTCCGATGAAATGATCTTCCGGATATACTCTTCCATGGTTGGATCGCTGTTATGCCTGCAAAAATAGTTTTTTTTGTTCATGGTTCATGCATGCCTGTCGATGTGCTGGCAAGGCAGAAAATCGTTACATCAGCATTTGCCCGGGCAGATCGCCCGTTGTTCAGGATACACATTGAATTATGAGCCATGATTATCGATTGTTTTTACATATGAACCCTTAATTTCGATTATTTTTACATATGTACGCTGAATATCGATTATTATCGAATATTTTTTAATTTTAGCCGGTCGGTACCAGGTTCCCGGGCCTTGAAAACAACGTGGAATCTGGTAATTTTATCTGAATCAATCATTAACAAAAATATACTTTATGAAAATTCACGAATACCAGGCGAGGGATTTGTTCAGGAAATATGGGATCCCGGTGCCTGATGCCATTTTATGTCATTCTGTTGAAGAAGTGGAAGCCAAAGTTCCCGATGACAACCTTTTGCGGGTTGTCAAGGCACAGGTCCATGCCGGAGGAAGGGGAAAAGCCGGCGGGGTGAAACTGGCCCGTTCCAAGGCGGAAGCAGTCGAAAATGCGGGTAAAATCCTGGGAATGGATATTAAAGGGTACACCGTTGAAAAAGTGCTGATCGGGGATGCAGTTGACATCGACAAGGAGTATTATGTGGGATTGATCAACGACCGCAATACCAGGAATGTCGTTCTGATGGTAAGTGCCGAGGGGGGTGTGGAGATTGAAGAGGTTGCTAAGGTGACGCCCGAAAAAATCATTAAGGTGCCCATCGATCCGTTGGTCGGATTGATGGACTGGCAGGCAAGGGAATTGGCTTTACAATTGTTCTCCGATATTCGTCATGCCCGTATGGCTGCTTCCATTTTCCAGAAGCTGTATAAACTGTACATTGATACTGACTCGTCTCTGGCGGAAATCAATCCGTTGGTGCTGACCCTTCAGGATGAAATTGTCGCCATTGACGGAAAAATGAATTTTGATGACAATGCCCTATACCGGCAGCCTGGTATCCTGGAGATGCGTGAGGTGACCGCGGATGAACAGAAAGAGATTGACGCCACTGAAAAGGGGCTTTCCTACATCAAACTCGACGGGACGATAGGGTGTATGGTTAATGGTGCGGGCCTGGCCATGGCGACCATGGATATGATCAAGCTGTATGGAGGAGAGCCGGCCAACTTCCTGGATATCGGTGGCTCTTCCAATCCCCAGAAGGTGATTGACGCCATGGACATCCTGTTAAGCGACAAGAATGTAAAAGCCGTGATGATCAATATTTTCGGGGGAATCACTCGTTGTGATGACGTTGCCCGGGGTTTGATCACAGCCCTTGACCAGATCAAGACCTCCATCCCGATCGTGGTTCGTTTGTCAGGGACCAATGCCAGGGAGGGGCTGGAACTTCTGAAATCCAAGGGACTGCTGACTGTGGGCTCCATGGGAGAAGCTGCCAGGAAGGCCATTGAACTGAGCAAACTTTAATCTAACCTATTAACCATTCGTATCATGAGCATATTGGTCAACGCAAATACCAGACTTGTAGTACAGGGAATAACGGGGCGCGACGGAGCTTTCCACGCCCAAAAAATGAAGGCATATGGTACCAACGTAGTTGCCGGGGTTTCACCGGGAAAGGGAGGCCAGGTTATCGGGGGAATTCCCATTTTCAATACAGTGGGCGAGGCCCGCAGCGCTACGGGCGCCAATGCTTCGGTGATCTTCGTGCCTGCTCCTTTTGCCGGGGATGCCATTCTGGAAGCCAGTTACGCCGGTATTGAACTGGTTGTCGCCATCACCGAAGGGATACCCGTCAGGGATATGATCAGGGTGATACCGGCTTTCAAGTGCAATGGCACACAACTCATCGGTCCCAACTGTCCGGGATTGATAACCCCCGGGGAATGCCTCATCGGCATCCTTCCCGGGAATATCTTCAAAAAGGGAAATGTAGGTCTGATGTCACGGAGCGGTACCCTTACCTATGAAGTGGTGAATCAGCTTACCGAAAGCGGTTTGGGGCAGACCACCTGCATCGGAATCGGGGGCGATCCCGTTGCAGGTCTTTATTACCAGGATCTCTTGCAAATGTTTGAGGATGATCCGGAAACCAGCGGTGTGGTCCTGATCGGTGAAATAGGGGGAGATGCCGAAGAACAGGCGGCCCGCTTCATTAAGAACCACATGACCAAGCCTGTGGTGGCCTTTATTGCCGGACAAACGGCGCCTCCCGGGAAACGGATGGGTCATGCGGGAGCCATTATTTCCAGCGGATCGGGAACCGCAGAGGAAAAAATCAGAGCTTTCAACGAAGCAGGTGTTCCCGTAGCCAAAGAACCCTCACAGATTCCGGAACTGCTCAAACAACTTATTAGATAATCCTGTGACTCCGGAACCATCGGGTTCCTTTTCCGTCGGCATGAAAACCCCCACTGTCACATGTGGGCAGGATTGCCCGGCGTCGTGGCTGAGGCGGAAAAATTCGGGACTTTCTTAACTCTTGGGTCTGATCTTTAACCGCTGACCGGCCTTAAGCCCTTTCACATCGCTGATGTTGTTGAGCTTCATGATGTCGGTATTGGAAATGCCCGGGTATTTCTGTGCGATGGTCCAGAGGTTATCCCCCTGTTTTACCGTGTAATACTCATAATCGGGATCTTCGGAAGCAGCTTCGCTGCGCTGCGGCCTTTCATTTTTTTCACTCACCTGACCGGAAGTCACCGGTTTTCCTACCAATGCCTGCTTGGCGCTGAAAGACAGGTTGTTGATCCTTTTGTAATGATCCACTTTCTCTTCGGGAACATAAATGACCAGTTTCTGTCCGGTCCTGATCATGTTCCGGCGGATATTGTTCCAGTTTCTCAGGTCGTTCAGGTTTATGTTAAACCAGTTTGCGATATAACCCGGGTTGTCACCGCTTTTTACGGTATACATGATCCGGGTTTTTCCCTCTGTAGAAAATTCCGTTTCCCCGGCGATTACGGAATTCTGGGGTGCTACCAGGGTGTTGTCAGGGAAATGGGCATCCCTTTCATGGTTGTAGATGGTCTCCGACCTGAGGATGAAATCGCTGACCTGGTCGGCTGGGACTCTTACGGGATAGCTTTTCTCGGGGGATCCGGGAACGATATCTCTCCTGTACATGGGGTTCAGTTCCCTGAGCGCTTCCAGATCAATGGTTAGGTTATCAGAGATTTGCTTTAGGTTGATCATCTGGCCCACCATGATTGTGTCGGTGTTCAGGGCCATGGCAGGGAAGCGGGGTGTCAACTGGTGTTCCCGGTAATAGTTCATGATGTAAGTGGCGGCAATATAAGCCGGAACATACCCTCTGGTTTCCCTGGGCAGGGCATAATACATCTGCCAGTAATCGGTTTTTCCGCCCGACCGGGTAATCGCCTTGTTCACATTTCCCGGGCCGCAGTTATAGGCTGCAATTACAAGGTGCCAGTCCTGGTACACGTTGTACAACTGCTTCAGGTAGCGTGCGGCAGCATCGGTTGCTTTGAGCACATCGCGCCTTTCATCCACAAATGTCGTCACTTCCAGGTTCAGTCCCTTGGCCGTCCCCAGCATGAACTGCCATAATCCCGTGGCTCCAGCCCTGGATACCGCCCTCGGGTTGAGTGCCGATTCAATGATGGCCATGTACTTGAGTTCGTGGGGCAGTTCATACCGGTCGAAGATTTCCTCGAAAAAAGGAAAATAATAGGCCGAAAGCCCCAGCATGATCTCAACCTGGGCAGGCCTCCGCGTGGCATACATTTCTATCCAGTCCCTGACAATGTTGTTGTAGGATAACTTAACAGCCGCTTCGACTTTCTTAAGCCTCCCGATCAGGACGGAATCGGAAACGCTAATGTGACGATAAAGCGTGAAGTCAGTGTCGACATCCTTGGCCAGGAAAATGTTGTTGATATACCAGCTGCTGACAAGATCATCGAGTTTTTCACTGAAGACAGCCGTCCCAATCTCATCAGGTTCAAGATAGATCGATTGCACGTCATTGGTGTCGAGTGAAACTACCACATACTGGCCGATCATCTTCATTTTTTCAGCCGGGTTGGCCGAAACACTGGTGATGCCGAAGAAGAGGGCCAGAACTGATATTATCGTTTTGCGGAAATGGAGCATTTCAGTTTTTTTCTCAGGAATTCAGAAATTATTCATTTAAAACCGGAAGGAGCAATTTAAACAAAAAATATGCTGTGATTGTGTCTGTCTCAATTCCGGCTGCCAGTTAAAAGTCAGGTCATCGCTGATGTCAAAATTGAAAAAATGGGCATCCACGCTGGCATCAATGATATTCAGTCCATAGAAAGCTACGGTGACGATGATCAGCAGGTCGCGGTTGCGTCTGAAATAGTTCTGGCTTGAAATGAGGCCCTGTTTCAGACTGGCCACATCCGAAGCCTTGTTCAGGTCATAATAGATGATTTGTTTCAGTTTCATGAAGGAATCGGTTCCGGGGATGGTGTCGGTCAGGTCGCTGTAAGCTCTTTTGGCGGTCAGGAAGTTTTTGTTATTCCATCCGATGAAGTATCCGAAGGCGGCAAAACCGCCATAGATAATCGGTATTTTCCAATATTTTTTATTGTATGCCTGTCCGAGCCCTGGCAAGATGGCTGAATAGACGGACGCTTTCCGGGGGGAATGTGCTTCTTCTCCGGGAAGCGGTACAGGTTTCGTTTTTTGTGCCGGGGAAAGAAGGGTGTCGGATTTCAGGGTATCGCCCGGCATTTGGGTTTCCCTGGTTTCGGGAACGGCAATGGTTTGTCGTACGGTGTCATTCCTCAGGGTATCGGCGGCGGCAATGATCGTGTCTTTTCTGAGGGGTTCACCGGGCATTCCCCTGGCCGGCAAACGGCCTGTCATCGCCAACAGCAGACTGAACCCTATGATCAACTTTTTCCCCGGCAGAATTTTCGTCACTACACCTTCTTTTGCGGCAAAATTAAAAGAATGCTGCAAGTATCTACCTGCAATTAAGATGGGTTTGTTTGATTTTCAAGAATTTTAACAATTTTATGGAGCTCATTTTCAGATTTGAAGGTGATTATGAGTTTCCCTTTTCCTTCTTCGTTGGCTGAAAACCGGAAGGGCAGGGGAATGGTTTTTTCCAGCAGTTCCTTGACGGCCAGGAGCCGGTCGGGTAATTTCCCCTTTATTTTTTTCTCTTTCTCTAAAACCGGTTCCTTCTCATTCATATCCCTGACGATTTCCTCGATTTTCCGCACCGAGTAGTCATGCTGCAGGATCTGGCTGTAGAGCATCAGCTGGATCTCTTCCTCTTCGATATTGATGAGTGCTTTGGCGTGCCCCACGCTGATTTGTTTTTCTTTCAGCCCTTTCTGGATCATGGCCGGAAGTTTGAGCAGGCGAAGGTAATTGGTTACCGTGGATCGTTTTTTTCCGATTCTTGCGCTCAGGGTTTCCTGGGTGAGGTTACACTCTTCGATGAGGCGCTGGTAGCTGAGAGAAATCTCGATAGGATTCAGGTCTTCGCGCTGGATATTTTCAACCAGGGCCATTTCAAGCATGGAATCGTTGTCAGCCTCACGGATAAAGGCCGGGATTTTGTGGAGTCCTGCCATCTGGGCGGCCCTGAAACGGCGCTCACCGGTGATGATCTGGTACCGGTCGTCGTTGGTCTTGCGGAGGGTAATAGGTTGAATAAGTCCGATTTCCCGAATCGACGCCGAGAGTTCTTCCAGTTTTTCCTGGTCAAAAGTGCTCCTGGGCTGAAAAGGATTTGCATCTATTCTGCTGAGTTCGATTTCCGCGATTCCCGAAATTTGTTCCTTGATGATGTCGGCATCATCCATCAGGGCTCCGAGGCCTCTCCCCAGCACGCTTCGTTTTGCCATTTTGTGAATTAATGATTAATGAGTTTATCTTCCTGCCGCAGACTGGTCATGTCGTTCCGCTGAAGGATCTCCCTGGCCAGATTCATGTGATTGATGGCCCCCCGGGCACTGGCGTCGTATAACACAACGGGTTTCCCGTAACTGGGGGCTTCGCTGATTTTTACATTCCGCTGAATCACAGTGTCGAAAACCATATCCTGGAAATGGCGCTTCACCTCTTCGTAGACCTGGTTCGAAAGGTTCACCCGTGAATCATACATGGTGAGCAGAAATCCTTCAATTTCGAGTTCCGGATTCAGACGGTTCTGGATGATTTTTATGGTGTTCAGCAGTTTCCCCAAACCTTCGAGAGCAAAATATTCACACTGCACCGGGATGATGACCGAATCGGCAGCCGTAAGCGCATTGACGGTGATCAGCCCCAGGGAAGGGGAACAGTCGATCAGGATGAAATCATAATGATTTTTCAGCCTGTCAATGGTATGTTTCAGTACCTTTTCACGGTTGGGGAGGTTCAGCATTTCAATTTCAGCACCGACCAGGTCAATATGGGAAGGAATCAAATCCAGATTGTCGATTTCGGTATTCAGGACAATTTTGTTAATATCGATCTCATCCACGATGCATTCATAGATGCTTGTTTTAATGGTTTTATGATCGAACCCCAGGCCTGATGTGGCGTTGGCCTGCGGATCAGCATCGATCACAAGCACTTTTTTTTCAAGAATCGCCAGGCTCGCCGCCAGATTGATTGTTGTCGTGGTTTTACCAACCCCTCCTTTTTGGTTGGCCAAGGCAATTATTTTCCCCATAAAAAGCTGTTTTTGCAATCGTCAAAGTTAATATTTTCTTGGAAATCGCTGACAGATCACTGACGTTGGCGTTGCCCGGAGGAAGGATGACCCGGGTTCAGAAGGAAGCTTTTTCCATTTCCTTTTTAAAACGTTCCCTGTTGATGGGCACCACCCCGACCTGTTCGCATACAAGTCCGCCAGCCATATTGGAAAGCAGGGCCATCATGTGCGGCGGCATATTGGTGGCCAGGCAGAGGCTTGCTACTGAAAGAACGGTGTCACCGGCTCCGGAAACATCCGCAATATAACGGATTTCAGCAGGGTAATAGGTTTGGCTTACCCCATTGCTGATAAAAACCCCCAGTTCGGAGAGGGTGATGAAGATAAGCTTATAGGATTTCTCTTTCTTATACTCTTCGGCAGCCTTTTTTAAATGATCAAGATCCCCTTTCCTGATGATCTGTCCGGTCCCTTCAACAAATTCCTTGAAATTGGGTTTGAAAAGGTCTACATCGTGATAAACCGGGAAATTTCGTTTTTTGGGATCTACAGCCACAAAAATATTTTTTTCTTTTGCCAGGGCAAGGACCTTGCTGAACAGGGAAGGGGTGATCATCCCCTTGTCGTAATCGACAAATATGATGACATCGATTTTCCTGTTTTCTATGGTTCGCTGGATGGCGGCAAAGATGATTGTTTCGAGGGTGGATTCAATGAAGTCGGTCGATTCTTCGTCGATCCTGGCAATATGCTGGCCGTTGCATATGATTCTGCTTTTTACGGTGGTTATCCTGTGTGGATCTACAAATATGCCCTCGGCCGCCAGGTTGTTTTTTTCCATCAGTTTGCGGAACCGGCGTCCCTTTTCATCATCTCCTATCACTGAAAACAAAAGGGGAGTGGCTCCCAGTGCCTGCAGGTTCAGCGAAACATTCGCCGCCCCTCCCAGGCGGTTTTCTTTATTGGTTACCGAAACAATGGGAATCGGGGCTTCGGGAGATACCCTTTCGACTTTTCCCCACAGGTAGCTGTCAACCATGGCATCTCCGATGACCATGGCCGTTATCTTCTCAAATTGGCTGAAAAGTGTCTCTACATCCTGCGAATTCACACCGTAAATTTTTTAAATTGCAAATGTAAAAAAAATAAACCCTCAAATAGTGATTTTATGCAAGGATTGGCATGACCAGGGATAATTTTACATGGGATCCACATCTATCTGGATGAGTGTGCCGCCATTCCCCGGCGATTCTCTGGTTTTTTCCGTGGCCGAGAGAATGATGTTTCTGACCTGTCCTGCATGATGATCACGTGCCACCTTGATCCATATTTCCCTGATATGCCATGATTTTAACCGTCCGATCAGAGGTGCCTGGGGCCCCATGACCCGGAAAAGGGTGGTTTTGCGCAATTCCCTGGCCAGCTCCCCGGCCGCCTGGTCCGCGATTTCCTGTTTCAAATGTTTAACGGCGATTTTGATGAGCCGGAACCAGGGCGGGTAGCCGAAGAGTTTTCTTTCAGGCATCAGGTTGTTGTACAATCCTTGAAAGTCATCTCCTTTGACAAAGCCGATAACGGGATGGTCGGGCCGCGAAGTCTGAATGACCACGCTTCCCTGTTTGTCCTTCCGCCCTGAACGTCCCCCCACCTGCATGAGCAACTGGAATGCCCTTTCATGGGCCCTGATGTCAGGATAGCCGATCAGGTTATCGGCATTGAGAATCCCGACAACGCTGATGGTTTCAAAATCCAGCCCTTTGGTTACCATTTGTGTCCCGATAAGAATGTCAGTCCGCCCTTTCTCCAACTGCCGGATGATTTTTTCGAGGGCATGAGCCGACCGGGTGGTGTCCAGGTCCATGCGTGCAATCCTTGCCCCTGGAAATATGCCTTTGATTTCATCCTCCACCTTCTCAGTGCCGAAACCGCGGGTTTTGATTCCGGGAGATCCGCATTTATTGCATACCGGGGGAATGGAGATGCTAAGGCCGCAATAATGGCAGATCAGCCGGTTTGCGCTTTTGTGAAAGGTGAGGCTGACATCGCAACGGTCACAAACCGGGATCCACCCGCATTCGTGGCATTCGACAAAAGGGGAATAGCCCCGCCGGTTTTGGAAAAGAATTACCTGTTCACCATTCTCCAGGGCTTCCGAAATTTTCATGTACAACTCAGGGGTGAGCATCGCGCGCATCTCGCGCCGTTTTCGGGCCCTCTGGATATCAGCAATGATAATTTCGGGCATCTCAGCCGTCCCGAATCTTTGTGAGAGGGTTACAAGACCATATTTTCCAAGCTTTGCATTCCGGTAAGACTCGAATGACGGGGTCGCCGATCCGAGCAGTACCGGAGCTTTGCTGAGATTGCCGGCCACAACGGCCATGTCACGCGCATGGTAACGGGGGGATGGGTCACTCTGTTTATATGAATTCTCGTGTTCTTCGTCCACAATGATCAGTCCCAGCTTGGAAAAAGGCAGGAAGAGGGCCGACCGGGCTCCCAGAATCACCTGGCCCGAAGGTTCACCCTCACTGTCTGAAGCAGCTACCCGGTTCCATATTTCGACCCTCTCTGCATCGCCCATCCTTGAATGGTATATCATGGTCTTACTCCCAAAAACCCGGCTTAACCTGTCAATGATCTGCGGGGTCAGGGATATCTCCGGAACCAGGTAAAGAATCTGCTTTCCTTCTTTAAGCGCTTTCTCGATCAAATGGATATAAATTTCAGTTTTCCCGCTGGCCGTAATTCCGTGCAGCAGAACAACCGGTTTGTGAATGAATTGTTCCCTGATTTCTGTAAGGGCTTGTAACTGGCTTTTCGACAGGAGGTTCAGGCTGGTCTGTTCGGCAGCCTGATGCTTGATCCGGGAGGTTTCGACCTGGGTCAGGGCAAGGATCTTTCGGGCAACCAGTTGGGTGAAAGCCGACTCACTGAAAGGGCCTTGCGTCCATAATCTTTTTTTGTCAACTGAACCCTCCCCTTTCGTGGTGAAAGGGGACACCATCCGCAGGAAATGATCCAGAATTTCTTTCTGACGGGGAGCTCTCTTCAGATCTTTCATCAGGGCTTCCATCTGTGCGGAAGAGGTGACGGAAGGATGAAGCGATACCATGGTTTTGTATACCGGTTTGAACCTGGCGGTTACTTTTTCTTCCGTAAGGATAAGCTGATTGTCGATCAGTTTCCGGAGGATTCGGAAGGAGAAAGAATCTCCCATTTGCGTTTGGAGTTCCCTGATAGTGAATGTTTTGTGTCCGATGGCATTGATAAGGTCGGTTTCTTCATCGGTAAGTTCTGTTTCCCGGGGCAACGGATTGACCGAAATCATGGCTGTACTTTCAAGCCTGAGGCCTGCAGGCAAGGCGGCCTTCATGACATCACCCAGTGGGCAGAGGTAATAGTGAGCCATCCATTTCCAGAACTTCAGGTTAATCGTGTTGACCACCTGCCGGTCATCAACCACCGAATCGATCTCCTTCACCTTGATCCCTGCCGGATGAATGTTATGAATGGAATCGACGAGTGCTGAGTAGCTCTTTTTCTTTCCGAACCTGACAATCACCCTTTTGCCGGGGGAAACCAGGGATTCCAGCCCCGGGGGTATGCGGTAGGTGAAAGTGTCCCCCAGGGGAAGCGGTAAAATAACTTCAGCAAAAAGTGCGGCCATGGTGTCATCTGCCTGTCAGGTAAAGGTAACAATTCCGGGGATATTATGGTTTTGAGAAATCCCGGCTGATGCTGTCGGCCACTTTTTCCATTAGCCAGAAGGGGGTTGAGGTGGCACCGCAGATGCCCACGCTGTCAACATCTGAGAACCATTCGGCACGGAGTTCCGCAGCTCCTTCCACGGGGTAAGTCCGGGGATTGACCGATTTGCAGACCTGGTAAAGGACAATCCCGTTGGAACTTTTTTTCCCGGCCACAAAAATGACCACATCGAACTGCGACGCGAAAATTTTCAGGTGGGGCCCCCTGTTGGTCACCTGCCGGCAGATGGTATCCCTGATGGTTACTTTGTCCTTGTCGGCAGCCCGTTCCAGTATCTGGCCGGTGAGGTCATTGAATTGTTTTAAGGGCATGGTGGTTTGTGAAAATACTTCCACAGGCTTGCTGAAATCGATTTTTTCGAGATCCTCAGTTTTCTGGACGATGATGGCATTGTTCCCGATCTGTCCGTTAATTCCGACGGTTTCCGCATGTCCCGGTTTGCCGAAAAAAACAAGCTGTCCGTTTTCGGTCATAAGGTTTTTCCATGCGGTTTTTACCCTTTTCTGCAATTGAAGGACCACCGGGCAGGTTGCATCAATCAGGGTGATGTTGTGCTTTGCGGCATATTCATACGTTTCCGGGGGCTCTCCGTGTGCCCTGATGAGGACTTCGCAATTGCTCAGCTTGAAAAAGGTGTCGCGGGTAATGGTCTCCATGCCCAAACTTTGCAGATGGGCAACTTCAGCTTCATTATGTACGATATCCCCCAGACAGTAGAGATGACCGACCCTTGCAAGCACCTCTTCCGCTTTGCCGATGGCATTGATGACGCCGAAGCAGAAACCTGATTTTTTGTCAATTACGATTTTCATCGGTGCACGTGATTTCACTCCTATATTTGCGGTTTAATGTATTGTTTTTCAATTATTTATCACAGTCATGCCAGATCCGCTCTTCACGCTCTTGGAACTCGCATGGAGCAAATTTACATGCCCTTTTGTGTAAACCGTTACATGCTCGTTTCATTCGCTTTTTCGAGCGCCCACAAGAGTTGTTCCTCAGGGGTGAGGAAGCTGTTGTCCAGGATGATGGCGTCTTCAGCCTTCCGCAAGGGGCTTTCCTCTCTGTTCTGGTCCATGAAGTCGCGAGCCCTGATATTTTCCCGTATCTCTTCCATAGATACGGAGATGCCTTTCAGGGTGAGTTCCCTGAACCTGCGCAACGCCCTGATCTCAGGATCGGCAGTCATGAAAATCTTGAGTTCGGCACCGGGAAAAACGACCGTTCCGATGTCTCGGCCATCCATGACAACCCCTTTGTCTTTTCCCATTTCCTGCTGCAGCCGTACCATCGCCAGGCGCACTTCTTTAATGGCGCTCACCTGACTGACATATTCCGACACGTGAAGTTGTCTGATTTCCTCCTCAATGTTTTCACCGTTCATATAGGTGGTATTCCTTTCGGCGGCAGGGTCAAAGGAAAAGGAGACGGAGATCAGGCTGAGCCCGTCAAGGTTGGCTTTCGTATCGAGCTGTCCGTTCCTGATCCATTGGTTTCTCAGGGCATACAAGGTCACCGCCCTGTACATGGCTCCGCTGTCAATATAGATATAGCCAAGCGCCCTGGCGAGTGACTTTGCCAGGGTGCTTTTGCCGCACGATGAAAATCCGTCTATGGCAACAATGATTTTTTTCCGTTCCATCATCCGTATTTATTGGAATTCTAAGATACAAAAATCGGAGGGAAACAAACGGTTTTTAAAAATATCTGTTCAGGTTGACAGCCAGGGATATGTGGTTGGAGGAACCTGCCAGATGATAACGGGTGGTGGAATAATCAAGGCGGAAGCGTTTGATTCTTATCCCGAATCCCAAGGAGAAACCGACGGTCGAAAGTTTCTGTTCCAGTTTGAGTTCCTGGCGGAGATGGTAGTTGTATCCGGCCCTGATGGTGAAATTCGGAGAGGGCATGATCTCTGTTCCCAGCAGGAGATGACGCATGAGTTGTTTGGAGAAACGCTCCTGTGGTTCGATGACGAAATCATCTTCAATTTCATCCTCTTCGGGATCAGCAAGATTCCAGTTGTTCAGGTGATGGGCGGTAATGGAAAAGATCACGGGAGCGTGGGCCAGTTTTTGCGACATTCCTGCCATCACATTAAAAGGCAGCTTCTCTTTTTCCCCGTTTTCATAATAGGTAGTGAACTGGGTCCCGAAGTTGCGTGCCGCCACTCCAAGCGTCGTCCTTCTGTTCAATGAAATCCAGGCAATGCCGGCGTCGGCGGCTATTCCGTAAGAACGGTAAACCTCGAAAACAGAGAGTACCGGCTTCAGGTTGATGCCATATCGCCAGTTGAGATAGTGATTGGACCACATCAGGTTAAAAGCGTATTCCCCGGCGTTGAAATGATTTCCTGAAATGATTCCTTCCTCATCTGCAGCAACGAACTGTCCATAATTGATATAATGAACCCCGACGGCAGCGGTTCCTGTATTTCCCGTGTTAAAGGCATAAGAAACATATCCGAAATTGATGCCGTCCATATAATTGACATAGTTCACCACCACCTGCCTGATCATCGATTCATGGAGCAAGGCAGGATTGTGAAACGGGAGGTTCAGGTCGGTTGTATCGGCCAGGGCTACCTGGTTTCCTCCCAGGGCTGCCATTCTTGCTGAATTGGTCAGTGAAAGAAACTGATAAGTGGTTTCGCCGCCAATCTGGGCGTGTACCGGCAGGTACGCCATCAGCAGAAGCAAGAGCGCTATTTTTTTTGGAACCATGTCCGTGTTCATTTTTTCAATAACGCCAAAGATATTGATTTATTACAAGTCTTAAACAACCTCTTCATCCCCCGGATTCCCCGTAACGCCGCTTTTTGACCTGGGCAAGAAACAAACCCCCGATCACGATGGCAATTCCCGTAATTTTCTGCAGGGTAAGTTCCTCGCCAAGGATAAACCAGGCGAAAATGGCTACAAAAACAGGGATCAGGTTGATATAGCTGTTCGACCGGTTGATCCCCATGCTTCTGACGCTGTAAGTAAAGAGGATGAAGGCAAGGGATGATGCAAAGACGGCCAGTAAAAGGATGGCCCGGAACGCTCCGGGGTGAAAGGGAGTGTTGATGAATCCTTTCATTTCGAAAATAAACCAGAAGGGGAGAAACAGAAAAATGCCGATCAGGTTTTGAAAGGCTATGATGGTGAAGGTGTTGTACCGGAAAGCCAATTTTCGCAACACCGTAGAATAGGCAATGGCGGAAAATACGGCCAGGAATTCCAGCGCCACCCCTTTGGGAGATGCCGAGAAAGTGAAATCGGGATTGATAACCACCATGGTTACCCCTGCGAAAGAGGCCGCCAGTCCGGCTAAATTCATCTTGCTTAACCTTTCGCGGTAAAAGTGCCAGGCGAAAAGGGGGGCAAACAGGGGGATGGTGGCCACTATCACTGCTGCAACCGTCGATGAAACATATTTTAACCCGTAACTCTCTCCCATGAAGTACAGGAAAGGTTCAAAAAACGCCAGCAGGAGTAAGATGGCGGCATCTTTCCTGGTGGGGATCTGCAGTCTTCTGATGAAGAAGGCAAAAGGAAGAAGGATGAGTACTGAAATCAAAAGCCGGAGAAGGACTACCGTCAGGGGTTCATAGGCTTCATAAGCTACCTTTACCCAGACAAAGGAGAAACTCCAAAAAAGCATCGCTCCCAGGGCTGCAAGGATGGGTTTGGTATTCCGTTGTACTTTCATAAAAAATTTGAGGGGCTAAAATTATAAAAAATGAGCCCGGTTTTCTATTTTTGAAAGGCTTTTCAGTAAACTGTTATTTTGTTGAACCATAAACCAGATTTAAAAATGAAAAAGAGAGATTTGAGAATTTCCTGGCTGGTGCCTTTTGTGTTCGTAATGGCGTTGGTCACCATGGTATCGTGTGAAAAATCTGCTCCCCACAAGAACGTGGGGCTTCAGTTGTATTCCCTTCGTGATTCCATTGGCGCCGATGTTGCCGGGACCGTGGAGAAAGTGGGCAAGATGGGCTACACCTTTGTAGAAGCAGCCGGTTACCGCGATGGAAAGTTTTACGGAATGGATCCCGGAGATTTTAAAAAACTCTGTGAAAGCAACGGGATGGCTTTTCTGGGATCGCATACCGGGCGGGATGTTCCCGACAGTACCGGTTACGAGGAAACGATGGCCTGGTGGGATCAGTGCATCGATGCTCACGCAGCTGCTGGTGTGAAATGGATTGTCCAGCCCTGGATGGGAAGGACAGGCTACGAAAGCCTGGAAGGACTCCGGAAGTATTGTGACTACTTCAACGAAGTGGGGGAAAAATGCAAGGCAAAGGGGATTTTATTCGGCTATCACAACCATGATAAGGAGTTTTCCACAGTTCTGGACAGTGTTACCGTTTACGATTTCATGCTTCAGAATACCGATCCTGAAAAAGTGATGTTCCAGATAGACCTTTACTGGTGTGTGGTCGGAGGCAAGAATCCGGTTGATTATTTCACCAATTATCCGGGCAGGTTTTACCTCTGGCATGTGAAGGATGAGGCGGAAGTGGGAACCAGCGGAAAGGTCGATTTTGCCGCCATCTGGCCTTCACTCGAATTGTCAGGGATGAAATATGGTATTGTAGAGGTAGAGCGGTACAATTTTGAGCCTTTTGAAAGCTGCAAGATGAGCCTTGACTACCTCAACAATTCCGATTTTGCGGTATTCCCTGAGTGATGATGAGAAGGACCGCGATGTGTGGCGGCAAAGTTCCCCAGGGAGCTTTGCCGCCGCTCTTTCCGGGGATATCACTATTCCACGAAAAGCACCAGGCCTTTGAGATATTCCCCTTCGGGATGGAATCGCAACAGGGCTTGCTCCTTGCCGGGTTTCAGGGTCAGGGTTTCATAGGGGAAGGTCACGGGCTGACTTGTTGAAATTTGTCGTTGATTATCAGGGATGCCCATGCGTCGGTGGCGGCATACACCATCTGCTGGGGAGTCAGTTCTTCCGCTTCCCAGTTGGAAAGTTGCTGCGATTTTGAAATGCGGAAACCCAGCAGAATGGCGCACAGCTTTTTCAGGCTGAAATCTCTGATCCCCATTTTTTTTGCTTTTTCCTGGAGTTCCACGAAGCCTCCGGGCTTAAATGCCCTGATCTTCTGAAGAGCTTTCAGGTCATCGTGAATTGCCACTCCTGCTTTCATGATCCCGGGATCGGAAAGCAGATTCCGGAGTGCATCGGGGATGCCGGTTTTTGCCACCCTGAAGAGAAAAGCTTGGTCATGGGTGGCAAGCTGAAGGAGGGCTACTTTGTGGTTATTCCCCTTCCGGAACGAGGGTTTTGTTTCCGTGTCAAAACCGAGCACCCGTGCCCTTTTCAGACATGACACCGCCTCCCGCACATCGGCTGGGGCTTCCACAAGGATGATCTCCCCCTCAAACTGCCTGAGGGGCAACAGGGACATCTCCTGTGCTGAAATGGTCTCCTTGAAGGCAGAGAGAAATTCATTCATTGTCAGGTCCGAAAAAGTGATGTACCCATCCGGAGGAATTCTCCTCCGGAGCATTTGGTTTCACCGGTCTCATTTCCCCTTCGCGGGTAAATCCCGAAAAAGTGAGCTGGTGCAGGGCCCTCAGCACGTTGACAAGGCGTTGTCCCCAGAATTCAACGAAGTGCGAACGGCATTCGGCCAGGGAATCGTTCATGACTTCCTCATTTCCAAGGCTGTAAGCCATGACAAAATCTTTCAGGTCCTGGTAGATATCCAGGATGTTTTCTGAGACGGACGCCGTAACCGTTTCACTCCCGAATTGGATGTCAGGGTCAAACACTTCGTAAAACGTATCATGTTCTCCCAGTATTTCCGTCCATTTCTGAAGCAACACCATGTAATCGAGTTCGGTGACATATTTTTCCAGGGGATCATCAGCGACAGGGTTGACTTCAGGGAGCAAAGAAGCCTTAAAGTACAAAAGGGGCAGCAGTTTACGGGTCAGATCGACCAGTGCCGGTGCATCATACTGCGCTGACGATTCCACCACCCTGCAGAATTCACTGGCCACGGCCACGAATTCGACGACATTTCTGGAATAAACGATTTTGTTTAAAGTGTCACTCTCCATCCTGGTGCTATGAAGCTGCAAAATTAACAAAATCGGATTACTTACGGGTATTCCATTCCAGCTTGTTGTCAATCCTTCTGACTACCTTTTCATTATCGAGGAGCCACCGGAGCACGAGCCTGTATTTGTCATTGTCGGGTCCGAACCTGAAAAGAAGTTCTTCGGGAAGAAGGGGTTCCGAAAGTCCCAGCCTGATGACTTCCAGGATCTGGTCGAATTCCAGTTTGCTCAGGCCCAGCTGGTTCCGTTCGAGGCATACGTCACAAATGCCGCACCGTTCCGCATTCTTCTCTCCGAAGTAGTCGAGGAGCATCTGGCTCCGGCATTTGGTGGAGGAGGAGGCATAATGGATCACGGCCTCGATTCTGTCCCGGAAATCCTGTTTGCGAAGGTCGTAATTCTCCTTTGAGAAGAAGAGTTTTTCCTGTTCTGACCTCTCCCTGGTAAAATAGATGTAGGGTGTCTTTTTTCGGGGTATGTAATCTATGATGCGATTGCTGCTGAGGTGTTTCAGGAAATTGCAGATTACCTGGGTGGTCGTGCTTGCCCTGGCGGCCAGCAGATCTTCTTCGATGACCACATATCCGGTGAACAATCCGGTATAGGAGCGCAGCAGGAGTTTGATAAATCCGTCATACGCTTCATTGGCGATCTGGAACTTGTAGAGATCGTCACGGTTGACGAGAAAGTAAACCCTGGAAGGAGAATCCATCTCTTCGGTAAATTCAAAATACCCCTGCCGTTGGATGATCTTCAGGCTGTGGTATACCTGGGCTACCTGAAATTTGTACTTTTCAGCGAATGATTCCAGCGGAAAGTCAAAAACCTGGTTTTTTCCGAAACCGACGGCTACCTGCAGGAAATTGCACACTGCCTCGTAAATTCTTTTGACATATTCGATATCGGGAAAGATAACGGAGAGGTGTTTTTTGAGTTTTTGTTTATCGGCGTTGTTAAACAGCATGACAGCCACCGATTTTTTGCCGTCGCGGCCTGCCCTTCCGGCTTCCTGGAAATATGCTTCGAGGGAATCGGGGAGGTCAACATGGATCACGAACCGCACATCAGGCTTATCTATTCCCATTCCGAAAGCATTGGTTGCAACAATAACCCTGGTTTTACCGCTGATCCATTCGTCCTGGCGGCGGTGGCGCAACTCGCTGTTTAGCCCGGCGTGGTAGAAATCGGCAGGGATCTCATTTTTTCTGAGCAGGTCTGCCACTTCGCGGGTTCCCCGTCGGTTGCGCATATAAACAATGCCGCTGCCTTTTGCCCGTTGAAGGGTTTTGACAAGGTACCCCAGTTTGTCCTCTTTCCCTCTCACCATATAGGCCAGGTTGGTGCGTGCGAAAGACATTGATTTGACATTTTTTTCAGTGAAGAGTAACTTGTCCTGAATGTCCCCGACCACCCGGGGTGTGGCGGTGGCTGTAAGTGCCAGCACCGGCACCCCGGGAAGCAGAGGCCGGAGGGCTGCAATTTTCAGATAACTGGGCCTGAAGTCGTATCCCCACTGGGAGATACAGTGGGCTTCGTCGACCGTGATCAGGTTGATGTTCATGGATTTCAGCCGTTCCAGGAAAATCTCCGACTCCAGCCGTTCCGGGGAGACATAGAGGAATTTGTAATCCCCCCAGACGGCATTGTCAAAAGTAGTTTTGATCTCGAGGGAGGACATACCGCTATGGAGGCTCAGGGCCCTGATGCCGCGGTTCCGAAGATTTTCGACCTGATCCTTCATTAAGGCGATCAACGGGGTGACAACGAGGCACATTCCTTCAGCCGATAGCGAAAAAACCTGGAATGTAATGGACTTGCCGCCGCCAGTAGGCAACAATCCCAGGGTATCCTTTCCCGCAGCTACCGATTCAATGATCTCGAGCTGCAGAGGCCGGAAGGCAGGATAACCCCAGTATTTCTGTAATATTTTCCGGAAATCGTTCACCGTCGTACAAATTAACGAAACCCCTTTTTCTTTAACAATTTTTATGGTCAAAATCCTGCAGGCCGTAAAATTATAGGAGTGTAATACGTTAAAATTTGTAGTTTTGCGAATTAATAAAATCTAAAAAATACGCCGATGTCTTTTCTTTCAGACAAAGTAATTTCAGAAGGTCTGACTTTTGATGACGTTTTGCTGATCCCTGCTTACTCGGAAATATTGCCACGGGATGTTGACCTGAAATCATTATTCACACGCAACATTGTCATCAATACCCCTGTGGTTTCGGCGGCGATGGATACCGTTACCGAATACAAGCTGGCCATTGCCATAGCCAGGGAAGGGGGTATCGGCGTCATCCACAAGAACATGGACATTGATGAACAGGCGAGACAGGTCATCAGTGTGAAGCGGGCCGAGAACGGGATGATCTTTGATCCGGTCACCATTGAAAGGGGGAGGAAAGTCGGGGATGCCTTGGAATTGATGACCAGTTACAAGATCGGGGGCATTCCGGTCATTGACAGGGGAGGTTTTCTGGTAGGAATCGTAACCAACCGGGATCTTCGTTTTGAGAAAAACATGGAAAGGCCCATCGAAGAGGTGATGACGAGTGAGAACCTCATCACCACTACGGAATCGACTAACCTGGAGAAGGCATCGGAAATATTACAGAGTCACAAGATTGAGAAGTTGCCTGTTGTGGATCGTAATGGTAAACTGATCGGATTGGTGACCTACAAGGATATTACGAAAGCGAAGGACAAACCTTTGGCTTGCAAGGATGAAAAGGGGAGGTTGCGTGTGTCGGCTGCTGTAGGGGTGTCGGGTGACAGCATGGAACGTGTGGAAGCCCTTGTTCAGGCCCAGGTCGATGCCATTGTCATTGATACGGCTCATGGGCACTCGAAAGGAGTCATGGAGATGCTCCGCCTGACCAGGAAAGCCTATCCCGGGTTGGAGATTGTTGCCGGGAACATAGCGACCGGGGAAGCAGCCCGTGACCTTGTGAAAGCCGGCGCCGATGCGGTGAAGGTGGGAATAGGTCCCGGCTCCATCTGTACGACGCGCGTCATTGCCGGTGTGGGAATGCCCCAGCTTTCAGCCATCTACAATGTAGCCAAAACCATCAGGGGCTCGGGGGTGCCCGTCATCGCCGACGGAGGGATCCGGTACTCGGGAGATATCGTCAAAGCTTTGGCGGCGGGAGCCCATGCTGTCATGGCAGGAGGCCTCCTCGCCGGAGTGGAGGAGTCTCCCGGGGAGACCATCCTCTATCAGGGCCGGAAATTCAAGGCTTACCGTGGAATGGGATCCATAGAAGCCATGCAGAAAGGGTCTAAAGACAGATATTTCCAGGATATGGAAGAAGATATCAAAAAATTGGTGCCCGAGGGAATAGCAGCCAGGGTACCCTTCAAAGGCACCCTCGATGAAGTGCTTTACCAGATGATGGGCGGGCTGCGCGCCGGAATGGGCTATTGCGGTGCTAAAAACATCACCATGCTACAGGAGGCTAAGTTTACCCGGATTTCCAATGCCGGAATCCAGGAAAGCCATCCCCACGATGTGGCCATCACCCGGGAAGCACCCAATTATAGCAGCAGGCAGCAGTAGCTGAGGTTAAATTGAGGTTAAGATTAAGATTAAGATTAAGGTTGAGGTTAAGGTTAAGGGGCCTTAGAAATGACAGTTCCCATTTTTAGTAATAAGTTCATATGAAGAGAGTTATTTTAGCAGGGTTTTTGGTATTTGCCCTTAGTTTGGCTTCCGCAGCCCAGAAAAAAAAGGATGTGCTGGTCACCATTGGCAAAACTCCCGTTACGATGGATGAGTTCCTGCGCATTTACGAGCGGAACAATTCCAACATTCAGGATCCGGAGAACAAAAAAACAGCTGCCGAATATCTTGAACTGTTCGTTAATTTTAAACTTAAGGTCCTCGAAGCCCAATCGTTGGGGATGGACACTCTTTCAGCGTTCCGTACGGAACTTGACGGTTACCGGGATGAGCTGGCCACTCCTTACCTGACCAACGTCAGTTATAATGACAAGATCGTTGAGGAGACCTACCAGCGGATGAAAAAAGAGGTCTATGCGAGCCATCTCATGATCAGCGTTCCGGAAAATGCTGTTCCGGAGGATACCCTGGCGGCATACCAAAGGGTTCTGGAAATCAGAAAAGAGATATTGGGAGGTCTCGATTTCAATGAGGCCGCATCGTTATACTCCCAGGATCCTTCAGCGCAGACCAACAAGGGAGAGCTGGGGTGGTTCACGGTATTCCAGATGGTCTATCCTTTTGAAGAGGCGGCCTATTCCACTCCTGTGGGGGAGGTCTCCTCACCCGTCAGGACCCGTTTCGGCTATCATCTGCTGAAAGTTCACCAAACCCGGGATGCCGGAGGAGAGATTCATGTTGCCCATATCATGAAGGTCTATCCACAGGATGCCACACCGGAGCAGAAATTGAGTGCCCGTCAGGCTGCTGACAGCATTTATGCGCTTATCGAAAAAGGCGCCGATTTTGGCACCCTTGCCAGTCAGGTGTCCGATGATCAGCGGAGTGCAGCAAACAAAGGGGAAATGCCCTGGTTCTCCAGGAGCAGGATGATCCCTGAATTTGCCGATCCGGCCTTTGAACTCCTGAACGATGGTGATATCTCCAAACCTGTCGATTCGGGATTCGGCTTTCATATCATAAAGCGGCTTGAACGCAGGCCGGTGCCTGAATTCGGCGAGGTAAAGCGGGAAATCGAGGAACGAATCAAACGCGATGGCGAAAGGAGTGTCAAAAGCCGGGATGTTTTCGTGAAACAGCTGAGAGATGAATATGACTTCACCAGGAACCAGCAAGCCGTGGATGATCTTCTTCATTCGACTGTTGAATGGCTGCAACAGGACTCCCTGGTTCTTCCTGATAACCCTGCCCCCGATCCTATTCTTTTTTCCTTTGCCGGAAACAACGTCACCACCCGGGATTGGATCAGCCATTTGAAACAGATGCCTCCGGTACTCCTGAAAAACGACCGCTCCCGCCTCAACCAGCTTTTCCATGAATGGGAAAACAGCAAACTTCTGGATTATGAAGACAGCCAGCTGGAAAGAAAGCATCCTGAGTTTCGGTCCCTGCTGCAAGAATACCATGACGGCATTCTGCTTTTCAATATTTCGGAAAATAAGATCTGGCAGAAAGCTTCTTCCGATTCGGCAGGCCTTGCCCGGTTTTATGAAACCAACAGGCAGAAATACATGTGGCCCGAGCGATTCAAAGGAGCCATCCTGCAGTGCGTGAATAATGCCGTCAGGGAGGAGGCTGAAAAATATCTGGAGTCGGGAGTTCTTGCTTCCGAACTGCAGGATCTGCTCCGCCTTGGCACAGGGAGCATCACCGTTACTGAAGGAACCTGGGAAAAAGGAGCGGATCCGGTCATCGACTACTACATCTGGAAGGGTGATAAACCTGAGAACTGGAATCAGGAAACAGGATTTGTCAATGGGGAACTCATCGCTCCTGAACCCAAATTGCTGAATGAGGCAAGGGGATACCATATTGCTGACTATCAGCAGTATCTTGAAGATAATTGGGTGAAGGAACTCCGTAAAAAATACCCCGTCAGAATCAATAAAAAATTGATGAAGAAAATTACGAATGGGTAAACCCAAATTCCCATATACCACCGTCTTTCTCCTCCTTCCGCTCCTTTTTTCCTGCATTTTCGCGGACAGATCGGAAAAGATCCCGCTGGCCAAAGTGGGAGATGAAATATTGTACATGAGTGAACTGGAGAGTGTCCTTCCAAACAACCTCAGCAGGGAAGACAGTATCCTGATGGCAGAAGATTACATCAAGAAATGGGTAACCACGGAATTACTGATAAAAAAGGCCCATGAAAACCTCACCATGGCCCAGCGTGATGTCTCCAAGGAACTTGAGGAATACCGGAATTCCCTGATCATATACCGGTATAAAAAAGAACTGCTGGCCGACAAAATGGACACCCTTGTGAACGATGAGGATGTGCGTCAGTTCTATGACGCCAACAAGCAGAATTTTATCCTTGCAAATGACATCTTAAAAGCCATTTATATCAAAATCCCGTTGCAGGTTTCAAAGCCTGAACAGGCCAGGGCTTTCTGCGAAATGACAACCGGGGAGGATCTTAAAGAACTTCAGGAGTTTTGTCTTCGAAATGCTGAAAGTTACCAGTTTTACCTCGACGAATGGGTTGATGCCAGGATCGTATTGCAAAACCTTCCCGACATGCCCGAGGATTTTTCATTTCCGAATTTGAAGAATTCCCTTGTGGAAAAAAGGGATGAGAAATATTATTATCTCGTTTGCGTTATCGGATACGGGCGCAAGGGAACAGTCGCCCCATTGGAATATGTCAGTAACAACATCAGGGATATCATCATCAACAACCGTAAAACTGAGTTTCTGAAAAAAATAGAAGAGGATGTTTATGTAGAAGGTATTAGAAATCAAAAGTTTAAAATCTATCATTATGAAGCTGAATAATGCAAAATACGGGATTCTGATAATCCTTTTCATCCTTTTGTTTTTCAGGGGGAATTTTCCTGCAGTGGCTCAGGACAGGGTAGTGGACCAGATCATCGCTGTCGTGGGAAACAACATTATCCTAAAGTCGGAAATTGAGGAGATGTTCAAGCAGCAGCAGGCGCAGGGGATCACCAGCGAAGGAGATATGAAATGCGAGATTCTGGAAGATTTCCTGATTGACAAATTGCTGGTTGCGGAAGCGCTGCTCGACACCAACATCATTGTTACCGATAACCAGATCAATCAAAACCTGGATGGGAGGCTTCAGATGTTTATCACCCATTTTGGTTCTGAAAAGGAGGTGGAGAATTATTTTAAAAAGTCCATTCCTGAGCTGAAATCAGAATTACAGGAGGTGATCAGGAATCAACTTCTCAGTTCGCAGATGCAGGGCAAGATTCTGGAAAATGTGACGGCAACCCCTTCCGAAGTCCGGCTGTTTTACAGGAATCTGAAAGATGAAGATATCCCTGAAATTCCGGTTCAGTATGAATACAGGCAGATTACTGTCGTTCCTGAAATTGATCCTGAAGAGGACAACAGGGTAAAGGCACAGTTGCGGGAGTACAAAAGGCGTGTTGAAGAGGGGGCGAATTTTGCCACGCTGGCAGTGTTGTATTCCGAGGCTCCTGAACAACGTTTTGGCGGTGAGATCGGATACAAAGGTCGGGCGGAGCTGGACCCTGCCTATGCTGCTGCGGCCTTTAACCTCAAGGACGACAAAATTTCCAATGTCGTAAAAAGTGAATTTGGATATCATATTATTCAGCTCATTGACCGGAAAGGAGAAAAAATCAATACCAGGCATATCCTGATGCGGCCCAAGATAGCTCCCGAGGCACTGGAAAAGGCCTCCTTGCGGCTCGACAGTCTGGGCGATATAATCAGGAAACAACAACTCACCTTTGAAAATGCCGCCATGATGTTTTCCCATGATAAAATTACTCGGAACAACGGAGGTCTCATGATTAACCCGGAATCGCTTTCCTCCCGGTTCAGTATCGAGAGTTTGGATCCTGACATCAGCAAGGTGATTACCACTATGAAAGTCAATGAAATCTCAGATCCGTTTCAAACCATTGATGAAAATTCCAAGCAGACGGTTTACAAAATTATCAAACTGGTGAACAAGGCGGAGGGTCACAAGGCCAATCTTCAGGAAGATTACCAGCAGCTTGCCGAATTATATCTGAATAAGAAGAAACAGCAGGTTCTCGAAGAGTGGATTGCCCGACAGCAAGCCAAAACCTATATTAGGATTGATAATACCTATGCGAATTGCAATTTCAAATTTTCCAACTGGATTAAATAGCACCTCACTTAAATAGCGATGAATTACAAAAATGATGTGGAAGCCCTGGATGATCTTCATGCCAGGTATAGGGAGCTGCACACTGAGATTTCGAAGGTCATTTACGGTCAGGATCAGGTGGTTACCCAGGTGTTGAACACGTTATTCAGCCGGGGTCACTGTTTGCTGATTGGTGTTCCGGGACTTGCAAAGACGTTGTTGGTCATCTCCATTGCCAAGGTTCTGGGATTGAAATACAACAGGATCCAGTTCACCCCCGATCTGATGCCATCTGATATCATCGGCACGGAGATCCTGGACAAGGATCGTCAATTCAGGTTTGTCCCCGGTCCGGTTTTTGCCAATATCATTCTGGCCGATGAGATCAACCGGACGCCGCCCAAAACCCAGTCGGCGTTACTGGAAGCCATGCAGGAGCAGGCTGTGACGTCAGCAGGCCACCATTTCATTCTGGAGCAGCCCTTTTTTGTGCTGGCCACCCAGAATCCTATCGAGCAGGAAGGCACGTATCCGCTTCCTGAAGCCCAGCTCGACCGTTTTATGTTTTCCGTATGGCTCGACTATCCGAAGTTCGCCGATGAAATTACCATTGTAAAAAAAACCACCTCCACCTATCATTATGATCTCCACACGGTAATTTCGGGTGAAGAGATTCAATATTTCCAGGATCTGATCAGGAAGGTGCCTGTTAACGACAATGTGGTTCAGTACGCGGTTAAGCTGGCAGCCCGGTCCAGACCGTTCACGGAACTGGCTGCAGAGGTTGCCAACCAGTACCTGAAATGGGGTGCGGGACCCCGGGCGTCGCAGTATCTGGTGCTCGGCGCCAAGACCCATGCAGTGCTCAACGGGAAATATGCCCCTGATATTGAAGATGTTCAGGCCGTCGCCCCATCGATCCTCAGGCACCGAATCATCAAAAATTACAAGGCCGAAGCTGAAAACATCACTGTGGATGAAATTATCGCCCGTCTTATGTAAATGGCCTCTGGTTTAAAAAATATCGCCCTGATTTTCGCGGGAAGGTTTTTGTTTTTTCTTGCTTTGGCGATGGTTTCCTTCGTCGTTCGGGGACAACAACCTGTCAGGCCGGCGGGCACACCACCGGTTATTCCTCCGGGACTTCCCCGAAAAAGCCCGGAGTATCCCGAAAAAAAAAGGATTGAAATTCTGAATGCCGAATTCCTCGAATACAACCAAGCCATTGTCGCCAACGCACAGCGGCTGATCGGCAATGTTCTCATCAGCCATAACGAAGTGCTCATGTGGTGCGACAGCGCTTATGCCTATACCGAAACCAACCGCGTCGATGCCTTCGGAAATGTCCATATCAACCAGGGCGACACAGCCCACCTCTATGCCGACATGATACATTACGACGGGGACATCAGCTTCGCCAGAGCCATCAAAAATGTCAGACTTGTCAATAAAACAACCACCCTCTCCTCCGATACCGTCGACTATGACCTGATTTCCAACATTGGCTATTACGATGACAACGGAAAAATCGTTGACAGCACCAATGTGCTGACCAGCCAGATCGCCCGCTATTATGTCAATGAAGATATCGTCTATTTTTACAGGGATGTGGTGGGATACAATGAAAAGTACCGGTTGGAGAGCGACACCGTGAAATATAACACGGAGACAGGGATTTTCTTTATCCAGGGACCTACCACCATCCGCGATTCCGTAAATACCATATACGCTGAAGATGGTTGGTATGATTCACGGACAGGAGAAGCCCAATTGTTGAAAAATCCGCTGGTTTACAATGAAAAACAGCAAATGACGGGCGATGTGATTGATTATGACCGTAACAAAGGGTATGGAAAGGCCAGGGGGATGATTGAAATCATCGATATAGAAAACAACGTGATCATCAAGGGAAGGAATGCCTGGTTTGATGAAATCTCCGAGATGGCTTTCATCACGGACTCTGCCCAGTTCATCATGATCAGCGATGGGGATTCTTTGTTCCTGCATGCCGACACCCTCAAGACCGTTAACGACACCATCCCTGATGAAAAGATCATCCTGGCATTTTACGGTGTCAGGTTTTTCCGGACCGACCTGCAGGGGAAATGTGATTCCCTGGTTTATTTCAGCCGTGATTCCACGATCCAGTTTTTCAATTCACCGGTGTTGTGGTCTGAAATTCACCAGATGAGTGCTGACTATATCGAAATGAGGTCCAACGCGCCCGCGCCCGACGAAGTCCATCTCAATACCAATGCTTTCATCATTTCGAGGCAGGACTCCCTGATGTTTGACCAGGTGAAGGGAAAGAACATGACAGGATACATTGTCGACGAACAACTCGACCGAATTTTTGTTGACGGGAACGGCCAAACGATTTATTATGCGCGCGAGGAAGATAACATTATCGGACTGAACAGGGCTGAAAGCAGCAAAATAAAGATTCAGTTCAGGGACGGTAAGATTTTCCGCATCTCTTTTTTAGGGAATCCGGAGGGGAAGCTGACCCCGCTGGACCAGGTGGAGGAAGAAGGGAGGTACCTGACAGGTTTTGACTGGAAGGAAGCCATCAGACCGGTATCGAGGAGCGACATTTTCAGAAAAACGGCGGGCTCTCTTCCTGAAAAGGGTAGTTCCCGGGAATCGTCTGAAACCACGCCTGAAGGAAAAATCCAGGAAGCCATTCCGGCGGAGGAAGAAATCAGATGATTCCTATTCCGGATTCCTGCAGCAAACGGGTACTCATTTCTGTCAATTTGAATTTCTGAATTTTGCCGCTGGCGGTCATCGGGAATTCGGTGACAAAAAAGATATATTTGGGAATTTTGTACCGGGCGATCTGTTCACGGCAGAAATCCGTCACCTCTTCTTCGGTGAGGGTATATCCTTTTTTTATCTTGATAAAAGCCCCCACCTGCTCTCCGTATTTCGGGCTGGGTACGGCGGCGATTTCCACCGCTTCGATCTGTTCCATTCCGTAGAGGAAGTTTTCAATTTCGCGCGGGTAAATATTTTCACCGCCCCTGATGATCATGTCCTTGATCCGCCCGGTGATGCAATAAAAGCCATCTTTTGTTTTCACTGCCAGATCGCCTGAATGGAGAAATCCTTCGGCGTCGATGACTTCTTTCGTGGCTTTTTCGTTTTTATAATAGCCTTTCATGAGGTTGTAGCCGCGGCAGCAGATTTCTCCCTGCTCTCCCATGGCGCACTCCTCTCCGGTTTCAGGATTTACGATCTTCACTTCCACGTTGGGGAGTTCGAATCCTACGGTCGTAGCTTTTACTTCTGGGGAGTTGTGGGCACGGGTGGCCGTCACCCCGGGCGAACACTCCGTAAGGCCGTAAACGATGATGATGTCCCTGGCATGCATTTTCGTCATCACCTGTTTCATCGTTTCAATGGGGCAGAGGGAACCCGCCATGATTCCGGTGCGTAGGCTTGAGAGGTCGAACATGTCGAACATGGGATGGTTCAGTTCTGCGATGAACATGGTGGGGACTCCGTACAGGGCAGTGCACTTCTCTTTCTGGACGCCTGCCAGGACCATCAGGGGATCAAATTCCTCGACCAAAACCATGGTGGCTCCGTGGGTGACCACGGCACACAGGGAGAGTACGCACCCAAAACAGTGGAACAGCGGCACAGGCGTCATCACCCGTTCGGCATTTGTGAATTTCATGCATTCGCCGACAGAATAGCCGTTGTTCAGAATATTGTGGTGCGATAGCATCACCCCTTTGGGAAAGCCGGTGGTCCCGGAAGTATATTGCATGTTGACCACATCATGGCAGCTCATGGTATTGGTGATGGTTTCAATTTCAAAATCATCGACATGGCTCCCCAGCAGCAACAATTCCTGGGTATTGTACATGCCCCGGTGTTTCTGCTGGCCGATGAAGATCACATTGCGCAATTCCGGGAAACGGGGAGTGCGCAGCTCTCCCCGGGGCTGTTCCCTGAGTTCGGGCACCAGGTCAAAGATGATCCTGATGTAATCACTTTCCCGGTAACCGTCGACCAGACAAAGGGTGTGGATATCCGCATCTTTAAGGATGTATTCCAGTTCTGTGGTTTTATAGTTGGTATTGATGGTTACCAGGATGGCACCGATTTTGGCAGTGGCGAACATAAAGGTAAGCCAGTCGGGGACATTCTTGGCCCAGATACCCACTTTCTGACCCGGCTGGATGCCGGTATACAGCAATCCTTTGGCCAGGCGGTCAACCCGGTCGTTGAATTCCCGGTAGGTGAAACGAAGGTTACGGTCAGGATATACAATAAATTCCTGGTCGGGAGTTTCCAGGGCCCATTTTTCCAGAATACCACCCAGGGTGAAATCGAGTATCTGCATGACAGGATTGGTTTAAGGCTGAAAAAGAGGCTAATAGGGAGTGTATACCACGGCCAGGATTTTCGCGGGTTGGTTGCAGCCTGCGTGGACATTGTGCATAACGATGGAATCGTAGTAAATGTTATCCCCTTTCTGAAGGAGGTAGACCTCTTTCCCGTAGTTGATTTCCACACAACCTTCCATCACGTAAATAAATTCTTCTCCTTCGTGGGAGGATAATTTGTAGTCGGAAGCGATGGACGGCCTGATGTCAACGATAAAGGGTTCCATATGTCTTCCGGCCTTGTCAGCCGCCAGTGAAAAGAAATTCAGATGCTGCCGTGAAGAGGGATCATTCGACGAAAAGCTGACGGCGCTTTTTTCGGCGCCTGCCCTTACCACCACCGGCCCAACCTGGCCGGCATCATCCAGGAAGGTTCCGATCCTTACCCCCAACGCCCTGGCAATACGGATCAGCGGGCCCAGGGAAGGTACGACACCCTCATCTTCGATGATGCGCAATTGTTCCTTATCCAGATTGGAATTCAACGCAAGGTCTTCGCGGGAGACCATCCGCATCTCGCGGTATTGTCTGATTTTCTCTCCGATGTTGCTCTTTTGCATTACTGATTCAGATTTTTATTTCTGCAAAAATAATAATAAAAAAGGCGGGAATTGAAACTCCCCGCCACAAAGCAGCGGGGAAGCCGATTCTGTATAGGACTTCTCTATTGCCTTGCCCGCTATCCCCGCGGCAGAGCCGACGGGAAATGCGTTCGCAGGAATTCATGAAAGTAGCCAGCCTGTGGATATTATCACGGTCATAACCATTTGACATACCTGAAATCCTGCCGGTGCACCAGGTTTTCATTTTTCGGGAACAACCGTAGCCCGTAACTGTAAGTGCCCGATTTCTGAATGTGGATATTCCGGAAGAAGGTGGCGATGCTGCCATCGCAGTTTTCAACGTCAAATTCCATTTTTTCAACCAGTTTCAGGGGTTGGCTGTTGCCGTTCAGCGCGATGACGAGTTCGAGCCCTACATCTTTGCTGGTCAGTCCTTTCAGGTCGACAACGACCCTGGCGGGATAGTCCTGGCCGATCTTCATGAGGTTGGTGATGCCGTGGGAGATCTGGACATCCTTGACCTCTATCTGGTCCCAGACGGAACTGACCCAGTATTTCCATTTGGCCAGTTCTTTGGCGATTTTGAAGTCGTCATCGATGAGTTTCCGGGTACGCAGGTACTGGGGCATATAAAACCGCTCCTGGTAATCGCGGATCATCCGGCTGGTGGTGAAGTTGGAGGCTACTTTGGAAATGGTATTTTTGATATATCCCACCCATTTTTCCGGGACTCCCTTTTCATTGCGTTCATAAAATGCGGGGACGATTTCATCTTCCAGGGTGTTGTAGATTGTTCCCGCGTCAAGTTCATCCTGGAAATCCTGGACATCGTATGCCCTTTCCATGGGGAGTGCCCAGCCGGCATCTTTTTTGAACCCTTCGACCCACCATCCGTCGAGGACCGAAAAGTGAAGGGTTCCGTTCATCACTCCCTTTTCACCGCTTGTTCCGGATGCTTCCAGAGGCCGGGTAGGGGTGTTGAGCCATACGTCAACGCCCTGAAGCAACATCTTGGCCAGGTTCATGTCGTAATTCTGCACAAACAGGATTTTCCCCTTGAATTGCGGATATTTTGAAACCTCGACAATGTGTTTGATAAGGTCCTGCCCCATCTTGTCGGCCGGGTGTGCTTTCCCGGCAAAGATGAACTGAACCGGCTGACTGGGATGGTTGACAATCCTGTCAAGGCGTTCCAAATCGCGGAAAATCAGGTGGGCGCGTTTATAGGTGGCAAAACGGCGTGCAAAGCCGATGGTGAGAGCTTTGGGATCCAAAATGTCGATCAGGTCGGTGATATAACGGGGATTCTCGTTCCGCTGGATCCACATGTCGGAGAAGCGCTGTTTTACATAGTTGAAAAGTTTGAGACGCAGTTCTTCGCGGAGCTTCCATATCTTGTCATCGGGGACTTGGTATATTTTTTCCCACTTGTCGATGTCAAGCAGGTTATCGACAAAATCATCGCCCAGGTATTCCTTGTGTATCTCTTTCCACTCGTTGGCGGTCCAGGTTGCATAATGTACGCCGTTGGTAACATACCCGATCTCAATTTCTTCTTCGAGATAACCGGGATACAATCCCTTGAGGATTTTCTTGCTAACCTGTCCGTGCAGCCAGCTTACTCCGTTGATGCCATGGGAGAGCGTACAAGCCAGGTAACTCATGTTGAAATAGTCCTCTTCGGCTCTGGCTTTTCCCAGCAAGACGAATTCTTCCCATGAAAGCCCCAGTTTCTCGGGATAATGCTTCATGTAAGCCCTGAAAAGGTCATTGTGAAAGGAATCATGACCGGCAGGAACCGGTGTGTGGGTGGTGAACAGGGTAGAAGCCCTGACCACTTCCTTGGCTTCCGCATAGGTGAGGTTTTTCTCCGCAACAAGATTGGCAATCCTTTCGATGCCGATCAGCGCCGCATGTCCTTCGTTGCAATGGTAAATGTCGGGTTGACAGCCCAATTTCTTTAAAAGCCTGATACCGCCGATTCCGAGAAGAATTTCCTGCTTCAGGCGATTTTCATTGTCCCCTCCGTAGAGGTTGTGGGTGACGCTGCGGTCAAAATCCTGGTTCATATCCCTGTCGGCATCCAGAAGGTATAATTTTATGGCGCCGACATTCACTTCCCAGACTTGGGCTTTGAGGGTTCTTCCCGGATATTCCACTTCGATGGTAAGCCATTCGCCGTTCTGGTCGTAGGTGGGTTGTACCGGGATTTTGGAGAAATGTTCAGGGATGTAATTGGCCATTTGTTCCCCGTGCAAGTTGATGGTCTGACGGAAATAGCCGTACCGGTAGAGCAAACCGACTCCGATGAGGTCCACCTTCGAATCGCTCGCCTCCTTGAGGTAGTCCCCTGCCAGGATGCCCAAACCTCCGGAAAAGATCTTGAGGCTGTCGTGAAGACCATATTCCATGCTGAAGTAGGCAATCCGGGGTGAGCTGAGAGATTCCCTGTCCTTCATGTAATTCAGGAATTTCTCGTATGTCGTGTCCATCATACGGATGAAAACCACATCTTCTTCCAAATCCCTGAATCGCTGATAGGTAACCTGTTCCAGGAGAATGATGGGATTGTGTTCACACGTCTCCCAGATTTTTTCGTCTACATACTGAAACAGTTCCCTTGCTTCGTTGTTCCATACCCACCAGAGGTTGTGTGAAAGTTCACGGAGCGGGAACAACTTTTCGGGAAGATTTGATTCAACGATGAATTTCCTCCATTGGGGCATTTCAACCACCGTGGGCTGTATATAGCGTATTCCTTCTTTTTCAAACATATGAATTGATAATTTTTCAGGCCTGCAATAATAGTAAATTCTACAATCAAAATCAGGGTGCAAAAATAGCCGGATAAATCATACAAATGAATTTTTTCTGATGGAAAGCTCAATTTGCAGGCAATCTTAATAATTGTTTCAGGTCATCCTCCTGATCCGGGGAGACGCTTGTGTCTCTTTAACCGCCTGATTTCCTCCCTGAATTCTTCAATTTCCTGTTCTTTTTCTTTCAGGAATCTCCTGCAATTTTCCAGTTCCTCAAAGCAGTCCGGTTTTAAAGGATTTTCATCCATCCTCAGGCTGAAATCATTCAGAATATTCATATAGTTGATAAATGCTTCGAAGGGGGAATTGTAGGGACTGTATCTATTATGCAAAGGCTGGGGTGCCGCTTTTGTTGACATGAAAAGGAAATGGTCGCTTGCCTGGAGGTAATGCCAGTCTTTCAGGATGTCAGGGTCAACGTTATGATTCATCGGAAGAGCAAGTTCGTAAAGTTTTGCCAGTGCTTCACCCTGAATGTCGTTTCCGTTCCAGAAGGATAGATCGCGTTCCTCACCTGCCAGGGATACCGGATGTTTAACATTGATCAGGGAGACAGGCTGCAGTCTGGCAATCACCTCCCGCGGGGAACTGAAGAAAACATCCTGCGATTGGGTGACCAGGAAGATAAAGTGGTCGAGGAAGTTGAAAATGCCTGATTTTGCAGGGTGGACATTTCCGAAAGTCCCGTAATCGACGCAGATGGTGATTGATTCGCCGGCAGGTTCGGAACCCCTGATCCAGCCGAGGTATTTATCCGCCGTAAGGGGGTATCCTGCCCAGGAGTTGTCAGAGAACCTGATGGAGAGATCGTCGCTGAGTTTGGAATGGCGCATCATCACTTTCAGTCGGGGGTTGATGGCATTGCAGTATAGGAAGTCAGGACTTTTCCATCCCAGGATGTGTCGTGCTCCTTCTGTGATCATCCCCTTGTATCCCATGTCGGCGACCATGGCACCGATGGTGTCGGAATAAATCATTTCGGTGTTGAGAAAAACTTCAGGCTGCTGCCCTGAAAGCCGGCTGATGGCTTGCCGCTGGTGCTCTGCTTCGGAGGCAAAGGAGGCGGGGTCAGCCACGGAAGAGAGGGAATGGCTATAGGTTCCTCCCAGGAACTCGACGTTTCCGGTTTCCGCCAGTAGTATGAAGGAATCGGTCACTTCGGGGGCATACTGTTCAAAGAGCTCCAGGGTGACACCCGGAATGGCAAAGGCAACCTTCAGCTGTCCGTTTAACCTGTTGATCTGACGCAGGAGCAAACTGTTCGCAGGGAGATAACATTGTGCAGCAAGTTGACGGATCAGGGTTTCGTTGGCATAATCGTCATAGTAATCATGATGGGTACCGATGTCAAAGAAGCGGTACCTCTTTAACCTGACAGGTTGATGAACCAGGAAAACCAGGGTGACTGACTTCATAGGTGCGGCGTATTAAGAGTTTCTCTTTCCAGCAATTTTTTGTATATGCCGGTTACCTCGTTGGCTGAATTTTTCCATTTCAGGTTGCTGGTTTCTTCTATGCCATGTTTGACAAATAAGCGGGCCAGGGCGGGGTAATTCAGCAGTGCGTATATGGCATCGGCCAGGGCGAAGGTATCCCAGAAGTCCACTTTGATGGCGAAATTGAGGATTTCTGCCACGCCCGACTGACGAGAAATAATGACCGGGACGTTGGCCTGCATGGCTTCGAGGGGAACGATTCCAAAGGGTTCCGAGACGGAAGGCATGACAAAAACATCGGAGAGGTGGAGCATCCGGTAAACGTCATCGCCCCGGAGAAAGCCGGTAAAATGGAATTTGCTGGTAATGCCGAGGCGGGCGGCCTGTTGGATCATGTCGTCCATCATGTCGCCGCTTCCGGCCATCACGAACCTGACATTTTTCATTTTTCGGAGGACGAGGGCGGCGGCTTCGATGAAATACTCCGGTCCTTTCTGGTAGGTGATCCTGCCCATGAAGGTCACAATCTTTTCGTGGATCCCCTTTTTGATCTGCCGTTTTTCTTCGTCGGAGAGGGGTTCAACGGCATTGTAGACGGTTACGACCCTGGTTGGATCTATCCCGTATTTTTCGATCACGGTCTGGCGGGTCAGGTTGCTGACGGCAATGACTTTGTCGGCCGTTTCCATACCCTCTCTTTCTATGGCATACACCATGGGATTTACATTTCCTCCCGTGCGGTCAAATTCGGTGGAATGGACATGGACCACCAGGGGTTTCCCGGAAGCTTTCATGGCCTCGATGCCGGCCGGAAAGGTAAGCCAGTCGTGGGCATGAATGATGTCAAAGCTCCTTGCCCGTGCAATAAATCGGGCTACGATGGCATAATTGCGGATTTCGCGGTACAGCGACGGCCCGTAACTTCCCGAGAATTCAATTTTCCCTTCTTCGTTAACTTCGACAAAGCGGGTTCCCCGGGCATAGCTCCGGCTTTTCAGTTCCCAGAATTGTTCGGGGGAGCGGTAAGGAGCCAGGTCGGATAATACCTCAACAACTTCCATCCGGGTTTCGGAATCTCCGATTTCGACCCAGCGCCTGTTCACAGGTACCTGGTTGGCCCCCAGCAACTGAATGTCAGACCTGAGTTCGTCACCCCAGGCCCTGGGTACGACAAAGGTCACCTGCATCCTGTCCACTTCCGACAAACCTTTGGTAAGGCCGTAACATGCGGTTCCAAGGCCTCCGGAAATATGGGGGGGAAATTCCCAGCCGAACATCAGGACATTCATAAAAGACTATCAGGGTTATGAATCAAAAGATTAAATAAGGCTATTCGCTTTCCTTTTCCGAAATAAGTTGTTGGGTATAGAGGAGGGCAGCGACATTCCAGGCTTGTGAGATGGCTCCTTTTCCCAACTGCGGGGGCGTGCCGTTGTACATTTCAGAGATGGACCCGATGCAATTTTCGGTCATTTCACTCTCGAATCCCAGTACCAGTTTTTTTAGGAAGGGGATTTCCTTGTTATTATAGACGTTCAGGAATGCTTCGGCGAAAAACTGGATAAGCCAGGGAAATGCCGCTCCGTTGTGGATAGCTGCCTCCCGCTGGTGGGGATCTCCCTGTACACTTTCTTTGTAAGCGGGGTCATCGGGTGACAAAGAACGGAGTCCCCGGGGAGTCAGCAACTGGTTCCGGGCCACTCCCAGAATCTTTTCCCGCTGATCTTTTGTCATCGGTGTGTAAGGCATGGCGGCTGCAATGACCATGTTGGGCCTGACCGACCAGTCGGTAAAGAGGCCGTTCTCCACATCGGCGAGGTATTTTTTTTCTTCACTCCAGAAGGCTTTCAGGAAAGCTTCGCCGATCATTTCGGGCATCAGCTTCCAATCAGCGATGAATTCCTCATCTTTCTCATTCCGGGCCATTTCCAGTCCGTAGCAAACGGCATTGTACCAGAGGGCATTCAGTTCGACCGGTTTCCCGTAGCGTGGGACAACAGGGGCTCCGTGGCTGTAGGAATCCATCCAGGTGAGTGCGACCCCCTGTTCTGCAGCAAAAAGCAACCCGTCTTCCATCATGGTCACGATCCGGGTTCCCTTGCGGTAATTTTCCAGAATTTCCTTCATTGCGCTGTAAAAGGGCGGGCCGAATTCCCTGAAACGGGAACCCTGTTTTTTCAGCTGCTGGAGGCACCAGATAAACCAGAGGGAAGCATCTGCTGAATTGTAAAGGGGAAGATTGGCTCCGATGGACATGGGGAACAAACCCTTGTTGAGATGGGGCAAATAGGTGGAGAGCACCTCCAGGGCGAGCCTTCTTTCAGTCTGTGCCAGCTTCAGTCCGGGCAGGGCAATGAAGGTCTCGCGGCTGATGGAGTTGTACCACGGGTATCCGGCAATAATATCCACTGCCGTGTCCCCGATGTATTGAATGAACTGGTTGGCCGTATTTTTGAGGCACCCCAGGAAGGAATCCCTGCTGATTCGTTTGTTGACTTCCCTTTTGAAGCGGTTTTTGAAAGTCGACGGGATCCCCTGAAAGGTGGCGGCGGAAAAGACCAGCGAATCCCCCTCTTTCATTTTTACCTCGAAGATACCGGGTGTGTACAGATCTTCATGGCATTCATAACCTCTGTTCTTTTCCTTGATGTACTCGACGTTATAATACCAGTCGGGCGCTGCCACAAATTCGGCTTCCTTGCTGAACTGCATGTAGAGGCTGGGATAGCTGTCATATAACCTGATACTGATGCCATTGGGTTGTTCGTGGTAATGGGTCTGTGCATACGGGTTGCTTTTGCTGAGACTATGAATCCCCCGGAAGGCCAGGAAAGGCCTGAACTGCATCACCACCGTGTCCGGAGATTCCTCGATGATATACCGGACCAGCAGTTGTTGCTCCTTTTCCACCAGTAGCCGCTCTTTCGTCAGGATCAGGTTCCCGACACGGAAGGTGAATTTCGGGATTTTCTCAAAATCAAATTTCTGCAGGTATTTGTGACCTTTGGGTTCCAGATGTCCATCCTGATACCTCCTCACTGCCAGGTTAAAGGTGGAACCCTTCATCACGATGCTTTCGTCAAGGGCTGACAGGAGCACGTGTTTTCCGCCATCAAGCCCGTTTACGGGACATACCAGCAATCCGTGGTATTTTCTGGTATTACAGCCGTTCAGGGTTGTGGATATGTAGGAACCGGCATGGTTCGACCTGATGATCTCCCGTTTGGTGGTAAACTCCAGGTTGGTAAGCTTTGTCGGGCTAAAATTGATGTAACTCATGTTGTTTATCTTATTTTTCAGAGCCGTTTTCTATTTGTTTAGAAAAATAGTGAATTTCGGCTGAAAAATCAAGTACGGGATGGTTTTTTACCAGCAAAGAAATTGTTCTGAGAGAATTTTCAAGGAATTGCCGGTATTCTGCTGATACTAAATTAAGTGGCCGGTGTTCCATGGCTTTTTTAACCTGTGTTATTTCCCGGGATAGTTCCAGATCGGCTTTCCCGAAAAGTGTGGTTTTGAACTTATCCCAGATGAAGTCAACAGCGACGGGGGAGGGGTGGATCATATCAGCCGCATAAAAGCGGTAATCGCGCAGTTCATCCATCATGATTTCATATGCCGGGAAATAGAAGCACCGTTCTTTCCCGAATCCCGTGACCAGGGCATCGCAGGTAAGTAACAAGACAGCCTTGCTCAGTTGGTTTTCCACGGCGCCATCCCGGGTGTGTCGTACCGGGCTTACTGTGAAGATGACCCTGATGCCGGGGTTTATATTCCACACTTCTTCGAGGACTTCGCGTAAACAGGCTACTGATTGGGTGACAGTAAGACGGTATCTGCTGAATTCCCTGGCAGGCACCTTGTGGCAGTTGGCAACGACGGCACCCGTAGTTTTCTGTTCATAAACCCATGCGGTTCCCAGGGTGATCAGCAGGAAATCGGCCTGTTTCAGGAAACGGGATCCTGTTTCAAGCCTTTGGTTGATGCGTTGAAGGGTTTCATCGGGGTCTGTTCCCGAAAATCTTCCGTGATGGCGGTAGCTGTGCCACAATCCCCCGTGGTGAAAGAGATCCTCTTTGGCAAAGGGGTCTGCCGTGACCAGTCGGCCGAGGGCATCGGCCAGGGAAACAGGATTGTAGAGAATTCCGAAGGGATTGATATCGGTTTTGAATTTCAATCCTTCCATTATGCCGCCTATATTTTCGGTAAAACAGGAGCCCAGGAAGAGGTGTTTTGCGGCGTATCCCGATTTCCATGGAAAGGGAGGGATTTCAACCGGTAGGGTAAAGTCGGTCATGCTATTTTCTTTTGCGGATTTCTTCCCTCAGCAGGACCATGGCGGTACGTGCCGGCAGGTAAAGGGGGAGGTAATGCTGGCTTTCCCGGTCCCCTTCGGGAAGGGTATAATAGGTCAGAGTTTCGTCGATGCGGTCCTGTCCGCCATAGCGGCCGTTGTCGCTACTCAGGGCGATGTGGTATTTTCCGGCGCCGAGGGGGATTCCATAGTCGGTAAAGGAGTGCACGGGATTGAAGTTGAAAACGAAAAGCCAGGGGCCGCGGTGGAAAGCCAGCACCTGGTCGTCGTTCTTTTCCCACACCAGGTCTACCGAGGGGATCCCGAGGATCCTTTTTTCCCGGAAGAGGGAAATCATGTCGTGGTCGAAGTCGAGGAGCCAGTGGAATTTCAGTTCTGGGTCGGTGGCGATGCTCCAAATCCTGCGGGCATGGCGGTAGGACCAGTTGTTTCCTTCACGGGGGAAGTCGATCCATTCGGGATGGCCGAATTCATTGCCCATGAAGTTGAGGTAGGCGCCACCGGCGCAGGAAAGGGTGACCAGCCTGATCATCTTGTGAAGGGCTATGCCCCGGTCTACGGTGAGATTGGGCTGGTCCTTCCGCATGCTGAAATACATCTCCTTGTCGATGAGCCTGAAGATGATAGTTTTGTCTCCCACTAGGGCCTGATCGTGCGATTCGGCATAACTGACCACCTTTTCATCCATCCGTTTGGAGGTGAGCTGATAAAAGAGGTCCCCCATGTGCCACTCGTCATCCTTCTTCTCCTTGATGATTTTGATCCAGTAGTCAGGGACCCCCATGGAGAGGCGGTAGTCGAAGCCCATTCCCCCGTCAGCCACCGAAAATGCCAGTCCGGGCATGCCGCTCATATCTTCGGCAATCGAAATGGAGTGGGGGTTGACCTCCTTGATGAGCTGGTTGGCCAGCATGAAATAGGTGACCGCTTCTTCGTCGCAGTTGGCATCGAAATAATCGCTGTAATTGGTGAAAGCCTTGCCGAGGCCGTGGTCAAAATAGAGCATGCTGGTGACCCCGTCGAAACGGAAACCATCGAACTTAAAGATGTCGAGCCAGTATTTAATGTTGGAGAGGAGGAAATGGAGGACTTCGTTCTTGTTGTAGTTGAAGCAGTACGAGTCCCAGGCGGGGTGTTCGCCGCGGCCGCCGTCGTGAAAGAACTGGTAGCGGCTGCCGTCATATTTGCCCAGTCCTTCCACCTCGTTGCGCACCGCATGGGAGTGGACCAGGTCCATGATGACAGATATCCCCATACCATGGGCTTCATCGATGAGCTGTTTGAGCTCGTCGGGGGTTCCAAAACGGGAGGAAGGGGCGAAAAAGCTGGAGACATGATATCCGAAACTACCGTAGTAAGGGTGTTCGGGGATGGCCATCAACTGGATGGTGTTGTATCCGTTGGCCTTGATGCGGGGGAGCATCTGCTCCCGGAATTCCGCATAGGTGTGGACCCGTTCCTCTTCCCCAGCCATGCCCACATGGGCCTCATAGATGAGCAGGGGCTCCTCCTCTCTTCTGAATCCGGCATTTTTCCACTGGTAGTGATTGTCGGGAGCCCACACCTGGGCATTGAAGATGTATGTCTTTTCATCCTGGACGGTCCGGGTAGACCAGGCGGGGATTCTTTTGCCGCTTCCGCCGGGCCAGTGCATCATCAGGGCGTACTGGTCGCCGTGACGCAGTTTGTCATGGGGCAGTGTGATCTCCCATACCCCGTGTGCCAGCGGAATGAATGTATGGCTTTCGTCGGCTTTCCAGTCATTGAAGGTGCCAATGAGATAAATCATGGTAGCGTAGGGGGCCCATTCGCGGATCACCCAGCCGTCGGGAGTCTTGTGCAATCCGAAATAGAGGTATCCGGTGGCAAAATCGGCGAGGGATTTGTTGTGGGTAAGCCGCTCCTTTTTTTCAGCGGCGGCCTTGTGCCTGCGCGCAATCACTTCAGCCCAGGGTTGCAACCATTTGTCGTTCTCAATTAATTTCAGCTTTTTCATCGCTGTTTGATTTTTTATAAAGATAGATATTTGTCTTTTGGTTCGCGGGGGAGGGAACTATTTTTTCAAAAGAGAAGCGATCAAAGGAATTTCTTTCTATTTTTGCGCCGTTTTCAGAATAATTCTCTTCGTAGCTCAGTTGGTAGAGCAGCTGACTCTTAATCAGCGGGTCGTGGGTTCGAGTCCCACCGAGGAGACAGAAAATCAAAGAGTTATAAGTGAAAAATATAACTTTTTGTATTTGCATACTGTTTGCATATCCAGCCGTCGATTTTGTTTTGAGGATTTCAATGTGTCTTGCACTAAGTTCGAGAAGAATTTAGATTCTACAGCTAAAAATACATTTCAACCGTGAAAAGAAAGGGGTATGCCCGTCACACATATTTTTCCATTTTATCTTAGATACCAACCTTAGCATTCCGTAATTTAATATATGGCATTAAAGATATTAATATCTGAATACATTGAGCATTCTGAGATAATTGACAAAATCAAATCATTAAAATGCTACGATTAGGGGCATCGAAATATTTGGTAAATGGCATTCTTCTTTCGGTGTGAGAACAGGAATTACCTGGATAGAATGAATATTGGATGCCCGCTGTTTTCATTTGCTTTCTCTCCAAACCGGTATCCCTTTTAATCATTTCTGTTATTTTCCCCAGGAGGAAAGCAAATGGATTAATCAATCTGGTTAGATTGAGTTTTATGAGTCTCCATAAAGTTGGAATGGCATATGGTGAACGCCAATATTCCCGGGAAGGGAGGATTATTCATTGGTGGAGATGAGCCAGAGTCGTTCATCCTTCTCATACAGGTAATGTCATTGCGGGCTTACGTGGCCGTTGATGTAAAGGTAGATCCTGCGGGTATTAAGGGTGGCTATGCCTTTTTACCCTAAAAAAAAGTAGGACAACAACACTTGAAAAGGACATAATTTTAATCTTAAATGTTTGGATAGATAAACAAGACCAACTTAATTCATGTGCACCAACTGATAATGTATGTTTTGACCCAAGAGTTTAGACCTTTAAAATAAAACCCAATGCCAGCAAGATAATATAACAGGAGGTTTAAAGAAATTTTTGCATGTGAAAATTCATCAATCCAATGGAATCAATTAAGGTAAATTAATCGACTTTAGGCTAAATATCAATCCAATGCTGATAAAAGATTAAATTGATGGGGTTGTTAAACGAGTTTAAACAAATGGAATGGGTAAAACCGTACAGTACAACGCTATTGCAAATAAAGAGTACAGTCAATAAACAAACTCAACTAAAAAAGTTGTAAATTTGATACATGAGACGATGAATATACTTAGATACTTCTGTTTTTGGTGATTACTTTGACGAGGAGTTCTCTGAACACACAATACCACTGTTTGAGAGAATAAGAAATGAAGAGTTTATTTTGCTTTTTTCGATTATTACCCAAGATGAACTAGATAATGCGCCAGAAAAAGTAAAAGAATTGGTAAGAAGCCTTAAAACCAAAAACACTGAATTTATTGAAGCAACAGACGAAGTTGTTGATTTGGCAACGGAAAATATAACTGAAAGAGTGGTAGGACAGACAAGTTTTCCGGACTGTTTACACATCGCATTAGCAACAATAAACCGGGCAGATTTCTTAGTAAGCTGGAACTTTGAACATATAGTAAACATTGAAAAAATTAGAGGATATAATTTCATTAATATCAAAAAAGGTTATAAGCACTTAGAAATTAGGTCACCAAGAGAATTTGTAAAATATGAAAACGACTAAAATAACTTTTGATGCTGTGAAATATATGCGGCAACAAAGAGACAAGTTAAGCGAGAAGTTATCCAAAATGACCAAAAAGGAAATTTTGGAATACTTCAAAAAGCGTAAAACACAGATGTCAACGAAGCCCTGCGCATAATAAATTTGGAATATGAGCGGTCTGTATCCCGAATGAATCGGGACAAGCGATTATTCCATTTTGCCGGATATAGCTTTCCCGATTGCGAAAGAGTCGCAAATCAAAATGGCTAACAACACTGAGGTGATAATTCTCTTTGCAGGAACGATTCCGGAGATCGTATCCGGGGCAGTTTCCTGACCATTACCATCCGGCCTGTTTTGCACACGGAACAAATACAAGGGCCTGTTCAACAAAAGTAAAACCC